>Ga0164293_10000447_pt1 | contig 32647 bp, 32 predicted proteins | sample GEODES118metaG_FD_111487 | JGI IMG/M metagenome (GOLD analysis project Ga0164293, IMG submission 111487) | Eutrophic lake water microbial communities from Lake Mendota, Wisconsin, USA - GEODES118 metaG | ecosystem: Environmental > Aquatic > Freshwater > Lake | place: USA: Lake Mendota...
AAGGTATTCGAAAAAAAAGAGCCGCCAGATTGACGACCGGGGATGCAAGCCTCAGGTCTTCTTAGCTTGGGAAACCAAGTGAATGGGAATCTTTTATCTTAAGGGCTTGCTTTCTTACAGAAGATTCTGTTTGATTGATTATTTTCAAATCAACTCGCTGATCCCCAATTGCCTTAGACGATTTAATAGCAGCGACAATCTTATAATCAATCTTCCTTAAATCTAGAACCTGTGAATCAATAAACCCCACAAGTGCTAAATCAATATCTCCACCTTTTTTACTGTCATCCACACGACTACCAAAAAGTAAAAGCTCTCCCAAAAACCCATTTGGTAAAAACGTCTTGATCACATTTTTTATGGTTTCTATTTCGACTTCAGAAAGTCTCACTTGAGAGCTTCTCGAATTGATAGGACTATCGGAGTTTGATCGAGCACTTGCTCAAAAACCTGCTTCAGATCTTTAGCTGCATACTCATGAGCTATTTTATTGCAAAGCTCTCTGATTTCGATCCAAGTCTGAGCAGTTTTAATTAACCCCTTTTTTTCAGCATAGTGAATAGAGTCCACCAAGCTTCCCCTGTATGCGGGATCATCTTTTTCGGCAAAAGTTCGCATGTATTTTACCATAAAAATGTCAGTCACTCGAGCGAAGCGTGATACCAAAGCTTCAAAAGTTTCGAGCTCCTCTGGGTTTTTTGTTTCTGTTTGAATTTTATTTTTCTGAATTTTTTCGAAACTGTACTGCAAATAATCGAGGCTTAAAATGAGCTCTTTTTTCAAATCTTCTAAAATCTTTTTATGCTGAGTCATTGGTTGTTACCCCGATTTTGACTGAACGTCTTTGAGGTTTAGATCGAATTTTAAGCCTAAATGGCGGAGAGCGAGGGATTCGAACCCTCGAGCCCCGCGAAGGGCTGCCAGTTTTCAAGACTGGTGTATTCAACCGCTCTACCAGCTCTCCGGGATCAGTTCTATTGGAAATTGACCCCGGAAGTCAAGCGCAGTGCCTGCCGTTACTTTTTTAATACTGATGGCCATTTGAAAGTGCCATCTTCTTGCTGGTAATTCTCTAATACAGCAATCAAAGTTCGTCCAACTGCTAGGCCTGAGCCGTTCAAAGTGTGTAAAAACTGAGGCTTTCCACCGCCATTGGGCTTAAATCTAATGTTCGCTCGTCTGGCTTGATAGTCCTCAAAATTCGAACACGAAGAAATCTCTCGGAACTCGCCCGGGCCCGGAAGCCAAACTTCCAAATCATAGGTTTTTGCGGATCCAAAACCCATATCTCCCGTACATAAAAGCATTCGTCTGTAGGGAAGTTCCAACATCTCTAAAACTTTTTCTGCATGAGAGGTCAATTGCTCGTGAACTTCCTGAGACTTGTCAGGGTGAGCAAAAGTCATGAGCTCAACTTTGTGAAACTGATGCTGCCGAATCAAACCTTTAGTGTCCCGTCCGTGGCTGCCGGCCTCAGACCTAAAACATGGGGAATAGGCACAAAAAGATTGCGGCAACTGATCCTCGTTTAACACTTCATTTGCATAATAATTTGTGACCGGGACTTCAGATGTGGGAATTAAAGAATACTGTGTGCCTTCTAAATGAAAAAGATCTTCTTTAAATTTAGGTAATTGTCCTGTGCCAAGCAAGCTTTGTTGATTCACGATATAAGGTGGAATCATTTCTGTATAACCATGTTGAGTGCTGTGCAAATCCATCATAAACCCGATCAGTGCCCGCTCAAGTTTTGCCGCTTCACCTTTTAAAAAAGCAAAACGAGTCCCCGTGACCTTGCCGGCTCTTTCAAAATCAATGATTCCCAATTTTTCGCCGATCTCCCAGTGCTCTTTAGGTTTAAAAGAGAAGGCCCTAGGCGTACCTACTGTTTTTACGATTTTATTTTGCTCAGCGCCTGCGCCTACGGGAACAGATGTGTGTGGCTTATTTGGTAAATAAAGTGCAAGCCTAGTGACTTCTTCATCCACACTGGCTGCATCAGTTTCCATTTTTTTAACAAGCTTCGAGAGCTCACCCATTTGCTCGATAAGTCCGCTTGCATCTTCGCCTTTTCTTTTAATTTGAGCGATTTCACCACTGACCTTGTTGAGTCTGGCCTTTTCAGTCTCTGCAAGTGTGATTAATTCTTTTCGCTTTTTATTCAGCTCTAGCAATTGATCTAATGTTTCAGCAGAGGCTCCGCGATTTTTTAAAGCGGTTTTGTAGTCCTCTAAAAAACTAGCAGTTTGATCATTTTTTTTATCAAATAATTTAATATCGATCATATTTAAAACAACTTTCTTGTCATATTAATTTTTATATTTTAACTCTGTCTCAAAACATTGTTCTTCGAAATTAAGGTGCCAGCAGGATGTACATACGCAAGATCTGAAGAACAAGGGCTGTCACAAGGTCAAACATCAATAGTTTCATAAAGGACCACTCTTTTGAAACCTTCATGAATGCGAATGTCATTACGACAACAAAACTAAGAACAACTAAATTCCCAGATTGCAAAATCTCTTGAAAAACTAAGCCTGCAATGTAGCCCAGAATTAATCCTGTCAAAAGTCTGAGACAAAACATCGCAACCATAGCTGATGTGTTTTGAGCTGATGTTTTCACTGAAGTGGTTAAATTATTTAGACCTTGCGAAAAACCCAAAGCTATCCTCCTAGGTTTTGAATCAAAAGTTGAATTTGAATTCGATCAGGCGCATTCGGAGAAAGCTCCAAATACATCTGATAGGATTCTAGTGCTGCTTCGTTATCCCCGCGTAGCTGAAACAAAGCCCCTTGTTCTTTATAAATATCAGCATAGCCATCTTCTCGTTGTTTCGCTAGTGCCAACATGTCTTGTGCGATTTCAACTGAGCCCGATTGCCGGTAACAGCCCGCAGCCTTCACGTAAAGATCCACCACGGGTCGGACCTTTAATGCATTCGTAAATTCTTGGGCACATTCCGCATATTGCTTCGTAGACAAATACACTTCAGCTAATAAAACCATAGGATCAGCCAATTGTGGGTTTCTCTTTTTTTCCTCGAGGGCTGCATTCTTTGCTTCTGCCATATCTCCCTTTTGAAAATACGCCTGACCGATTGCATAAAGCAGTCTCGGGTAATTGGGATTAATTTTAATCGCTTTTTTATAATTGCCGATGGCTTGATCAAACCGGGCTAAGTCCCCAAGAACTTGGCCTGTCATATAAAAAGCTTCTGCATCCGAGGGATCAATGATGGCTGCTGATAAAAATGTTTTCAAAGCAACATCATTTTTACCTATAGCTCTTTGGCAATGCCCCAGACCCATCACGGCTCGTTTATTTTTAGGATCGACGGCAACCACTTGTTCAAAAATTTCTTTGGCCTGGTTATAGCGCTCTTCTTGTTTTAATAAAGTTGCAAGGCCTATGCGGTACTCTAAAGTATAGGAAAATTTCTTAATCAGCTCATTAAAATATTGAACACCAGTATCTACACCATGTTGAGCCGATAACATTTCTGCATAAACTAACTGAGCTTCTGTGCTTGTGGCATCCAGTTCAACAGCCCTTGTGGCATAGGATCTCATATTCTTAATTGCTTCTTCTTTTTCTTTCGTGAGCTTCACAGTTTCGGGTAAAATCGAGGCCGCCCTTTGCCTGTAAGCCCGCGATAGCAACACGTAGGTTTCCACATCCCCTTCAAATAGTCCTTTTGCTCTTTCACCATATTGAATGGCACCGATCATATTGTTTTTTCTAAACTCAAGCCAAGCAAAACCCCGCATCACTTCAAAGTTGAGTGGACCTTGCTGTTGCGCACGCCCTAATAAACCAAAAGCTGTTTGAAAATCATATCTTTGAGATAAATAATCGGCTTGTAACACGTAGGCAGTAATAAGTTTTGGATTGGCACGAATGGCTTTGTTCAACCATTCTGATGCATCATAGGCTTGATTCAGCTGCCATAAACACTTTCCAGCTTTCATGGCAGCTTCGGCATTTTTAGGATTAAGCTCAAAGGCTGCTTTGTATTCTGCTTGTGCAGATAGGCAGTCCCCTTGCCGCATGTACTGATCCCCAAGCATTGTCATACTTTGATTTTGCTCGGCATCCAATCCCAAATCTTCTTCACCACCAAGCCTGATGACAAGCTCACGTGCTAATTTATTTTGAGGCATAGCTCGATAGGATTTCTGAGCCGCCTGCAGAGCTTTTCTTTTCTCACCCTTATCTAGCCACAGTTCAGCTAAAGTGAACCAAGCTTCTGATTCCATTTTCACTTGCAATCGACCCGGTTGGTTTAATGCTGCGTCTAATGTCTTAAGTGCGGAATCTTTTTTGTTAAATCCGATGGCCTCAACTAAACCAAACAGAATAAATCTTTCTTTCACTTGAGCAAGCTTAGGGTTCATGTTTTGCAAAACAGAATAAGCTTCTTGGTATTGCTTCGCTTTTAACTTTAAGTGAGCCAGTGCTAAAACAGGGCGCCCCCAGGTGTCCCACATCTCGGCTGCTTTTTCGTAATAAGAGGCCGCATTTAAAAGCTCACGGTTCACTTCTAATATTTCACCTTTGATATAGTATCCGATCGGCAAAAGGGAAAATGCTGCATTTGTTTCTAAAAGACTATCGACTTGAGCACGGCCCTCGGGATATCGACCTGTAATTAAAAGTCTGATGGACTCACAAAGTTGACCATGGGGACTTGTTAAATTCAGGCCTCGGGTGGCTTGAACTAGATTTTCAACTGTCTTTTGATCCTCAATATCTTGATAAGTAAAAGACCAAAGCTCTTTGTACACAAAACACAAAAGTCCGCGGGCTTCTAGATTGGTGGGCTGACCTTCGATCAGAGAAATCAATTGGTTCTGCGCTAGCAAAATGCTTTCAGTCTGGCTGAGCTCAATATTTGCGATTGCTGAAGTCATTTTTTCGCGAATTTGCTGCTCGCTTAAAGCGGGTCTATTGGCTTGGGGCCTTAACAAACGAATCCGATCTGATTTTTTTCCACTTGGCAAAATCAACATCACCCCTAAAAACAAAAAACAAACCCCAACGGTAATGATAAAAATTTTCTTTCGAATATTTTTTTTAGGAATTTCGGGATCCTGAAATTTTAGCTCAATGACTGTTGAGTTTTTCTGAGCTTGACTCTCAGCCTCCCTTTCTGCCGCTACTTTCTTTATCTTCTGAACCTGTTCATCGTTCATGTTGATGTTTCTTAGATCTATTTTTTTAGGAGCCACTGTCGCAGGTTTTGTACTGTCTTGAGAATTGCTTGGCACAGAAGTAGGCCTCGGCATGATGATGGTCTCTTCGAAATCTTCTTTTCTGGCCGCTTTTTCTGGTTTTTTATAACCAGCGTCCGTCGCTTTTTTTTCTAGAACATTTAAAAGCTGATCATAAAATTCAGGCTCTTTAGAAATTGAAACCCATTTACCTTGAGGATAAGAAGAAATCATTTCATCGCCTAAAAAAGCGCCCTCAGAAATTCTTTGCAAAACTTCTTTGGTTGTTAAGGGTCCTAAAACTTGACCCTTTTGATTTCGAATGATCCAACTGACTTGGGGGCGACTCATCTATTTGATTGTAGTGAGGTTTTTCTAATTTCGTTAGCTTGTGGCTAAGGATCCCTTCTTTGGTCTTTAAGATTGATTGAAATGTATCAATCTAGGTTCCATATCGGGTTTGCACGATTCCGTTTTGGAACCAACATTCGTCGGATAAATACTTGAGAACCTTATATATTTTAGCTGAGTGTCTAAAAGTTTGGCACTTCTTTTGCTTCGTTAGGAGTACAGCAATGTTTTTAAGTTAAAACCGTGAGGTCCAGGCGCTATGAACGTTCGAAGCAAGATGAAAAAAAACAGTATGGGTAAACTGCTTATCGCGATTTACATTTTGGCTGTTCTTGCGATTTCGGCCAATGCGCGTGCGGCTCAAAAACAAAGCGATTTGAATACAGGTCTATATAAGATTTCGAATTAGGATAAATTTGAGGACCCCCTCCCCAAATAAGTCTCTATGAGAAGTTGAAAGCCCGAGCCAATCCCCTCCAGGTTCGGGCTTTTTTTTGCCTGGAATTTGGATTTTTTTGACCAAACATTTAACACAGGAAAATAAAGCTCAACTCGACTGGACTTTCATCCGTTAGGTGTCGTGGGGGCCCTATGATAAAAATTCTCGCTTTTACCACTTTGATCCTTGTGCTGACTTCCTGCCAAAATCCGCAATCTACCTTTGATCAGATTATTTTAGACTCTGGCTTTCTGCCTTTTCGCAATCCCATGTCCAATGCAAACGTGGGAACAATCATAAAAGGGGCACCCTCTTCACTTTTTCTTGTCGCTCCCAGCGCGCGTTGCTTTCCACCGGTGGTTGGAGATCACTCAACTGAGCTTATCTTTACGAATCAGACAAACCTACCCGAGCGCTATCAAGAATTCATAGTGGATTTCTCGGCTCAAGTTTCATCCATTACCGAGAACGGAAATCCAACTGTTGAGTTCAATACGACATTCAGAAAGGCGAAAACTGTTTCTATAAAATTTGAAAATGCTCAAATCGAATCCCTTGATGAAATTGCCTTCGAGGATTTTTATCTCAATTTAATGTCGGACAATTGCAAAAAATTAATTCACAGAACTCCCTTCCTTGTAGGAGCTCTTCGCGTAGATAAAATGAGTTACACTTTCAAAGATGAAATCGGCGGCAGCATCAAACTCGATGTGAATAACATTGATGAAATCGTAAAGCTTCATGCAGATGTGAAGTGGAGTATAAAAAATAATTACACTCTTGTTATTGAAACGCCTAAATATATTGGCTACAGACTTGCAAAAATTTCTGAGGCCGACTTGGGTCAAATCAAATTTTATGCGTGGTCTCTTGATGAAAATGGAAACTTTGATTTTCGAAAATTAAGCCGCCGACTTTTTCACTAAACCAATGCAGCGTTACGAATACCGTACCTGTCACAATGGTTGGTTTGACTGCAAAAATCCCAGTAGTTAATCTAATTTTATGACAAAAATTCTGCAAGTTGTTGGTGGACCTGATGGAAGTGGTAAAACAACTTTTGCTGAGTCTTACTTAAAAAGTATTCCAGACCACCCCTTGTTTTTAAATCCTGACTTGATAGCCTCTGGTTTTTCATTCGTAGATTTTGAGCGTGCCTCATTTCAAGCAGGTCGAATTCTTATTCATGAGGTCAAAAGTCGACTTGCTGCAGGCGAAAGTATTAGTTTCGAATCAACACTCTCGGGCAAAACTTGGTTTCCGATCCTGAGTCGTGCAAAGTCGGATGGCTATAAAATAGAGCTTTATTTTGTAATGCTGAAAAATATGAAAAAAAATTTAGAGCGAATTCGTTCTCGGGTTGAAACGGGCGGACACAACATCCCAAAGTCTTCAGTTATCAGAAGGCACCCACGTGTCTTTGATAATTTCTGGAACTTGTACAGACCTCTAGCTGATAATTGGTTCATTTTTGATAATTCAGGCGATCGTCCAATTCTTGTATTAGACAAGGAGGCTCACACAAAACTTAGTTTAGTCCAAAAGAGCAAATTTCAAGAAGAATTTTTAAAAGGGCGCATAAATGGTCGTTAAGAGAAGTGCTGCGATACGTCTTATGGAAAAAATTATTCGAAATGAATTTCCTAAAATTTTGGCGCAAAAAAAAAGAGCCGCAAAACAACGTGAAAAAGTTATGAAGAATTTTGAACCTTTGAATGCTGAGATGTTTAAAAGGCATCAGGATATTGTGGACAAAATGCAAAATCCACCATCGCATCCATGGCGTCTTTGTGCGCTTGGCAGCCATTGGGTTAAAACCCATGAAAGGCAAATTGCCAAAGGTGTCACCATAGTCGATGGACATTGCAGAAAAAATTCTGGAAAACGCGAAGTATTAGCTTTCGATGAAATTCAGGAAATTCAAAGGCGAAACTTTCATCAACTTACCGAGCGACCTTCGTCCTATGAAAAAATTTATAAAAAAAAATCTAGTAAGTATGATTCGCTTATCGTGGGATGGACAAAATATTGGAACGAGATCTTCCGGCCTAGCGAGCCCCTAGAGTATGACTTTGTAAAAGCCCTTATGACTTCTGAGTCTGATTTCAATCCAAACGTCACTACTCCTGTTGGAAAAGGTAAGAAGAATTGGGCGCGTGGATTGATGCAAGTTACTGATGAAACTGTGAAAATATTAAATGATCCCAAAGGTGAACTTAAAGATCATCTTTTTTCTATTTCCAAGGATCAGGTGTTGGATCCCAACGTCAATATTGCAACAGCTATTCGTTGGCTTTTCCATAAAAAATATCTCGCTGGAAAAAAGTTAAAAAGGGAAGCTACCTGGGAAGAGGCTTTGATTGAATACAAGGGGTACATGGGCGAATATTTAAAAAATCCTAAGTTAAAAATGAAGGGTCTTGGTGTCTTTGAAAAACACTTTTTGTATCTCAAAAATTCTAATCTCTAGCCTCTGTTTTTTAGTCTTGTCATGTGTTCAGCTTGATAAAAAGCCAATAGAATTGACGGAACTCTATCAAAAAATTTATCCCAATCACATGTTTACAAAAAGCTACGGCATTTTAAACGACTCAGATTTTATTGGGTATGAGCCTAATCAAAAATTATTACCACCAGAGCACATTCGTAAAGATACACCAAGTTGGGTTTGCGCGCCAACACAGCAGTTCAAATTTGAGCTCAATGACATGGGTCCCTCTGATGATCCTACAGATGTTGAAAATAAACATAATTGTGATTTTTTAATAAAGGTCACAACAGAAAATTTCATTTTTGAATTTCTTCCGAGAAGAGCGTATCCCATAGAGTTTTGCCGAGAGATAATTAGTGATTGGGAAAGCTTAGCTGCTGGCCAGTCGCATCTTTGCGTCGCTGGAGAGGCCTTATCAGATGAAGGTATGGTTGGCGGAAAAATGCGACGTTGGCTTGTCTATAAAAAAATTAAATCTAAGAAGAAATGCCTCAGTTTGTTTTTAAATGACTGCAATAAAAAGACTGAATAAGTTCTAAGCTGGGTTTGAAGACCTCTCGACACAGCGTTACGAATACCGTACCTGTCACACTCGGGAAAGTTTAGCTCCGAGTGAAGAAAGTTTATCTTCCATTTTTTCGTAGCCACGGTCTAAGTGATAAATTCGGTTAACTGTGGTTTCGCCCTTTGCGACCAAGCCTGCTAAAATAAGTGAAGCGCTGGCGCGAAGATCTGTCGCCATGACGGGTGCAGCTGTCAGAGTTTTATCTTGTAGGCCGCGAACAACGGCCACGTGAGTTTTTGGTGTGATATCAGCACCTAAACGCATCAGTTCTGTGACATGCATAAAGCGATTTTCAAAAACCGTTTCAGAGATCACACTTGTGCCATTCGCTAAAGTCATTAAAGCCATAAACTGTGCTTGAAGATCCGTAGGGAAAAGTGGGTGAGGAGCTGTTGTTATGTCTACAGCCTTCCATGATTTTAATTTTTTGACTGTGATAAAATCATTTCCTGTTTCGATCGTAAATCCAGATTCACGAAGTTTTCCAATGAAGACCTCTAGGTAGGTGGGATCAATATGTGTGGTTGTGACTTCTCCGCCGGTGATGGCCCCTGCAATCAACAGAGTTCCTGCCTCGATTCTATCTGAACAAACGGTGTGCTCTGAAGGCTTAAGTTTTGATACACCTTCAATTTTAATTACACTGGTGCCCTGTCCTGTGATTTTAGCACCCATCTTAATTAAATAATTTGCAAGATCAGAAATCTCAGGCTCTTTGGCCGCATTTTCTAAAATCGTTGTGCCATCTGCAAGCGTTGCCGCCATCATCATATTCTCTGTTCCGCCCACTGTGACTTTTTCAAACAGAAACGAGCAGCCTTTTAATTTTTTGGCGCGTGCATGAACGTAACCTTCTTTAAGCTCTATTTCTGCGCCCATGGCTTTCATTGCATCTAAATGCAAATCAATGGGGCGAGTTCCAATCGCACAACCACCCGGGAGAGAAACAATGGCTTCTCCAGTTTTTGCTAATAAAGGACCTAAACATAAAATTGAAGCCCTCATTTTTCGAACTAAATCATAATCTGCTTTTTGAGAATTGCTTTCAGAGTTAATCACCAAGGTATTTTTTTGAAACTCACTGGTGCAACCAAGGCTTGCAAGTAAATTTCTTGCGGATTCAACGTCTGCTAAAATAGGAACGTTGTGAAATGTGTGTTTCCCATCTGCAAGCAAAGAGGCAAACATCAATTTTAGAGCCGAGTTCTTGGCTCCGCTGACGCGCACAGAGCCGTTTAACTGATGACCGCCTTGAATGACCATTTTATCCATTTTTCTCTCCTAGAATCACACGCTCGTGCCCTGATAAGTCTTTTAATACTTCTACTTTTGCAAAGCTTTTTAATTCTTCAAAATGATTTTTCATCTGAGGACCTTGATCAAATCCCATTTCCATCATCAGCAAACTTTTATTTTTTAATCTTAAAGGTGCAGCCGTCGACCACTTTTTTAAAAGTGAGGTTCCGCCTTCAGCAAATAATGCAAGTTCTGGCTCGAATTTTTTAACATTTTCTTCGACATGCAGATCTGTAAAATCAATATACGGAGGATTTGCTAAAATCAGATCAAACTGCAAGTTTGTTTGATTCAAAAAATTGGCTGCGTCTGATTCAATAAATTCGCACTGTTCTTGAACATTTAATTTCTCAGCATTTAAACGAGCAACTTTTAAAGCCTCACTTGATATATCCACAAGTTTTACTTTTACTCGTGAATCTTTTTTAGCCATGGTCAGGCCAATGCAACCACTACCAGAGCCTAAATCCGCAATGTGAATTTCATCAGTTTCGATCTTATTGCTGTAATCCAGAGCTTTTTCCACAAGGGTTTCTGTTTCTGGCCTTGGGATCAGAACATCTTTTGTAACTTGAAACTCGAGCCCATAAAAACCACGGCTGCCAATGATGTAGGCCAAAGGTTCACCGGATATTCTTCGTTTCACCATTTCGCGAAGCTTCGTGAGCTCATCTTCTTTAAGTGGTTGATCAAATTTTAAGTATAATTGAATTCGGTCTAAGCCAAGGCCCGCACCAATGAGCCATTCAGCTTCAAGCCTTGCGGACTCCAGTTTTTTATCTTTGAAGAACTGGATTGTTTTATCAAGAACTTCTTTGATTTTCATCTGATGTTAAGACTGACTTTGTTGTTTGAGAGCTTCGGCTTGAAAGTGTGCAGACAAAGGATCGATCAGATTTTCAAAGGCACCCTTCATGATAGAGTCTATTGCATGGGTCGTAAGCCCAATTCTGTGATCAGTGATTCGGCTTTGTGGAAAATTGTAAGTTCTGATTCGCTCGGAACGATCACCGGTTCCGATTTGCTCAAGCCTGACGTCAGAGGCTTCTTTTCTGGTTTTGTCTTCTTCTATTTGTTTCAGTTTTGCGTACAAAATTTGAAGAGCTCGCTCGCGGTTGGAACTTTGAGCTTTGCCTTCTTGGCAGCGCACTTCAATCCCAGTCGGGATGTGGACCACCCGAACAGCAGATTCAGTTTTGTTCACCGATTGTCCACCGGCACCGCTGGCACGCATGGTCTCCATTCGGATTTCATTCATATTGATTTTAACTTCTTGCTCTTCAACTTCAGGAATAATAGCCACGGTTACAGTCGATGTGTGGATCCGGCCTTGGGCTTCAGTTTTAGGAACTCTTTGAACTCGATGAACGCCAGATTCAAATTTAAGTTTAGAATAGACGCTATCACCACTGATGCTTGCGATGATCTCTTTAGCTCCGCCCACATTGCCATCAGAAAAAGAAAGAAGCTCGACCTTCCAACCCTGTGAATTTGCGTAGTAAGAATATCCTCGGAAAAGTTCTTCAGCAAATAAGGAAGCTTCATCGCCACCTGCACCTGCACGAATTTCTAGGATAATGTTTTTGTCATCGTTGGGGTCTTTTGGAATCAATGAAAGCTTTAATGATAGTTCTAATTGTGGAAGCTCTTGTTCGATTTCTTTGATCTCTTCTTTTAGAAGATCTTTCATCTCTGGATCAGTTTCAGTACCAAGAAGCTTTTTATTCCCCTCGACAACTTGTGTTTTTTTTCTAAAATCACGGTAAAGAGTTACCACTTTTTCTAGGTCCGAGAGTTCTTTCATTAAACCACGATACTGCTTTTGATCAGACGCAATGTCTGGTCGCTGAAGCAGCATCTGAACTTGTTCGTATCGATTTTCGACATCATCTAATTTGAAGAACATAATCACTCTGTTTTAAAATAAAAATGCGGCCTTGTCGCCGCATTTTCTTCATTGAAAGGTTTTGTTCAGCTAGGGAACAAAATTCGTTCATTAAGCGCAATTCAAAATCACTTCTTTGCGTACTTCTTTTTGAAACGATCGATACGACCTTCCATATCCATGATTCGCTGTTTTCCTGTGAAAAATGGGTGAGAGGCTGAAGAAATCTCGACCTTAATGACTGGGTAGGTTTTTCCGTCTTCCCATTGAGCTGTTTCTTTTGAATCAACTGTTGATTCGCCTAAAAAAGTGAAATCACAAGAGATGTCTTTGAAGATAACTTGATTAACTTTAGGGTGTATTTTTTCTTTCATATGAAATCCTTCTGCTCAAAATGAGCGCAATATATAACCCGAGGGAAGCGCTCTGTCGAGAATTATCTGTTTTTAATTAAAACCTAGTACAATCAGCTATTTATGCTTAACTACCACCCATGGCCTTAAGGAAGTCTTGATTGGTCTTCGTTTGCTCGACTTTTCCAAGCAAGAATTCCATCGCATCCACCACATTCATAGGGGATAAAACTTTTCTTAAGATCCAAAGTCGATTGAGCTCACTTTTTTCAACGAGTAGGTCTTCTTTACGAGTGCCCGATTTGTTGATGTCCATACATGGGAAAATTCGCTTTTCCATCAGTTTTCGATCCAAATGAATCTCGCTATTACCAGTTCCTTTAAATTCTTCGAAAATGACTTCGTCCATGCGGGATCCGGTATCAATTAAGGCTGTTGCGATAATTGTTAATGATCCGCCTTCCTCAATATTTCTAGCGGCTCCGAAGAATCTTTTTGGCTTTGGTAAAGCATTCGCATCCACACCACCCGATAGAACTTTACCCGAGGTTGGAACAACTGTGTTATAAGCACGAGCTAAGCGTGTTATAGAATCTAGTAAAATCACCACGTCATGTTTATGCTCAACAAGTCTTTTTGCTTTTTCTAAAACCATCTCTGCCACTTGAACGTGTCTTGTTGGCGGTTCGTCGAAAGTGGATGACACAACTTCACCTTTTACAGTTCGCTGCATGTCAGTCACTTCTTCTGGTCGCTCATCGATTAACAGTACGATGAGTTTTACTTCGGGATGATTGGTCGTGATTGCGTTTGCAATATTTTGCATTAAAACTGTTTTACCAGTTCTAGGGGGCGCAACGATCAATGCTCTTTGACCTTTTCCAATTGGCGCCATCAAATCCACAACACGTGTCGTGTATTCGCTAGGATTGTGTTCGAGCTTCAGGCGCTCCTGTGGGTAAAGAGGCGTTAAGTTATCAAACAAAATTTTGTCTTTACTTTTTTCTGTGGTTTCAAAGTTGAGAGTATCGACTTTTAGAAGAGCAAAATATCTTTCGCCTTCTTTCGGTGGTCGAACTGTGCCGGTAACTGTGTCACCCGTTCGAAGGCCAAATCTTCTAATTTGAGAGGGAGAAACGTAAATATCATCTGGTCCTGGTGCGTAGTTATAATCAGGTGATCTTAAAAATCCGTATCCGTCTGGAAGAATTTCTAAAACACCTGCTCCAAAGATATCCACGTTCAATCTTGCCGCCCGCTTCAAGATTTCAAAAATCATATCTTGTCGGCGCATACCAGCTGCATTTTCGATTTTCATCTTCACGGCTAAAGCAGTGAGCTCTTGAATATTTTTTGTTTTTAAGTCTTTAGAACTGAGCCAGCTTTTTTCCTCGTCAGTCAGTAGGATGTCGCTGAGATCCACGTCCACATGGGATGTGTCTTGTGCTCCCTGCTCTTGGACTTCGTCTTGAAATTCATTTCCGTAAGGGTTTGGTCTGCGATCTCGGAAATTGTCGCGGTTGTTATTATTGTGTCTGTGACCACCGCCACCGCGATCATTTTTATGGAAATGTCTTTTGTTGTTGTCGAATCTTTTATGACCACCACCACTGTTTTGATGTTGAGGCCTATTCTGCTGGTAGCCGCCCTGTTGCTGTTGTTGCGGCGGATTCTGCTGTTGAGGATTTTGTGGCGCCTGTGGAGCTGAAGTTTGACTGACAGCCGAGTTCGGATTTTCCTGCGGGTTTTGAGCTTGAACCGAAGTGTTTTGATGACTGACCTGCTGGCTTGAATTTGGGTTTGAATCGGGCGAGTGCTGAGGCTCGGGTCTAATTTCTAATTTTTGTGGGGCCTCGGATTTGACGGGCTCACTGGACGAATTTCCAGGTGATGCAGTTTCTGCTGCCGCTGCTTTAGTTCTTCCACGTTTCTTTACGACTTCTGTTGCTGAATTTTTTGAATCCGACAAGCTTATACTCCTAGTTTTTGTGATTTGAGATGTAAGATAAATGACCTTATTTTGATTTTTGTTTGTGAATACAGCATTTTAACAGCGATTAAAAATTTCAATGTTAGTTACTGCAGAGATATTTTTTGGATCTTCTTATTGAATCCCGACTGGACGTACGTCAGGTTCTGTGAACTTAAATTCTATTAGATTGATCGGAGAGTCAACTGAAATTCTTAAGACCAAAATTGAGTGAGACGTTTGCTGTCCTTTATTTGAACCTGGACTTAATTTAATTCATTAAGGTCCCGAAAAGTTGCTAGGACACTTTAAATACGAAGGAGCAATTCGTGGATTCCCAGGTTCCAGCACCCAGAACCCCCTTAACACTTCCAGTGAGTTTTCGAAAGAGCTACTCGCGAGCTGAAGAAACGGGCGTACTTCGAAATATTAGCATTTCAGGGGCGTTTTTAGAATTTAAAGATCACTCATTGCGAAATGGTGACAAAGTTCAGCTGACGTTTGAGGTCAGTGGCCGAGTACGCAAAATTCAGGCTTTGATCGTTTGGACAAATTCAGCCGGGTGTGGAATTAAATTTCAGCCTGCAAATAACCGAGATGTCCAAATTGTCGATGATCTGATTTATTTTGTTGAGACCAGCAGATCTGACAAGAAAAATGTTCTAGATAAAATTCTAAAAAAAGTTTCTTAAGTCTTAGTTCATTAAAATAAAAAACTAAACTAGACAAATATCTTGCAAGACCTTTGTGATTTTGATTTGTGTCAAATTATCCGTCGTGAGTCTCGCCCAGTGCTTGTTCTAATTCTTTTTGTTTTCTTTTGCGTCTGACTACGAATAACAAAAGCCCAACTGCTGCAACGCCCACAGCTCCCAACATCATCATCTGATCCTGTTCCGCTGTTGCAGAGCCGGATCCATCGTCAACCTGACCTGCAGCTACTGGTGGTGGTGGTGGAATATCCATGGGTGGTGGTGGCGGTGGAGGAATATCCATCGGCGGTGGGGGTGGAGGCAGGCTCGTATCGTTAGAAGCTATGTCCTGTGAAGGCATATCTGGTGGAGGGAAATCCGGTGGCGGTGGAAAGTCTGGGGCAGGATTAGATGCCACATCAGCTGGTGGAAGATCAGGGGTTACAGGAAATGAGTCGGCAGCAGGTGTCGACGGGGCCTGATTAGCCATTGGCATTGAAGGCGCTGAGCTTGCTAGGTTGGCATCCCAGTAGCGAACTTCAGTCCCCGCATCAATTCCTTGCTTCGAATCAAAACTGTTGTAAGCCCAAACTTCTTTCCAAGCTTCGGGGTATCCTAAAAGTTGCCGAGAAACTTTTCTGATATTATCACCCTCTTGAGCCGTATAAGTTTTTGCTGGAATGTTTTTTTCTTCAAAATAAGTGAGTATTTTTTCAGAGTCATCGGGACGAATCATCGAGGCAAAATAAACCTTATCACCAGGCTTTACATCTCTGCTTTTGTAAGTGGGATTAATTTTCTTAAGCTCATTTGATCGATCATCACCAAAAACCGTTTGGCTGATCGAGCTCAAAGTGTCTCCAGGTCGAGCAAAGTAAATGCCATTCACCCATTTGCCGCTGATTTTCCATGGTGTTGAAGCTACTTTTTGCAAAGATTTTGGAGATGGCTTTGGTGTCTCATCAAGATCAGTGGTGGCTTCGGGTGTTTCTTGTTGCTGAGCCACATCTGTCATTGTTGTCGGTGGTGCGATTTCATCAGCCGGCGTTGTTTCCGTGGCTGTCGGAACTTCGGGCTCTGTCATGGTTGCAACTTCGGGCACTGGTTCTGTAACGCCACCTTTATCAGCTGCTGATTCACCGAAAGAGTCCATGGTCAGCTCTTCTTCATTTGTAGTTTCAGCAACGGCTGTATCCCCGCTGATTGAATCGGGACTAAGGGTTGTATCTGCTGTCTGAGATTCGGTGTCTGCGAGTCCCGAATCTAAGTCTTGATCACCTGTCACTTCTTCGCCGAGGCCTTCAAGCTCACCCGAGGATCCGTCTTCAGCTAAAACTTCTTCTTCGCCTTTTGAATCACCAGACGTGCAGGCGGGCAAAGACATCATTGTTGCTACAGCTACGATTGCGAGTAAGAACTTTCTCATCATGCGATCTTCCTTGATACGGTTTTTTGGTGAAACTTCTGTCTCACCATGCCATTTGAGCATGGATCTAATCTTGATGCAAAACAGTTCAAGACTACAGTCTAGTCCCAATTAAACTTATCTCCGATTTTAATCTTATTTTTGCTAAACCAACCTTTATTCATCTCGAGAGCGTACTGTGCGGGGAATCGATTCGGATAAGACGGGGGGGCGACTTCCAAAGAACTGGTCGCCTTCATATCAATGATTTCTTTTAATATTCGATTTTTATCGAAGTAACCAATGCTTAAGTCGATCCAGGTGTTCTTCATCCAAAAAGTTCTGTAGTCCTCGCGATCGAACACAAAAAGCATTCCGTCATTATCCTTGAGGGACTTTCGGTACATCAATCCTCTTTGTTGCTGTTCATTTGTTTTTGCAAGCTCCACATCAATTTTCAATTGGCCGATTCTAATTTTCTTTTTTTCGAAAACAACTTCTGTGGATTCGTTTGCAAATGCCCAGGTTGAAACACTCAACAGTTGAAAGCTAATTAAAGTGAGAGCTAAGCATCTGATGAGCCAAGCCATAACGGATCCCCTTTGTTGATACTGTCAGTTCCTTAACATTTAAGCGATTGAGACTTTCATACAGAATAAGACTTCCTGCTAAAATTACGTCTGCTCTTGCGCCCAGCGAATAACGCTCTTTTTTTTCGTCCACTGAAGTCTTAGAAAAAATTTGAATCCACTTTTCTAAGTCCTCTTTTGTAATGATAAATCCATCTACTTTTTCCGCTTCGAATTTACCAAGCATGGTCGCAGCTATCGCGGTCGGCGTTCCAGCAACTGCAATCATTGATTTAGGCTTGAACGTTTCTATTTGCTTCCAAACTGGCTCGCTTTGAGATTTTACAAAAGAAATCAGGTTTTTCAAATCTTGCTCTTTAGCAGGCTGAGCTGTAATAAATTTTTCAGTCATTTTCACAGCTCCATGAGGAAGACTTTCAGCAAAATGGATTTTATTAGCATGTCCAACGATATGTTCAGTCGAGCCCCCGCCAATATCAATCAGGACGCAGTTGTCCTTTTGGTCTGCCGAAATAGCTCCGTGAAAACTCATACGGGCCTCTTCGTCCCCTGATAAAGTCAGCACGGGAATCTGATAGTTTGCGCAAATTTTCAAAAAGGCGGATGCATTCTTTGCCTCTCTGCCGGCAGCCGTGGCCGCAGCTTGCACATTTGATGGCTTATGCTGATCAATCGTTTTCTTAAAACTATTTAGACACTGGTCTGCACGCTTCAGTGCTGCATCACTTATTGATCCAGTGGCAAGCAAGCCTTCTCCGAGTCTGACGATTACGGCCTCATCATGGATCACTTTTTTTGATCCGTCCTCTTGTAATTCCAAGATTAAAAGTAAAAATGAATTGGTACCCAAATCTAGGGCTGCAACTTTCATAAATTTTTAACCCTTCAGCTTTTCAATTAAGATTTGATTAACTAAGTCTGGGTTGGCCTGGCCGCGACTTGCCTTCATTATCAGACCCACAAAAAATCCCATGACTTTTATTTTTCCCGCTTTGTAATCAGCTACTTGGGCTGGATTTTGATCTAATATTTCTTGCACGACCTTTTCAATCGCCGAGTTATCGCTAATTTGCATCAGGCCCAGTTCTTTTGCCAACACTTCAGGAGATTTTGGACTTTTCCACATTTCAATAAATAAGTTTTTTGCTATTTTTCCAGAAATCAATTTTTTCTCGATCATCAAAATCAATGTGGACAATCGATCTGGCTGAACGGGACTTTTGCTAATTTTTAGATTGTGAGAGTTCAGCTCTCGCATGAGATCTGTCATAATCCAGTTTGCACTGGCTTTGGCCTGACCGCAGCCCTCAAGTGTTTTCTCGAAATAGTCTGCTAATTCTTTTTCGCTTGATAAAAAGAGCGCATCGTTTTCGTTCAGACCCAATACATCCATAAATCTTAGAACTTTTTGTGCTGGCAGTTCAGGAATCGTTCTTTTAATACTTGCTATCTTTTCATCAGACAAAATAATCGGCAACAAATCTGGGTCTGGAAAGTAGCGATAGTCTTGGGCGTTTTCTTTTGAGCGCATGGAAAATGTTCTGTTTTTATCTGGATCATACAACCTAGTTTCTTGAACTATTTTGTGTCCGGATTCTATGGCGTCCACCTGTCTGTCAACTTCATACTCAACAGCTTTTTCGATAAATCTGAAAGAATTGATGTTTTTAATTTCGACTTTCGTGCCTAGTTTTTTTTCTCCGACTTTTCTGACACTGACATTCACGTCGCATCGAAGCGAGCCCTCTTCCAAGTTTCCGTCACATACATTTAAGTATCTGACAATTTGCCTGATTGTTCGTCCATACTCGGCCGCTTCTTGAGCGGTGCTCATTTCAGGGCCCGATACGACTTCTAGTAGCGGAATTCCGGCTCGATTCAAATTAATTAAAGTGTAGTCCCCAAAATGTGTGGACTTGCCTGCGTCCTCTTCCAAGTGAGCACGAGTGATGCTGATTTTTTGTAATTTGCCATTCACTCGAATTTCCACAAATCCATTTTCACAGATAGGTTTATCGTATTGTGAAATTTGATAACCTTTCGGTAAATCAGGATAGAAGTAATTTTTTCTTGAAAAGACGGAGAGCTTTCGAATGTCGCAATTTAAAGCGAGTCCCGTTTTGATGGCCATCTCTACGACTTCTTTATTCAGAACCGGCAGAGTGCCCGGCATGCCTGCACTGATTTCAGACGCATTCTGATTGTCTGCTGATTCAAAGTCTGTTCCATCGCTACAAAATATTTTTGATTTTGTTTTTAACTGCACGTGGGTTTCAATTCCAATGACAGCTTCGTATTGACTAGAAGACACGAGGTTGCTCCTGTCTAACATTCGAGTTCTGCTCTAGAAAAAGACCTGCATCTAATAAAGTTTGTTCTTGAAAAGCGGGGGCTGTTAATTGCATCCCAATCGGCAGCCGATCCTTTGAGAGTGAAAAAGGAATACTCATACCTGGTAAGCCAGCAAGATTCGTTGAAGTTGTGAACAGGTCATTTAAATACATTTGCAAAGGATTAGAAAATCTTTCTCCAATTTTAAATGCTGGTGTAGCGGAAACTGGACTTAAAATAACATCACACTTTTTAAAGGCTTCAAGATACTGATTTGAAATCAGTCTTCTGACTTTGCAGGCTTTTTCATAAAAGGCTTCAATAGAGCCGCTTGATAAACAATAAGTTCCCATCATAATTCTTCGCTTCACTTCGCTGCCGAAACCCTGACCACGAGTGATCGAGTAGAAATCATCTAAAGTTGTTCCGCTTTCTGACATTTTTGCGCGGAACCCAAAGCGAACGCCATCATACCGAGCTAGGTTTGATGAGGCTTCGCTCGAGGCAATTAGGTAATAGGCAGAGATAGAATGCTGTAAAAGTGGGAGGCTGACTTCAACAACATGAGCTCCCGCTTTTTTGAATGTATCTATGGATTGCTGAAAAGACTTTTCCACATCAGAATCTAGGCCCCCCTTGAGAGCCTCTGAAAGGACACCGACTTTTAAACCCTTCACATGAGACGAAAGCAGTTTTGAAAACTCTGGCACGTTTTTTTGTGCTGTGGTCGCATCTTTTTCATCATGACCACAAATCACTTCTAAAACTAAAGCTGCATCTTCCACTGAAGTTGTGATGGGTCCCGCCTGATCAAGTGAAGACGCAAAAGCAATGATACCAGATCGACTGACGCGACCGTAGGTCGGCTTGATTCCCACAACTCCACAAAAGCTTGCGGGTTGCCTGATGGATCCACCAGTATCTGTGCCAATTGTTGCAACAGATAGTTTTGATGATTGAGCTGCTGCGGATCCTCCGGATGAACCTCCGGGAACGTATTCTGGATTCCAAGGATTTTTTGTTGGACCAAAAAAGGAATTTTCATTTGAGGAACCCATTGCAAATTCATCTTGGTTTAATTTACCCAATAAAATAACGCCTGAATCTTTTAAGCGTTTTACGACTGTGGAATCGTAGGGTGGAATAAAATTTTCTAGCATTTTTGATGCAGCTGTCGTGCGCAGTCCCTTTGTGCAAAGCATATCTTTAATGCCCATGGGAATTCCCGCAAGCTTCAATGTTTTACTACCACTGAATATTTTTTGATCCACAAGCTTTGCTTGATCAAGTGCAGTCGAGTCTTGCGTAATAAAGGCGTTCAGCTGAGGGTTCAGTTTTTCTATTCTGTTGATATAAAATTGAGTGAGCTCTGTGGCCGAGATTTTTTTCTGCTGAAGAGCTTCTACTAATTCATGGATTTGCAGTTTTAATATTTCCATTTCAGTTATCCAACCACGGGTGGAACTTTAAAGAGTCGCCCTTGACTGAGGGGTGCATTTTGCAAAACTTCTTCGGGGGTCAAATCCTGATGAACGACATCTTCTCGCCAAAAGTTCTCAATTTCCGTTGGCGTCACCATGGGCTCAATGCCTTCGGTTGAAATCTCAGACATTTTTTCAAAATGATTCAAAATCAGACTGAGCTGTTCGGTGGACTGCTGAATTTCAATTTCACTTAAGGCAAGCCTTGCCAAGTGAGCCACATTTTTAATTTCAATCCCATCCATCATCACTCTCCACGTTCAAAAATGTTAACAGTAACGCCACGTCACAGTCTCGTTGGAATCAGAAACTTGACCCTATGCAGAACGAAAAGTAGCTTCATGAGACCCATGAAACGCTATGAAGAACTGAAAAAACTCATCGAACACCACAACGATCTCTACCATCGTCAAGATAAGCCTGAAATTTCAGATGCTCAGTTCGATCAACTTTTTCGGGAACTTCAAGATCTCGAAAATAAGCACCCCGAGCTTCAAACATCAGATTCTCCAACCCTTCGCGTGGGGGGATCCGTCCTGGATTATTTTTCCAAGGTCAATCACAAATCTCCGATGCTTTCCCTATCAAATAGTTTTTCGCCCGAGGACCTGACTGATTTCGATACCCGGGTCAAAAAGTTTTTAAAGTCCGAGTCTGCGATTGAATATTACTGCGAACCAAAATTTGACGGCCTTGCACTCGAAGTTATTTATGAAAATGGTATTTTGGTGCAGGCGATCACCCGAGGTGACGGTACCACCGGTGAAGATGTGACTCATAATGTCCGAACGATCTCTGTAATTCCTTTAAAATTAAAAACAAAAAATCCACCCAAGCTTTTAGAGGTACGCGGAGAAGTTCTTATTTTTAAATCTGATTTTTTAAAACTCAACGAGCAGCAAGAAGATGCAGGTGAAAATCCTTTTGCAAATCCCCGAAACGCGGCCGCTGGAACGATAAGACAATTGGATTCTAAAATTGCAGCTTCTCGACCTTTGCGATTTTTCGCCTATGGATTGGGATTATTTGATGGCATCGAGTTCACAAAACACTCAGAAATAGAAATCTACTTCGAGAGCATAGGCCTTCCGGTTGCACTTGATTATGTCAAAACCTGCCAATCCGCAGATGAGGTCATTCAGTATTATCAATCCATTGATCAAAAGCGTTCAAAAATTCCATTTGATATTGACGGCGTTGTTATCAAAGTGAATTCCCTCAAAACACAGGACGAGCTTGGCCTTGTGGCTCGCAGTCCTCGCTGGGCCACAGCTGCTAAGTTTAAACCTGAGCAAGCACAAACGGTGATAGAAAATATTATAGTTCAAGTGGGAAGAACTGGTGCGCTCACACCTGTTGCAATCATGAAACCCGTTCGTGTCGGTGGGGTTACGGTCACAAACGCGACATTACATAATCAAGACGAAATCGATCGCAAAGATATCAGAATCGGAGATACGATTACAGTTCAGCGAGCCGGTGATGTCATTCCAGAAATTGTCGAAGTTCATCTCGATAAACGTGCAAAAAAATCAGAGCCTTTTTTTATTCCTAGAAATTGTCCCAGTTGTAATGAAAAAACTCAAAGGCTCGAAGGCGAAGTTGTCAGTCGATGCATCAATGCTTTGTGCCCTGCCATCTTTAAAGAATCTTTGAAACACTTTGTGTCAAGGCGTGCGATGAATATGGAAAAAGTCGGTGACCGGCTGATCGAGACCCTCGTTGATGAGAAGTTAGTTCAAAATTACACAGACCTTTTCAAGCTTAAGAAAGCTGATTTAGTGCGGCTTGAGCGGCAAGGTGAAAAGTCAGTGGATAATATTTTAAAGAGTGTTGAGAATAGCAAGAAAACAACACTCGCCAGATTTATTTATGCCTTTGGTATTCGCTTCGTAGGCGAGCAAACTGCAAAGCTCATTTCTGATCATTACATTCATCTAGACCGATTTTTATCGGCGACTTCAGAATCATTGCTGGAGATTCCTGAAATTGGACCCAAGGTCGCTGACTCGATTTTAAATTGGTTGGGAAATAAAAATTTGGTGAAACAGGCTCAAGAGCTCACCAAGTTAGGCGTCAGTTTTGAGGTTTCTCAACGAAATCTATCAGGACCACTGGTTGGGAAAAGTTTTGTAGTGACAGGAACTTTACCTGTGAAGCGAGAACAGGCCCATGAGACAATAGAAAAAAACGGAGGTAAAATATTATCCTCCGTTTCATCCAAGCTAAACTATTTAATCATAGGTGATGATCCTGGATCCAAAGCCCAAAAAGCTGAGACTTTGGGTGTGCAGATCATCACTTGGGATGATTTTATAAAAATGATTTAAATGTGATCGATGACGATATCACGATCCATGACAGTTTTACGACCGTCCTGTTTCGCTTGCTCTATACCTTTTAAACAAAGTCTTTCTACTGCTTTGCTTAAAATTTCGATGGTTGCAGCAGAAGTGTTCATTCCGCCTTGTTCTTTGATGATCTTTTTTACTTTGCTTGTAACTACTAGAACTTCCATTAAATCCTCCATAAACTTTTCTTCACATGAAAAGTGTCTGCGACTAAGGCCGTGTTTGACAACGTCATGAAGGGTCGGTGTCGCGCTGCAGCTTCATATTTCTTTCAAATTTCAACAGTTCTGCCTTACGAACGCCTTCGGTTTTTGAGATCCAAACATAATTTCGTTGTTCTAAAGGTTTTTTATACTCAACGTCTGCAAAAGCAGGTGACCACGTTCCTGAGTTCAAATGTTCTACTGAGCCTATGATTTCATGTCTTGGAAGATGGGTATGACCATAAACAACTCGTCTGACTTTTGTAATAATCGCAGTCATCGCTAAAATTTGATCATTCGGCTCTTTGAACGTCGAGACCAATGAGGTGATGGATCTTGAATAAAAAAGGAAAAAGGGAAGAAGTAAACCCATCGGAATAAATGCCCAAAATAATGAAATTCCAAATATCGCTTTTAAAAAAGTGAAAATATAAAAAATTAGCACCGCAAATATGAAAATTAAAAAAGCACGGTCCAGCCAAAGCTCTCGGGCAATTAGAAACGGATCTGCAGATGCAGGGGCCACAATCAGCTCTTTCATCTCTCGAACCATATGGGGTTCCGCATTTGCTTTCTTTGCAATGCTTTCGACTCTGGATTCAATTGTAAATGCATTTCTGAGTGGCACTGCCATTCGAGCCCTTAGTGTTCCCCATAAAGTAAGAACCGAACCTTCAAGCCAAGTGAAAACTAAAAACGGTTGCGCACGGGCCATGTATCTTAAGAAAATTGAAACGTAGTCTTTTAAAGTCATAATATAACCCCCATCCGTGTGGGGATTAAAAAATCCAAGGCCATTCATAATGTATCGGCACGCTAAATTTCCGAAGGGAAGCTTCAGAGATATATGATTATAAGATTTAACAAAGGGATTAATGGGATCTTCACATAAACAGTAAGGATCGTACTGATTCCCATGCTCGATTAAGGTGTCTTGATTGCTGATGTAAAACCATTCAACAAAAAGGACGCGCTCTTGTTCGAAGGGTGACAGCTTAAGACTTTTTCTGATCTCTTCTTGAACTTCTTGGAAGTGCAGTTCTAAATCATGATTTCCGAAGACAAACACCACCCGATTCCCGCGTTTAATGAACTGCGAGAGTCCTTCAGAAAACGGGACGTGATCGCTGAGGATTTTTTTAATTTTAAATCTGGATTTCTCTGCCCGGGGCTCGAGCCCTCTTTTTTTCTCGATCCAACTGATTCTAAAGGTGGGATCGTCAGGAATTGTCACAACACTATCGAAATCAAAAATATCGCCATTCAATATGAGCTCAACTTTTTGGCCCTCTGCTTTTTCCTCTATTAATTGGAAGAATTCACACAAATCATCATCAAAGAAAAACTCTTTGGTTTTATACTTTTTCCATAAGGGATAAAGAGGATGAACGGGTTGCTCCTCAGTTAAATGAAGATCGCTAATAATGGCTGTATAATCTGCAGTTCTAAATTGCTCTGACATTGCTAATTAGCTTAAGTGCGCCTAGTATGAAAATCCAAGATGAAAATACAATTTCCAGCACTTATCGTGGGACTTGGCAAAAGCGGTCAAGCCATTCGCCGCCTGCTCGCACAGGCCTATCCTGAAAACTCTCAGATTAAAACCTATGATCAAAAAGACGCCTCTGCTGATTTTTCAAGTCTAGACCAAATTCAGAATTTTAATCCGAAAACTTTGATTGTTTCGCCCGGCGTGCCTCTAACGACACTTTGGATCCAAGATTTTCTAAAGGCTGGTTGCGCGCTGACCAGTGAACTTGATTTGGCTTTTCAATCCTTAACTGATGAAAAAATCATCGGAATCACTGGTTCCATGGGGAAAAGTACGACCACTTCACTTTTGGGTGCTGCTGTCCATTCCATGTCTGCATCAAATTATGTTGGGGGTAATTTGGGGTATCCTTTGGCGGATTATGTTTTTGAGCTGCGGACGGGGATTAGAAAAAAAGCAGATTGGATTATTTTAGAGCTTTCGAGCTACCAGTTAGAAAATTTTAGTTCTTTAAAGTGTGAAGCTTCGGTTTTAACTGCACTTTCTGCGAATCATCTCGAAAGATACCCCGATTTAGAAAATTACTATCAAACAAAGTGGACTTTGCTTGGTAAAACCAAGGGTCCTTTCTTTATCAATGCTGATAACTCTGAAGTTCAACGATGGTGTGAAAATAGAAAAACTTCTCACGTGATTTCTGTTCAATCTTCAAAATTTAAAAATCCCATGAAAATGGTGGGCCTGCATAATCGTGAAAATTTAGCTCTGGCTTTAAGTGTGGCAGAGCACTTTAGATTTCCAAAAACTGCAATTTCTGCCATTGAAAATTATCCGGGACTATCTCACCGACTCGAGCTAGTGGGCGAAAGAAATGGTGTGAAATTTATTAACGACAGCAAAGCTACAACCATTGAAAGCGTTTTAGCTGCTGCAAGGTCATGTATCGAATCCGTCTCCAGCGGATCTAAAATGTTTTTGCTTGTTGGTGGTCGTGACAAAAATTTGCCTTGGGAAAATTTGGGGGCACTTTCACAGTTTAATAATATCGAGTTTGTTTTTTTTGGCGAGTGTGGGGTGCTAGCTCAAAAAAAATCAAAACTTACAGGTCCCATATTTTCAAAACTTTTGCAGGCCTTAGATCATACAATACCACTCGCCAAAACCGGGGACTGGATCGTTCTCAGCCCTGGGGGCTCAAGCTTAGACGAATTTAAAAACTTTGAAGCTCGTGGGGAGTTTTTTAGTAAGCAAATATCTGATTCCAATATCGGCTTGAACCAAGCCCTCATTAGCTTCGGCGGGAAAATACCTAACTTTAAAAAGGTCCCAATAAAATAAGATGGTATGACTTCTTATTAGGAAGTGCGGTGAAAAATTAAAATTAAAGGATAAAAAAACGATGTGCCGGGTATTTGTTTTCTTTGTGTCTATTTTATCAGTTTTCTTCATTTGATGAATTATTATGACCCAAAAACAGAATTTCAAAAATTATCAGTCAATGTAAATAAAGCAGCCCGCAGCCCCAAAGGCACCCTCAGCAACCAGTACGTTTGAATCAATTCTTCTGATTTCCCCAATTCTCAAGAAATGCCATGGGATTTTCTTCAAACTCAAAATAGTTTTTTGAATCAATGATAATAAGTTGAGCGCTTGGGTACTTGGATTTAAAAATTTCAAGCCCCTTTTTAGAGCGTGATCTTCCGCTTTTTACCTCTATGGCCCAAATTTTTCGTCCACGTGTTAGCACATAGTCCACTTCTGCTTGAGATTCCCGCCAATAGAAAAGGTCTTCATTTGTTCTTACCAGCTGAAGTCCAACCAAAAGTTCAAAGGCGCGGCCCCTTTCGTCAGAATCATAATCAGCCTGTATAGATAATTGATACAAACAGGGTGCCATGGGAAGAATTTTAGGAGAAGAGGATTTGGTCTTCACTGTTTTCGAAGAGAATTTTTCTAGAGCACGAATAAGAAATGCGCCTTCAAAAAGTCGAATGTAGCTTTTCACTAAATCCACATTTCCCCGATCTTGAATCTGACCCAGGAGCTTTGTGTATGAAATTTCTTGAGCGGGATACCCAATTAAAATTTCAAATGCCTGCCGAAACAATGCCGGACTTTTGACATTTTGATACTGTAAGATATCTTTTTCGATTACAGTTCCTACGATCGAGTTCTTTACATAATCTGCCCACTCATTAGAATCTTTGAAAAGATAGGACCCTGGATACCCGCCAAATTTAAGATACTCTTCGAAATTCAGACCGTATCCCGCATGAGACTCCTGGTAGTTCCAATGATAGGCGCGAGTGAGTTGAAAGCGACCCGTAAGACTTTCCGTCAAGCCTTTCTGAATTTCTAATGAACTAGAACCCAAAAGCACACATTTGAATTTCTCTTTTTTTCTTTTACACTCATCAAAAATTTTTTTAATGATCTCGGCCCAGTTTTCACACTTCTGAATTTCATCTACAAACAATATTTTGTTTTCTTTTTGAGCTTTTGTCCATTGTTCTAGAAGCCACGAAGAGTCGGAATTAAAGACTTTATCAGCGCTTACATAGTGAGCGTTCTGGACATAGTCATCATCTATAAGACGGAGTACCGAGGTCGTTTTTCCGACCTGTCTTGGTCCGATGAGGACTTGTATTAGACCATTATCTGAGTCAATTCGGTCTTTTAAGTCCTTAATATATTTGAGATATATAAATTTCTTCATTTTTGATAGGTTAGCCTACCAAAAATGATAGGTCAACCTATTGAATCGGGCTACCGAATCACGCTCAAAACCCCAGGCTGTGTCGGCATGTAAACCACTCGAAGATTTTTTTGCGTGGCTTTTTGAATGGCATATTCCACAACATGTTCTTCTGGATCGATGATTAGGAATCCACCGCCCGCAGGGCCAAAAGCGCCTTCAACGATCTGTGCATTTGAATCAAAGTAAATCACTTGGGCTTTTTCAGATCCCACTGCAAAGGCTTTGAATGGTTCTTGAGGTCCAAGTCCCATGACAATTCTGCCTTGAATGGCTGATTTTAACTTGGCCTGTGAAAGTAATGCTTCCATCCAATCTTTGTGAACCAGTGGCAAACTATATTCGTTTTGCCCAGGCTCAAGCAGAAATTGGGTTGTTAAATAATTACGATTGATAGGGTTCACAAGCGCAAAGCTGTTATCGCGAAATTCGTTGAGCAAAACATCCACTTGTCCGTTTGCTAAAATTAAGTCTTCCTCGTGAGCTTGTAAGGTCACGACAGAACTTTGAGAAACCTTAGTGACTAAATCGTACGTAGAAATTGAAACTTCTCGCTTCCGAAAAGTTGAGTCTATATCTGCTAAAGATAAGCTGCCTGCTCGAGCCGAGGCATTTTGAAATCCAATAAACTTGTTAGAAACTTCAGCGCGAAGTGCATATTCACCGTCGGGAACATTCATAATGGCGTAAATCCCGTGAGAGGCTGTGACTTTTTGATTCACATCGGGAATATGAAGCTCATTGAAATAAAGGGGTTTTAATTCTTCGCGCCCCTCAATGGAAACAGTCGCACCGGCAATTGTTTGACCCTCTTTGTTGAGTCGGCCCCAAACAACCGCTCGGCTCATGGTTTCACCTTCAGTGTAGCCAGCATCCTTTGCGATTGTGTTTAGAGCTTCCGCAGCCGATTTTCTTTGTTGGGGCGCTCCACGCCTTGCCACGCCGGCTCCACCAATCACACGTGTTGGAACGTAACCTGCCGCCGCAATCTGAGTAATGATGTAGGATGATTCGTCTTCTGCACCATCAACTGAATTACTCACGACTGTGTTTTCGATCACCCGTGGTTCTGAATTTTCAGAGTCGTAATAATCATAAACTTTGTAGGCCATCGAAGGTTTATATTTTTGTGTTTCTACCATCGGCAGCTCTTTTGATTCATAGGAGCTAATAAGATTTGATCTTTTATCTTCGACGAATTGCTCTGATATTGCGACAACATCTTGGTATTTAGAAATATTCAGTAGGGGCCCGCGAGACAGTGAGCGGCTCATATTCTGAAGACCTGAAAGCGCAACGCAACCACGGCCCATCACTTCGTAGCGATCACCCGTGAGTTTTGCACACAAAGAACCTTCCATTTTTTCTAGCAAAATATTGTAAGTACCTGATGAAATATCAATGTCACCGCGCTCTAGAATTAGGCCGTTGTGCTCGCGGTAGACTTCAAGGCGATCATCGCCAGTGAGTGCTAAACCTTGATTCAACTGAATCGGTCCCACAAGTTGAGTATTTAATTTCGACTGGATATCCTGCAAATGAACTGAGTAGTCAGCCAGTTTTTGCTGAGGTACCACCGGAACAGGTTTCTTTTGTTGATTCAAATTTTGCAATTCACTTTGAATTTTAGTTTCTGAATGTGTGAGATAAGTAATTAAATCCTTTTCTGCAGCAAGGACCGGAGATCTTTCGTCCATTTTTAATTGGATCGGCTCTGAGACACTCAAAAAAGTTGTCATAGAGGTACGCTCGGGAAAAAGCGTAACCATAAGAAGACCTAAAATATAAACTAAGATGAGCTCCCGCACGAATTCCCTTCATCCACAGATGAGTCGTCATCTTTAATGGTATTTAGTAAGCACGGAAGTCGTCAATCACGTTACGACCCTTAAGACTTTGGTTAAGGGCTTCTTCAATTGTGGTTGCAGTCTTTTGAGCGAGCTCTAAGTCTTCGCCTATGATCTCATACTGCTGTGGGCTGACTTTGACTTCATGAAAACACTCGATCTTGATTTTAAATGGTCTGCGATCACCTAAAATTGTTAGCTTTGTATAGAAACGGGATTTTGATTTGGCTAGACTATCGTCTACTCGACCTCGTTTATCGTGAAACTTAGAGATCAACTCTTGGCCATTTGAGCTAGAGCTTCGAGGCTCGCCCATGACTTGAATAAAAGCTTTTCTAATGTCGGTGGCTGCAGCCGGGGAATCATTTATGAAAACTCCGGTCTGACAACCTAAAAAAAATGGCAAAAGTAAGCAAAGAACAATTAGATTTTGTTTCATGACTATAGTTTGCCTGATTTTTTCCAATCTTCCATAAAAAGTTGCAAACCTTTGTCAGTCAAAGGGTGATGGGTCATCGCCTGCATAACTTTATAGGGAACCGTCACGATATCTGCACCCATCAATGCTGCTTTTTCAATATGAAGCGGGCCGCGTACGCTTGCGACCAAAACTTCAGTCGCAAAATCGTACTGACGGTAAATATGAATAATTTCTTCAACCATCGCAAGGCCATCGACTCCGATATCATCCAGTCTTCCAATAAATGGAGACACCATCGTGCCCCCTGCTTTTGCAACCAAAAGGGCTTGCAAAGGATTAAACACCAAAGTCACGTTGGTTTTAATTCCCTCTGCTGTTAGTTTTTTAACAGCGACAAGTCCATCTTCAGTCATAGGAATTTTGATCACAACATTGGATGCAATTTTTGCTAGGTCTAAGCCTTCCTTAAACATTTCTTCTGACTGCGTCGATAATACTTCTGCAGAAACGGGCCCCTTTACTTCTTTGCAAATCTCAGTGATCACTTCGCGAAATGATCTTCCACTTTTTGCAATTAATGTTGGATTTGTAGTCACGCCGTCCACCCAGCCTTTTAAGTTTGCTTGGCGAATTTCATTTACATCTGCACTGTCGATAAAAAATTTCATACGAGCCCCTTTATTGTGAAGTTAATCAACTCTGACCCCTGAGTCAAAAACTCTGCCTGATCTTGGCTTGGAAACTGCGAAGAAAGACCTTGTAAGGTGTTTTGACTCACGCGGTGTTCCCAATAGGGCCGAATCTCTGCTGACATTTTCAACAAAAACGAATCCAAAACAAGTTGAGGATGGGGAATTGTCATCGCAGGATCCACCCGAAGCTGCCCCTCTAGGATGAGCAGTGTGGCATTCAGGCTTGCAAGTTCTTTGCTGATTTGTTGTGAGGAAGGAGTCTGTTCTTCGATCTCGATCTCGATCACGGCTTCAATTTGTTGCCTTTGAAAAGCTTGGGCAAATCTTTTGTAGACGATTGAAGATCTGCTGATTTTAAAGTTCTTTCTAATTTGAAAAACCTTTCGCTTAAGCCCATCAATTCCTTCTACTGCGGGAACAAAAATGTGCACAAGCCCCTTGGTTATCATAATTATAAAAAATCTTTCATTTCATAAAAGCCCGGTTTTAAGTCCTTAATTTTTAGTGCTGCCCACAAGGCGCCTTTTGCAAAAACCTGTCTGTTGAGTGCTGTGTGCTCAATAGAAATCACTTCTTCATCCGATAGGGCCTGGATGCGGTGAACCCCGTACACGCCACCGCCTCGAGTGGACAATGGCTTAGGTAATTTCTTTTTGCCTACGACTTCTTGAAGTTTATTTTGTAATAAAATGGCTGTTCCACTGGGACTGTCTTTTTTATACTTGTGGTGAGCCTCATCGATTTGAAAATCAAAGTCATTTAAGCTTTTAAAGCTCTCAATCATTTGATTCACGATTGCTATGCCAATGCTCATATTGGGAGCCCAAAAAATAGAAGATTTTTTTGATCTTTTCTTAAGTTCAGACATCAAATGATTGTTGACGCCAGTGGTGCCGCTGACGAGCGGTGTTGGAAACTGATCTAAGTGACTCAAGAAAGAGGTGAGAACTTCAGGGGTCGAGAAATCAATCCAAACATCAACATTTGGATTTTTTTTCTGCTGCATGAAATTTTTGAAGTTATCTGAACTTAATTGGGGTCCTACAGAATGGCCCGAGGCCTTAATCACTGATTGAACCTCTTGGCCCATTCTACCAGAGGCTCCTAGAATTCCGATCTTCAATTTTTTCATTCAAGAATTCCTCTTTTTTTCATTTCGAATTTAAGCTTCTCTTCAGTTGAGGCTTGGGCCGAAATCAATGGCAAACGCATTTGGCTTGTGGAAATCAGTTTCATCATCATCAGGGCTTTTTTCACAGGGATGGGGTTTGCTTCGACGTAGAGAGCGTCAATTAAGTCTTTATTTGCGTCCATCAGGGTTTTTGCTTGATCAAACTTTTTAAATTTTACAAGCTCGGTGAGTTTTACAAAAATTTCAGGCACAATGTGAGAGCCCACGGATATAATTCCGTCTCCGCCACGAGTTAAAAAATCCACATAGGTTCCATCGTCACCCGATAGTAGAACAAAACCCTCACGACTTTTCTTTCTGATGGTTTCAGCTGCATCTGTATCGCCGCTTGCATCTTTAATTCCAATCATGTTTTTAATAAACGAGAGCTCGATGGTCGTTTCAGCGGACATATTGCAGGCTGTACGCCCCGGAACATTATAAAGTAAAATTGGAGCACCCGTTTCTTCAGCGACTTTTTTAAAATGTTGAAACAGGCCACGCTGTGGAGGTTTGTTGTAATAGGGAACAACCACCAAAGCCGCATCTGCCTTTAGTTCGATTGCATCTTTCGTATTTTCAATTGTTTTAGCTGTCGAATTTGATCCCGTACCTAAAATTAAAATAGTTTCAGCATTTGATTTTTCACGCACG
>Ga0164293_10000448_pt1 | contig 32632 bp, 21 predicted proteins | sample GEODES118metaG_FD_111487 | JGI IMG/M metagenome (GOLD analysis project Ga0164293, IMG submission 111487) | Eutrophic lake water microbial communities from Lake Mendota, Wisconsin, USA - GEODES118 metaG | ecosystem: Environmental > Aquatic > Freshwater > Lake | place: USA: Lake Mendota...
GCGCAGCGCCACAATCAAGGGCTCCGCGCGGTCGGCTCCGAACTCACGTGTCGCACGATCGTCATCAATCCAGACTTGGCTCGTCAGCGTCACCATGATGGTGAGATCGAGCACCTGAGAGAATGGATCGCCGTTGGTGGCGATGTCATACGCACTGGTCGTCGATTCGACGAGGAATCGCTGTGCCGTGGCACGTGCACGTGCATCAGGGTTGTTCTTCGTGATATCCGCGATCGCATCTTCCATGAGCGTGCGATAGCGATCGGCGTACGCATTTGTCAGCTCATCAAGCTCTTCGAATCCGATCTTCTCACCCGCGGCGCTTCGGCTGAAATCGGTCGAGCTAGTCACGGGCTTCTCACGCCGCGGTGCACCACTCGTCGGCGCCACGCACGCAGGAAGCGTCGCGAGCGCACTGCCAAGGACTGTGGCGAGCACTGTTTTTGAAGCTGTCTTCAGCACGCGATGCGCGGTGGAGAGTTCGTCTCGATACATCTCAAATCTCTGTTTCTTCAGAATTGGAATTGCAACTGCGTGCGAATAACCCACTCGCCACTCGAAGTCGCGCCATTCGCTTCGGTGTAATCCGGCAACCAGTTTGCGCCGTTTGAGGCAAAGTCGATGAGCGGCGCAAATGAATAGCCAAAGTCACCACTCAATTTGATGCGGTTCTTCACGCCAAGTGGCCAGTAGTTGGCCCCCACAGTAAGAACGCTAAGCTGTTCGCCTTCCGCCTCATCCGCAGATGCTTGCACGCGGTACTTGTCCGTATCGCTATTGCCCAGCTCATATCGAAGAAATGCTTCGATGTTGTCGGTTAGAAAGTAACCACCCTGTGCAACTGCGCCCCACTGCTGAAGATCATCAGCATCGTCGCCGCCGCGCGTTGGTTGCGCCGCTTGCAACGAAACATCGCGATAGACGCCGTAGATGAAAATGCTCGAGCCACCAAAATCGATGCGCATGTCTGCGGTCGCACTCCACATGACGTCGGGTGTCGCGCCGTTTGCATTCGAGATTGGTGCAACCTGTTGGATGTAGCCTGCGAGACCAAAGAGTGCAGCAGCGGTTTCGCCACGGAAACTCTGCATGTCTTTGAATTGCTTCCACTCTCCAGCTGTCTTCGCTTCAATGCGTCCAATGAACGCGTAATCAGTTTGCACCGCGGTGTATCCCGAGTTGAATGATCCAGGAACTCCTAGGGCTGGACTCGCATTGAGGTCAGCAGCTGCATCGCCAACAATGCTGTACGGCGCGCTGCCGAGCGCCGAGAGTTCATCGCCGTAGAAGCCTTCGACGCGGACGAATTCTGATTCCAACGCAAGTCGCAGGCCTTGTGGACGCCCAGCTGTAAAGAACGAATCGACGAGAGAGCGTTCGACCGCCATCAAGCCCGTCACCGAGTCAATCGACTCGCGAAGGAATGGTGCCTTGAACTGACCCGCGCGCAAACTGACACCGCCGTCAAATTTCTTCTCGACAAAGGCGTCTTCGAGAAGTCCTTGGCCATTGCCACGGACGAAACCGAGTTTCAATTCGTAGTACCACGACGGATCAACCACCGTTCCGTAGAACGTCATGCGAGCACGCCGAACCTCAAAGCCCCACACGTCACCACTCGTCGTCGATGAGGGCGACCCTTGTGCAGCAGTTGCTGTTCCGACGTCGCGCGACGTATAGGCCCAACGAAACTGCGTTTCACCCTTGATTTGCAGGGTGTAATTGCCGTCGGCGCTCGCGAGATAGAAGCCCTTTTTCGCGTCGTAACCACCTGTTCCGCCATCGGCGAGATTCGTGCGCGTGGTTGCATCGGCGAGGACGTCGGTCACGATCGCGCGGATCTCATTGGCGCGTTGCTCCGTCAGCCACGTCGCATCGTTTCCTTGGACGACTTTCTCCTCGAGCACACCGACTTTTTCCGCAAGCGCCGCATTCGATTGCTTGAGTCGCTCAATCTCCTCAAGCGCACGTCGGAGGTCGTCTGCATCTTGTGGGACGGCCGCGATCACGGCAGTTGTCAGAGGAAGTGCTGCGAGAACCATCATCATCTCTCGAATTCCTTTGCATGGAGTCGACTTGAACGAGGACTACTCGTTCCCCACGCGCTTTCCACACACGGTTTCGCGAACGACATACGGCTTGATGCCGCCAATGGCGTTGTTGGCATCACTCAAGAGTTCAAGCACAAAGCCCATGGCGAGGAAGAAGAGCGCGGCGAGGAAGAACATGATCGCGATGAGAAACGGAGGACGCGTGCCCATCGGCACAGATTCGCCCATTCCAAACACATCGCGAAACTTCTCCCAAAGAAGCCACGGCATCACCACGCAATCGACAAGGAGGAGCATCACGCCAATTCGGCCGAACAAATAGAGCGGCCGCGCTTTGAAACTCGACTGGAAGCCAAGCATGAGGATGTCGAAAATCACGTCAAACGTGCGGCCAATCCCATAGTGGCTCTTCCCAGCGAACCGCGGTTGGCATTCGATCGTGAGTTCGCTCGTCGCTCCGCCTCGCATATGCACAAGTGCTGGCAACAAGCGGTGATGTCCAGGACGCAAGCGCAGTGATCGTGCCGTCGCACCATCAAGTGCCTTAAAGCCACCCATGTCGCGGATCTCGCAACCTGTCACGCGACGCAGCAGCCAGTTTGCAATCTTGCTCGGAATGAGTTTCAGAACCTTCGACTCTGAACGATTCGAGCGTGCACCCGACACGAGTTGGTAGCCCTGTTCAAGCCGCTCCACGAGCAGGTGAATGTCTTCTGGTCGATGTTGCAGATCGCCGTCGGTCACAATCACGATCTTGCCGCGACTGGCTTGAATTCCCGCGTACAGCGCGCTGCATTGGCCAACATTGCGCGCCAAAAGCACGGCCCGCAACGCGGGATACCGACGCGCACCCTCGCGAAGCAACGCCTCCGTGCGATCGGTCGAACCATCAGAAACCACAACGATTTCGTACGAACGCGCCAACGCTTGAAGTGCTGCGTCGGTGCGTCGCAAGAACTCTTCAATGCAAAGCTCTTCGTTGTACACCGGAGCGACAACGGAGATAGAGATGTCGGTGTCTGGCGCAGCGTGCATTCGAGTGTCGGCTCCCTCGTTCGGCGTACGGGGCTGAATCTTGTGCGGTTGAATCGCTCGCTTCAACTCAGTCGAGGCGATCAAACCCTGTCAGCGTCCACCCGTGCATTGCCGCGACTTCATGCCACGGATCCTCGAGCAGACTGCGGAGCTCGGGTTCCCAAAGCGCCGCGACGCGCATCCTACCGAAGCCGTCGGGCAACGCGGGATCGCCGCGATGTGCGCGACCCGGATGACAAACAACCTCCACGATTTCGTTGCCTACGCCGTGCAGTGCCCGCACACAGGCGTCACTTGAGAAGCGCGCACCTTGCTCGGCGATGCCCCAAACCGCATCGGCGCAACGAACGCCCGCGCAAGGTTGAGCTCGATCGCACCACGTCTTCAAGAGCGCACGCCGCAGCCACGGCGCTCCAAGCGCGAAGTTCCCGTGAAGCTCTGCACTTCTCCGAACCCAACGAATCCCCGCATCACGCGCGACTTCACACGCCACATCAAAGAGCCCAGGGAGACAGTGCGTGTGCTTCTCGCCATCCACATGTGAGAGTTCAAGCCCATGATCTTGGAGCTTCGCAATCTGTCGCGTCCACTCCAATCGAAGTTCGTTCGGTTGAATCGCGCCCCGCAACGCACGCGCTGCAAAGCGCTCAAAACTGCCGAGAAAAAGGCCGTCTGTGCCTACGAGCGACCGCACCTCACGGATCGGTGAGAGCGGTTGACCACGCAGCACATTGAGATGCGCGCCCATCGAAACGCCACGAATTGGCCGTACTGCAGCGAGATCCGGCCCGTTCGCCATCACACTCGCACTTGTCACTGTTCCATGCGCAGCGCACTCCTCAACCGCGCGACGGACAGCCGGATGCAAACCAAGATCGTCGACGTTCACGATCACGGGGAGCGACTTCAACTGATCACACGCGATCGCGTTCACCAGAAGACCTGCCCGCCTGTTTCAACGGTGAAAATCCGCTCGAGTTTGCGCGAGCCATCTTCGACAAGCCAATACAGGCCGTCCGGCGCAAGTGACTCAAACACGCGCGTTTCTTCGCCCTGCTCGCGTCGACCAATTGATTTCCAACCGCCATCTTTCCAAACGAAGAGTTCGTACGCAGCATCAGGCTTCACCATGGTGCGCGCCTTGATGCGGCCCGTGTCAGGATCTTGGATGTCGGGCTTTGTGGTCGAAGCGACAAGCGTGACATCCGCGGCTTCGCTGGCCTTCAGCGTGTGCGGAATGCCATCCGCGTCGAGGATGAACGGCGCGCTTGCCGGAACGTCCACACCATCGATGTGGTACATCGGCAGATAGCAAATGTTTCGTCCGAGAGCGCTGAAAGCCACGTTGGTCCCGATTCCCGGCGCGTCCACGATGTGACCCCAGTGAATCGGACGCCACGCGCCACCATTGAAAACCGCGAGATACGCGAAGCGCTGTCCCTCGGGCGGCTTCTCGAGTCGCACGGTCACGGCGCTCACGGGCTGGTACTCCGCCGTCACATCGATGTAGTGCGTGCCCGACAACCAGCGTGGCACAGTCTCTTTCTCTTGCTTGATCGCGCCCAGACTCGACTCTTGATGCGCGAACGTCTTGCGGTAGACCTTCGCAGCGCGGCCCGCAAGACCTGCGCGACCTCGACCTTGTTCATCAAGCACCACTTCCCACGCGTGATTGTTGTCGCTCGCTGCCCACCATGGCGTGTAGTCGCTCGCACACATGGTCGCCACCGATCGCATGCCAAACGACACCATGTTCGTGATGTCTTCGCATCGACCGCGCTTGTCTTCGGTCATCTCGGTGTAACTCTGATCTGTCGGATGCACGTAGTAGAGATCACTAAATGCAACCCACGGATGCACCGTGCTCCGCACACGCTCACCGATCACGCGCACGTCTTTCTCACTCGACGCGCGAAGTTCGGTCACCAGTGTTTCAAGGCGTTTCGACGCAGGCGCGCGCCAAAGATCGAGCGGCTCGTTGCTTCCGCGATAGGGAAGAATGTGCTCACGGAAAGCTTCGTAAGAAATCGACTTTGCCCACGGAAGTGATCGCCATGCATCAAACGCGCCTTCAAGATGCGCGATCAAGAAGTCGGCGCTCGCGTGTTCAAGATCCGATTCAAACGAGATCTTTCGGAAATCCGCATCGGGATGTGATTTGCCGATTTCGTCGAGTCTCGCCTGAGCTTCGCCCAGATTGGCATACGCAAGTGCATCGAATCCCAGTGGCTTGTTGTCTTTGTCGCAGAGTTCAATGCGCGCGAAGCCGTGGCCATCCATGTTGGCGACGAGCCAGCGCGCTGCGTCAAACTTCTGCGCATCACCAGACTTCTCGTAGTTTGCGAGAAATCGCGCGATCTCAGCGCGGTTCTCGCCTGCAAGTTCGAGTGCTTTCTTGATGCGCGTATCCATGTCACGCGAAGACGTGCTGGAGACGCTGTGGACCTCGTGCGCGTCGCTTGGAGAACTCGCGGTCGCGCGCGCCTCGGTGGCCGTAAGACCGTTGCACACGCATGCGCATACGACGGAGTAGGCGGCGGAGTAGGCGGCGGAGTAAACGGCAGAATGCACGAGGGTTGCCATGCCGCGATTGTCATCGCGGAGGGCGTCTCTCGCAACGGTCCGTCACCTGCACCCAGAGGGTTCGCTCAAGACGAGGGTGATCAAGAACACTTCATGCAGGTACGCCCAACCTCTCAATCACAGACCCCTCAACCACGCACCTCGCAACCACAGACTTCCAAGCGACGGACCGACGGATCAAAAAATCGAACGCCCGCGACCCACCGGAAGAGGGCGCTTCCCCATCACCGCCGCTCAGCCGATCGTCTCCCTTTGGACTGGCCGATGTCGAAGGAACATCACCTCCCAACCTCCCCGACACGTCTGACGCGCGGCCCGATTGCAGTGCCAGCAACGGCTGCTGCCTGATTACAGGGCGCATTGGCCGAAACCGACCGATTGAAGAGTGGAATCTCGGAATTCCAGCTTCTTGGAACAAAGAGAGCCCTGTTCGAACGGTTCTCCCAACGCAGGTTTCCGTCGAGTCACGCGTGTTTTTTGCCGATATCGGTCACTGCATGGACGCACGCACCGAGCCAAGCCCATCTCCGGCGCCAACGACGCCTTCCCCCGCGGCAAGCGGTGTGGTCGACGTGGAGGCGATTCTGCGAGACGTCGAGGCACTTGCGAAGGCGGCGATGCAGCCGCACCTGACTGCCGACGGCACGAATTCAACCAATCCAACCAACACCGCACTCGACACGATCGACACCTCCGCTCTGTTGAAGAGTGAAGTCTCCGCAGCATCAGCCGCGCAACCATCACAGGGTGCCGCGGTCATGAACAACGGGATCTTGGACATTGGGAAACTCGAGCGTGAACTCGAAGCGCTCCTTGGTGTTGCTCCGAGTGTTTCGACCAAGACTTCCTCCAGCATTGCACCCGACGTCGCCGTCTCCACGCCTGCCGATATGGGTAACGACGAACAAGTCGGGCGACTCACTGCATCCAGTACTTCGTCGGTGCAACCATCCGTTGAGACGGTGATCGAAAATGCGATGCTTGCTTCGGCATCGTCGACAGCTTCGGAATCCAAAGCCACTGCAATCTCCACGCAGCAAGTTGCCGACGCCTCGATCGAGAAAGAGCCGATCGACCCGATGCTCCGTGAAATCGCGGCGATTCTCGACGATACGAATGATGCCATGCTGCGCGCATCGGATGCGTCGATAGATCGCGCGCTCGACACGGTGTTCGATGCGCGTGCGCTCTCTGGTCAAGAAGAAGATGTCAATCGCGCGCTGATCGAAGCGTTCGGCACCAGCCGACGACCTTCCGGTTTCAGCAACCCTGATGGAACACCAGCATCCGTTACAAATCCGATTTCGCGATTTGAGGGAATTTCTCGAGCATTACCGCCAGAAATGTCTGGCTCGCCATCAATCGCCTCTGGCATCAACCCGAGTGTGACGCCAGCAGAGATTCCAACATCGCCACGCCGCTTCGAAGAGATCGCTGCGCAGTCGATTGGACGCGAATCTCGTCCAGAGTACGCGGGCGAGACACCGTTTGAGCCCGCGTTTCCTGCGGTGCCGATGACCGACAGCACTTCGGTCGTTGCCTCCGAGCCGGCGGCCGCATCCACATTCACCGCGCAGGAAATCGCGCCAAAAGTTGCAGCAAAACAAGCGGTTGCAAACGCTGTTGAGCAACGCGCAAGCGCTGAAGCCAACACGCGATCCGCGGAACAACTTCCTGCGCAGATTGCCGCTGAAAATTCAAACGCAACGCCGTCTGATGCGAAGCCGGCCGACGCTTCGGCGCGCACGCGATTCTTCGGAACAGTCGCCGCAAAAATCACCGCCGGCATTCGAGTCGTTGCCGCGCTCCCGCTCCAAGTTTGTTCCCTTCCGATGCGCTACGTCCCCGCGTCGTTTCGGGGTTACATCACTGTGACTGCACTCTCGATGCTCGTTTGGGCCCCAGTTGCCTGGTGGATGGCCCAGCGATCGACGCATGTGCAAGGTGTCGGTCGCATTGAGTTCCCTGTCGCCACTGATGACAAGCGCGACAACGCGCAGAACGCGGCATCCGACAAGGCCGACGATTCCGCGGAATCTGGCGCAGATCACGCCGCTGCATCAGCAGCCACCGAACAGTCGGGTGCGCACTCCGCCGATCATCACTGATCGAAGCTTGCGCCGGTCGCACGACGGACAAGCGGCACACACATGGCGCACACACGGCACACACTCAACAGACACTGGGTCACGCTCAACCGCGTGCCGCGCGACCTTTCTCAATCAGTGCTCGCATCGATTCGTGCGTCTCCTTCGCAGCACCAGAGAGCATCGCGGCCTGTTCCTCCGCGTGATAGCTCGAACGCACAAGTGGTCCCGACTCGCAAACCTTGTAACCACGCGTCAGCGCTTCGCGGCGATACATCGCGAATTGATCAGGATGCACCCAACGATCAATCGGCAGGTGATTTCGAGTTGGTTGGAGATACTGACCAATCGTGATGATGTCCGCGTCACTCGCACTTCGCACATCGTCGAGCAATTCAAGGACTTCGTCATCTTGTTCGCCGATGCCGACCATGATGCCGGTTTTCGTCACGAGGCCACTCTGCTTGAACTGCGCAAGCACCGCAAGTGATCGCTCGTACTTCGCCTGTGGACGCACCGCTGGGTGCATGCGCTTCACCGTTTCCATGTTGTGAGAGATGATCTCCGGCCGCGCATCACACACGGTCTGGATCGCTTTCTCATCGCCTTGGAAATCGCCGACGAGAATCTCGACCGACATGTTTGGACATGCTTCATGCACGCGATGAATGGTTTCCGCCCAAATCGCGGCACCACCATCGGCGAGTTCATCGCGATTCACGCTTGTAATCACGACGTGCTTCAAGCCCATCAACGCAAGTGAAGCAGCCACGCGTCGTGGCTCATCGAGGTCGTACACCGGCGGCTTGCCTGTCTTGACATTGCAGAAGCCACATGCGCGTGTGCACGTGTCGCCAAGGATCATGATCGTCGCGGTCCCACGACCCCAACACTCGCCCATGTTTGGGCAGGACGCTTCTTGACACACCGTATGGAGGCGGTGTTCATCGATGATTTTCTTCAGGCGTTCGTAGCCCTCGCCGCCTGGAACACGCGCCCGCAGCCATTCTGGCTTCCGCTGCACGCGCAGGTGATGCGCTTCAGCCTCACGATTGTTGATGACCAGTCCTGTGAGATCAAGTTTCGACGTTCCCGTCGCGCGCTGTGTGTCGCCACCAAGTGGACGCGGATGGCGGGCAAGCGTTCGGGCAAGCGCCTCGGGCGTTGGGCCGCTTGTAGTACGGGAAGTCGTTGATCCGTCGTCAGACATGGAATGGTCAGTGTAGGACATCATGCGCACGCGGCGAATGACCAGAGCGAGCGATGGCGATGATCCTCTGAACGCTGCAGCTTCGCGGCTTGGGAAGTGCTGCTCTGTCATGGTTTTCAGACGTGAAACGCGAGGTTTCGTGGGATGAGCATGCCAATTCCGCAGACGCGGCACCGTAGACTGCGCCCCCACGAAATCTGGAGTTCCATGACCACGACTGCGACCAACATGCACCGCACTGCCCGCCTCTCGAATGGCCTTGAGATCCAAGCGGAGATTGATCCGTTGGCACACACCGCTGCCGTTGGTTTCTTTGTGCGGACAGGTTCACGCGACGAACCCTCGGAACTCATGGGCGTGTCACACTTTCTTGAACACATGATGTTCAAGGGAAGCGAGCATCGTGGTCCTGAACAAGTCAATCGCGACTTTGATGATCTCGGCGCGAACCACAATGCGTTCACCACCAACGAACTCACGGCCTACCACGCGCATGTGCTCCCTGAGCGCGCAAGCGCGGTTCTCGAGATTCTTGCGGACATTCTGCGCCCAGCACTTCGCGCGAAAGACTTCGACGAAGAAAAGGGCGTGATCCTCGAAGAAATTGCGATGTACGCCGATCAGCCGTTTTGGGTTGGGTACGAAGCGATGATGGAACACCTGTACGTCGGTCACCCGCTCGCACATCGCGTGCTCGGTACGACGGCGACGGTCTCTGCACTGTCGCGCGATCAAATGGCTGACTATTTCGAACGTCGATATTCCGCGGACAACACCGTGCTTGTCGCTGCCGGCAATGTTGACTTCGATCAACTCGTCCGCGACGCCGAACGACTCTGTGGACATTGGCAATCTGCGTCGCCTACGCGCTCGCACCCTGTTTGGACGCCTCAATCATCAGAGGCGGTCATTCGGCTTAAGAACACGGCGCGCGCGTACATCTTGCTCTCGATGCCCGGACCGTCGATCCAAGATGAGCGTCGGTATGCCGCTGGAATTCTGATGCACATTCTTGGTGGCGGCGATGGCTCACGACTTCACTGGGCACTCGTTGAAACTGGACTCGCAGAGGAAGCCAGTGCGAGTTACGACGGCCACGATGGCACAGGCGATTCGACGCTCTTCGCTGTGTGCGACATCGACAAGGTCGATGAGATTGAGGCAATTCTTCGTCGCGAACTTCACGCTGTCGTCGACAGCCTCACAGAGGATGATTTGCTTCGCGCGCGTAGTCGGATCGCAACTGGTGCGGCTGCGGCGAGCGAACGCCCGAATGGACGCATGTTCCGACTCGGAACGCTCTGGGGTTATGGCGCGACATACATCCCGCTCGATGAGGAAGTCGAGCGCATCTCACAAGTCACGCTTGCGGATTTGCGTGAAGTTGCACAAGCATTCCCACTCAATCCAACCGTTCGTGTCGTCGTGCTTCCGAATGAAGCTGCGAATGAGACCACGAATGAGAGTTCAAGCGACGCTTCCGACAGCGAAACCGACGATGTCGAGTGAAGCATCGCTTTGAAAGTGTTGCAGTTTCAGCGATGTTTACTGCTCGCTCGCCGCATGCTCACGCCGGAACAGAACCACACGGTTGTGTGCTCGACGACCACTTGTGAGTGCAAACATCGACGCGCTCACGAGTTGATCGGGCGTCTGTATGCAGTTCTCTTGGCGAAGTCCAGGATCTGATTCGTAGATTGCAGCGCCGATTGAGATAGTCGCCGGGAACACTCCGCCGGAAGCGGTGTCACACGGAACTGCGTTTTCAGCGAAACGCCGACGAACAAGCTCCGCGATTCGACAGAGTTCTTCGGTGTCGGTGCACGCCAAAAGCACCGCGATTTCGGCGCCAACAAATCGGAAGGCACACACATCGCCTCCGCCGATTGCAAGCACGGCGTCGAGTGCACGATCAAGTGCCGCCTCAAGCCCACGGGCGCCGTATGCGTCCTGCACGCTTCGTGCACGATCGATTCCGACGAGCATCATTCCGATGCCACTTCGCGCGTCGTTTCGTTGCGTGGATGCGCGCGCAGAAGTCGACATAGAGGCACTCGCTGTTTGTGTCGCAGATCGATGGAACGCCGCTTCAAGAGCCGTTCCAAAGGCGCGTGCGTCGGGAATCGATGCAAATCCGCGCGGCATCGCAACGGGCATTTCCACTTCATCTGCTTCGATGGCTGGTTCGACGAGCCCTTGTCCTCGACGAAGTTCCTCAGCGGCGCGAAGAATTGCATCAATATCCGCAGAGGCACCAGTGTCGAGACCAAATGCTCGCGAGAGTTCGTCTGCTTGATCTGAAATGCGCTGAAGAAGCAACGTCATCGGACCAGGTCGAATCTCAAACCACTCTTGGCCCTCGCGGCGGAATCGCGTGAGTTCAGCGTGTGGTTTCGACACGGAAAGCACGGCGGCGGCTGATGACGCAAGTTCAACGGTGCGCGCAAGTGCAATTGCATTCGGTGCAGACTCGTGCGAACGATGCTGGCATCGCACAGCCTCGACGACCTCTTCAGGAAATCGCCAGCGCGACAACATCTCGGCGCCCACAATCGTGTGATCGATTTCGATCGAGCGTTGCTCGAGCACGCTCAATCGACGATGGTCACCCTTTGCAAGATCAATGACTTGCAAATAGCGATCGCCATATGCACGCCAGAGCGCCACCATTCCGATGTCTTGCACAAGCGAAGCAACGAACGCTTCATCGGGGTCGCAACGATGCGTCAACATCGCGATTTCGCGCGCGCTCGCTGCGGAATAGATGGATCGACGCCAGTAGTCGGTGAAATCAAAGCTGACTTCATCGTCGCCACCACCATCAACGCTGCGCGCGAGACTGAATCCCAACACCAGCGCTTTCACTGTTTGAAGCCCGAGGAAAGCCAGTGCCTGTTGGATTGATCCGCAACGGCGTGTGAGCGCGTAGAAACTCGAGTTGACGGTGCGAAGAACTTTCGTTGCGATCGCGGGGTCGTTCTCAATGACGGCTGCAATTTCACGCAGCGACACATCTGGCTTCGCGGTGAGTTCGAGCACGCGCATCGCAACGACCGGAAGCGTCGGCAGCTTCGGACACGTGAGCACGCGCTCAAGTGCCGGTTGAAGCGAGTTCTGGTTCGCGTGGGACATCGCGTATGCCTTCGCAATCAAAAGTCACAGGAACACCGAAGAACACCACTAGGCGTACGACAGCGAACGCCCATGCGAAGAGATCACGCACTCCGCTCGATCTGACATCGGCTCGTGACTTCGAAGGGTTGACGTGGGCTCGTGAAGAGATGGGAATTCATCCCTGAAAGCCGTCGATCCAGACCGAATCCGAACACGCGTCGCAACCCGATGCGAGCGCTTCAAATCACGCTTTCCGACGTCGAGGCTCTAGCGCGAGGCGCAGCGTCGTCAAATCACTTCCAATCAACACGCGCGCATACGCGGCGAGAAGTCGATTCGCGCGGTCCACTGCATCGGGGTCGCATAACTCAGGCGGTTCGCCGCGTGCGACGAGTGCGAGAACGGTCGCGGTTTCCGGCCTCATGCGCCACGCCGATGGATGCGTCGCGATATCGACGATTCCGCCGGCTGAAGGGTCAAACGCGAGCCGCGCCGGAGCAATGCTCTCCGCATCGAGTCGCGGCTCGTGACCAGTCTCGCGCATGAGTTGTGTGAAGAACCGCAAAAACTCAGGCGCGGGTCGTTCCCCGTCTTCGATCGCGTTGAGCGACGCAAGCAACGCGTCGTAGAGCGTTTCGTGCGGAACTTCTGGTGGAAGGAATCGGTGCACCAACTCCGCCATTGCGAGGGCGAAGAGATTCGCCTCGAGTTCATCATGTGGACGGCGGAAAAGCTGGAGAAGCGTCCACTGAGTCAGTGTCTGGAGTTCACGATCAGGCTTCGTGACCGCGACAATCTCACCGCGCGCAAGAAGATCAATCCCGCCGGAAAAACTCCCTCGCTCTCGACGCGCTCCCTTTGCAAGCCCACGCACGATGCCGTGTGTGCGACAAAAAAGGCTCACTGTTTGGCTGGTTTCAGACCAGTCCCATTGGCGAATGCAAAGAGCCTCATCGACGAGGTTGGGCACGCCGCGATTGTGCCACGAGGAAAGGGGTATGTGTGATGAGCAATTCCGCGAATTCGAGGCGAGCGCTTTTGAAACGCCGCTTCGCAGACTCACGCGGCTTCAGGTTTCGATCTCGACGAAACACGGTTTCGTCCCCCGCGCTTTGCTTGATAGAGCGCGTCATCGGCACGTTTGATGAGATCCGCAACCGCGAGCATCGGCTGCAAAGGCGAAACCGCTGCGACTCCAAAACTCGCTGTCAAAATCAGGTCGGGATGACGACGCCAACGATGCGCTTCGAATGCCGCTCGAAAGCGCTCCGCGACCTCTGTCGCTTCGTCGACGGTCGTTCCAGGAAGAATCACCGCAAACTCTTCACCCCCGTAGCGGCAAGGAACATCGCTCGCGCGTCCACTGGCAAGAAGTGTTGCAAAGTGTGCGAGTACTTCATCTCCAAACGGATGGCCGTATCGATCATTGACACTCTTGAAGTGGTCGATGTCGCAGAGAATCACCGACAAATGGCGCGCATGACGTTGCGCTTCGCTGTGCTCCGCGGCGAGCCGTTGATCGAGATACGCGCGATTCCAAAGCGCGGTGAGACCATCGCGCTGTGCGCATTGCGCAAGCATGCGCAGCAGCTTTTGCATGCGAAGTGCGGTGCGCACACGAGCTTTCAATTCCGCCATTTCAAAGGGTTTTTGTACGAAGTCGACGGCACCAAGATCGAGTCCGCGAACGCGATCCATGGTCTCGCGTGATTCGCTAACGAAAATGACGGAGATGTCTTTGGTGCGCGCGTCTTCCTTCAAGCGCTGCAAAATCTCAAAGCCGTCCACGCGTTCCTCGGGCGGGAACTCGGTCTCGAGCAGAATGACATCCGGAATGAGTTCAAGCGCCTTCTGAACCCCTTCTTCTCCATGTGTTGCCGAGAAGATGTCGACGTGCTCAAGTTGCAGCCGCGTGCGAAGAAGTCGGTGCATCAACGCACTTGGGTCGACGAGCAGAATGCGCGGAATGTTGTCACCGATCGCTGCAAAACCCGAGAGGTTGTGCGTATTCATCCGGCCCCCTTGTCATCCCAGTGTTGATCTGTGGCGTGGGGATGTTCGATGCGAAAGTCATCAATTCCTGGCACTGGCTCTGGTATCGGAATCGCTGCTTTGCATGTCGCGCCAAGATCGATCGCGCGTTCAATGAGATCAGAGAGAAGGACTTCTTCCGCGAGTCCGTCGGCGACGTCCATGCCGGAATTCGACTGAAGTCGGCAGACACCATCCGGACCTCGCAGAAGTGAGGCAACACACACGGAGACGTTCTCGAGCTCGAGTGCGTTGAGATCTCGCCGAAGCGCGATGAATCGAGAGGTCAGGCCTTCCGCGTTCTCAAGGAGCCCGCGACACGCCGCTGGACCAATACGTAACGGCGCTCCGTGCATTCGTGCACGCTGAGCATCCTGAGACTGACCACGCTTTTCGCCTTCCTCTCGCATGCACAGAGCATCGAACTTCGTGAGCGACCGCTGAACGTCCAACCGCGTTCTTGTGGCAGAGACGCGGTTCTGCCGCCCTCCCAAACCGCATAACCCGCGCAATTCTCCGGGTGAATTCGGCGGCAGCGCAGGTCGTTCACATCGACTACCCTGTGCCCTCAATTCGCATCCCGGTTGCGTGAAAACGCGCCCGAAGGAGTTCCACTTTGCTGCCAAGCCCACCCGCCCGTGAGGGACAACTCGGCTTCCTGTATCTGCCTCCCTACCGCGTTCAGGGAATCAGCGTCGCCGGAGAACAAACATCGATCCAGGTTCCCGAGCTTGATATCGGTTTCGATATCGGTCAATGCACGCGGGCCATTTTGAGCGTCCCGACGATCGCTCTGACCCACGCGCACATGGACCATGTTGGCGGGCTTCCATACTGGTTTAGTCAGCGTTACTTCCAGAAGATCGGCGGCGAAACGCACATGCCGGATAGTGCGCGCGATGGAAAGCCCAAAGTTCCGGTTGGTCGCTGTATTTGTCACCCAGAACTCGAGCCGCATCTCAAAGCGCTGATGCGCGCATGGGAACCGCTCGAACGCCAGCGAACACCGCACGAAATCGTTGGACTTGAGCCTGAGTCGACGATCGAAATCAAGAACAACGTCTTCCTGAAGTCGATCGCTACCAAACACACTGTGACAAGTGTGGGTTACTCCGTACTTGAACGTCGAAGCAAGTTGCGGGAGGAATTCCGCGATCTTCCGCAGGAAAAGCTTCGAGATCTGCGTTCAGAAGGTGTGGAGATCACGCGGCAGATCGACATTCCACTTGTGGCATACACCGGCGACACCGCGCCTGGTGAATTTCTTGTGCGCGATGAGTTTGCGGAAGCAAAGGTTCTCATCACCGAATGCACCTTCTTCGAACCAGGCCACGGTGATCGCGCAAAAACGGGCATGCACATGCACATTGACGACATTGTGCGACTTCTCCCGATCTGGAAAGCCGAAGCGATCGTCATTGTGCACGCCTCACGTCGCACGACGATTCACTACGCGCGTGAGCGTATTGAAGAACTCTGTGGCAAGGATGCATCGCGCATTCACCTCTTGATGGATCATCGAACGAATCGTCAACGATTTGATCGACAACTTGCGGAAGCACAAGCGCACGTGGACGCGAAGGCGGGTGTGAGCGCGCAGCTTGAAGTAAGTCAAGAGGAAACTGAGACGAACTAAGAAGTGGTCTCACAGTGATGGATGAGCTGAGAGGCGCGCGTGTACGCATCTGTTCGCGGAGAAAACCGCGCTCGCGTCGCGCAAACGGTGTCACGCGTTTCGCACGCATCATCAGGATTGACGCACCCGCCACGTTCTCCTATCGTCCGCCCCCCGTGGTCGGCCCGGCGCGGTGGGATGCGCCGGGTCGAGCGCTCTCTTCACACGACTGCGAAGAATTGTGAAGCGAGGCACATCGAACAAAGGAACGCAACTCATCCGCCTCTCCACGGTGGCGGATGCAACGCCCGCACGGTTGGTTCACGCCAAGCTCGTGCGCTGGAGAATGTGATGCAGAGGATCGAGCCCGGTTTCCGCGAGTCGCTCGTCGACTATTTGCGCAAGAACCACGCCGATATCTGCAGGCATTGGTTCGACGATATTGAGCCATCGGAAGTGCGGGATGGGGTGCTGCGCCTCGTTGTGCGCGAACCTGTGCAATTGAAGTATCTCCAGCGTTGTTGCGGACCGCAATTCACGGAAGCGGCGCAGAACGTCACAGGTCGGCTCTTGGTCGTGCGTTTTGTGAGTCCAGAAGAAGACGCGCGAATCGACTTGAAAGGCGCTTCGCTTCCGGCGGCCGACGCTGAGAGTGCAGAACGCCCCGCGTGGCTTGATGAGCAAATGCTCCTCAGCCCGGATTACACGTTCGCTTCCTTCGTCGTTGGCCCAGGCAATCGACTCGCCCACGCAGCGGCGCAAGCAGTCGTTGCGAAGCCGGGCCGCGCCTACAACCCCTACTTCATCCACGGCGGTGTTGGGCTCGGCAAAACGCACTTGTTGCACGCGATTTGTCAAGAACTTCTTCGCGGTCAACCCTCACTTCGGCTTTGTTACATCTCCTGCAATGCCTTCATGGACTTGTTCCATGAAGCGGTGAAAGCAGGTCGAATGACCGACTTCCGCAACCGATTCCGCATGGCGGATGTGCTGGTCATTGACGACATTCACTTCCTGTCGAAACACGAGCAAACTCAAGAAGAGTTCTTCCACACCTTCAACGCGCTGTATCAACTTCAGAAGCAGATCATTCTGAGTTCTGATGCTGCGCCGACCGAAATCCCCGACCTTGAAGAACGTCTCACCAGTCGTTTCTCCGCAGGTCTGGTGGCTCGTATCGAGCGCCCCTGCTTCGAGACGCGCGTTTCGATTGTGAAGGCGAAGGCTGATCTTCATGGCCTCGACTTGCCTGATGATGTGCCGTCGTATGTTGCTGCGAAGATCGACACCAACATTCGTGAGCTCGAGGGTGCGTTGACACGCATCCGCGGCGTGGCCATGGCGGCCGGCCAGCCAATCACGCTCGACCTCGCAAAACAGGCGCTCGACGGTGAATTGAGTTCGCGCAGCGGCAACGCGCCGAGCCTCCAGTCAATCATCGAGAGTGTCACGCGATTTTACGACGTGAAACTCACCGACCTTCTCTCAAAGAAGCGCAACAAGTCGATCGCCATGCCGCGACAGGTGTGCATGTACCTCGCGCGCAAGCACACGCGATTCAGCCTCGAGGAGATCGGCGGCTACTTTGGCGGTCGCGACCACACAACCGTCATGCATGCGGTTCGAACCATCGAGCAAAAGGCGGATTCCGACGGCAAGCTGCAGGCCGAAGTTGATCGGATCGAGCAAGATCTCCTTCAACGCAGCAGTCGATAGCGGTCTCAGCCGTTTTGGCCTCATCGGAGAGTTTGAACTCTGAGCACAGGCTCTCGCGCCCAGGCGGTCGCGCGAGGGTTTCGGTCGACCTGCGGTTGCCTGCGGTTGCCTGGCGGTTGACCGGCGGTTGGCCTGCGTGGGGGCTCGAGTAGGTCACGTCTGGGTCTCGCCGGGGCTCTTCTGGCCAGTCAAAGTCGTTCGCGAGCTCGGCTTTCCGGGCTTCGGACAGGTCGAATCGCCGTGTGGAAATCCTGTGCGCTTGAGTTGGAAACCACTCGAGTTACCGAGTCTCGAATGAGCTGATTGGAGAGGTCTGGCAGCCTTTTGACCCCCAAACGACTCCGTAATAGAAAGTCCCCGATGTGTTTGGACAGGTAAAAGAGAGTTTCTCCGCGAAACCTGTTCGATGTAAGTTGCTTTCATATATCGACTTACAACACTGTCTTCTGAGTTGTCCACATCTGAACAGGGTTGTTTTCTAAGAAGAGAGACTTCTTTTCTTCTTCTCCCCTTTACACCTCCCAACCAGACAGACAACGAAACGCCATCAATTCCGGACAAGATCTCGGTCGTTCTGACCCGTTTCTCGGTCATCGCGGATCGGTCGAGCGCGACCAACGCCCTGCGTCCCTCGGCGACCAGACAAGCCCTCCACGTCATGTGGATAAGTCTTGGCAGCGCGGGCAGAAGACCGTGGCACGGCCTTGCAAGCGCAAACCAAGCAAGATTGTGCCGCAGCGAAGGCACGGTTGCCCCTCGCGCCCATAGGCAGCGTGAACCTGGACGGCGTTTCCCGGCTTTCCGAACGCGTCGCGGTAGTCGCGGAGGGTCGAGCCGCCCTCCGCGGTTGCCCGACCCAGGATCCGGCGGATTTCGGATGCCAAGCGGTGCACCTGCGCGGTCGGTACAGCACTCGCCGTTTGCAAGGGGTGAATCCCAGCGGCGTGCAGACTTTCGTCGGCATAGATGTTCCCGACGCCTGCGAGGACAGACTGGTCGAGGAGCGCCGACTTGATAGGCCGTCGAGTGCGGGCGAGAGCGTCGAGGAGCTCGTCTCCAGCAATGTTGAGAGCGTCTGGCCCGAGCGTGTTCCACACACGGTCAAGCACTTCACGCGAGTGGTAGGCCGTAAGTCCGCCAAATCGTCGAGGATCGCGAAACACCAACCGCCAAGGCTCCGGCTCTGATGGCAGCGCGGGTGAGTAGGAATTCCAAATGACATGGCGGTGCCGCGCCTCAACGCCGCGCGGTGGAGCCCCTCGCTCAATGGTGACGCTTCCGGTCATACCAAGCTGGATGACGAGAAATCGCCCATTTGCAAAAGCGATGGCCATTTGCTTTCCACGACGATCAGTGCCGACGATCGTTTCGCCCACACCGAGCGCTGCGCGAAGAACCGCGTTGCTTCGACCTGTTTCCGATGCGAGTGTGACCACACTCTTGCGCAGAACGCGGACATCGATCAGTTGGGCACCAACGATCCACGGTTCGAGCGATCGACGAAGGTGTTCGACTTCAGGCAGTTCAGGCATAGCGCACAGGTTCCGACAGGCTTGAACCCTATACTCGCAACCTCGCAACGGCGGGTCTTCCGCAGGAGCCTTTATGAGCGATTCCGGTTTCCAGCATCCCGCTTCGAACGCCCCCAACGGCGGCTCGTCTCCGCAAAATCCATCCATTCAAAGTCCATCCATTCAGAATCCATCAATTCAAAATCCATGGTCCCAATCCTCGTCGGCTTCCGAGTCGAAGGATTCGCGGCGAGACCCGATGCCGGCAGAACCAGCGTTCAGCGCACAGTGGAATGACCTCGTCGCAGGCATTGGCGAAGTCCGCCGCGCCATCGAGCGTGTGCGTGGAGAGATTCACCGCGCCATCGTTGGACAAGACGAAGTTGTTGATCAAGCGATCTTGGCGATCTTGTGCGGCGGTCACGCGATCGTTGAAGGTGTGCCAGGTCTCGCGAAGACGCTGCTTGTTTCAAGCATCGCGAAGACGCTGAGTCTGCAATTCTCGCGCATCCAATTCACTCCCGATCTGATGCCGAGCGACATGACGGGTACTGAGGTCATTCAAGAAGATCGAGCAACTGGTTCGCGCGGTCTTCGTTTCGTGAAGGGCCCGATCTTCGCAAACATCGTTTTGGCCGACGAAATCAATCGCACACCGCCAAAGACGCAGGCAGCACTGCTTGAAGCGATGCAGGAGCGACAAGTCACTGCGAACGGAGTGCACTACCGACTTCCGAATCCATTCTTCGTGCTCGCCACCCAGAACCCGATTGAACAAGAAGGCACGTATCCGCTGCCGGAAGCGCAACTCGATCGCTTCATGTTCAACATTCGCATTGGCTATCCGACGGAGTCTGAAGAACTCGAGATCGTGCGTCGGACGACTTCTTCCGGTCTTGCTGAGCCAAGCCCCGTACTGACCGGCGAAGACATTGTCCGCATGCAGGAACTCGTGCGAAAGATCGATGTGAATGACGACACCATGCGTCTTGCGATCGGCATTGTTCGCGCAACCCGCGTGAAGGAAGAAGGTCAAGCAATGTCGGTTTGCAAGGATTACCTCGCGTGGGGCGCAGGTCCGCGCGCAAGCCAGTTCCTTGTTCTGGCCGCGAAAGCGCACGCACTCTTGCGTGGCAGTGGCAACGCGACCGAAGAAGATCTCTACGCGATTGCACTTCCTGTCATGCGTCACCGGATCGTTGTGAACTTCAACGCGGAAGCTGATGGCGTGAAGGCCGACGACGTGGTTCGTCTCATCCTTGAAAAGATGCGTGGCGAGCGCGTTTCTCGAAAACTTGATCCGGTCGCGCGTTGATGCGCTGGAGGACGTCCCTTGGCTGATCGCGCGATGCGCGCCGAGCAATATCTCGCACCCGAAACTCTCGGGCAGCTTGCTCCATTTGAGTTGCGCGCGCGCATGATCGTCGAAGGCATCATGAGCGGAATGCACCGCTCGCCGTACCAAGGTCTTGCGGTTGAATTTGCAGAGCATCGTCAATACGCGCCCGGCGACAGCATCCGACAGATCGACTGGAAGGTCTTCGCGCGCACCGACAAGATGTACGTCAAGCGCTACGTGCAAGAGACCAATCTTGATGTGATTGTTCTTGTCGATCGTTCGAACTCGATGCGCTTTGGATCACTCGCGATCAAACAAGGATGGGGCGGAACCGACGCATCGCGTGATGGTGGACGTTGGACGAAGTTCGACCATGCAACGGCGACTGCCGCAGCGCTTGCGTATGTGTGTCTTCATCAGGGCGATCGTGTAGGACTTGCGATTTTCGACGAGGAAGTGCGCGCCCAAGTGAAGCGTTCAAGTCAGCGCGACCAATGGCGCGCGATGGTTGGGCTTCTCGCTGGAGAAGCGGTGAAAGGAAAGGCGCAACTCGGTCGCTCGGTCGATCAGATGCTCGCGCGCGTGACAAATCGCGCTCTCTTCTTTGTGGTGTCTGACTTTCTCATGCCGCTTGAAGAGATTCGCGGCGCCGTTGCGCGATTGACGCACCGCGGACACGATGTTGTTCTTGCGCAGGTGCTCGATCGACAAGAACTCGAGTTCACATTCGATACACCAGCGCGATTTGAAGGTCTCGAAGGTGGTGACGCGCTTGAGACAGATCCGCGCGCGGTTCGCGCGGCATATCTCGACTTGATGCGCGAACACGTCGAAGGTGTTGATCGCATCGCGCGATCATTCCGAGCAGACGCCATTCTTTCGAATACGCATGAGTCGGTTGGTCCAGTGCTCGCTGCATTGCTCGACCGTCGACAGTCCGTTGCGGGGAGACGCGGCGGATGAGTTTCTTGCATCCCGCACTCGCGTGGGCAGCAGTCGGAGCAGTTGCGCTTCCGATTTTGATTCATCTGCTCTTCCGCCGTCGCCGTGTTCCGGTTGATTGGGCGGCGATGGACATCTTGCGCGAGGCGATTCGCCGAACGAACCGCAAACTTCGGTTCGAACAGTGGATCGTTCTCACGTTGCGCGCGCTGACAATTCTCGCAGCTGGACTCGCGATTGCTGTTCCACTTTTCGGCGACGCTGCGGCGAGTGTGGATCGCGAAAAGACGTGGGTTGTGGTGATGGATCACGGCGCGACTTCTGCACTATCCGCAGGAGCAGAATCAGAACTTGCGCGGCTCCGTGACGAAGTGCTCGCGTCGATGGAGAAATCGCGCGTGGCCGGCGATCGATTCGCAATTGTCTCCGCTGCTTCTGAACCAACGCTTGTGCTCTCACCCACCGCGGACTTCACGGAGTTTCAACGAGCACTCGCGCGAATTCAACCGAGCGAAACACCAAGTGACCTCAGTGGTGCGGTGCGTCTCGCGCGTGAAACAGCGCTAGAGCGTGGAGATGAAGCGACGCGTTTGCGCCGCGTGCTCGTTGCGAGTTCGTTCCGTCGGGGCGCGCTCCGCGAAGGTGAAACGTTCGGCGTGAGTTCTACAAGCGACGCACAGCCCAGTAACGGCGAGGTTGTGCCTGCACCGAGCGAGCGCGACGCAGCAACTGCGAATATTGAGTTCCTCGCCGTTTCGCCAGCCGTCGAACTTCCAACAGACGTGCGCATCGATCGACTCGAGACACGTGCACTTCCATCAGGCGAAGCGTTTCTTGTGCGGGTGTTTCTCTCGCGCGAGGGTTCGAATCTCGAAGCGGCCGAAACCCGTGTGCGTGTGACAAGCGAACTCATCAATCCTGTTTCTGCGCGTGTTGTTGCGTGGGATGCAGGTCAATCGGAGTCGACGGTCGAGTTCCAAGTTGTTCCACGAAAGGATGGAGAGGACAGTGGTCGTCGCCGATGCGAGATTGCTGTTTCAATTGATGACGATGTTCTTCTCGTCGGGAACAGCGCGTTTGCGGTTGTCGATGTTCGTCGTGACATTGAAGTCGCTGTTGTCGGGCGAAGAACATCGCTCGACGGCGCAGATCTTGAGAAGGTTCCTGGATCACTCTGGATCGCGCGAGCGTTGATGCCAGGGCTTGGTGTGAACACAGGCATCCGCGTGCGCGACATTGATCCTGCGTCTTGCGATCGTCGTTCGCTGTTGGGTGTTGATGTTGTCATTCTCGCGCGGCCCGATCTCGTCTCACCAGCATCGTGTGATGACATCGGCGCCTTTGTGCGCGAGGGTGGCGTTGCAGTGGTGCTTCCAGGTGGCGAGTCGATGGCGCAGACATGGGGACCCACACTCTTCCCTCGACTTGGCGTTTCCATGCGCGTTGGTCTTGAGGCGCGCGAATTCGAAACACCACTTCTGTTGCGTGAGGAGCAACCAACATCGAGCCTGCTTTCCTCTATCGCGCCCGAACTTCCAGCGCTCTGTGCGCCAGTAGAAGTACGTCGCGCGATGACCATTGAAGGCGTCACAGGTGCGGAGGCGATTCTGACGTTCACCGACGGAACGCCATTTGTGGCCGTGCAGTCACCAAAGAGTCGCGAGCCAGAGTTGTCGAACGACGCAGGTGTGTTGACCGCGACGACAAAGGAATCTGAACGCAGAACTTCAAGTGAACGCGGCCTCGTGGTGTGTGTCGCGTCGAGTCCAGAACTTTCGTGGACGAATCTCCCAGTGAAACCACTGATGGTTCCGCTCTTTCAAGAGATCGTGCGGACCGGCGTAGAGCTTGCGAGCACGAGCGATGAAGTCGCTGTTGGTGATCGATTGCGCGTTGCACGGAAGGGTGTGTTTCGATTGACAGATGTCACACGCGAAACCGCAGCGATTGAGGTGGGAGACGATGGTGTTTCGAATGTGATTGTTCCCCTCACAGGTGTTTGGAAAGGTGACGAGGGATTGCTGATAGCAGCGAATGTCCGACCAGCGTCGCTGGCACTCACGCCGAATGCACGAGAAGCAGTTCGCGCTGCATTTCTTCCACTCGGTGGTGTGCAAATCGCGGATGCATCGGTGAGCGGAGCCAATGCCGAGAGTCCAGAACTTCAAGGGACTTCTGATGACGCCGCAACGGCGCGTTCATCATCGTGGGAGAACTTCTGGTCCTTTGTGCTGCTCATTGCGGCACTTGTGTTTCTTCTCACAGAAGGCGTCTTGAGCCGCGTGTTTTCACACGCTTCACTCGCGCAAACCAGTGGTCGCGATGGAGCAATCAAAACAGTTGGACGTGTTCGCTCGCGTATGACCACCGCCGCGCGTCTTGACCGCGAGCCGTCGTCACCACGCGTTGGGACTGGAGGTGCTTCGTGATGCACCTCAAGATCTGTTGTTTGTCGCGCGTTTTGCGACGCGTTTCTCGTATTGCGATGCTGCAGCGCGCATCCGCGGTCAGCGCGGTGTTGTCGATGGCGTCGCCGACCTTTGCGCGCGACGAAGCGGGTGGTTTCTCGCAGTGGATCGCGAAGTTTTTCTTCGGCAATGATGTGCCGAGTGATGTTGATGCAATTCGTGTGATCTTTTCGCGTCCACTCCCGTCCTGGGGATGGTTCCTTGTGGTGGTCGCAGCATTTCTTGTTGGTGTGTGGAGCTATCGCCGCATCGCGACTGGAACGACCAAATCATCTCGACTGTTTCGTGGATGCCTCACGATCGTTCGAGCAACGACGCTCGTCGTTGTCGCGCTCTTGATTGCTGGGCCGATGGTGCGTTTCGAGCGAACGCGCGTCGAACGCGATCGACTCGTTGTGCTGGTCGATCGCAGTTTGTCGATGTCGATCAAAGATGGTCCAAACGGCGAAAGTCGTGATGATCAGGCGGCAGAAACGCTCGAAGCAATGCGCCCGATGCTTCAGAGTGTTGCGAAGAGCAAAGACATCGACTTCGTTGGATTTGCAGGCGGCGCATTCTCGTTGCTTCCAAATCGAGCAGCGGAGGACACGTCCGCGCGTGCTCCGGACGCCGCAACGACGCAAGTTTCCGAGTTTCTGCCTGCACTTGGTGCAGCAACAGGCGACCGTACAGATCTCGATGGAGCGCTTCGGCAGGCTCTCGCTCGAGCGAGTGGGCGTCCGCTGAGTGCGGTGGTTCTACTTTCCGACGGGCGATCTGCGGTGCCGATTTCGGCCGGAGTGTTGCGAGGATTTGAGCGCGACTCGATTCCCGTACACACCGTGGCGTTGGGTTCGTCGAAGCGACTCGGAGACGCGGCCATTGTTTCTGCGTCAGTTCCTGCCCGAGCGTTCGTCCGTGATCGAGTGCCGGTCGAGGTGCGTATCGATCGTGGCGGAGTCGATCGTGATCTCTCTGTGAGAATTGTTGATGCAACAAGTGGTGTCGAGATCACACGAAAGCCTGTTCCAACAAGCGAAGGTGGCGAAGAAGTCTCAGTCGTCCTTGATGCGGTGAGCGAGAGCGCAGGAGATCGGTCTTGGCGCGCAGAGATTGTGTCGGACGAGCAAGATCTCGTTCGAGAGAACGACACACGTTCATTCGCGGTCGAGTTCGTGGATCGCCCGCTTCGCGTGCTCTACGTCGAAGGATCGTCGCGCTGGGAGTATCGATACTTCAAGAATCTTCTCATGCGTGAGAAGGACCTTGAGAGTTCGATCATGCTGCTTTCCGCAGATCGCGATTTCGCGCAGGAAGGCAATCTGCCTATCGCGCGTCTTCCGAGGACTCGTGAGGAGTTTTCGAAGTACGACCTCTTCATCATCGGCGATGTACCGAGTGGTTTCTTCTCGCCGGATCAATTGACGATCATGCGCAGTGAAGTGGCGGATCGTGGTGCAGGGCTCCTTTGGATTGGTGGTGAGCGAAACACGCCGATGTCCTGGGAGTCGACTGCGCTCGCGGATCTTTTCCCGTTCAAACCTCCATTCAGTCTCGAGCCGCGCGCTGGTGTGAGTCTGATCGAACCGACTCCTGCTGCGGCGCGACTGGGCGTTCTTCGATTGAACGACGATGAGGATGGTTGGCCCGATGTGCTGAACGACACATCGCTGCGTTGGCCGCAATTGCGATATGTGCAGGACATTCCACGTGCCCGTTGGAAGCCGACGGCAGAAGTGCTTGCGCTTGCGGAGGGTGTTGGTGCTGGTGCTCGTGAAGCAAGTCCAGCGGTCATGCGCATGCGATTTGGTGCTGGCGACGTGGTGTACGTCGCGACCGACGAAATCTGGCGTTGGAGATACGGTCAAGGCGAACGGTATCCCGAGCGATTCTGGGTTCCGCTTGTTCGTCTTCTGTCGCGCGAAGCGATTGCACAGGGCGATGCGCGCGCCGAGCTTGTTGTGGCACCAAATCGAGTAGTGCCCGGAGCTTCGACGGTGGTTTCCTTGCGCATTGTTGATGACGAATCTGCAGAGCGCGCACCGAGTGTGGTGCCTGTCGAGATTCGTGATTTGTCAGGAGCCGCGGTTGCGCGCGTTGAGTTGACGCGCGATGGCGCCGATGCAAGTGCGATGTTCTCGCCAGAGCGAACTGGCCGCTTTGTCGCTGTTGCGGATGACCCTGCTTTTGGACGTCTCGAAGCGACCTTTGAGGTGGTGCGCGCGGACGATGAACTGCGGCGTGGCGATACAGATCACGCAGCACTTTCAGATCTTTCGCAGCGCACTGGTGGTCAAGTTTTGAATCTTGAATCGTTGCGAGGACTCGCGGAACTTCTTCCGCTTCGTGCACGTGAGACAGACGAAAGCGTTGAGCGCACGATTTGGGATACGTGGATTGCGCTGACAACATTGCTCGTGCTGCTCGCTATCGAGTGGTGTGGAAGGAGGTTGCTGCGACTCGTGTGAATGGAGTTGAGAGAGATGTGACATCGTGTCTTCTAACTCACACACGAAGCAGCGAGCGATATGGATCAACACCAACCAACATCGCAACCAGAAATCACACACTCTGCGCAGCGAGATGGGCGTGTTTCTTCGCATGACATGCGATCGAGAAATGTGCCTCTTGCGAAGCTCACACGAGAGATTCTTGCGATCAGTCGCCGCATGCGTTTCTTGCTGGTGTTGGGCGCTTGGTCGACGTTCCTTGCTGTGTTTCTTCTCCTTGTCGCAGCATCTGCCGGACTCGATGCCGCGATCCGCTTTCCATGGATCTTGCGACTCGCGCTTCTCAGTTTGATTTTGCTCGCGCTGTGGACGCAGTTCCGGCGTCGAGTTGTTCCTGCGCTGCGGGTGGCAGCAACTCCAGTAGAAGTTGCGGTGCGCATTGAACGAATGCGACCTGAACTCGCGGGGCGTTTGGTACCTGCAGTGGAGTTTGATCTCTCAGGCGCAGCTCGTTCGAGTGTTTTGGCTGAGCGCGCGGTCCGTGACGCTGATGAACGCGCTGCAGGCGCTGACCTTGGGAAGGTTGTTCGCTATCAACCAACCACGATCCGTGCACTTCTTCTCTTCACGGTTCTTGTGGGGTGGACTGCGTTCGCGACGGTGCAACCACAATCTGCATCGGTCGCGCTGCGCCGCATTCTGACTCCTTGGAGCGATGTGTCATGGCCCGCGCGAACCGCGGTCGAATCGCTCATTCAAAATGGAGTTGTTGCTGCTCGAGGCCGGCCATTTGCGCTTCGCGCGAAGTTGGTGCTTGGCGATCCAGAAACAGAGCGTGTGCGCGCGCTGTATCGCGTCATTCCAAGCGTTGATGCAATCGGCGCGACCGTGAACGGAAAGAACGCATCGGCCTGGGAAGAGGTGCTGCTTTCTCGCCAGCCGAACGGAGAGTTCGAGCGTCTTGTCGACGCAGATGGAGAAGCGCTCGAAGTTCGATTTGAATCGAGTGATGCAACGACGGATGTGCTTCGTGTTCGATTTGTCGATCCACCAGCGGTGGAAGCTGCGGTGCTTTCGGCGAGCCCACCTTCGTACGCGTCGTCCATGGTGTCTGTGCGGCGCGAAGAACTCGGCGAAGGTCTCGATGCGCGCGCCGTTGTGCGCGATCCGCTCCTCATGGGGAGTGATGTAAAGATCGAGATGAAGCTCAACCGCTCGGTTCCATATGAACTCGGAAAGTCGAGCGTGCGTGTGATTGGTCGCGATGCAGTGGCGAAGCCTGCTGCTGACGTCGAGATTGCAGAAGCAGCCCAGCCAACTGTTGCGGGTTTCGAGGAGTTGCCGACAGAGACCAATTCGACATCGAAGCGTGTTGGTGGCGGATATTCACTTGAGATCGACGAGTCCGATTCCACGCGATGGGTTGTATCGGGTCGAGCAGTCGAACCTGTTCGTATCGAGGTTTCGCTCGTTGATAAAGACGGCATCTCACAGGAAGAGCCCATCACTTTCGCGTTCGACGTGATCGCAGATCGTGCACCAACCGCGACGTTGATTGAGCCTGAGCAGGACGAATCGGTTTTGCCTGATGCTCGCGTCGCGTTGCGTGCAGAGTCGCGTGACGATCTCGCGTTGCGCAGCGCTGGCATCGAGATTGCGACACGCATCGGCAAAGATGGTGCGGATAGTCTTGTGCTTGAAGAGTTGGCACCATCCTTGCGCTCAGCAAGTAATGATGCCGATGCGACAGGAAAGAATGATCGTGCAGTCGTGATGGAGGCTGAGACTGAGCGGACACTTGATCTTTCCAAGTTGTCACTGCAGGCCGGCGATGTTGTTGTACTTCGCGCCTTTGCGGAGGATTTCTTGGATCGCTCCGCTGACGTGGCGTCCTCGGAAGTTGCTGAGCCTTCGAGCGTGATCGATGCAACTGCATCGGACTCGTCACAGCGCGAGGGACGACGAGTTCGTAGTGCCGCGAGATTCCTGCGCATCGTTTCAGAGGATGAGTTTGAGCGACAGGTTCGATCGTCGCTTGCCGGAGTGCGGCGGGATGCCATGCGCCTTGATGAACGCCAGGCGAAGGCACGTGATCTCGTTGAGAAAGATCCGCAAGACGAGTCGGCTCGTGATGCGCAAGGTGCAGTGACGGAAGGACTCTCGCGAGCAGCTGATGCTCTTGAACAGTTGCAGGCGCGGCTTGGGCGGAACGGCGAGACGGACGGAGTTCTCGCGGAGATCGTTCAACAAGCTGATGAGTTGGTGGAGACTGCGCAAGCCAAGAGTTCGCAAGCAAGTAGTAGTCTCGATCGAGCGTCACAGAAGGGCGCTGCTGAAGATGTGCGCCAGGCGACATCCGATGCGACTGAGGCGCAGGAGGCGGTGCGTGAGGAACTTGAAGATCTCGTTGGGCTTCTCGATCGCAACGAAGATGCTTGGGTTGCGCGGAAGCGACTCGATGAATTGGCAAACAAGGTCAAGCAGCTCACGCGCGAAACGGACCAGGCCGCGTCGCGATCGAGTGGCGAGTCGCGCGAGGAGTTGACCGCGGAAGCACGTGCGGAACTCGATGAACTCGCTGAGCGTCAGCGGAATGCGTCGGAGGAAGCGGAGCAGGTTGCGCAAGACCTCCGCGATCGTGCGCAGGCGATCGAGCAGGCTGATCGGGAACAAGCGAAGGCGCTCGAAGAGGCAGCGAAGGCGATCGACGATGGTCGAGTGCGCGATGAGATGCAGCAGGCCGCGAGTGACGCGCAGCAGAATCGACTTGAGCAATCGAAGGGCGCTCAGCAGCGCGCGAGCGACGCGCTGACGAAGGCGGCGGAGGCACTTGCGAATGACAACAAGGTGCGTGCAGAGGAGCTTGCACGAGAACTCGAGTCACTCGTCGACTCCATCCGTCGGCTGCTTGACGAGGCGGATGCGCTTCGATTGGAGCTTGTCGATGTGGATGCTGGCGTGACAGCCGCGGCTTCGGCAGCCCGAGATGGTCTTGCACGCTCTGTTGGTGTGCTTTCACAGAACACGCGTGGCACGGCGAGCGATGCGCGTTCGATGAGCCGAGAGTCCGCGAGAGCGGCACGCTTTCTTGATGATGCGGCGGACGGTTTTGCCAGCGTCGCAAGCAAACTCCGAATCGATCCGTATCCGCAAGTTGATGCAGAGACGGCGATGACGAACGCGCAGAAGGCTTTGGAGGCTGCGCTGACTGCAGCCGAGGAGGCCCAGGACCGCGCGGAAGAGCAGGCTGAGGAAGAGAAGCGGGATGAGTTGCTCGTGAAGTACCGTGACTTTCTTGAGCGCGAGGCCGCGATTCGTGGTTCAACCGAGCGAATTGTTCCTGCGAATGGTGCAAGGCTTGCGCGCCGTGAGCTTGTCGAAAGTCGTCGCTTGGGCACAGTCCAGGAAGAGTTGCGCGTCGTTGTCGATGCACTTCGGAAAGCGGAACCCGACATTCAGGATTCCGACGCGTTGACGGAAATGCACGACATCATCGATCAGGCGCTCCGCGAGGCGAAGGTCGGACTCACGGAGGGTAAACCTGCGGAAGCGCTGCCCCTCGTTGATGAGGCGCTTGAGGCGTTGTCGACGATCGTTGCGGCACTTGACGAAGCGGGCCAAGCGGATGATGACCGATTTGAAGAGTCCAGCGGTGCCGAAGGCGGCGGAGAAGGTGGTTCCGGTGGTGGGCCTCAAGGCGCAGTTCCGCCAGTTGCTGAAATCAAGATTTTGAAGGGACTCCAAGAGTCGCTCGCGAGGCAGACTCGACGATTCTCTGAGCAGGCTGACACGATGGATGCGGTCACTCGTGCACAGCGGCTCGCGGAACTTGCGGCGAAGCAGCAGCGAATCGTTGAGCTTGGTTCGAAGATTGCCGAGAAGATTGGTGCTGGCCCTGGCTCAGGGACAGAGGTCAGCCCGACGAATGAGCGCGAAGGAGATAACTCGAGTGAGGGTACGTCTCCTGTGATTCCAGAGGATTCGCCTGCCGAGCCGTCGACGAGTTTGCCTGTTCCCCAAACTGCGAATGCAGTCTCTGAATCAGGTGGTCCGGCGGGAGATGCGCGGTTCTTTCGAACTGGGGGTCTACGATGAGCGAGGTTGAGCGAAACATGAAACCACTCAACGTTTCTGACGTCTTGCTGGCAGAAGCAGTCAGTCGCACAGGAGCTCATAGTGTTCGTCACTGCCAGCTTGCTCGATATCTGTCGACCTGTGGAGCGTGGCTCGTTCTCTTTGGATCTATCGCGTCTCCTGCTGCAGGTCGATTTCAAGCGGAGCAAGTGACTCCGAAGCCTGAAGGCCAGCAGAGTTCCTCCACTGCCAAGACGGATGTGCCACGTTCGAATGATCGCGGCGATACGTCGAAGTCGGCGAAGTCTTTGGATGAATTGCTCGGTGTTCCCAATGCTCCCTCTGCATCAGAAGGTCAATCGAGTGCCAGTGCGATTGACGCAGCTGAGCGAGAACAAGCGAAGCGTTTGCAACGTTCTCTCGATGAGGCTTCTCTTCAAGACCTCGTTCAGAAAGCGCTCGAAGGAATGCGTTCGGCTTCGTCTCGGTTGACGGATCAGAGTGATGCTGGGCTTGGCACGCAGCGTATTCAAGAGGATGTCGTGAAGTCACTAGAGAGGTTGCTCGAAGAGGCACAGAAGCAACAGAAGAAACAACAGGGTTCACGAAGTTCATCGAGTTCGGCTTCACGATCGCAACAGCAGCGGAAGAGCGGTGAGTCACAAGATCCAAGCGAGCGAAATGGACAGCAGCGCCAACCAGAGCGGAGCCGCGCACAGGGTCAACAGAAGTCATCAAGTTCAGCTTCTGGTGACGTTGAGGCTGAAGTCGGTACTCGAGACACAGATGAAGCGGCTGTAGGCGGAGAACTTTCAGAGTCTCGGGTTGAGTGGGGGCAGCTTCCGGAGCGTGTTCGTGAGCTTGTCTTGCAAGGTCGGCGAGACCGAGTTTCGACGATCTACGAGCGCCTCACCCGTGAGTACTACCGTCGGCTCGCTGAGGAGGCATCCAAGTGAGTCCACGGCATGATGCATCCGTCGTCAGGCGTAGCAACTCGAAAGAGATGCTGCGAGTCTTGAAGCACATGAGTTCCTCGAGCATCATTTGGTGGACCGCGTGCGCAACTGCCGCGCCACAGAGTGCCGCGCTCGGATCGCCCTTTCCAGTAATAGGGACTCACAGTGCTCTTGTGCAGTTGGCGGTCGTGAACGGCCACGACTGTGAATCCACTGGACCAATTCCAACGCGCAGCGGTATCACAGCGTGCGAGTGGAGTTTGACTGGTAGTCGAGACATCACTTCTCGAGCTACTCTCACCGTTCCCACGCTCACAAGACTCGTTACCCCTGCCATCATCATGAGTGACTTCGTCGCTCAAGACGAGCGTGAGTCCACGGCTCCGAAGCAACCCGCGAATTCGTCCCAACAAGGCGGAGTCGAGCCGGCGCGCCCGATCGTGCAGGGTGCGGAGAACGCACCGCTTGCCGAGGAGATTTCGCCGAAGCTTGAGGAAGCGGTCCAGCGCGGGTTCGAGGCGCTGCGCAGGATGCAAAAGTCGGATGGCTCCTTCGGTCAGGGCCGATTTGGCGAACACGTTGGTATCACCAGCTTGTGCGCAATCGCTCTCATGGCGGACGGCAACGTGCCCGGACGCGGCGAGTTTGGCGACTGCGTCCAGAAGGCACTCGATTTCGTTCTCTCGCACTCCACCGAAACTGGTCTTCTCGTCTCCGACGACACGCATGGACCGATGTACGGCCACGGATTCGCGACGCTGTTCCTCGGTGAGATTTACGGGATGAACCAAGACGACGATCGGGTTCGTGACGCGTTGGTCCGCGCCGTGCAACTCATCGTGAGTAGCCAAAACAACGAGGGAGGCTGGCGCTACAACCCGATTCCCGCGGATGCCGACGTCTCGGTCACGATCTGCGAGATCATGGCACTCCGAAGTGCGCGCAACGCTGGAATCAAAGTTCCGAAGTCGACGATCGACGACGCGATCCGATACGTTCGATCTTGTCAAAACGACGACGGGGGATTCCGATACATGAAAGAGGTAAGCGGATCGGCGTGGCCGCGCACAGCGGCGGGCATCGCGAGCCTCTTTTATGCCGGCATCTACGAGGATCAATCGATCGATCGCGGACTCGACTACTTGACGCGCAACGCGTTCCCACGCGGTGCGGGTGGGGTCGGAGTTGGATTTTCCCAACAGCACTACTTTTACGGGCACTACTACGCGGTTCAGGCGATGTATCTCGCTGGTGGCGAACGATGGAAGAATTGGTGGCCTGCGATCCGCGAGGAACTCATCGCCAAGCAGAATCCGGACGGTACGTGGACCGACCAACAGATCGGCGACGCGTATGGCACCGCGATGGCCCTCATCGTGCTCCAAATGCCGAAGCGATACCTCCCCATCTTCCAACGCTAAAGGTGAGCAATGCGAGATTCGACGCAACCATCGACCCGGAAACCTACGTA
>Ga0164293_10000449_pt1 | contig 32621 bp, 26 predicted proteins | sample GEODES118metaG_FD_111487 | JGI IMG/M metagenome (GOLD analysis project Ga0164293, IMG submission 111487) | Eutrophic lake water microbial communities from Lake Mendota, Wisconsin, USA - GEODES118 metaG | ecosystem: Environmental > Aquatic > Freshwater > Lake | place: USA: Lake Mendota...
GCCCACCCCGAGGTCGCGGTAGAGATCCAGCCCCACCGCCCGCACCCCGGCCTGCTGCAGCCGCTCGATCGCGTCGGCGAGCAGGCCGTCGTCGAGGGGCCAGCCGAGGCTGCGCAGGTCGGCTTCCCCGATCCCGATGATCCGGATCGCTGTGGTGGCCCCGGAAGGGGCGCGCCGCAGCTGGGTGGCGAGGTCGTAGAGGAGCAGGTTCACCGTTTCCCCCAGCCGCGCCTGGCGCAGCACCAGCAGCACCAGCAGGGCCCCGAGGTAGGGGCCCTGCTGCCTCAGCAACCGCTGCAGGATGGCCATGGGGGGATCAGAAGCGATACGCCACCTTCGTGTAGACGCCACTGCCGAGCAGCCAGTTGTCCCAGCCGTTCTGGCCGGCGCTGCCGAACTGGGACACCCAGCCCAGCTCCACCAGCCAGTTGCGACCCTGCAGCCAGCGCAGCAGCAGCCCGCCGGCACCGATCGAATCGGAGACGCTGCCCTCCGGAAACTGCGACTGCACCAGGCCCGCCCCCAGGAACGGCACCAGCTGCAGTTCGGCCTGCCCCTGCCGCCAGGCGCTCCAGCTCAGTTCGGCGCTGCCGAGCAGGCCGCTGTCGCCGCTCACCACCTGCCCGGGCAGTCCCCGCAGGCCGTTGTCGCTGCCGAGGCTGAAGCCCATCGGTTCGGTGAGCGGGGCCAGGGCGATCTGGCCGGCGCCGATCAGCTGCAGGTTCCAGCGGGGGCCCAGGCGCCAGGCGGCCCCCAGCTGGCCCCCCAGGGCCCTGGCTTCGCCTGGATGCACCCCGGCGAAGGCGGCCAGCTCCTGCCGCTGGCCGGCGCTGCTGAGGCCGGCCAGGCCCTGCAGCCCGTAGATGCTGCCGGCCAGATCCGCCGCCCCCAGCATCCCCTCCCAGCCAATGCCGGCCCGCAGGAAGCCGGTGTTCAACTGGCCTTCGGCGCCGCCGCCCACCAGCCCCGGAAAGGACCTGCCGTCGAGATAGGCGTCGTTGCGGTTGAGGCTGAGGCCGGCGAAGGCATACCAGCGGCTGCGCAGGCTCTGCTGGAAGGTCCAGTCGAACTGGCCCAGCAGCTGCAGCTGGCGATAGCTGAGGCCGTCGTAGGGCTCCGGCGCCTCGATCAGGTTGCGGCGGCTGGCCCCGAAGGCGGTGCTGAAGCCGAGGTCGGGCCCCAGCGGCAGACGGTAGCTGAGCGAACCGCTGCTGTAGCCGAGGTCCGGGTTGCTGTCGGTGTCCACTTCTCCGTAGAGGAGCAGGCTGTCGCCCTCCAGCAGCAGGCCTTCCTTCGCCAGGGTGGCCAGGCCCCGGAACTGGCCGCTGCCGCTGCTGCCGTCGTTGCGCAGGCTGAGGTCGCCCTGCAACGGTGTGGCGCCGGCTTCTGCCACCACCTCCAGCACCGCCTTGGTGGAATCCCCCCCGAGTCGGTTGAGGTTGGCGCGCAGCTGGCCCAGGCCCGGCAGCCGTTTGGCCTGCAGCAGATCCCTCTCCAGGCTCGGCAGATGCAGCACCTCGCCCTGCAGCGGCAGCAGCAGGCGCTGCAGCCGGCGGGTGAGCGAGGGGCGGTCGCTGCTGATCCGCACCTCCACCAGCCGCCCCATCACCACCTCCAGCACGCCCGGAGCCGGATCGGCCACCGCATACACCCGGCTGGTGCCGTAGCCATCGGCGGTGAGCCGGGTGGTGAGGGCAGCGGCGCAGGCCTGCAGCCGTTCGCTCGGATCCACGATCGCGGCGCAGGGCTGCAGGATCCGCCGTTGTTCGGCGGGCCCGTAGAGCTCCAGGCCCATCACCCGCGGCAGGGGCTGCGGGGTTTCAGGCGCTACGGGAGCGGCTGGGGCTGGGGTGGCTGCGGGGGGCGTGGCTGCTGGTGGGGTGGGCGCTAGCGGGCTCGGAAGCACCGGGGCCGGGCGCCCTTCCAGCCGGCCGGGGCCGGGCAGCCGGGCCGGGCCCGGCTGCAGAGGGGGCGAGATCAGCTGGGCGAGAAGGACCTCAAGCATCTGCTTACCAGAGCCCCGCCACAACCCTGCCCTGCTTGGCGGCCGGGACGATCCGCAGGAAGTCGTTCCCCGCCGTGCCGGAAGCGGTCAGCGGCAGTCGCACGGGGTTCCCCTTCAGATCCAGGAGCCGCACGATCACCGTGCCGGCGATCTCTCCGTCTGCCTTCCTGGTCAGGGCCGTCAGCCAGCCGTTGTCGGTGAAGTAGACGACGCTCGGCTGATCGGAGCCCAGCTTCAGCGAGGCGGTCTCCTTGCTGTTGGTCACCTGAATCGGGGGCCTGCCGTTTGGATACTTCCGGATCTGGTCGTCGCTGAACCCGAAGTCGCTGCCGGCCGCCTCGATCTGATCGCCGCTTTTGCCGCCCAGGTCGGGCGTGAGCACGCTGGCCACGCCTGGGATCAGTGCGAAATTCGGCGGAACGGTGATGGGCTGGGTCTCCTGCATGGAGGTGCGCTGGTTCACCACTCCCGCCCAGTAATCGCCGTTTGTGGTTGTGGAGTTCTGGGCCAGCAGCTCCAACCGGCTCGGCAGGCTCTCGGCCAGGTTTTCGGCCGTGAAGCCGCGGCGGGAAATTCTGTTTGCGGAGGTGCAGGTGGTGGAAGCGGATATGTAGCTGCTACTGCCGAGAAAAGGGGCGGGCGGAGTGCTTTGGTATGTGGTGCTGATGTAAACGGTGTCTGTCGTTGAATCGCCGGTCAGCGTCACGGTGTCCGATTGCCCTGTGGAGCCCGTTCTTGTGATGTTGACGGTGCCGCTGCTGGATGAAGATATGACGTTGTCGGTGCCGATGAATATCGTATCGGAGCCGCCTCCGTCATCGATTTTATCGTTTCCTGCGCTTCCGGTAATGGCGTTGTTTAAGTTGTTTCCTGAAGCGGTGAAGTTGCCAGTCCCCACGAGGGCGAGATTAAACATGTTGATTTTGAGGACGGCCGTGGCGGGAAATGCCGTGGGGGCCGCATAAGACTGATTGATCTTTCCTGTGGAACCGGGGGGTTTGATAAGGGGTGGCGTATAGGTGAAGTCACACGTGCTTTTTGTGCAGCATGCCGGACCGGGTTCCTGAAGGGCGGATGCAGGGCTTGCAAGCAGCGGAAAACCTGTGGCCAGAATGATCATAAGGGGGATTTTTGAATGATTCATGGTGGTATCAGGGTTTTTCTGTGATTGGATAGGCTGGGTTACCATGGCGATCCCGATAGGATCACGCCGGCCCAGTAATAGGGGTGGCGAAATCCGTTGGTAAAGCGCAGTTGATCGCTTCGGCTCAATTGCCTGAGTAGAATTGCGCCCTCGGCATTGATGATTTTGTCGCCGGTTGCCTGGATTTTTCCGAGTCGGAAATCGTCCTGGGTGCGGGCAAGGGCGACATCCTTGAGGTTGCCGGCTTTGAGGTAGCGATAAAACTGGGCGAAGAAGGCGGCATTGGCTGTGTCGTCCACAAACCAGAGAGTGCCGATGCCAGACTGGCTTCCGGCGCTGAGGGCCATGCCCACCAGGCCCAGTTCACTGCGTTCGTCCCCCATGCTGGTGCGGCAGGCGCTGAGGCTCACCAGATCGGGGGATTGACCCGCTATTGGCTGCAGCGCAGCGCCGAGTTCCTGGATGGGAATCGGTTTGTCGCCGGTATGGATCACGGCGTTGCCGCTGGCAGGGAACTCCGCATGCGTCGCAATATGAATCTGCTGATAATTTCCCTGCTGGGTTTTTTGCTTCAGTGAAGAGGCTGTGAAGGCACCGTTCAGCAAGACATCCGCCGGGTAGATCGAGGCCAGGCTGGTCAGCTCCTGGCCCACCATCGGCAGTGGCGCCAGACCATTGGCAAAGGTTGTGGCACCGGCCAGCAGCAGTCTTGGGGAGGTCTCGTTTCTTGGGCTTTCCCAGCCGGTGAGCGAGAGAGCCGGAGTCATCGTGATCGCAATCCCGCTCCCCTGCTCGCCCTGCAGGAAGGGAAGGGCCCTGAAGGGAATGGCCTGAAGTCCGCGGTCGGCGGCGATCACCAGGGCGGTGATGCCGTCGCTGGACAGCTGGGGCAGCAGGGGGCCCAGCAGCAGGTTCTGCAGCTGCTGGGCGGCATTCCCCTCACCCATGGGCTCCATGCGGCTGATCTGGCCCTGAAAGGCACGGATCAGGGACTTCAGCTGCTGGCCGGAGACCTGGCGTCGCCAGCCCCGCAGTTCCCCTTCCGGTGGGATGTAGATCAGGTCGATCTGGGTCTGATCCGATCCTTGCTGCTGGTTCAGGTTGAGCCGCACCACAGCAGGGCGGTAGGGATTCGGATCAGCCGCCGGCCCCGTCTGCCTGGGCTGCCGCTGGGTGGAGGCTTTGAGGCGGGCCTGCAGTTCCGGCACCGTGAGGGTGTGCGGTGAGATGGTTCGCGTCAGCGCCAGGCTGGCCATCGTCTCCCGGGTGGCCCGGTCTTCGCCGCTTTCCAGTCGCTCCAGGGTGGCTTCCCGGGAAAGGGCCAGGGCCAGCTGATTGGTGGATGGATCCAGGATCTGGCCCGCCTGCGGAGCCGGAGTCTCCATGGCCTCCCCTTGCCAGGAGGGCAGGATCGCTCCGCTGTTGCCTGCTGCCGCTGGCCCCTCCAGAGAGGCCTCGGTGGGCAGCCACAGGGTGCGGCGAAGATTGCCGATATCCCTTTCCAAAACGAGCTGACGCCCGTCCGCAGTGATCACGTTGGTGGTGTCTGTTGTGATCCCGGTTTTTTTGCTCAATTCAAGGAGGGCTTTGATCGTGGCGGCTGATTCCTCCGGGTTGGTGAGTGCGTCTGAGTACAGAGGCGGTTTGTAGTTGGGAATCAGCTCGCTTGTGGATGGATCCAGGGTGACGGAACTCAGCCAGTTTGGTGTGGAAAGATCATCCAGATTTGTCTCTTCGCTGCCGGTGAAGATATAGAGATTATTTTCGGCTGAGTTGCTGGCGCTCAGGATGCTGTTGGAAGCCTTGACGGCTTTTCCTGCCATCCAGAGTGCATTTTCTGGTTCGTTGGATTGGATCTCAAGCCGGCTGTTGCGGAGTTCGAGGTTTTGGGTGCTGATCAGCGCCAGCCAAAGGGGAGCTGGCCTGGAGGATTGGTCGCTTGCGGCCTCCACCGCAGCATCCTTGAGCAGCAGGTCGCCGGCGGACCAAAGGTGAATCAATCCTTTGCTGGTTGCATTCGTCAGTTCCGTGGGGCTCGGACCGTTGAAGGCGGCAAGGCGAGACCCTCCCTCCACCAGCAGCGGGGAGGTGCCATCGTTGATCAACTGAATGACGCCGCCGAAGGGTTCGATTCCATCGGGGCCGCCCATGCCCCCTGATGCTTCCAGCAGGCTCTTGTCGCTGATCTGGATACCGCCATGGGAGAAGAGATTGATCTTTCCACCTCCTGCGGAGACGCCTTTGTCCAGGCTGTCGATAGGGTCATTGATGAACAGAGCTTCATAGGGAAGCTCTCCGTCCTTTGTCTGGTAAGGCGTCAGCAACTGGCTGCCTTTGATTGCGATCGGTGCCTGCTCGGAGTCGTTGAGGAGGGTGATTTCTCCGCCACTGAAGATCGTGTTGATCGGTAGAAAATCTGGCTCGCGTTTGGGCTTCGCGGGCCGGTTGCTGCTGGCGGCCACCAGGGTGCTGGCCTCTAGCGTGATCCCGCCCTTGCTCCAGAGCAGCAGATCACCCGATCCGGCGCCGCCACTGGCGGAGAGGAAGGTGTGAAAGAGCCGCAGGCCCTGTTCGCCGATCAGGCCGATGTTGCCCGCCAGATTGTCGGTGGCATCCGCCTCGATCCTGCTCTGTTCCACCGCCAGCCGGCCGCTGGCATTGAGCACCACATGGCCGCTGGCTTCGGAAAGCTGGAAGGTCGTTTGCGGCGGCAGTCCCGAGCGGCGCAGGCGGTCGATGTCCTGGCTGGCCAGCAGCTGCGAGCTCGCCACGCTGAGGTCTCCCTTGGTCAACAGGGCGATCGTGGGGGCATCGGGGAGCAGGATCACGTTGTTGATGTTGATCTCCCCGAACCCTGCAGGGTCCTTAAGGTCGGCGGCGCTACGCACGCCCACATCCAGCTGCGAGCGCAGCAGCGACAGGGTGGTGCCCGAGGGGGCGGGATCGGTGCTTTCCAGGCGGATCAGGCCCCGCGGGGCGAACAACTGGCTGTCCTGCAGCTGGATCTGCTTGCCCCACAGCAGCACCTGGGCCCCCTCGGCGGAGCTGGCGGCCACCTGCAGCCTTCCCTCCGCCTGGGCGTGGATCAGGCCCCGTTGGGTGTCGTTGCCGGCCCGCAGGTCCACCCGGGCCAGCTCCAGCTCGCGGCCGCGCAGTCGGATCGTTTCGCCGGCCTCCAGCCGGCTGCGTGCGGCGCCAGCCTGGGAGTGCACCCCGCCGAGGCCGGCGTCCACCGCCAGTGTCTGCTCCACGGTGAGCAGGCCGCCGGCGAGCGTCACCGGGCCGCGCCCCTCGAGGCCCAGGGCGTTGAGGTTGCCGCTGGCGGTGCGCAGGCTGGCGAAGTCCACGGACGGGGCCGCGAAGAAGCCGGCGGCCTCCTGCTGCGAGGCCGTGATCGCGTTGTAGGAGCGAGGCCCCAGATTGAGGCTGCTGGAGGTGCTCAGCAGCAGGTTCGGCGCCTGGTGAAACAGCCCTCCCTTGCCCAGCCAGATGCCGCCTGGGGACAGCCAGAAGAGGTTGGCGGGCTGCCGCAGCTGCACGGGCTTGTTGAGAAAGGTGCCGCCGGGGGCGGACACGCCCACCACCAGGTTGCGGCTGCCGCCGGTTTCGATCCGTACGCCCCGGATCGCGGCCGGCCGGGTATCGAAGCTGCTGAAGCGCTGGAAGCGGTTTGGCCCCGCCTGGATCCCGCCCTGCACCTGGCAGACCCCTGCTCTGCAGCTGCCCAGACCGCTGCCGTTGACCCGGGTGCGGAGGCCGCCGGCGCTCACCTGGGCCCGGGCGCTGCCCTGATCCAGGCCGCAGCCCAGGGCCAGCCCCAGCGCCAGAACACCTGTGGCGATGCCGCAAAGGGATGGTTTTGGCGGCTTCTCCTGCATCGGTTCCCTTCTGTTCGCGGCTGCGACTGGTCACATTGCAGCAATGCTGCGGCGGATTGGCTGTGATTTATGTCACGACCCGGTGTGGGTTGGGTCAGGGATCGCTCGGTTTTTGCGATAGTCGGGTCTCACCTGCAGCCCTGGAGTGCCGCCCTCCCCCTCCCGGAGTCCGGTGGATCTTGCGGCGGTTCCGCTGTTTTCCGATCTCGATCCGGAGCAGCGCGACCAGTTGCTCGATCAGCACCGGATCGTCACGTTTCAGGCGGATCAGCTGGTGGTGCTCGAGCAGGACGAATCCCAGGGCCTTTTTCTGCTGCGAGCCGGCTTGGCCAAGGTGCGCAGCTACAGCCCGGAGGGGGAAGAGAACGTGCTCGCCCTGCTCGGACCCGGCGACATCTGCGGCGAGATGGCGGTGATCAACGACGGCCGTCGCAGCGCCGATGTGGTGACCCTCATCGCCTCGGAATTGGTGATCCTGCGGGTGGGGCCGTTCCGTGCCCTGCTGCACAGCGAACCCCGGCTGGCCCTGGCCCTGGCCCGGCTGCAATCCCGCCGGCTCCAGACCCTCAACCGCCGCTTCGGGCTGCGCAGCACCGATGCCACCACCCGGCTGCTGGCCGCCCTGGTGGAGCTGGCCCTGCATGCCGACCCCGCCGCCGGCCTCGGCGCCGTGATTCCGCCCCTGCCCCAGCGGGAGCTGGCCACCCTCGCCGGCCTGGCCCGCGAAACCGCCTCCCGAAGCCTCGCCAAGCTGCGGCAGCGGGGCATCGTGCGGGAACTGGAAGGTGGCGGTCTGGTGATCGCTGATCTCGAACCCCTGCAGAAGCGCGGTCTTTTGTGAGCGCTCAGAGCCTATGAATTTCCAACTTCTGCATGATTGGCCCCCCGGCCGTGCCTGAGGCCATTTCACCCTTCAAGCTGGGGGGATAGTTCGAGATCCGCTCGATGCCGGCGTATTCCGGCGCCACCGGCCTGCCCCTGCTGTTGCTGCTCGCCATGGCCCATTTCGTCTGCGATTTCGGCCTGCAGAGCGATCGCATGGCGCGGGAGAAATGCCCCGGTTGCGACACCACTCTCCCCTGGGGCTGGTGGTTGGTTTCCCATGCGAGCACCCATGGGCTGGCGGTGGCCCTGCTCACCGGCGTGCCCCAGCTCGGTCTGGCCGAACTGCTGCTCCATGCCCTGATCGACCGGCTCAAGTGCGCCGGCCGCTTCCATCTCAGCGTGGATCAGCTGCTCCATCTGGCCTGCAAGGTCCTGTGGGTTGCCCTGCTGCCGCAGTTCTGAGGGCCAGCTCCAACACGCTTTCTTCGGGTTCCACATAGCGGCTGAGCGGCAGATTGGCGCCCCAGGCCTGCATGAACGCCCGATTCTTCGGATAGGAGTTGTCGAACAGCAGGCTCGGTATCCCCGCCAGGCTGGCCAGGATCTGGCCGTGCAGCAGGTCGGTGCGCACCAGCGAACGGCCGGCCAGCTGCCGGTGGCCTTCCAGCAGCAACCCCAGGCTCTGGCGGGTCAGCCGGGTGTGGTGGTCGCAGCCGGAGCTGGCGACCCCCTCCAGCCAGGCGGCAGCGGGGCCCTGCAGCCAGCGGCGTCGCTGCCGCCACTCCTGCGGTCTGCGCAGCCGCTGCTGCAGCCCTTCCCGCACGGCAGTGGCCACGATCCGACTGCCGGGGAGCCGATCGTCTCCCCAGATCCAGCGCCGCTCCAGCGGCAGCCAGTCCTGCTGGTCGATCCGGTCGGCCATGGGCGCCAGTTCCGTGAGCCAGGGCCGGGATCCCCGTTCCAGATCGCGCCGGGCCAGGGCCAGCCAGGGCCGGCGCGCGGCCAGTGGTGTGGGCGGCGGCTGAGGGGGCGGCAGCTGCAGCTCCCCCAGCTCCAGCGCCAGGGCCATGTCCGGGCTGAGCACCGACTGACAGTGCGGGAAATGGTGGCGCGCCAGCTCCAGGCTGCGGTGATCCCGCACGAACACGGTCAACCGGGGATGGGCCGCGAAGATCGCCGCCGTGCGCTGCAGCCGGCTTTCGCTGCGGTAATGGATCGTCTGGGGCAGCAGCACCACAGGCCGCTCGCGGAACTCCGCCACGACCCGTTCGATGAAGGTCAGCGGGCCTTGCCAGAGATCGCCGAGATAGCCGCCGCCGTGCATCAGCACCGGCCCGGAACCGATGCGCCGGCCCATCTCCTGGGCCGAAAACGAGCCCTGGTCGCTGGCGTAGGCCACCGGCAACCGGCCCAGGCGATCGAGCACCTGCACCTCCCCCAGCCAGATCAGGTGATCGCCCACATTGCTGTGGGAGGGGTAGTGCAACAGGGCGCAGCAGCGCGCCTCGGGCAGGGCTGAGAGGGCTTCGAGCAGCTGCTGCCGCAGCGGGGCCAGCGGATCGGCCCCGTTCATCGCCCATTCCCCAGCCGCTGGCTGCTCGCCAGGGCCTCGCGCACGAAGCCCGCCAGGTTGGCCGCTTCCCAGCCCAGCAGCAGCAGGGCCAGCAAGGGTCGCTGCTGCCGAGGGCTGGCCGCCAGCTCGCGGCCCAGCTGCTTCAGCAGGCCCAGATGGCTGCCCACGGTGGGTTCGCCGCTGGCGCTAAGCGCCGGTTTGGTGCGGTGATAGATCCAGGCGCCCCTGCCGTAGTTGAAGTACTGGCGCAGAAAGCCCGGCAGGTCGGCCCGGTGCTCATGGGCCACCAGTGCCGCCTCCGCCTTCACGATCCGGCCGCCTTCGGCGCGCCAGCGCGAGCAGAACTCCCGATCCTCCGCCGCCCGGCGGCCGTAGCCCTCGTCGTTGCCGCCCATCTGCCGGAAGCGCTCGGTGGGCACCGCGAAGTTGAGCCCCGCCACGAAGTGGGCGTCGGTGGGATCGGCATTGAAGTGCCGGTCCACGGCCTCCTGGATCAGCTGGCCGGCGCTGGCCACGGGGTTGCCGGGCAGCAGGTTGGTCACGCCACCGCCGATCAGGGCGCCGGGGTGGCGTGCGGCGGCCGCCAGCAGGGTGGCCAGCCATTCGGGGTGCGCCACGCAGTCGTCATCGAGGAAGGCCAGCAGCGGCGCCGTGGCCGCCGCCGCTCCGAGGTTGCGGTTGCCGGCCACGCCCCGGTTGGTCTCGATCCGGTGGCGCAGCGTCAGCCGTTCGCCGTAGCGCGCCACCTGCGGGTGGTTCGGGGGATCGGACACATCCACCAGCACCACTTCAAACTTCTGCATCGCCAGCGTCTGCGCCGCCAGCGATGCCAGGCAGCGCTCCAGGGCCTGGGGGCGGTTGAAGCTCATCACCACCACCGAAACCAGGGGCACATCGCCGCAGACCAGGGGAACAGCGCCGGTCATGACAGGCCCGCGGTGGCCCGTAGCTGCGGTGCCAGCAGGGCTCCGTACAGCAGGGTCACCGCCAGCAGGGAGGCCCCGATGCCCGCCACGCCGGTGGCGAGCCCATGGGTGCTGAGGCTCCAGGCCACCAGGGCGGACAACCCCGCCGCCAGTGCGGTGCGGCCCAGGCTGCCGGCGTCGGGCAGCACCGCCGGCCCGCTGCGCCCCAGCTGGGCCACCCGGCCAAGGCTGATCAGGCTGATCAGGCCCGAGCCTGCCGCCGTTGCCAGGGCGATCCCCAGGGCGCTCCAGGCGGGTGGCAGCCTTTGGGCCAGCGTGGCTCCCAGCAGCACGAACAGGGGAATCAGCACAGCCAGGCTGCGGGCCATCGCTCCGCATTCACCGCGGGAATTCAACAACAGACGGCCGCCGTGGCCAAGGCAGTGCACCGCCGTGGCACCCACCAATACGGCCGCCACCGGCCCTGCCTGGAGATAGCGGGGGCCCAGCACCGCCGCCACCGCCGCCGGCATCAGCGGCACCACCGCCAGCACCAGACCGCAGAACTGCAGCACCGCCAGCAGGTAGGCGCGCCCCAGCCGGGATGCCTGCCCTTCGTCCTGGCGGCCGTGGGCGGCGGCGAGGGCCTGCAGCACCACCGCTCCGGAGCTGGTGAACACCATCCCCGGCACATACGAGAGGTTCTTGGCCGCGGCGAACAGACCCGTGATCTGGGCCGAAGGGCCCCAGGCCTGCAGGGCCACGAGGTCGATGCGGCTGAAGATCCCCATCAGCAGGGTTTCCGCCATCCTGCGGCGGCTCCTGCCCAGCAGCTGGCCGAGCGGAATGCCCGCGCCCCGCACCAGACCGATGCCGGAAAGGCACCGGCCCCCCACCAGCTGGGCGAGGGAGGCGAGCGGCAGGGCCAGGCAGGCCCCCGCAACCCCCAGGCCCCGCTCCACCAGCACCCAGGCCAGCCCGATCCGCAGCAGCCAGCTGCTCACCTGCAGGCCGGCACCGGCCTGGAATCTTCCCTGGCCCTGCAGGATCTGGGTCTGGGTGGTCGCGAGGCCGGCGAGGGGCAGGTCGAAGGCCAGCAGGCGCAGCGGCACCACCAGATCCGGGGCCCGCAGCAGCGTGCCGATCCAGCCAGCGCTGGCCAGCAGCACCCCGGCCAGCAGCAGCGCCATCAGCAGCGTGGCCCGCAGGATCGTCACCGCGTAGCGGTGGCCCTGGGCGTCGCCGGCCACCAGCGGCACCGTGGAGCCCCCCCCCACGGCGAGCACCCCCAGCCCCAGCCACTGGCTGATCGCCGCCGCCAGGGCATAGGTGCCATAGGCCCCCGGGCCCAGGGCCCGGGACAGATACACGAACACCGCCATGCCGCAGGCGAGCACGCAGAACGGTGCCAGCAGCTGGACCGCCCCTGCCCTGAGCAGCCGCTGCCGGAGCGGAAGACCGGAGGTTGTTCGGACCATCGCCGAGACGCTAGGACCAGCCTGATGGGTTGTGATCATGCGTTCTTTCTCTGCTTTCCCCGCCACCGCTCTGGTGCTCGCCCTGGCGGCCCTGGGCCCGGCGCTGTTGCCTGGCGCGGCTACGGCCCAGGTGCAGCTTCGTTGTGATGGCACCTTGCTGGAGGCCCGTGGCAGCGCCGAGCAGGAGCGGCCGATCCGAAGGCTGCTGTTCAGCCTTTCCCTGGAGGCGGAGGCCCCCACGGCCAACGGCGCCCTCGCCAGCCTGCAGGCCCGCCTCGCTGCGGTGCGTCGGTCCCTGCAACGCCTTGGGGTGGAGGAGCTGCGGGTGGGCAGCCCCAGCACCTGGCCGCGTGCCGCCGAACGCCAGCGACCGGCGGCGGTGCAGGCCAACCTCCAGATCAGCGGTCGCCTGGTGCCCGGGCGGCTCCAGCCTCTGATCCGGGAGGTGGGGGCCCTGCCCGGGGTGCGGCTGGCGCCGGTGGCCACCGAAGCCGACCGCGACCAGGATCAGGCGGTGCGCCGCCAGCTGCTGCAGGGCGCCTACCAGGACGCCTTGCGGCAGGCCCAGGACGTGGCGGCAGCGATCGGCCGCGGCGGTCTGACACCACTGGAGGTGCAGATCGAGGGCGGCGATCTGCGGCCGGTGGCGATGCGGGCCGCTCCGGCGCCGGAGGCGGCGCCTTTCGATCCTGCAGAACTCAGCCGCCCCAAGGATCGCCTCAGCCTGCTGGTGCGGTTCTGCGCCCAGTCGAGCGGGTCGCGTCAGTCGAGCAGGTAAAGATCGATCGGTTCGCGGCTGGCCGGCAGCGAAAGCCTGCGGCCGCAGTCGTGCAGGGGCTGCCCGTCCGGCCCGGTGGGGCGGCGCTGGTTGGCATTGCGCACGATCGCCACCGCTCCCCGGCCATCGGCCTGGAGCTCCCGGGCCAGGCGGCAGGCCTCCGCCTCCGGCAGGCGCCTGAGGCGCGGCCAGGGCAGCAGCAGCGGCGGTTGGTGGGGCAGCACCGGCACGGGCCGGAAGCCGCCGCTGGCCCAGAGGCTGTCCGCCAGTTCGGGATCGGCGATGATCCGCCGCTCCCGCGGGATGCCGCGGGATCCCAGGGCCTGCTCCGCTGCCAGCGCCGCTGAGAACGGCGCTCGCCAGTCCACCGTCCAGGCGTGCAGGCCATGCAGGTCGCTGAGCAGCATCAGCAGGATCAGCAGGCCGCCATTGAGGCGCTGCAGCCCCCAGGGGCGGCGGGGCCGGCCCGGGGGGGAGCGGCTCGCGAGCAGCAGCGACAGCACCAGCACCAGCCAGGGCAGGCCCAGGTGCCACGGATGGGGGGGATACACGAACTGGAAGAACCCCAGCAGCACCGCCAGCGACGGCAGCGTGTACCCCACGGCCACCAGCGGCGAACGCCGCAGCAGGCCAAGCCACAACAGCATCACCACGCTGAGGTTGAGGCCGGTGAGCAGCGGCCGGAGGGCGGGTCGCTGCGGCAGCCTGGCCGCCTGCAGCGGGATCGTGGGGTCCACCAGGCCCTCCAGGTGGCCACCGAGGTTGAGCAGTCGGTCCAGCGGCACGGCCCGTGGGGACGCCACCGGCCCGGGCAGGTTCTTGTTCAGCATGTGCATCCCCACCCGCTGGCTGTGGCCGCGCACGGCGGTGGCCAGGCTGCCCGCCGTGAGCAGCAGCACCAGCAGAGCCGCCAGCAGCAGCTGCCGCCCCCGGCCCCGCCACCGGTCTGCGGGCAGATCCTGGAACACCAGCACCGCCAGCAGGGGCAGGTTGATCAGGGCGATCAGCACATGGGAGTTGGCGGCCAGCCCCAGCAGCAGGGCTGGCCCCCAGCGCCGGCGCCTTTCCAGCCACAGCCCCACCCCCAGGCAGGTGAGGGCCAGGCCGAGGCCATAGCTGCGGCTCACCACCCCGTATTCGTAGAGCCAGTAGTAGCTGAACAGCACCCCGCCGCGGATCCAGAGGGCCAGCGGCCGCAGGCGCAACAGGCTCCAGCCCGCCAGCAGGGCGCTGGCCAGGCCCGCCAGCTTCAGGCCAGGCAACGGCCCGAACAGGCCGGTCCAGGGCCGCAGCCACAGGTACCAGAGGCTGGGATGGCCTTCCCAGCCCAGCAGGGAGAGGAGGTCAGCCGGGGAGCGGCCCACCTGGCTCACGATCAGGGCCCGCAGCTCGTCCCGCCAGGGTTCGTGGTGCCATGCCCCCAGGGTCATCAGGACCCCATAGAGCGCGAACAGCAGCCATTCGCGCCTGCTCACCGCACCACACCCAGGCGCACGGAGGCGAAGCAGAGGGTGGAATAAAAGAGATAGAGCCAGTGCAGCGGCAGCGAACCGAGCAGAAAGCCGGGGCCCCGGTGGCGCAGCAGGAAGCCATAGAAGCGGCGGTTGAGCAGAAGCAGGGACAACACCAGTGCCGCCGCCAGCTTCAGCAGGGCCGGGCCCCAGGGGCTCGCCAGCAGGCTGAGCGGCAGCAGCACGCTGGCCAGGCCGCTCAGCCGGGAGGCGATCGAGAGGTTGAGCGTGGCCGGCAGCTGGCTTTTCTCCTTCAGCAGCCGACTCCAGGGCAGCGCCCGTTGGCGGATGTCGGTGCGCACCATCGAGCGCAGGGTCCAGCGCTTGTGGTGCGTGCACAGGATCGTGGGATCCAGCAGGATCCGGCCGCCGTCGGCATCCAGCCGCATGCCGAACTCGATGTCCTCGATGCTGGGGCTTCCGTAGCGTGCATCGAAGCCGCCGAGGGCCAGGAAGCGATCGCGGCGCACGGCCCCGCAGCCTGCCCAGAAGCTGGCGGCGGGGCCGGGATGGCTGCTGTGGGTGTAGTGGTGAAGCAGGTTGCGGAATTCACTCACCAGCCCCCGGGCCACGGGGCGGTCGTCGTAGCTGCCGAACACCGCCGCCCATGCCTGCGGCGGGCGGAAGTGGGCGCGGATCCGCTCAAGGCTGTCGTGGTGCAGTTCCACATCCGCATCCACGAACAGCAGCATCGGCGCGGAGGCCGTGCGCGCCCCCAGGTTGCGGGCCACCCCCGGCCCGGCCCGTTGGCCCGTGGCCAGCAGCTCCACCTCGGCGCGCTGCAGCCAGGCCGGGGCGGGTGGGGATTCACCGTCGAACACCACCACGAACCGGTCTCCTGGCCGCAGCAGCTCCAGCACCCGGCGGGCGCAGGGCTCGAAGCTGCCCTCCCAGCTGATGGTGGGCATGATCACCGCCAGCGCCGGGTCGGCGCCCGGATGGCCTCCGCTCACGCCGGTGCCGGGTCCACCACGTGGGCACCGGTTTCGATGTATTCGGCGTCCTGGTTCACTTGCCAGAGGTCGAACTCCTGGCTGCCGCTGAGGATGTTCCGTGCCGCCAGCATGGCGGTCATCATCGAATGGTCCTGGTTGTTGTATTGGTGCATGCCGTTGCGGCCCACCACATCCAGGCCCGGGCAGTGCTCGCTGAGGGCCAGGCGGATCGTCTCCCGGTGCTGGGTGTAGGCGTCGTCGTAGACGGGATAGGCGCGCGGCTGGCGCACCACCGCTCCGTCGATCACATCACCGGGGCGCACCAGGCCCAGGGCTTCCAGTTCGCGGGTGCCGAGGGCCACCAGCTCCTCATCCGGCGCCTGCCAGATCGCGTCGGTTTGGTTGCAGAAGTACTCGAGGCCGTAGCAGGCCAGTTCCGGATCGGGTACCAGCTCGGGGGACCAGTTGCCGAAGTTCTGGACCCGCCCCACCTGCAGGGCCGGGTCATGGATGTAGAGCCAGTTGTCCGGGAAGTCCACGCTGGGGCGCACGATCAGGGCCACCGTGAGGAAGTCGCGGTAACGCAGAGCTGCTGCCGCCTCCAGGGCGGCGGCGGGCAGGGCCGGCTGCACGGTGCGCACCAGCCAGCCCAGGGGCGCCGAGCAGATCACCCGGTCGTACCAGACGTTGCGGCTGGTGCCGCCCTGCTCCAGGGTCAGGCACCAGCGGCCGTCCTCGCCGCGGCGGATGCCGCTGACGCGGGTGTCGAGCGTCACCCGGCCCCCCTGGGCGCGGGTGTGTTCGGCAGCGGCGTCCCACATCATTCCGGGCCCAAGGCGGGGGTAGCGGAAGCTGGTGATCAGGGTCTTGATCACGGCGCCGCGGTCCCCCGACTGGGGGGGAGGGGTGCGCTTCGGGCGCAGGGCGGCCACGGCTGCCTTGTAGAGCGAGAGACCCTTGATCCGCTGGGCGGCCCAGTCTGCGGAGATCTCGTTGCAGGGCATGCCCCACACCTTTTCGGTGTAGCTCTTGAAGAACATGTTGTAGAGCCTGCCGCCGAATTTGCCGATCACCCAGTCCTCGAGATTTTCAGCCTCGTTGTTGCTGGTCACTTTTGCCTTCAGATAGGAGGCGATGCTGAGCAGGGATTCGCGTTTGCCGAGGTTGTCGACGACTTCCGCGGCATCGAGAGGGTAAGAGTAAAACTTACCGCGATAGAAAATGCGTGAAAGTCGATCACGCTGAAGCATGTCATTGGGGAGGATTTCGCTCCACAGATCCTCTACTTCTTTGGATTTGGAGAAGAAGCGGTGGCCGCCGATGTCGAAGCGGAAGCCCTTGTATTGCACCGTGCGCGAGATGCCACCCACATACCGGGGATCGCTCTCCCATACCTCTACCCCCACCCCGGCACGGCTCAGCAGATAGGCGGCGGTGAGTCCGGCAGGTCCGGCACCGATGATCCCCACCCTGGCGGCGGAAGCGGGACCAGAAGACTCAGAGGGATGGATGGCGGGCTCGTTGATGGGAGGACTAATGGATGCACTCATGTGGATGCACTCATGGTCACCGAGCTGACGGTTTCGGGGCTCGGTGAAGAGGTCATGGGCGGCGTTGCGTTACTTCCTGGAAAGGTTCGATAAGTGCCAGGAATATCAAAAAACTTCGCGGCTTCTCGATCCTGTCCACTCAATGATCTCTGCCCTGCAGGTAGGTGGTCTGCCCGAGGCTTGTCTTGAGGTGGGCCATCAGCAGGCGTGCCTCGCTGATCCGCAGGTTGCCCCGGGCGATCGCCTCCTCGCTGGCCAGCCGCAGGCGTTCCAGCAGCAGTTTGGGATCGTGATCCATCATCTCCAGCACCTCCGCATTCGTATCGCCCCTTTCCACGTGTTCCACCGCGTAGCCGCCACCGGCGGCCAGGCGGATGTGTACGGCGTTGGTGCTGCCGAAGAGGTTGTGCAGATTTCCCATCACCTCCTGGTAGGCGCCCCCCAGGAACAGGCCGATCCAGTAAGGCTCCCCCGGCCGCAGGGTATGGAGTTCGAGCAGTGGTTTGGCGTGACCGCGGTCGATGAAGCGGGCGATCTTGCCATCGGAATCACAGGTGAGATCCGCGAAGCTGCCGAGCCCGGTGGGTCGTTCCTCCAGCCGGTGGATCGGCAGCACCGGGAAGAGCTGGTCGATTGCCCAGGTGTCGGGGGCGGAGCGGAACACCGAGAGGTTGGCGTAATAGGTGCTGGCCAGCGCCGCTTCCAGGGACCGCAGTTCCTCGGGAATGGAGGTGCCGGCCGGCATCTCGGCAAGCCTGCTGGCGATCAGACCGCAGCAGGCCCAGTACAGCTGTTCGGCCAGCCCCCGTTCCGGCAGTCCCAGGTAACCCAGACGGAAGGCCGCCAGGGCGTCGTCCTTGAACTTCACGGCGTCATTCCAGGCTTCCTGGAGCGCGTCACAGCCGAGCGTTCCCTCGTCGGCGGAGGCCTGGATCGTCGCCAGCGTGTCGCGCAGGTTGCGCACCATCAGCGGTTCCGCCTCCCGCGGCGCCGGGATCCCCCCGGGGGCGGCGCCGGTGCCGAGCACGTCAAATACCAGCACGCTGCAGTGGCTGGCGATCGCCCGGCCGCTCTCGCTCACCAGCGTGGGCAGCGGCACGCCATGGGGCTCGCAGCACTCCCGCACGGTGGCCACCACATCGTTGGCGTAGTTCTGCAGGCTGTAGTTGGTGGAGGCGGCGGTGGCGGTGCGGCTGCCGTCGTAGTCGATGCCGAGGCCGCCGCCCACGTCCAGGTAGCCCATCGGCGCCCCCTGGCGGGTGAGCTCCACGTAGATCTGGCCGGCTTCCTGCAGGGCATCCTTGAGCACTGCGATGTCGTTGATCTGGCTGCCCACATGGAAGTGGAGCAGGCGCAGGTCATCGAGCAGGCCGGCGTTGCGCAGGGCCTCCACCGTGGCCAGCACATCCGGAATCGAGAGGCCGAACTTGGCCCTCTCCCCCACCGAACTGCCCCAGCGGCCCGTGCTGCGGGTGGCCAGCTTGGCCCGGATGCCGATGCAGGGCGCCGCCCCCAGTTCCTGGCTGGCCTTGATGATCCGGGTCACCTCATCGGGCTGCTCGATCACCACCACCGGTTGCCGCCCCAGGCGCCGGGCCAGGATCGCCGTCTCGATGTAGCGCTGGTCCTTGTAGCCGTTGCAGATCAGCAGGGCCTCGGGATCGTCCAGCAGCGAAAGGGCGATCAGCAGTTCGGCCTTGCTGCCGGCCTCGAGGCCGAAATGCCAGCGCCGGCCCGTTTCCACCAGCTGCTCCACCACATGGCGCTGCTGGTTGCACTTGACCGGAAACACCCCCTGGTAGCGGCCCTCATAGCCGTACTGGGCGATCGCCCGCTCGAACGCCGCATGCAGCCGTTCGAGCCGGTCCTCGAGGATGTCGTCGAAACGGATCAGCAGCGGCAGGCTGAGGTCGCGCCCCTGCAGCTCCCGCACCAGTTCCACCAGGTCGAGGGAGCCGCCGCGTTCGCCGCGGGGCTGCACCATCACATGGCCGCGGGCGCTGACGCCGAAGTAGGGCTCTCCCCAGCGGTCGAGGCCGTAGAGGGCTGCACCGTCGCCGGCACTCCATGGGGAGCTGGAGCCGGCAACGGCAGCGGGAGGGTCGGCGAGCACCATGGTCGGCAGCGGCGACAGCGGCTGAGCTGGGGAGGCCATCGCCGCAGGAATCTAGACAGCCCCGTCCGCCGCGGTCGTCTGGGGTGGACGGTGCCCGTCGGGGCGGCTTGCTTGCCAATGGGCGGCACCGCCACGGACGATGGGCCGGATCTGCCGCTTTGCTCTCCATGGCCACCGAACGCTCCTTCATCGCCATCAAGCCCGACGGGGTGCAGCGGGGCCTGGTGGGCGAGATCCTGGGGCGCTTTGAGCGCAAGGGCTTCAAGCTGGTGGGTCTCAAGCAGCTCACCCCCAGCCGTGAGCTGGCCGAGAGCCACTACGGCGTGCACCGGGAGCGGCCCTTCTTCGCCGGCCTGGTGGACTTCATCACCTCCGGCCCGGTGGTGGCGATGGTGTGGGAAGGCGACGGCGTGATCGCCAGCGCCCGCAAATTGATCGGTGCCACCAAGCCCCTCGAGGCCGAGCCCGGCACGATCCGCGGCGACCTGGCCGTGAACATCGGCCGCAACGTCATCCACGGCTCCGACGCCCCCGAAACCGCCGCCTTCGAGATCGGCCTCTGGTTCACCCCCGCCGAGCTCAGCGACTGGACCCCGGCCGATCAGGTCTGGCGCGTCGAGGGCTGAGGCCTCCAGCGGCGGCGGCGGGATGGCGCGGCGATGGCCTCCGCCATCGTCTGAGCCAGCCGCTGCTGATCCCGCTCAAGGGTCTGGCGCACGTTGTGCGGCAGATCCTTGTCCCCTTCGTCCAGCTCCTTCTGCAGCCACTGCAGGAAGCGCTCGCACTCCAAGGCGAAGTAGCTAAGGCCTCGCGGGTACTGGCCCCAGTACTCCACCAGCAAGGGCTCCAGTTGGTGGCCGAGGCCATGGAGGGTGTCGGTGCCATACACCATCAACGAGGCCAATCGGCTGGTCCGATGGATCTGCAGATTGCAGGTCATGCCTTCCATGCGCACCATCGTGGTGAGCCTGCGCACCTCCAGCGGCGTGAGTCGATAACGCCGCTGCAGCAGAGAGGGGTCGTTGCGGGTGGCCTGGCTGAACTCCACCGAGCTCGATAGATCCACCAGAGCGCGTTGAAAATCGGAAAGCATGGTTTGGGAGGTTCAGACCAGGAGATGCATTCTTTCGAGCTGAGATGTCAGAGCATCCAGTCCGATGTCGTCAAAAAAGCTTTCTTCGTATTCCAGGGTTATCGCCCTCAGATTGGGGCAACGAGGCAGATAGACCTCCGCCAGCTCCCACACCTCCTCGGGGGGAATGGAGGAATGGCTGTCGGTGTAGAAGCCATTCAGATCCATGCCTCCTGCTAGATGCACTTCGATCACGCTGGTGGGATCGAGGGCCTCCAGGTAGGCCACAGGATCGGGGCCCCCATTGCGGGCATTCACGAGCAGGTTGTGCAAATCGAGCAGGGTGCCGCAAAGGCCTTCCTGAAACAGTCGATTCAGGAACTCGCTCTCCTCCATGTCCTGCTCCGGGATCGGGGTGTAGAAACTGCCGTTTTCCAGCAGCAGAGGGCAGGGCAGGATCGATTGCAGAGCCTCGAGTTTGCAGGCGATCAGCTGATAAGACTCCTCGTCATAAACCACGGGCAGGGGCAGGCCAGCATCTCCATTCAGCAAGGAACATCCCGGCGGATGAAAGAGGTTGAGGTGTTCGCTAAACCAGAGCAGACCGCCCACACTCTCCCCGACCTTCTGGATCGCCAGGGCCATCGGCAGGTCCAGTGGCCCTGCCGTCGGCAGGGATAGGCCCAGCCCATGGCCCGCCAGGCTGCGGCCCCGGCCCTGGAGAGCGAAGTGGGAGAGCAGCGCTTCATCGAAATGAAAGCGCTGGCCGGTGCGGGTGCGGCTCCCGAAGTCCAGCCAATAACGGTTGGGCATCATCGAGAGGTGCTCCACCAGATCCGGGGCATGGGCCAGCAGGGCCGGGGTGGTGGCGTTGAACAGCAGCCCCACCCTTGGTCGTTGGGAATCCATTGACATTCGGTGAAGAAAAGGGGCGCTGATCCCGAAGATCAGCGCCCCGGGGACGCCAATGCCGCGCATGGCGTGGCCGATCAGACCAGCCGCACCTGGTTGATGATCGGATTGATCAGCTGGTCCTTGAGCACCGGCCGGAAGGTGCCGGAGGTGCAGGCCAGGCAGCCGTAGCGCGTCGGGGAGAGGGTGAGTGCCAGCAGGGGGAGAATGCCGCCATTGAGGTCTTCCAGTTGGTCGAGATCGAGCTCCTGGATCGATTCGTTCTCTTGGAGTGTTTGGGTAAACATTGTTGTAGGAGTGAATGGGTGAATGGGGAGGGTCTTTGGCCCTCCTCTTTCAGTTTCCTCGCCGTTGTTGGATGTGGTTGTGATGGTTTTCCTGGCTGGTAGTGAGATGCATCACAGGTCTCCATCCGCCAGCAATTGGCCATAGATTCCACCCTCCGCGATCAGCTCCCGGTGGCGGCCCTGCTGCACCACCCGGCCCTGATCAAGCACCAGGATCTGATCGGCATCGCGGATCGTGCTCAGCCGGTGGGCCACCAGAATCTGGGTGCAGCCGCGGCGACGTAGGGCTTCATCCACCCGCCTCTCGGTTTCGGCATCCAAGGCACTGGTGGCTTCATCCAGAATCAGGATTGAGGGCTCCTGCAGCAGGGCCCTGGCCAGTTCCAGCCGTTGCCGCTGCCCTCCGGAGAGGCTGCGTCCTCCCTCGCTGAGCACGGTGTCGAGGCCATCGGGCAATCCTGCGATCACCTCCAGCAGCTGGGCATCGCGGCAGGCGGCGAGCAGCCGATCTTCGGGGATGGCCGGATTCCAGAGGCTGAGGTTGTCGCGCACGCTCACGCCATAAAGAGCGATCTCCTGCTGCACCATCGCGATTGATGCCACCGCCACCGCCCGCGGCATCGCAGAAAGGGGATGGTCGTCGTAGAGGATTGCGCCCCGCTCAGGTTGGAGCAGGCCTGCCAGCAGCCGCGCCAGGGTGCTCTTGCCTGATCCGCTGCCCCCCACCAACGCCAGCCGCTGGCCAGGTGCAATCGAAAGGTTCAGGTCTTCGATCAGGGGGGGACGCACCGGCGAAAAGCCGAAGTGGAGCGCCTCGATCCGGATCGCTCCCGAGAGCTTCTGCCGTGCCGCCGGCCAGGCGGGGGCCCCGGCCGCAGCCGGCAGCAGCAGGGGGTCGATCGGATGCTCCAGGATGTCCTCGAGCCGCAACACGGCCGTCTCGACCCGGGGCAGGTCCTGCACGAAGGCGATCAGCCGGTCGATCTCGGTCTTCAATCCCGCCGTCACCTGCTGCGCCGCCAGCAGCATCCCCAGGCTGAGCTGACCCTGGAGCACCAGCAGGAAGCCCACCACCAGCACCGCCAGGGTGTTGAGCTGGGTCAGGAACGAGGGCACGAGCCCCAGCAGCGACTGGCGCAGCAGCAGCCGTTGCTGTTGTTCCTGCACCCGGCTGCGCAAGCCCGCGAACCGCTGAAACACATCCGCTTCGATCGCCGTGCTCTTCACGGTCTCGATCTCGCGCAGGGCCGCCATCAGCACCGCGCCGGCCTTGCCCTCGTCTTTCTGGCCCTGCAGGGAAGCATCCCGCTGCTGGCGCAGGCTCACCGCCACCACCAGGACATTGGCCGCCGTGCTGAGCCCCACCACCAGCGCCAGGCGGGGGCTGTAGGCGAGCGTGAGCAACAGGTAGAAGACCAGCAGCACCAGACCGCTGGCCAACGGCAGCAGCGCCTCGGCGATGAAGCGGGACAGCACCCCGTTCAGCTCCACCCGACGGGTGATGTCGCCGGCATAGCGCTGGCTGAAGAAGCGTTCCGGCAGGGCCAGCACGTGGTGCTCAAACCGCAGGGCGAAGCGGCGCTCAAGGCGGCGGGCCAGGGTGCGCTTTCCCAGTAGCTGCAGCTGGTTGGCAGCCGCCTGGCCCACGATCGTCAGGGCCATGGCCCACAGCATCGGCTTCAGCCAGTCCTGCAGCTGGGATCCCCACACGTCATCGATATAGATCTGGGTGAACACGGGCATGGCCAGCTGGGGCAGGATCAGCAGCAGGCCCGCCAGCAGCACGAACAGCACTCCCGCCGGTTCCTGAGCCAGCCGGCGTGCGACCAATGGCCAGAGGCCGGGGGGCCGTCCTCCGCGTCGGAAGCCGGGGCCGGGCGCCAGCTCCAGCACCACGCCAGTGAAGCCAGCGTCGAACTCTTCCAGGCTCACGGTTCGGGGGCCTGTCGCCGGATCGTTGAGGGCCACCTGGCGGCCGCAGAATCCTTCCAGCACCACGAAGTGGTTGAACTCCCAGAACACGATCACGGGCATGGAACGGCGGGGCAGGGCCTCCAGCTCCATCCGGAAGCCCCGGGCCTCCAGGCCATAGCTGCGGGCGGCCCGCACCAGGCTGGCGGCATCACTGCCATCGCGGCCGACGCCACAGCGTTCGCGCAGCTCCAGCAGCGGCACGTAGCGCCCGAAGTGGCGCAGCAGGATGCCGAGGCAGGCGGCGCCACATTCGGTGGCTTCCATCTGCAGAACCGTGGGGGTACGGACGCGGCCCATCTCAGTAGATCCCGCTCAGATCCCGGAGCAGCGGGATCACATAACTGATCGGCTGGCGGTCTTCCACCATCACCGAAACCTCCGTGGTGGTGCCCGCACTCAGCTGCAGGTCGGGTCCCGCTCCGCCGCCCCAGTCGTAGCCGCTGGGGGTGTGGGGGTCGCGCTGGAGGCTGGTCACGGCTTCGATCAGCGGGCCGGTGCCGCTGCCGTTGGGGCCCTGTACCGCCTCCACCAGCGTCTCCAGGCCCAGCCGTTGGCGCAGTCCTTCGCGGCTCACCGGCAGCACGCGGATCCGCAGGATGCGGCCCTGGATGCCGCCGTGGCGTTGGGCCCGGGCGCTGGTGGGGGTGATCCGCACTCGCTGCCCAGGCTTGAGTCGCTTGCCGTCCTGACCGGCGAAGTAGGCCATGCTCACCAGTTCGCCGCGCCGGTCCCGACGGTCGAGCTCAAACAGGGTGGTACCGGGTTGCACCACGGCGCCGGGTTGCACCTGCTGCTCCACCACACAGCCGGCCACCGGGGCAAGCACGGCATTGGAACGGTCGATCTCCTGCCCCAGGCTCGTCAGCGCCAGGGTTTCGGCGGTGATCGCCTGGGCCCGTTGCTGGGCCTCGGCCAGCAGCTGGCCATCGAGGCGTTGGATTTCTTTTTCCTTCTCCACGAAGGTCTGCTCGGCGATGGCGCCGCTGGCGCGGTAGGGCAGCAGCCGTTGCAGGTCGCTGGTCACGAGGGCCCGCTGCTGGTCCGCCTGCAGCCGGGCGATCCTGTCCTGGCTGCGCAGCTGGTCCAGCTTGCGCTGGCTTTCCTGGCGCCGCAGTTGCAGCTGCACCGGTTCGATGCGGGCCAGCACCTGGCCGGCTTTGACGCAATCGCCTTCGCCGACCGTGATCCGCTCCACCGGTCCGCTGGTGCGGCTCTGCACCGGTAGCAGGGCCTCCGGTCGGAGCAGCACGCCGCGCCCCTGAATCCGCACCGGAACCCTTCCCAGCACAGACCAAATCGCCACCGCGCCGCTGAACACCAGCAACCCCAGCAGCAGGCTCCACCAGCCCGGCCGGATCAATGGCAGGGGGCGATCGAGCGGATCGGGGGTGGTGAACGCTTCGAGAGCCCGTTCGCGAAAGAGCGTCATGGCTCCTCCGTGGTGCCAGCCACGGTCTGGCGGCGCATCATCGTGGCGAACGGGCCCGGCATGGCCATCAGGGTGTCGAAGCGGCCGCTCTGCACCACCCGACCGCTTTCAAGCACCACGATCCGGTCGGCCTGGCGGATGGTGCTCAGCCGATGGGCGATCACGATGCGGGTGATGCCAAGCGCCTCGAGGCTGTGGCTCACCAGGGCCTGGCTGCGATTGTCGAGGGCGCTGGTGGCCTCATCGAGGATCAGCAGCCTCGGTTGGCGGACCAGGGCCCGGGCGATGGCCAGGCGCTGCCGCTGCCCACCCGAAAGGGTGCCTCCCCCTTCGGGAAGCACCGTGTGCAGGCCCATCGGCAGGGCGCGGATCTCTTCGGCCAGGGCCACCTGGTTGAGGGCTTCCCAGGCCTGGTCCGGCGTGATCACGGTGCCGGCGGCGATCACCTCCAGCAGTGAGCCGGCAAACAGGGCGGCGTTCTGGGGCACGGCCCCGATCTGGCGGCGCACCGCATCGGGCCGGAGCCGCTGCAGCGGCCGTCCGTCGTAACGAACGCTGCCCTCCAGCGGATCCTCCAGGCCGAGCAGCAGCCGCACCAGGGTGGATTTGCCGCTGCCGGAAGGGCCGACCACCGCCAGGAATCCGCCGGGTTCCACCTCCAGGCTGACGCCATCGAGCACCCAGGGGCCATCCTCGCGGTAGCGGAAGCGCACCGCCTCCACCGCAACGGCACCCTGCAGCGGGCCCGGGTCGAGGCGATCGGCAGCGGCTTCCGGTTCTGCCTCCAGCAGCGGCTTCGCCCGTTCCACCAGCACCGGGATCTCGATCGCTCTCACCAGCAGGCCCGCCAGGCCGGCCATCGCCCCGATGAAGGTGCCGAAGCCGGAGAGGAATCCCAGCAGCTGTCCGAGGTTGGGGGTGGGCAGGCCCGGGACCCGGGCGGCTTCTGCCCCCAGCCGGGTGATCAGGATGAACATCAGCAGCGTGCCCAGGGGGGGGATCACGGTCTGCAGCAGGCCCGGCAGGGCGGTGCGCGCCTGCAGGGCGAAGCCGGCCTGGATGCCGCGGCCGTAGCTTTCGGCCCAGTAGCGCGCTGCTGCCGGTTCCGCACCTGCCAGCCGCAGTTTGGCCACGCTGGTGATCAGTTCCAGATTGCGGCCCGTGGCTGTGGCGAGGGCCTCCTCCCGGCGCCGCTCCAGTTGGCTCGCCTGCCGACCGATCCATACCGTGGGCAGCAGCAGCACCAACGCCAGCAGCAGAGCGAGGCCGGTGAGCTTCACCGAGATCCGCAGCAGGAACAGCAGGTACACGCCTGTGAGCAGCACCTGAAGGACTCCCCCGCTGAGCAGGTTGCGGATCTCCTGCTGCAGGCCCTCGATCGCCCCAAAGCGCAGGGCCAGCTCCCCGGTGCTGTAGCTCTGGAAGAAACGGGCAGGCAGGCTCAGCAGCCGGTGGACGGAGGCCAGCTCCAGCCGGGCCGCTGCCCGTTGCTGCACGCTGATCAGGCTGCGGGTCTGACTCCAGCGCAGACCCGCATCCGCCACGGCCGCCGCCAGCAGCAGGGCTCCCATCTGCAGCATCAGTCCGGTGTCCTTGTCCGGCAGGGCCTGGTTGGTGAGCAGGGTGTTGAAGGTGGGAATCAGCAAGCCGAGGAGGGTGCTGAGCAGGGCGGCGATCAAGACAGGCCGCAGCGGATTGCTCAGGCTTGCCAGCCCCATGCCCGTGAGCAGGCCCATCCCGCCCAGCCCTGCGATCCAGCGGGCTGCCCCCACCTCCCGACCGATCGCCAGCAGGAAGCCGATCGCCAGGCCGAGGGAGGTGATCCCCACCAGCAGGGCGGTGGCATGGCTGGCCGGGCCGTAGGCGAAGCGCATCAATCCCATGGCATGGAGATCGGAGCGGCCCATGGCCGGCAGCACGCTCAGGGCCCGCAGCGGGGATCCGAACGCTGCCCGATCGGCCTTCCGCAGGGGGCAGGGGGAGGCGGCCGGCCGGGATGGGTCCCAGAGGTGGTAGCCCTTGGCTTCCGAAAGCAGCAGCAACGGTCCGGCTGGGGTGAGCAGCACCAGATCGCCGCAGTCGCGGCGCAGGGCCGAGGGTTGCAGCTGGATCGGGCGGCTGATCAATCCGACGTGATCGAGCATCTGGCGCAGCCGTACTTCCGCCTGGGGGGGAGCCTGGCGGGGGGCCACGAACGCACGACCGTGGCGGTGGCAGAGCCTCTCCACCACGCTCCGGATCGGATCGGTGTCGGGGCACGAAGGGCGGCGGGCGGGTGCTTCCTGCTCCAGGGCGGCCAGTTGCCGCCGCTCGGCCTGGCGATCCAGGGGTTCAAAGGCGGCATTGCGATCCGCCTGCCGCCGCATTTCGGCCTCGAGGTCGGCACGCAGGGCCAGCGGATCGAGCCAGGTCGGTGTCGGCTCCTGCCCAGTCGGTCGCGGCTGCAGCCGTGCTGTGGTCACCACCCTCAGGTGCAGCTCCAGGCCCGCTGCCGGGGCCGTCAGCAACGGAAGCACGCAGGGGGCCTGGAAGCAGCCCAGGCATTGGCGCAGCAGGGGGCTGCCCTGATCGCCGATCAGTGCGGCGATCAGGGCCACTTCTCCTTCGAGCAAGGTGAACCCGCTGTCGTTGCCGTGGGGATCTCCCCAGGGCCAGGGCTGTTCCAGGCCTGTCTCCAGCCGTACCCCCGGGTCGGGGGGGGCTGTCGGGAGGCAGAGGAGGGGATCCATCGCCACGGTGCTCTGCGTGTGGGGTGGATCAGAACGTGGTGAGGCTGCCCACACTGCCTGGCTGGATGCGCGGCAGCACGTATTTGATGGTCAGTGGATTGACCTTGATGGTCGAATAATCGCTGAGCAGACCAGCATTGATTTCGGCAAGAGTTTCGAGCGAAAGCTCCTCTTTGCCGCTTTCATCCGTGGTGACAGCATGCCTGTTGAGGTTGATCATGGCGATCGGGGTGATGGGGGATGCGGGGTCGATGGACCTCGCTGTCATCACTCTTCGCCCTTCTCTTTCCTTTGGCTGTGAGCCGTTGAGCCATGCATTGTGAGCCTTCTCACAACGCATGGCTCGCAACCCATGACTCCCTCGGGCGTTGCCGTCAGCGGCGGCCGTATGGCTGGTCGTCCTGCGGCGGCAACGGCTCGTGATGGCGAAGGTGCTCCTCCAATCTCCAGGCCTGGGCGCTGCGTCCCCGACGCAGCGCCAGCACCAGCTCCTTGCGGTTGCGGATCAGCTGATCGGCGGCCTGAATCAGGCGGACCTTTTCGAGTCCGTCCTCGCCCAGGGCGTCCACTCCGTAGCGCCGGCCATCGATGGCGACCACCCTCTCGGTGACCATCCGCTCGGAGGTCTGGGAGGCTTCTTCAGCCCGTTCCTGCGGCTCAGGCCGGTTCTCCGGCTCGGGAGGTTCCCCTGAAATCTTGCGACGCCAACCCTGGAACATCGCACCTCCGTCTCCGTGCCTGCTTGCCAGGCTTAGCAGTCCGCTGACGCCTTGGCCGGCGATCCGAAGCGATTCCAGTGAAACGAGGCCAACAAGGGCTCCGTTTCCTGGAACGGGGGGGCGCCGTTGGTCACCTGTGCCGCCAGCAGCTCCGCCGTGATCGCCGCCAGCAGCACGCCGTTGCGGTGGTGGCCGGTGGCCAGCCAGAGGCCTTCCAGCGGCCCGGCCCCCAGCAAGGGCCCTTCATCCGGGGTGCAGGGCCGGAAGCCCCACCAGCGCTCCATCGGCGGCCAGTCGGCGGCCTGCGGCAGCAGGGCGGCGAGGCCGGCTTGCAGCTGCCGTTGCCCCGCCGGGGTGAGTCCCTCTTCGAAGCCGGCCTCCGGTTCACTGGTGGCGCCCACCACCAGCAGGCCATCCTCCCGGGGCACCAGGTAGGTGCCCGGGCCGAACAGCACCCTCGGCAGCGCCCCGATCGGACCCTGCAGGGAAAGCATCTGGCCCTTCACCGGGAACACCGGCAGCTGGGGCAGTAGTCGGGCACTCCAGGCGCCACAGCAGAGCACGGCGCGTTCCGTCGCCAGGCTGCGTTCCTCGCCCTCGGCTGTGCGCACCCGCACCCCACCCAGGGCTGCGGCATCGTTCTGCTCCAGGGCCAGCACCTCGCAGCCCTCCTGGAAGGTCACCCCCAGTCCCACGCAGGCCCGTTCCAGGGCGCGCATCAGCCGGCGGCGGTTGTCGATCTGGCCGTCCTGGGGAAACAGCAGTCCCACCTGCCACTGCGGCCCGATGCCGGGGATCTCCCGCTCCAGGGCGGGGCGGTCGAGCCGCTGGCCGCTGGTGGCGGTGGGAAAGGCCTCCAGCTCGGGGAGCGTGCGGAACGGCACCACGATTCCGCAGGGCCGCAGGCCGCAGCGCAGACCGCTGTCGGCCTCGATCTGCTCCACCCAGGCGGGGATCCGCTCCAGGCTGTGTTGCGCCAGGGTCAGCAGGGGGCCGCTGAGCCCTTCGGCGTGGGGGGCGAGCATGCCGGCGGCCACAAAGCCGGCCGCTTCATTGCGGCGACGGCTCAGCACCAGCACCTTCTGCCCGCGGCGGGCCAGCTGGTGGGCGATCGCCAGGCCGATCAGGCCGCCGCCGAGGATCAGGGTGGGGGAGGGATCGGGGCGCAGCTCCATGGCTTCAGGTTGCCAGCCCGCCAGGGGAGTGGCTGCCGGCAGGCCCGGTTCCATAGGATCAACCCACGCCCCGGAGCAGGAGAATTCAGATGGCAGGCGCCGCCCAGGCCGATTGGGAAGCCGTGATCGGCCTGGAGACCCATGTGCAGCTGGGAACCGCCAGCAAGATCTTCACCAATGCCTCCACGGCCTTCGGTGACGACCCCAACACCCACATCGATCCTGTGGTCTGCGGCCTGCCAGGCACCCTGCCGGTGCTCAATCAGAAGGTGCTCGAATATGCCGTGAAGGCCGCCATGGCCCTCAATCTGCATATCGCTGAGCACAGCAAGTTTGACCGCAAACAATATTTCTACCCCGATCTGCCCAAGAATTACCAGATCTCCCAGTACGACGAACCGATCGCCGAGGACGGTTGGATCGAGGTGGAGGTGGCGGAGAAGGGCAAGGAGACCTACCTCAAGCGCATCGGGATCGAGCGGCTGCACATGGAGGAGGACGCCGGCAAGCTGGTGCATGCCGGCAGCGACCGCCTGGCTGGCTCCACCCATTCGCTGGTGGATTACAACCGCGCCGGGGTGGCCCTGGCCGAGATCGTGAGCAAGCCCGATCTGCGCACCGGCCGCGAAGCCTCGGAATATGCCTCCGAGATCCGTCGGATCATGCGTTATCTCGGCGTCAGCGACGGCAACATGCAGGAGGGTTCCCTGCGCTGCGATGTGAACATCTCGGTGCGCCGCGGGCCCGATGCCCCCTTCGGCACGAAGGTGGAGATCAAGAACATGAACTCCTTCTCCGCCATTCAGAAGGCGATTGATTACGAGATCCAGCGCCAGATCAAGGCCTACGAATCCGGCGAACCGGTGGTGCAGGAAACCCGTCTGTGGGATGAGGGCAAGCAGCTCACCCGCAGCATGCGCAGCAAGGAGGGGGCCAGCGACTACCGCTATTTCCCCGAGCCCGATCTGGGTCCGATCGAGGTGACGGCCGAGCGCCGCGAAGGCTGGCGCGCCGAGCTGCCCGAGCTCCCCGCCACCAAGCGGCACCGCTATGCCGACCAACTGGGCCTCTCGATCTATGACGCCCGGGTGCTCACCGATGAGCGGCCGATGGCGGAATACTTCGAAGCCGCCGTGGCGGCCGGGGCGGAGCCCAAGGCCCTGGCCAACTGGATCACCGGCGACATCGCCGCCCATGTGAATGCCAACCGCCTCTCCTACACCGATCTGCCCCTGCGGCCCGAGCAGCTGGCCGAGATGGTGGGCTTAATCGAGAACGGCACGATCAGCGGCAAGATCGCCAAGGAGATCCTGCCCGAGCTGTTGGAGCAGGGCGGCTCCTCGAAAGCGATCGTGGCGGAGCGCGGCCTGGGGATGATCAGCGATCCCGCCGCCATCACCGCGATCGTGGAGGAGCTGCTGGCGGCCCACCCAGAGGAGGTGGAGGCGTTCCGCGGCGGCAAGAACAAGCTGCAGGGCTTCTTCGTGGGGCAGCTGATGAAGCGCACCGGCGGCAAGGCCGATCCCAAGCTCGCCAACCAGATCCTGCTCGACCGGCTCAAGGGCTGATCGTCCCGGGCGGCAGGGCCTGGGGCGGGCTTGCCAGCAGCTGCTGGAGGTGCTGCTGGAGGGTTTCCAGGCTGCCGGTCTCCAGGCTGCCCCTGTTGTTGATCAGCCGATCGGCCAGCGGCCGTTTGTGCGCCAGGGGCCACTGGGCGGCGATCCGGGCCCGGGCTTCCGCCTCGTTCAGCCGATCGCGGCCGATCAGCCGCTGCAGCTGCTGGGCCTCGTCGCAGTCCACCAGCCAAACCTCAGTGCACAGGCTCGCCAGGCCTGCCTCGAATAGCAGCGGCACCATCAGCACCACCGTCGGAGCCTCCGCCAGCCGTTGCAGTTCGCGCTGGAAGCGGGCCCGCACGATCGGATGCACCAGTTCTTCCAGCCAGTGCCGCTCGCCCGGATCGGCGAACACGATCCGGGCGAGGACGGCCCGATCCAGGCTGCCCGGCGTTGCGGCCGCCACCTGCGCTCCGTAGCGCTCCAGCACCGCCGCGGTTGCCGGGCTGTCCGGGGCCAGCGCCTGGCGGGCGTAGAGGTCGGCATCGAGCACCGGCAGCAGGAAGTGCTGCTCCAGCAGCCTGGCCACCGTGCTCTTGCCGGTGGCGATGCCGCCGGTGAGGCCGATGCGGCGCTGAGCCGGAGGGCGGGGAACGGAGGCGATCCGGGGCGGGGCGGGATTGGAGATCTTCGCCGATCCCGGGGCCAATCCAGGCGCCACCACAGGAAATCAGAGCGCCCCACGGCTAGGGTCCGCCTGGTTCTGCTCCTCCCTGTCCCCTGCTTTGCAGCTGTTCAGCGCCTGGTCGGAACGGCAGGCCCACCTCACCCGCTGGGTGCTGCTGGTGGGTTGGCTGGGTCTGATCGGCACGCTGCTGATTCCCGGCTTTGATCCCTGGCCCTTCCAGATCGGCGGCTGCGGAGCGATCACCGCCTGCCATGCCCACGAGGGCAACCATCTGTTCTGGGGCAGCGTCGTGCCCAGTGCCCTGCTGGTGCTGGTGCTGCTCAGCCATGAATTCTGGCGGCGCGTCTGTCCGCTCGCCTTCGTTTCGCAGTTGTTCCGCGCCCTCGGCCGCCAGCGCACCGTGGCGGGCCGCGGCGGGCGCCGGGAGGTGGTGCGGATCGAGCCCGGTTCCTGGCTCGGCCAGCACCATCTGCAGCTGCAATGGGGGTTGTTCATCGCCGGCCTCAGCCTGCGGCTGCTGCTGCTCAACAGCCACACCGTGGCGCTCGGGGTGTTCCTGCTGCTCACGATCGGGGCGGCGATCGTGGTGGGCTGGGCCTACGGCGGCAAGGCCTGGTGTCAGTACTTCTGTCCGATGGGCCCGGTGTAGACGGTGATCACCGGGCCGCGCAGCATTTTCGGTAGCCCGGCCCACCTGGAGACCAGCTCCCGCATCACCCAGTCGATGTGCCGCACGATCGGCGAGAACGGCAAGGTGCAGAGTGCCTGCGTCGCCTGCCAGGCGCCCTGCATCGACATCGACTCCGAGCGGATGTACTGGCAGAACCTGCGGGGTAAGCGGGGGCTGCAGGCAGCCTGGACCTCCTATCCCGGGCTGGTGCTGGGTTTCTTCCTGCTGATTCTGGCCGAGTCGCGGGAGGGGGTGGATTGCCTCCACAGCGGTGTCTGGGCCTACGACACAACGGCTGCCCGCCGGATCCTGGAGCCGCTGGGTTCGCCCCTGGTCGGTTTCGGTCTGCCCCGCCTGCTGTCGATGCCGCTGCTGCTGGTGCTTTCGGCCCTGGCCTCGATCGGTCTGTTCCGCTTGCTGGAGCGGCGGCTGGAGCACTGGTTGCATCCCTCCCTCGGCGAGAAGGCCGGCGAGACGGCCCGGCAGCGCACCCGGCTGCTGGCCAGTTTTCTGGCCATCAATGCCTTCTTCTGGTTCGCCGATCCCTCCCTGGGGGTGGCGGGGCCTGCAGGCGGCCAGCTGATCCGCTCCCTGGTGCTGATCGTGAGCGGCATGTGGCTCTACCGCGGCTGGTTCCGCGACCGCCACACCTACAGCCGCGAGAGCACCAGCGCCAGCCTGCGCAAACAGCTGCAGCGGCTCGTGCCCGAAC
>Ga0164293_10000451_pt1 | contig 32519 bp, 24 predicted proteins | sample GEODES118metaG_FD_111487 | JGI IMG/M metagenome (GOLD analysis project Ga0164293, IMG submission 111487) | Eutrophic lake water microbial communities from Lake Mendota, Wisconsin, USA - GEODES118 metaG | ecosystem: Environmental > Aquatic > Freshwater > Lake | place: USA: Lake Mendota...
GCAGGCAACCGCTCGCAGGCCGCCAAGGTGACGAACCGCGCTGGCACCCTGATCGATTACGGTGTCGCCGGCAACTGGACCGGAGCCTCAAGCTTCACCCAGATGGGCGTGGCCGGCTCGAACTTCATCGATGAGGGAACCGCAAGCGGCTGGTACAGCAGCAAGGGTGGCAACGCCTACTCAAGCGCTGCCGCTTCTGAGAACCCCTTCGCTCGCGTGAGCCTGTACAACAGCAACTGGAACACCGCCTACGGCGACCTGTACCGTGGCGCGGATGTGCTCTACACCAAGGGCCAGATGCAGACCGGTCGCACCACTGCCGCTGGATCGGCAACCCTGGCTGGCGCAGCCGGTGCCTCGCTCGACTGGCACTGGATGGTCGGCCGTTTCGCGATCGAGGTGACTGGCAAGTCCGACACCGAAGTCATCACCATGCAGGCGCAGTTCAACATGGTGGGCAAGAACGGCAGCGGCACCAACAACGAGACGGGCGCCACCTTCTCGGGCGCCGTGTCCAGCACCCCCGCCTACAAGGTCAGCAACCACTTCACCTTCGCCGTGCCCAGCCCAAGCGTTGGCGCGATGATCGCGATCGCCGGCTTCCTTGGCCGTCGTCGTCGCGTCTGAAACGGAACCTTTCCCGACCCTGGGTGGCCTCGAAAGAGGCCACCCAGGGGTTCACGAACTGCACCTGCACTCCTCTTCCGACAACCGTCCAAGCCTCAAGGACCTGACACCATGCGCAACTCCCTCACCATCGCTTCCACGCTTGCAATCGCCTCTGGCGCCTTCGCGACCGTCGAGACCAAGCTCTACGCCGATACGTACATCGTCGTGGCCGACGCGACTTTCCCGGACAGTTCGACCTTCGATGGCACTCGCACAAGCACGCGAGTGTTCTCGATCCTCGACATCTATGCCAAGGGCAACCACCTTGGTGACACGATCGGCGCCTCGGTGCTTGGCCTGAGCACTCACGCCACGATCTTCAAGACGAGTCAGGCCTCTTCCGGCGCGGACATCTTTGTGCATGATCGCGGAGCCGACGCAAACAACGGCAACGGGTGGCTCCCCACCGAGAGCGGCGCCGCACGATGGGACAGCTTCATCGCGGCGGGCAATCGTGCCCAAGGCGCAAACGCCACGGTCACCAACCGCGCCGGCAGCCTGGTCAACTATGGTGTCGCCGGCAACTGGACCGGCGCTTCAAGCTTCACCCAGATGAATGTGGCTGGATCGAACTTCATCAATGACGGCACAAGCTCGGGCTGGTACAGCTCCAAGGGCGGTAATGCGTATTCCTCGGCTGGTGCATCCGAGAATCCCTTCGCCCGCGTCAGCCTCTACAACAGCAACTGGAACGCCACCTACGGCGATCTGTATCGCGGTGCCGATGTGCTCTTCACTAAGGGCCAGATGCAGACCGGTCGCACCACTGCAGCCGGTGCGGCGGTACTGGCCGGGGCTGCAGGAGCGTCGCTCGACTTTCACTGGATGATCGGCCGCTTCACGATCGACATCACCGATCGACTGGGCGAGACCATCACCATGCAGGCGCAGTTCAACATGGTGGGCAAGAACGGCAGCGGCACCAACAACGAGACGGGCACCACATTCTCGGGCGCCGTGTCCAGCACCGCTGCATACAAGGTCAGCAACCACTTCACCTTCGCCGTGCCGACTCCAGGCGCGATCACGCTGCTCGGTCTGGCTGGTCTCATGGGCCGCCGCCGCGCCTGACACGAACTTCGTTCGAGCGTCAGGAGGGTGACGCTCGAACGCACGTGACGCGCTTGAGGGAGCGCGTGCACGACTCGCACCACGCTTGAGGGAGCCTGGTGCGACAGGGAGGAGAAAAGGGACGGATCAGGGACTGCACACCGATCCGCACACAGTCCGGCGGATTCGCGGCGATGGAAAAGCGCCGCCCCGCCAGCGCCCGAACGCCTTGAGGGAGGCGAATGGGGCAGGGACACACGGGCCGCGGAGGGCACGGCCCGTACCAGCACGCAAGGGCGGGGCTCCTGAGGGGGAGCCTCGCCCTTGTCATTTCATGCCCTGTCAGTCACTTGCAGCGCGAAGGCCGCGCGATCACCAGTGCCGCAGCGCCGGACCGGTGTAGTCGGCCAGCGGACGGATGATGCGGTTGTTCTGGTGCTGCTCCATGATGTGCGCGCACCAGCCAGTGATGCGCGCCGCCACGAAGATCGGCGTGTACTGCGGCACGGGAATGCCCATCACGAAGTAGGTCATGCCGCACGGAAAGTCCACGTTGGGGTGGATGTTCTTGTCGCGCAGCATGATCGCCTGCACCTGATCGCCCAGATCGAACCACTTGCGTGCATCGGGACCCATGCGGTCCGCGAGCTTCAGCCCCCAGCCGCGCAGGATCGGCGCGCGATGATCGCCGTTCTTGTACACGCGGTGGCCAAAGCCCATGAGCTTGCGCTTCTCGGCATAGGCCCGCTGCATCCAGGCATCCACGGACATCGTGCCGCCCGCGCAATCGCGGTCGATCTCCTTCAGCATCTCCATGGCCATCTCGTTGGCGCCACCGTGCAACGGTCCCTTCAGCGCACCGATGCCGCCACAGACCGCGCTGTGCATGTCGGTCTCGGTGCTGGCGATCACGCGGCAGCTGAAGGTGCTGGCGTTGAAGTCGTGCTCGGCGTAGAGGGTCAGGCTGACGTCCATCACCCGAGCCTCGAGGGCATCGGGCTTCCTGCCCGTGATCAGCCACAGCAGGTTCGCGGCATGATCCAGGCTCGCATCGGGCTCCAGCACCGGCTTGCCCTCGCGGCCGCGCTGGCAGGCGCCGATCAGCGTGGGAATCTGGGCCAGGAGCCGCTTGCTCTTGCGAAGCTCCGCCGCGGACGAGTTGTCCTCGCACTCGGGGTCGAGGTGCGACAGCATGCTCACGCCCGTCCGCAGAACGCTCATGGGGTGCGCGTCCGGACAATCCTTCGCGATCTTCGCCACGGCGTCGCGCACGCTGGCGGGAATGGCGCGAAGACCGGCGACTTCCTTCTTGAAGGCGGTCAGCTCGGCGGCGGAAGGCTTGTGGCCCACGAGCAGGAGAAACGCCACTTCCTCGAAGCTGGCGTGCTCGGCCAGATCGGCGATCTCGTAGCCGCGGTACATGAGCTGCGTCTGCGTGACGGCACAGATCGAGGTTTCGCCGACGGTCTGTCCGGCGAGACCTCGCGTGTCCTGGGGCTTGGCTGGTGCGGCGCTCATGGGGCTCTCCTGAAAACGGGGATCGAAAGCGCTGGATGCTAGCATCGCGGCCCATGCATCATCGAGCGATTGCAGCGGCTTTCGCGGCAGTTCTGGCCTCCTGTGGCACCATCAACCAGGGTCCAGTGCCGGCGGAGCCCGCGAGAAGTCAGGCCGTCGAGCAGGTCGCCACATGGATGCTCGGAACCTATTCCAGCGCCAAGCAAGCAGCCGAGTCGCCCGCCGACTATAGGCATGTCACGCTTCACATGGCCCTGATCTGGCCCGAGCGACGCGATGGGCGTTGGATCTACGTGGAACAGGCCATGGCTGACGCGGCCGACAAGCCCTATCGCCAGCGCATCTATCAGGTGGTTCCGCACGGCGAAGGCATTCGCAGCATGGTGTTCGAACTTCCTGGTGATCCCCTGATCTACGCCGGCGCATGGTCCCAGCCCGACCGCCTGAACGCGCTGGAACCCTCGCTGCTGGTGCCTCGCGAGGGTTGTTCCGTCGATCTGAAGCGCAGCGGACCGACACAGTGGAGTGGTGGCACGCGACCCGAGGCATGCGAGAGTTCGCTTCGAGGCGCGCGATACGCCTCCAGCGAAGTCACGCTGGAAGTCGATCGCCTGACGAGCTGGGACCGTGGCTATGACGCCCAAGGCAAGCAGGTCTGGGGAGCGACGAAGGGCCCCTACATCTTCCTGAAGGAGAGCACGCGATGAACGCCATCCATCCTGGACGAAGCCTGCGAGACGCGATGGCGCGGGGCGTGGTGCATGCACCCGGTGCCTTCAACGCGCTGGTGGCTCGCGCCGTGCGCGAGGCAGGCTTTGAGGCGGTCTACGTGTCCGGCGGCGCCACCGCAAACGTGGCCGGATTTCCTGACATCGGCCTGCTCACCATGACCGAGGTGTGTCGGACGATCCGCGAGATCGCCGACGCCAGCGGCCTGCCCGTGATCGCCGACGCGGACACCGGATACGGCGAGGTCGAGGCCTGCGCCCGGACGGTCGTTGCCTACGAGCGCGCGGGTGCCGCGGCCCTGCACGTGGAGGACCAGGTCTTCCCGAAGCGCTGCGGACACCTGGACGGCAAGGATCTGATCTCAAGCGCCGACATGGAGGCGAAGGTCCGCACCATGGCCGAGAGCCGGCTGTCAAAGGACTTCGTGATCATCGCGCGCACCGATGCCCGGCACGTGACGGGTTTCGACGACGCCGTGAAGCGCGCGAACGCCTATCGCGCCGCGGGCGCCGACGCGATCTTTCCCGAGGGCCTGCAGAGCGAACAGGAGTTCGCGGATTTCGCGAAGGCCTGCCCCGGTCCCCTGCTCGCCAACATGACGGAATTCGGCAAGACCCCGGACATCACGGTCCAGCGCTTTCAGGAACTGGGCTATCGGATCGTGATCCACCCGCTCACGATGATGCGCGTGGCGATGGGCAGCGTGGCACGAGGGCTCGCGCAGTTGCGCAAGGATGGGAGCGCGCGCGAATTGCTTGGCAGCATGCAGACGCGCAAGGAGCTCTATGCCCTGTTGGGTTACGAGCCCGGGCGCGAGTGGCGCTTTCCAAGGGGCTGAGCCTCGTTTTTGGTTCAAAAAGGCGCTTTTTGGCGCGCGGCAATGTGCCCGTTGGAAAATCGTCAAAAACCGTTTGCCCTGCACGCAACACCGGCCCGGACATATGCGAATATGAACGCGTCAGGACGGTGAACGGGAACTCCCGTTCTGATGGCACGACTGGGTTGTTGAAGCAAGCTGTTACGGTCATCTGAGGTGAGGAAAAGGGACCTCGACTCAGATCGAGAGATTGCGAGGGAAAGGGAACCTCTCACAAGCTCTTCGGGCGCAAGCCTGAAACCAAGCTTCGAGACACCAGACGTGCAGGAAAGGTTGAGGGAAAGGGAGGCCAGCCGCAATCCAGAAAGGGTGCGGCTGGTTTCTTTTTGTACCTGCGTGAGCGTTGGGCTTCACGCCACGGCCCTTGCATTCGGGTATTTTCCCCGTCCCATGCGATTCAAATCGGCTGTCGTACGGACCCGCGCGCGCATCACCCTCTGGAGCGTCCTGGCTGCCCTGCCGCTTGGTGGCTCAGCCTGGTCGCAGGGTTCGAACGCGCCCTCGGCGCCCACATCCCGGCTTCTGGACGCCACGGGCGCTCGCGCGCTGGGCTATCAACCCGGATGGCAGAGCCGGTTGCCTCTCCTTGCGGGCGGATCGCTCGCGGGCATGCGCTTCGAGGCGGCCCAGCCGGGCGAGACGGAGGCGTCGCTCTTCGCATGGGACGATGAGGGCGTCATCCTGAAGGTCGATGCCGCATCGGGCGATCTTCGTTGGCAGTCGGCGAGCGTTCAGGCGAAGTCGGGCAAGCACCTGCTGGATGTCAATGTGGCGGCGACCTCGGATCGCACGGTGGCCGTCGGCCTTGGCGACACCGCCTGCCTGATGCTGGATGCCCGGAGCGGTTCGGAGCTTGGCCAGACCCGCTACCAGCACATCCCCGTGACGCCATCGATCCGCAGCGGCACGGACCTGATCTTCGGAAGCCGCGCGGGGCACGTCGTGTGGATGGGATTCCGCGACGAACAGGTTCCTTCCCGCACGGAGAGCAGGCCTGGTGACAAGCTCGAGAAGGAAACGCGCGTCTCGGCCGTTCATACCTTCGCCTACGAGGAGCAGGCGCATCAGCTGAAGGGCTCCATTCAGGCCATGCCGGTCATCGCGGGGGACATGATCATCGCGTGCAGCACCGCTGGCCACATCTCGAGCTTCTCCAGCCTGAGCCGGAATCGCGTGTGGATGGTCGAGTTGCCGGGTGGGATCGTGGCCACGCCCGCAACCGACGGAAAGCAACTGTTCGTGGCCTGTCGAGACCAGTACCTGCGCTGCATCGACGCCGAGCGCGGTCGAACCAAGTGGAAGTGGTTCTGCGAATCGCCCCTTGAAAACCCGCCCCTTCTGGCTGGAGACCTGGTCATGCTGCAGGTTCCTGACCTTGGGCTGGTCGCGCTCGCGTCGGGAGATCAAGGCGGCCTGACACGCGAGCCGAAGTGGATGTCGAAGGTTCCAGGGAATCCGATCACGCGTCTTGCAGAGGGCGTGGTGGTCTGGGACAAGGCCACGAGCACCCTGAGCCTCGTCGATGACGCGACCGGCATCGTGCGCGAGTCGCGCACCATGCCCGGCATCAGCGGCGTCCAGACGAGTGCAGCCCTCCACGGCGACCTGTACCTGATGTCGAGTGACGGGCGTGTGCAGCGCTGTGCGCCCATCAGCGCACCGGTGCCCTCGGCCGGCGAGTCCGGGCAGCGCGCCGAGGCCGCCACCACCGAGGCGGCCTCGTCCGCCTCCGATGAGACGACCGCCGCCGCGACGGAGGAGCCGGCGCCGGAACCGTCCATGGATCCATCGGGCAACTGACCGAGGCCTGCCTGTGGCACAGCACCGCGCACTCCTCTCGGTCAGCGACAAGCGTGATCTGGTTCCGTTCGCCCGAGCGCTCGAGGCGCTCGGCTTCGAGCTGGTGTCGACGGGCGGCACGGCCAAGGCGCTTGCCGAGGCTGGCCTGCGCGTGACGCCGATCGATCAGGTCACCGGTTTCCCGGAGATGCTGGATGGACGCGTGAAGACGCTGCACCCAAAGGTGCATGGCGGCCTGCTGGGGCGCGTGAGCCTGCCCGAGCATGTGCAGGCGATGCAGGCGCATGGCATCGTGCCGATCGACCTGCTGTGCGTGAACCTCTATCCCTTCGCCGCCACCATCGCCAGGCCGGGCGCCTCGTTCGAGGAGTGCATCGAGCAGATCGACATCGGCGGCCCAGCCATGATCCGAAGCGCGGCGAAGAATCACGAGTCCGTGGCGGTGGTGACGGATCCGGGCCAGTACGACCGCGTGATCCAGGCGCTGCGTCGCGGCGAGGGCCACATCGACGCAGCCCTGCGTCGGGAGCTGGCGGCCGAGGCATTCGCTCACACCGCCCGCTACGACGCGACGATCGCGGCGTGGATGCAGGGGCCGGGCGAATTCTTCCCCGAGACGCTGGAACTTCGCTTCACGCGCGTGAGCAGCCTTCGCTACGGAGAGAATCCGCACCAGCGCGCGGCCGTGTACCGCGATGCAGGCACGGCCGATCCGGGCGTGGTCGATGCACGCGTGGTCGAGGGCAAGCCCCTCTCCTACAACAACATCCTTGACGCTGGTGCCGCCCTGGAACTGGTGACGGATCTGCGCACGCTGCCCGGCGCCGCGGCGGCGGCCTGCGTGATCAAGCACACGAACCCATGCGGCGCGGCGATCGGCGCCGATGTGGCCGAGGCGTTCGATCGCGCCTACGCGGGTGATCCGCTGGCGGCCTACGGCGGCATCGTGGCGATCGCGGGACGCGTGGACGCCGCGATCGCCGACCGCATCGCGAAGCCCGACCGGTTCCTGGAAGTCGTGGTGGCGGACGCGTTCGACGACGCGGCGATCACCACGCTGGCGAACCGCTGGAAGAACGTTCGACTGATCGCGACAGGAGCACGCTCGACGGGTGTGACCAAGGCGCACCGGCTTCTTCGCAGCGTGCCCGGCGGCCTGCTGGTGCAGGAAGCGGATGCGTTGCCGGTGGATGGCGCGCAGTTCCAGCACGCGGCCGGTCCCGAACCCACGGAGGCGATGCGCGCCGACGCCGCGTTCCTTGCCGTCGTCAGCAAGCATCTGAAGAGCAACGCGGTGTGCATCGGCGGCGGCGGATCGCTGTGGGGTGCCGGTGCGGGCCAGATGGATCGCGTGGCGGCCTGTCGGCACGCCGTCGACAAGGCGAGCGCCCGCCTGAAGGCCGCCGGAAAGATCGTGCCCGTGGCCGCGAGCGACGCCTTCTTCCCGTTCGATGATGGACCGCGCGCGCTGATCGACGCGGGCGTGGGCTGCCTGGTGCATCCGGGCGGCAGCAAGCGCGACGCCGACACCGAGGCGCTCTGCCGCGAGCGCGGCGCCACGCTGCTGATCAGCGGCGTGCGACACTTCCGGCACTGAGATGCCGAAAGCGAACGCGGCGCGTCCGAATGGACGCGCCGCGCGGTTCACGGATCAATCAATTCTCACTTGTTGGCGTCGTTCGGGTCGGACTTGGGCTTGAGGCCCTGCTGCTTCGGCGCGGGCGCCTTGGCGGCGGGCTCCTTGCCACCCTTCTTCGCCGGAAGCGGATACTGGCTCGCGAATTCCGGCTTCAGGAAGAGGTAGTACATGGTGCCTTCGGAGAGCTGACCGCCTGCCAGGATCTCGGCCGCCGGGCCCACGCCCATGTAGATGTCGGCGCGGCCCGGGGCCTGGATGGCGCCGCCGGTGTCCTGATCGAGCATGTACTTCAGGAAGCGCTGCTTCTTGCCGCCGAAGTCGATCGACTGCGTGTCGACCAGAACCACGCCGCCACGCGGATAGACCTTCTTGTCGGTGGCGAGCGTGGTCTTCTCGGTCACCTTGAAGCCGAGCGAGCCGCTGGGCCACTTCTCGCCGTCGTAGTCGGTGAAGAACACGAAACTCTCGTTCTTCCACATGAGCTGCTGGATCTTCGCGGGCTCCCGCTGGTAGATCGCCACGATCGCGCTGAGCGAGAGCTTGTCCTTCGGGATCAGGCCCTCCTCCACGCACGCCTTGCCCAGGCCGTAGTACGGGCGATCGGTCTTGCCCGCGTAGCCCACGTAGGTGGTGGTGCCATCGGGCAGGATGATCTTCGCGCTGCCGTTGACCTGCGCGATGTAGACATCCATCGGCGACTGCAGCCAGATGAGCTCGGTGCCCTTGAAGGCCTGGCTGTCCTCGAGTTCCTTGCGCGCGGGCCACGGTTGCGTGGAGCCGTCCTTCATCTTGCGGCCCTTCGGCTCGCCGGTCACGGGGTCGGTCACGAGATCCGCGGGTCGCTTGTAGAGCGGATACTTGAACTCGGGCGTCTGCGTGCGACTGCCCTTGAACTCGGGGCTGTAGTAGCCGGTGAAGAGCACCACCCCCTTGCCGTTCCAGCCCACGGTCTGCCAGACATCGAACTGCTGGCGAAGCGCGCCGACGAAACTCGCCTCATCCTTGCTGTCCTGCAGCAACTGCTGGAACGCGACGGTGCTGGCGGCTGCCTGGTCCCACGTGCAGACCTGCATGAACGGGAAGAAGGTCTTGCTGCTTGTCGCGCCGAACCAGCTCACGCTGCGACCCACCGCCGTGGTCAGGTTCGGATCGCGCACGCGCCATGCGGCGCCGACATCGGGCCACTCGCTCGGGTCGAGCTTGCGAAGCGCGCACTCACCGGGCCCAAGCTGACGCGCGTAGTCAGGCGCGGGCTCGACCTTCTCCTCGGACTTGCAGCCCGAGAGGACGGCGCTCAGGGCGAACGGGACCAGAAACGCGAGGGCCCGCAGGGGCCGGGGGCTGCATCCTTGCATGGCCGGGAAATTACAACGGTTTCATGGCCTTGGGGCCGATTCGGCTACCATGGAAGCCATGGTTCCATTCCTGTCCCCGATCGGTCTGATCGCCCTCGGCATGCCCACCGGCTGGGAGTGGCTGATCCTGGTCTTCATCGCCCTCCTGATCTTCGGCCGAAGGCTGCCTGACGTGGCCCGGAGCGTGGGTCGCAGCGTGACGGAGTTCAAGAAGGGCCTGAACGAGGTCTCCAACGCGGCGACCTCCGAGAGTCGGGAGAGCGGCGATTCCAGCGCCAAGCTGCCGAGCGGCGACCCCAATGCCGTGGCTCGCAGTCAAACCGAGAACGCCAACAAGGCCTGAGACGGTCTTTCGCTGCGCGCGAGCCGGCGGGCGGATCCGGTTCGAAGGCCGATTTCGGGGCGCGGGACCGCCAGAGGAGTGATTTTTCGCGAGGGCCGGCCCGGTTCGGGTTTTGCTACACTTTGCCTCCCTCGGGCGATTAGCTCAGCTGGCTAGAGCGCACGGATCACACCCGTGAGGTCGAGGGTTCGAGTCCCCCATCGCCCACTTCCGCGGCTTTCCGCCTTCCCGTCCGAAACAGGCACGGGAAGGCAGGAGCCGTCAGGACAACCCACAACCAACGACCGATTCGGGGGGTTGAACGCGGTCGGACCGTGCGTGACGGTTGGCGGCGGCAGATGCTGGCACCGCCTGCAACGCAACGGTTGAGATGGCCGCCCCCGCCGCGGGAGTCGGACGTGGTGATGCCACGCCGGCCTCTACCCTCCCCTGATCGATGCGCTTGCATTCCCCACTCGGTGCGGTTTTCGCCACATTCGTCCTAGGTCTGGCACACGCTGGCACGCCACCCGCAGCGAACGTCACGTCGATCGCCGCACCAGCGCCCGCCCCGGACGCGTGGCACGCGCGCATCGATCGGCATCTGTCGGCCGCACGCGAGCGCGCGCTGGCGGCCTGCGCGGCGAAGGGCATCGAACTGCCCGCCGACTTCCTGGCATGGATCGACGGTGACCCTGTGCTGCGCGCATCGGTGTACGGATGCCGAAACGATCCGCTGCCAGTGCTGCTGGGACTTCGCTCGCTCGAGATCGATCTGGGAACACAACTGGTGCGCACGGAATACCCGCAGCTCGCGCTCGCGTTCGCGATGCAGGACTCGTACGTGAAGCGCGACACGAAGGCCGGTGGCTGGAATGACGCCGATGGCGCGGAAGCGCCGGAATCACTGCCCGACGTGCGCCCACGCAAGCCGCTCGTCCTGACGATTCCAGGCGACCCGCGCGTGCCGGTGGACACGCATGCCACGGATCGGCCGCTCGATCGCGACGACCACATCGTGAACTTCCTCGAGGATCACGCGCCGATCGAGGTGCAGGTGACCACCGAGGAACCCGCCCCGCTTGAGTACGACGACAAGGGCGTGGCCCATCCGCGCGGCACATCGGCCAAGGTGACGCGCACGGTGGTGCGGCAACTGGTGGCGGCGGACGTGATCGCCTCGCGAGCGCTGCAGCAGGAATTCAACGCATACATGAAGGTCCACGGGCAGGATGTGCGACTGGAATGCGGCGATGGCGCGGTGCGATGGGACTCGACCGACGCGGTGCATGACGATGACCTGCGCAAGCGCATCGCCGACGCACATGCGCTGTTCCATGACGCCTACCGTGCCAAGGGCCGCATGCCCGCCGAGCGCGATGCGGCACCGACCCCTGCCGAGAGCATGGCGTGGTTCGTGCGCAACGATCGCTGGAACTTCGCGCCGGAGGAGCGTGCCGCACGCCGATGGCCGCGCTTTCCGCTGAACGCGCCATGGCCGATCCTGCTGATGCTGGCCGCCGACGACCAGCCCCTGCGCGAGCGCGAGGCGATCTGGCGGGGGTTCGTGGCGACCGGCGAAGCACGCACCTACGGCGAATACATCGGCGACATCGCGCAGCAGTTCGACATGCAGAGCGCACGTCGTCTGAGTCCATTCGCGTTCAGTTACGGCAGCATCCAGATGATGTGGAAGGATGGCGGCGTGTGCGGCACGATGGGCAACATCGGCGCGCGCACCGAGCGGATCCTTGGGGTGCCTGCCTCCACCGCCGGCCAGCCGGGCCACTGCGCGATGGTGGAGATGGCGTTCGACAAGAAGACCGGTCAGTACCGCTGCGAGGGTGGTCAATACGCCACCGGCGGCGACGAGGTGACCACCGTGCACGCGGGCTGGAACTACGACGATCAGGGTGGTCGGCGCCCGATGGTGTTCCATCAGACCGTGGCGTGGGGGGTGGATGCGGGACTGCCGTCGTTCGTGGACACCCTCGTGATGCGCCGCGTGTGGGACGCGATGCCCGCCGACCAGCGGGCCGGCGAATGCGTGGCGTTCCTGAAGGCGGGCCTGGCGCGCAACCCCTACGCGATGGCGGTTGTCGAGGCCGCGATTGCCGACGCCCACGACGCGAAGACGGCGAAGGCGCTGACGGACGCGTTCGATGCGACGGTGAACGAGACTTCACTGCCTGACAACCGCCGCCTGTACGGCGAAACGGTGCGAGATCTGGCGCACGCGCGCGTGCTGGCGCTGTCGCCACCGAGCGAATCGAACGCCGCCGCCGCGACGCCGGCCGATCCGATGCGATAGGAACGCACGAAGGCTGCGCCGGTGGCGTGACGGACGGTGTCAGTTCTTCAGGCCGTAGAACTTGCGCGCGTTCTCGATCATGATGCGGAACTCGTCCTCGTTGGGCATGTCCATGCCGGCGCCCTCGATGAAGGTGCCGCCCACCACGCCCACATCGTTCGGGCCGGTGCCGGGCAGGTGCTTGGGGAACTGGTAGAAGGACCGCTTCACCTTCATGCCGCTGGTCGTCTTGGCCTCGCCGAAGTACACGAGGATCATGTACTGCAGCTGCTTCGGCTGCTGGTCCTTGAGCATGACGAGGTGCCCCTGCACGGGTACCACGGCCTTGTCGCCGTTGAGGGCGCCCGCGCCCAGACCCGCGCAATCCACGATGTAGCGCGAATCGACCTCAGAGAGGTTGTTCACCTTGCGCTGCACGAACTTCACGCGCGGCTTCAGCCAATCGGTGAGCGACTGCATCATGACCGCGGTATCCATGAAGATGCCGTCGTCGTACACCACCATGCGACGCGTGGTGCCGGTGCCGAAATCGAGCATCACGTCCTTGGCGGGCTGCATGACCTTGCCCACGTAGGGCTCGAGGCCGGATTCCTTGCGATCGTCGAAGTAGCTCGGCACGATCATGGCGCCCGACTTGAAGTGCGGGTGCTCGCCACGGGCCACCTTCGCGTAGAAGCGGTAGGCATCCAGGCCGATGCGATCGATGACGGCCTGCATGGCCGCGTCATTGTCCATGGACACGGGCGCGAGCAAGCCGCCTGCGTTGTGCGAGGTGAGATCGTCGAAGCGCTCGGCCACCACGGTGATGTTCGTGTAGCCCTTCTGCGCGAGGTCGTAGGCGCTGAAGAGGCCGATGACGCCCGCACCGATGACGGTGATGGGTGTGTCCTTGCGCAGGTCCTTCGAGAGCGGTGATTCGATGAGCAGGCTGTTGACGTACTCGGCACTGCCTGGGGCCAGCGTCCAGCCGCTGCCGCCATGCCCATAGTCATGCGCGACCACCTTGTCGCCCACCTGCTCGACGCACAGGCGCGGCGAACCGTGACGCATGGGACGCACGCAGAGGATCTGCTTGCCAAGGTGCGCGGCCGAGAGATCGGGGGGCTGCACGTGCCGCACCTCGAGCGCAGCGGCGGCGGGTGCCGTGGCAGGTGCCTGCACGCAGGCGACGGGGGCGAACAGACACGGCACTAGGGCCAGGAACAGCACGCTGAATCGGTTTCGCACTTCGAACTCTTTCGTGAACGGATGACTTGGCACGACTCGACGCGCCGGATCTTCCGTCGCTACCGGACCTGCCGCAGGGCCTCGTGACAATACCACTTCACGGCGTCGCTCATCGGGGGTTGCAGGGTTTCAAGTTCGGCCGCGGTGCACCAGCGAATGGCGTGATGCTCCTCGGTGGCCAGCGTGACCTGGCCCGCACGCGGACGCGCGAAGTAGATCATGCCGATGTGCTCGTGGGTGTCGCTGATGCGGTGGATGTCGAGGTACTGCGGCGCAATGAGCGCGCGCGTGCCCGGGCCGGTGGTCGGTGGTCGCTGGCCCAGCAGCTCGATGTCGAGGCCGCTTTCCTCACGGGCCTCGCGCAGGGCGGCCTGCTCCGGATCCTCGTCGAGCTCGATGTGTCCGCCGAGCGGCAGCCACTTGTCGAGCTTGCGGTGGTGGATGACCAGCACGCGAGACTGATGCACGACGAACACGGCCACGGTGAAGTCGATCTTGTCGTGGATGTGGGGCATGGGATGGGTCCGACTCAGGACTGTCGCCCCGCAGCGCCGCCGTGCTTCGGCGGCCTGCACACGAGCCAGAAGCCCACGGCTGCGATGGAGAGCACCGTGCCACTCACCACACCGTGGGCGCGGAACCCGTCCATGATGATCTCGCGCCGAACTTCGCGAAGCTGCTCAAGACGGTCCGGACTCAGACCGAGCTCACGAATGATCGTCCCGGTCGGCTTGTTGTCTTTCACGGCCTCCACCAACGCCTCGACCTGTTCCGGCGTGGTGCCGCTTGATTCCTCCGCATGGCGCCGCATCGAAGCACCCATGGCGTGACTCACCGTGGAGGCGACAAGCAGCAGCGCGAGTGCATTGCCCACACCGGTCGCCGCGCTTCGATAGGAGGAGACCTGCCGATCGAGCCCCTCCGGAGCGCGGGACATGATGGCCTGCGTGACACAGACGCCAGAGCCGATCTCGGCGACGGCGGACACGGCGAGCACGCTCACGGTGACCCACAGCGGCGAGGCCGTGGTCTGCGTCCAGGAGAGCCACATCGAGGCCGCGAACCACCCGATCAGGAGTGCACCCGCGTGGCGGATGCCGATGCGTCGGATGAGCCACCCTGCGACGCCGGCTCCGGCCAACGAGGCGATCTGCGCGGCCAGCAGCGCAAGCGAGACCTCCAGCGAGGTGAGACGGTGCACGAAACGCGCGACCGCGCCGACATAGAACCACAGGTCGCCGCACTGCGCCACCATGGCGACCAGGAGAATCGGGAGCAGTCCCGGAGTCCGAAGCGTGGTGCCATCAAGGCTGGGATTCGGCAACACGCGCACAAGTCCGAACCAGATGGCCGCGGCGGCCACGGTGCCGGTGACCCAGGCCAGCGCGGGGAACGAGAGCACGCCGTGCAGCGAGACGGCACCCAAGGTCTCCACGATGCCAACCAGGGTGACACCCGCAAGAATTGGTGTCCATGGTTCCTTCCGGGCGGCTGATGTCGGTCCCGCAGGCTCACCGCGAAACCAGCGCATCGATGCCAGGAGAATGAGACCGCTGGCGATCCAGACGGCACCGACCCAACGCCAGTCGCCCATGCCAAGCAGCCAACCCGCCAGCACTGGCGCGATGATGTACGCGGTCGGCACCACGGCACCCAGCGTGGCGAAAGCCGAGGTGCGACGACCCGCATCCGTGATCGACGCCGCCACAACCGAGAATGCAAGCACGCTGACCACGCTGCGACCGATGCTCACCGCGCTCATGCCGATCACCAGCCATCCGATGGCCGGGGCGAAGGTCATGAGCAAGGCACCACTCAGCACGCATGCCGCCGAAATCGCCGCCAGCCGGAAGGCGCTCAAACCAACCCCCAGCGCCCCGACAAGCGGAACCGCAAGCAGACCGGCGATGTCCGGGAGTTGTCGCAGCAGCACCTCCCCATCGACACCCAGCCCGAAGGTCTGCTGGACCGGCAGGATGATCGCACTCCAGGTGGCGTTCAGCAGGAAGCTGCCGAAGAGCGCCAGCGACGCCCCAATGAGCGCATTCCGCTCGCGCGCGGGCCAGTGAAGGAGGAGCGCTTGACGGAAAACCCGCATCGCGCGCGAGAGAGTAGCCGCGCGGCCACGTCGAGGCCGCGCCCACGACACTCTCCGCGCGCCCTTCAGATCATTCGCTGGCTTCGCAAGGTGCACCCGAGCAGCTTGTACAGCACGCGCGCACCCACCGTGCCGTTCCATTCATCACCCTTGGTCCCGGGCGCCACTTCGCACAAATCGAAACCGACCACGCGCTTTCCGCTGTGCGCCAGCAGTTCGAGCAGGTGACAGATTTCGGGGAAGGTGATGCCGCCCGGCACGGGCGTGCCGGTGTGCGGACAGTGCTCGCTGGTGAGTCCGTCGATGTCGAAGGAGATGTACACCGTCTTCGGCAGCGCGGCGATGATGCGCTTGCACACGGTGGTCCATGTTGCGCCGCCGAACTGCATGTCGCGCAGGCGCTGGTCGTAGAAGGTCTGCACACGCCCCTTCGAACGCTGCGCGAACTGCACCTCGCGCGAACCCACGTCGCGGATGCCGACCTGCACGAGCTTGCCCACCTTGGGCAGCCGCGTCATCACGTTGTGGAAGATGCTCGCGTGGCTGAAGGCGAACCCCTCGAAGGCCTCGCGCAGGTCCGCATGCGCATCGATCTGCAGGATGCCCATGCCCGGATGGCGCCTGGAAAGTTCGTCGATCAGGCCGAAGGGACTGCCGTGATCGCCGCCGAGCAGCGCCGGGATCGCGCCCTGGTCGAGCACGCGTCGCGCTTGCGCCGCGACATGGTCGTTCACGCGCTCGCTGGCGGCATTCACGGTCGCGAGCGCCTTGGCGTGCCTGGCGTTGCCGCGCTCGGCACCGCCCGCGCGGATGATTGGCTCGGCTGCAGCACGCGCCCTTCTGGAAAGCGCGGCGATCGCCTTGGGAATGGGAAGCATCGCGATGCCGGCCTTCCAGATGGGGCCGAACTGGATGTCCTCCAGATCGACCTGCATGCTGGCGTGCAGCACATGCTCGGGACCCGCCGCCGTGCCGGGGCGGTAGCTGGTGGTGGCATCGAATGGCACCGGGATCACCACGATCCGGGCCTGATCGGGCTTCGTGTCGAGGCCGAAGAGTCCGTCACCGGTCGCCGCAGCGTCGGGGTCGAAACCGGCGGGCACGACATCGACGATGGGCTTTGCTCGAGACTCGTTGCGGGCGCGCTTGGTCGGCATGGAAGCCGGAGATTACGAAACCGCCGCCCTGTGCGATGATGCCGCCGTGATCGAGACGGATCGACCCACCATCGCACCGGACGCCGAGCGGATCCTGCATCTGGGAACCACGCTCGAGGTCTTCCTTGCCGAATTGCGGCCCACGGCCGGTCGCCTGCAGGCCACGGTGCGCGCGACCGTCGCGGTGATGGTCGGCGTGGTTCTTGCGGCCATGGTCGGCAATCCCGCGTTCGTGATGTGCCCGGTCACCGCGATGACCGAGAGCACGCCTGGAACGGTGCACTCGCCGGGGCTGCTCGCGCGACGCGTGCTGCTGAGTTTCCTGTGTGCGGGCGCCTCGATCGTGATCGTGGGGGTCGTGCCACAGGTGCAGGCGGCGCTGTACGTGGCGATCCTGCTGCTCGTCTGGTGCGTGATGTATCTCGCGCGCGTCCTGCCCGTCGGAAGCAGCGGCCTGCGCGTGGCAATCTGGACGCTTGGGCAGACCTTCTCGGTGCCGCTCGAGAATCCGGCGGACTTCGAGCAGGCCGCACTCCTGAGCGCGCTTGGGGTCTCCACCGGCGTTCTGATCTCGCATGCCGCGACGCTGCTCATCTTTCCAGGCGCGGAATCACTGCGCGCACGACAGGCCGTGGACGGACTGCTGGCGGATTCGGCGACCAAGCTCCGCGCGCTCGCGGGGCATTGCCGCGACGGCGGAACGATCGACCCCGAGACCACTCCCGTCGACGCATCGACGCTCGTGCACATTTCGGTGCTGACGGATGCGGTCCGGACCTACGTGGAGCCCGGTGCCAGCTTTCCTGAACTCGCGCCACTCACTCGCATGGCATGCATCTCGGATGCCGCGACAGTGCACCTCGCCGGGCTTGCGCACGAGGCCGGGATGGATCCCGTCGCTCGCGAGGCGGCGGCCTGCGTCGCCGTGCGGATGGCGGATCTCTTTGACCGCACGCGCGGGCTGAGCTTTGAACGACACTGGGCACGACCTGGCGACCTTGTGCCCGAGCTTGACGAACTTGCGCACGAGGCGGAGTCGCTGATCGAGGAGGGCGACCGGATCATCCGCGAGTCCGCCGCCGACACCGGGGAGACGACCCTATCCATTGCGGGATTCGCGCGCCGCGTCGGAGGTTCGCTTCGAGCGTCGCTGACCGATCGACCCCTGCCGGCGGGGATCGGATCCTCGGCGCTCGCGCTTCCGCTCGGATTCGCCCCCGCGGGACCGACGGGGCGCGCCCCGACCCTTGCCGCGGCGCTCTCCAGGTTCGACCCGGCCGCGGCCATGAGCGCTGCGGCGTCAGTGTCGGGACTCGGGCTCGCGATGCTGCTCACCGCCTTCTTCCTGCCAGCGGAGACCGGAGCCGCGGCGATCGGTTCCGTCTTCCTGCTGCAATCGACGATCGGTGGTTCGGGGCGCCGCGGATTGCTGCGCTTCATCGGCACGGTGATCGGCGGGGCGATGGCGATCCTCGCCATGGCGCTCTTTGGCGGCGGCCTGCAGGGTCTGGGGTGGTATGTGGCGATCCTTGGAACGCTGACCTTCGCATCAGCGTGGGTGTTCGTGGGAAGCCCGCGCACCAACTATGCGGGCCTGATGATGGCCGCGGCATGGATCACGGCGATCGTCGTGGATCCAGCGCCTGCAATCACCGTGACGCCGGCGCTGGCTCGCATCGGCAGCGTGATCCTGGCCGGCCTCTGCGTGACAACCATGATCTGGCTGTACGCCACGACCAGCGCTCGCACGGCCCTGATGAAGTCGATCGCGGACGGATGGAAGCGCCTGGCCGACCTCATGCGCACGGCGACGATGAAGCCGGTCCTGGAGGGCGACCTTGATGCCTGGCGCAAGGCGAGTCACCTGGCCACGGGCAACCTGGCCACCACGGCTGACCTGCGCGAGCAGTACGCCTTCGAACGGCGCCTGCGGAGCGACGCGTTCCAGCCGGTGCTCGAGACGCTGGCGGAGCAGCAACGCACGCTGCTGCTGGCCCGCGCGATGGCGATCGGCCGCTTCCACGATCATCCGTTGCCGGTGCAGGCGACAGCGGCGCTCGACGCGGCGCTGGAGGCACAGGCGCGACGTCTGGACCGACTGTCCGGGCGTTTCCTTCGTCCGGTCGCGGGCGACCCCATCGACACGCCCATGCCGACGGCGCAGGCCACGCGCCAGGCAGCCATCGACGCCGGCTGCAGCGCCGAGGACGTGGCGCGACTCGTCTATCGTCGCGACGCGATCGCGATGCTGGCCCGCACCATCGACCGGGCCGAGCGGCTGGCAGGAACCGGGTTCGCATGGATCGACGGCAGGCTCGAGAGCGTTCTGGAACGCGACGCGATCCAGGCGGGAGCGCCGCGGCCTGCGGCTATGCTCGCCACCACCTCGTGACGCGCAGAGAAGGCTCCATCACCGCGCATCGATCCGCGCTTCTTCGCGCCGCGGCGCTCGTGGCGTGCATCCTTCCGCTCGGCGCCTGCAATCCGAACCTCGATGTCGATGGCGCGCTGGTTCCTGCGTGGATCACCGCGGCGGCGATCGGCATCGTGGCCATGCTGGGCGCGCGCACGGCACTGATCCGCACGGGCATCGATCGCCATCTGGTGGCGCGGCCGGCCGTGTACCTGAGCCTGGCCATCACGTTCACATGCCTGGTGTGGATCGCGGTGTTTCGCTATTGAAATGAGCGCCGTCGCCCCCATCGAGATCCGCAAGGAGAGCGATCCGCGGCGACAGCGGATCGGCCGGATCGTGTCGTACGCGACATTCACGGCCGCGCTGCTGAGCATGGTGATCGTGTGGAACCAGATCCAGCGTTATCCGCGCACCGACGATGCCTACCTGCGCGCCAACACGATCGGCATGGCCCCGCGCGTGTTCGGCCAGATCGCGGAACTGCCGATCCGCGACAACCAGTTCGTGAAGACGGGCGACCTGCTGTACCGCATCGATCCACGGCCGTACGAGGTGGCGCTCGCACGCGCCGAGGCGAACCTGGCCGTCGTGGACTTCGAGGTGCGTGCCCTGAGCGACGCCGTGCAGGTGGCCGATGCCCGCATCGCCACGAGCAGGGCCGACGTGGACAAGGCCCAGGCCGACATCGTGCGTCGCAAGGCCGATGTCGCGGCCGCGAAGGCGCGCGCGGACTACGCCGCGGACTATCTGGGTCGCATCAAGCCGCTGCTCGAGCAGCAGTTCGTGACCGCCGACCGCGTGGCGCTGGCCGAGAGCGACCTGCAGGCGGCGAAGGCCGGCGTGGCGGCAGCCGAGGCCGCGGTGGCCAACGCGGATGCCGCCCTGGTCGCCGCGCAGTCGGCCGTGGTGAGCGCCGAGGCCGAGGCCAAGCGTGCACGCAACGCGCTCGCCCAGGTGGGTGACGTCAACGTGCGCGTGGCCGCGGCCAAGGTGGAGATCGCCGACGCGCGCCTGAACCTTGCCTACTGCGAGGTGCGGGCGCCGATCGACGGCTGGGTGACCAACCTGAACACCAACGTGGGTGCCTTCGTGAAGACCGGCGACAACCTCTTCTCGATCGTGCAGAACACGGAATGGTGGGTGATCGCCAACTTCCTGGAGACCGAGGTGGAGCAGATCCGCGTGGGCCAGGAAGTGGCGGTCTACATCTACGCCTATCCCGGCCATCGATTCAAGGGCACCGTGCAGGGCATTGGATGGGCTCTCTATCAGCCCAACGGCGCGACGCAGCAGACGCTGCCCGACGTGAAGCCCGCCTTGAACTGGATACGCCTTGCGCAGCGCTTCCCGGTGCGCATCACGCTGGAGCCCTTCGACCCGAAGTACCCCTATCGCATGGGCGCCACGGTGACCGCCATCGTGAAGACGGGCGGGCGCGATCCTCTGCTGGAGCAGCTTGGCCTGATCGGATCACCCTTCGGCAAGGATTCGGGGCCCTTCCCCGATGCGGGCTCGGGACCCACGCTGCTTCCCGTGAAGTGAGTCAGCGCACCTCGCCGGGTCCCGCACCCGAGGCGAGGATCAGGCGCGCGCTGGATGCGAGCAGGTTCGAGCGGCTCTCGATGCGCTGCGCGCGCGCGAGCGAAAGGTCGCGCTCCGAATCGAGAAGTTCCGGAAGCGTGGTGAGCCCGAGTTCGTACGCGCGCTTGACCGATTCGAACGCGTCGATCGCGGCAACGAGCTGCGCCTTCGCGGCATCGTACTGCGCGCGGTCGCTCTGCAGCGTGTGGTAGGCGCGCCAGACCTCGTCGGCGGCGTCGAGCCGGGCCCTCGCGAGACGCGCGCTCGCGGCCGCACGATTCGCGGTGGCCTCGGCGAGCGCGGCGTCGCGTGCGCCATCGTCGAAGAGCAGCCAGCGGCCACCGAGGTACGCGGAGCCAGCGAAGCCCCAGCCCTGCCCCTGGATGGAGAAGCCCGGCGTGTCAAAGTTGAGCCAGCTCTCGCCGGCGGTGCCACGCACCACCACCTCAGGCAGGTAGTCCGCCTGCGCGCGCCGCACCTCGGCCTCTCGCGCACGCACCTCCAGCACCGCGGCCGCGAGATCGGGCCGCCTCGCGAGCGCCTGATCGATGATGCCGTCGATGCCGGCGGTCAGGATCTCTGGCACCTCGGCTTCGGGCGTGGGATCGATCGGGAGCGACACGCTGGCGGGCATGCCCACGCTGGTGCGCAGATCTCCCTCGGCGATGAAGACCTCGCTGCGGCGCTTCTCGAGCACGTACAGCGCCTCGGCGAGCGCCTGTCGCGCCACGAGCATGTCGGGGCGCGTGGCCAGCCCCATCGCCAGCCGCGACTCCGTGGCCTGCAGCACGCTTCGCGCGGCAGTCACGTCCTGTTCGGCCGCCTGGCGCAATCCAAGCGCCCCCTCGAGACGGAAGTAGGACTTCTGCACGTCGAAGACGGTGCGCTGGATCGTCCGGTCGTGCGAAAGGTTCGAGGCCGCCAGTTCGGCGCGCGCACGGTCGGTGTCGGCGTCGCGACGGCCGAAATCGAGCAGCAGCCAGGATGCGTAGACCTGGGGCGAGAACAGCGCCTCACGATCGGGCAGTGGTTGTGGCGTCTGCGAGAGGAAGGGCTGCTGCGAGTAGCTCATGCCCGCCTCGACACCGATCTGTGGACCATAGGCCGCCAGCGCCTTCTGCTCACGCGCTGCCGCCGCACGCGCGCGGTGCCACGATTCCCGCGTGTCGGGATTCGCCTCGAGCGCCATCGCGGCAAGTTCGGGAAGTCCCCAGATCCGCTCGATGCCCGGCCCAGGACCGTCCGTCGCCTCGTCAGGCGCCACGCCAGCGACCTGATTCGCCTGTTCCATCAAGGCGCTGTCGATGCCGCGACGGATCGCCGCGGCCTGCTCCTCGTCGTTCTGACGGCCGAGCTCACGGAGGCGCGACACCATCGAATTCGGACTGTCGGTGGGCACGGCACGCGACGGCCGCGCGGCGCTTTCCGCCACGGCCGCATCGATCTTCCGTTCCGCATCGGCAAGTCCGTCGTCCCACAACTCGGATCGCTGTCGACACGCCGCCAGAGCCACGAGCGCAAGCGCGATGCTGCTGGCAGCGCGGCATCCTGCCGTGTTGTGAAGCCTTCCTGGCACGCTCGGCAATATACGACGCCCCAGCGCCCGCACAACGATCCAGCGAACGTGAATCAGGACTTCTTGCCGGGCTCGGCGTCCGCCACGACAGGCGGGAATCCGTTGAGCTGCCGCCAGATCTCCTGCCAGAGCGGCACCTGACGCAGCAGCACCCACGCCTTGGTGCGCACACCCTGTCGCAGCCAGCGCGTGCCGGGCCATGCCTCGTCCTGCAGATCCGGCGCGACGATGATCCGGAAGCGACCCTTGCCGTCGTCGGTCGCGTCGATCGCGATCACCTCGCCGCCGAAGGTTCCCACCGCCACGCTGGGCCAGCCGACGAACTGGATCGCGGGCCAGCCCTCGAACTGCAGTCGGACCCTGCTGCCGGGAATCATGTTGCCCTGGTCATCCGGGTGGCGCGCGGTGATCAGCGGCATGTCCATGCCGTCCACCCACGCCTCGACGAAGCGCTCCTCGGTGTTGGGAATGACCACGCAGATCGGCGAGCCTGGCCGCAGGAACATGCCCTCGTTGATCGCGACGCTCAGGACGATCCCGTCACGCGGACTCTCCACGTCCTGCTGCAGGTTCTGGTTGATCTGGATGTCGACCGATGCGATCTCGCGCTCCGCCGCGGCAAGATCCGCCTCCGCGCTGCCGCGGCTTGCCTTGGTCGAGGCGATCGTGGCGTCATATTCGGGGCTCGTGCGCTCGAGCACGGCCTGCGCCGCGGCAAGGTTCGCCTTGGAGCTGTCACGGGCCAGGCGGGCCAGCTCGTAGTCGCGCCGCGAGATGTCGCCGGTCTCGACCAGTTGCGACATGCGGCGGTAGTTGATCTCGTTCGTCTCGAGCGTGAAGGTCTCGGCGTTCAGCCGCTGCTGGGCCGCGTCGATCGCCTGCGGCTTCGCGAGTTCCTGGCTCAGGATCTGCGCCGAGAGGTCCTCGATGCGCTGCCGCGCCGCCGCGCGACGCGCCACCGCAGCATCGTGCTGCAGGCGAAGGTTCGCGATCAGGTTCGGGTCGTTGTCCTGCAGTTGCACCAGCGGCTCGCCCTTGCGGACGATCTGGTTCTCCACGACGTGCAGACGCTTCACGCGCCCCTGCACGGGCGCCTCGACGGTCACGCGTCGATCGAGCGGGTTGAACGCGATCACCCGGCCCGTCCCACGCACCGACTGCTGCCACGGCAGGAACGCGACGGAGAGCACGACGAGCACGCTGCACACGGCCAGCACGCGCGCGAGAATGCGAGCGCCACGCGCGTTTCCGGCGAGCGCCAGCGACGGCAGCGGTGGCAACAGCGGATCGCGGTCCGACTCATCCATGACCGTTCTCCCGCGCGGCGTCAAGATCGATGCATCGACCGATGCGTTCCGCGACACGCTGATCGCGCGTGGACACAAGAAGCGTCCATGCGCTCGAGGGATCCTTCAGGACCGCGCACAGCGCCGTGGTCGTGGACTCGTCCAACCCGTCCAGCAACTCGTCGACCAGGAGGAGCTTCGGCCGAGCGACGAGCGCCCGGGCGACCAGAAGCCGGATGCGGCGGCGGCCCGTGAGGGGCAGACCGCCGGTGATGAGCCTGGACTCCAGACCCTCGGGCATTCGACGGATCACCTCACCCAGTCCGACCCGCTCGACGGCCTCCTGCATCTGCGCGATCGTGACGCCGCGCAGACCAAGGCGCAGGTTGTCCGCGATCGTGCCAGCGATGAGATCCCCCTCCCGCAGCAGCATGGTGTGCGTGTGCAGGGCTCCGAGATCCCACGCGCGGACATCAAGCCCGTGCAACTCCAACGTGCCTTCGCTCGCCTTCCGGAAGCCGGCGATCGCCTCCAGGAGCGTGCTCGTGCCGCTGCCGACGGATCCCAGCACCGCGGCGCGATCTCCCGCCTGGAGTTCGAAGTTGACGTGACCGAAGGCACGCTGCAGTCCATCGCGCTGGTAGCCCAGATCGACCGCGCGCACCGCCATGGGCGCCTGCACCGATGGCCGCTCTCCGCCCGAACGATCCAGCGGAATGTCGATCAGGTACCCGAGCTTGTCCACGGCAGCGACGGCGTCGTACCACGCCTCGAACTGCTTTCCAAGCTTGGCGATCGAGGCCACGATCGCGGACACGATGATCTCGGCGGCCACGAGCTGGCCGAGCGTCAGCTGCTGATTCAGCACGAGCCAGCCGCCCACGCCGAGCAGCAGCGTGCCTGCCAGGACCTCCAGCGTCAGCAGGCCCGAGATCTGCCGAAGCAGCACCCGGAAGTGCTGCGCGCGGGCCTCCAGATAACCGCGAACCAGGTCATCGGCCCGGCTCTGGGCCATCTCCAGTCCACCCGGCCCCTTGAACATGCGGGGATGCCGCGCGAGTTCCTCGAACCAGTCCACGACCTGGTACTTGCGGACCGACTCGCGAATGCTGGTCGGCACCGCGCCGCGGCCGACCACGAAGATGATCACGGCGATCGCCGCCAGCAGCAGCAGCGCGAAGGCCAGCAGGAACGGGTGATAGAACGCGAGCACCGTGAGGCCGATCGCGGCGTTCAGCACCAGGTTGATTCCGGTCAGCAGCAGCATCGACGCGCTCTTCTGGACCGTCACGACGTCCAGGAAACGGTTCACCAGCTCCGGCGCATGCACGCCACGAAGCGCCTCCATATCCATCGCCGGAAGCCGGATCGAGAGATCCGATGCCAGTCGAACGAAGATGCGGCGCTGGATCACCTCGGCCACCACATGCTGGATGGCGCGAAGCGCGCCAGCCACGGCAAGACAGACCAGCAGCACCAGCGCGATCGCGGCGAGTGCCTGCAGGAAGGGTCCGCTCTGCGCGCCGAACGAGAGATTGCTGACGAAGCCGTTGATGGCGAGCGGCAGCGCCAGATACAGCAGTCCCGTGATCGCGCTGAAGACCGCGATGGTCCACAGCTCCCCCTTCTCCGGTCGCATCAACGTGAACAGTCGCCGAATGGGGGACACATGGTGACCCTCCGGGCCGTGTGCCACGTGCGCATCGGGCTCGCTCAGACGTTCGGCGATCACCAGACCCACGTCGATCCGTTCCTCGCCACCAAGCGCTTCGCGAAGATCGGCGCGACGGATCACGCCCGCTTCCGCGTCAGGCTCGGCCGAGCTCCAGCAGCGTGCGGAGAAGAAGCCGTGCCCCTGCAAGGCCAGCCACCGTCCCTGCACCTGCGACCATGCCACGATCGGCAACGCATCCCCCGCGATCCAGACGGCGTCGGACACGGTGAGCCGACGCGGCTCGACGCGGACGCCGATCGCCGACGCGCCCGCGCAGAGCACGTCGAGAGGCTCACCCGAGTCCGCGAGGTCCATCGCTGCCGTGGCACGCGAGGCCTGGAAGTCGCGACCCAGATCGGCGGAGAGTCGAGCCAGCAGACGAAGCGTGTGCTCGGTGACCGCCGAACGGTTCACGGTCGGTGCCTGAGTCTGGATGGGCGTTTCGCTGGTCACGGGCGCGAGGGCCGGGATGGTAGGCGGCCGGACGGCCACATGTCATACGCAATTCCGGAATTGCAGTTCGTATGTTCCGACGCGCCGGATTCGCTCGAATTCAGGTCGCCACCAGCGCGCCAGCACTGTCCAGTGCCCCCGCCGGACAGGCCGCAACGGCCTCTTCCCAGGCCCGACGACGTTCCACCGGCACCATCGCCAGCACGCCCAATGCCTGGAGCGCGGCCAGCAGCGACGCGGCCTCCATGCCCCGCGAGACCACGGTGGCATCCACGATCGGCTTGCCCAGGATCGCCTCCAGCTGCGTCTGCGAGTAGGTGGGCTTCACGGCCGCAGTCGACTGGGTGCCGTACTGATTCAGGTTGCTGGCAAAGATGCCGGCCGCGCTCACGGGGAGGAAGTCCTCGTACCGAAGGCCCTCCACCTGCAGCATGCCCGCGTTCAGCAATTCCGCGATGTCCGCGCTCTTCAGCGTGCCTCGCGCCGCCACCCCCTTCGGCGTGGTCGCGTATCTGCCGAACACGAGTCCTTGCGCCAGCAGCGCGGGCAGCGTCTTCGGGAACGGCACGAAGGGCTCCGCATAGGCGGCCTCGTAGGCGGCGAAGTCCCGCGCGGGAAGCGATGGATCACGCTCACGCATGGCGTCGGCCTGCGCCAGGCAGTCGTCGTAGAGCGCGCGCCCCTTCGGCGTGGTCGCGTACCCGCGCTCCTCGATCTCGCCGAAGCGCGCCGTGTGCACCGTGTCCACCACCGAACCATCCGCCTCGCGGAACTGCACCGGCTCCGTGAGCGCCTTGTAGGCGTCCTGTCGGAGCAGGATCGGCGTGTCCTCGCTCGGACCCTCGGTGAAGTCCTTGAATCCGGCATGCTTCAGCGTGGAGAGCTGGAAGGCGTCGCCGCGGAAGGTGGCGACCAGCGCATCGACCCAGCGGCCCATGTCCGTCGCCGTGACCGCACCCGCCTGATAGGAGTCGATCTCGGCGTGGCTCAGGTGCTTGAAGTGCAGGCGCAACCAGTCGCGATCGGCGGTCCTGCCCAACCGGGCCAGGGCCCGCGTCGCGCGCGCGCGGAACGCCGCCTCATCGAGTTCACCAAGACAGCGCTTCATCGACGCCACGTAGAGGTCCAGGCAGAACGTGTTCGGCGTGAGGTGATTCAGGTGGTGCGACTCGAAGCAGGCGATGTCCGCCGCGATCTTGAAGCCGGTCTTGCAGAGATGCGCATAGAGCGCGTGATCCCGCGCGCGGCCTGTCCAGCGGAAGATGCGGCCGGTCGCCTCGCCGATGAGCGCCTCGAAGTCCTCGCGCGAAAGACCGTCCTGTCGCTCGCAGCGCTCGATCAGCTCCTTCGCGCGCTCCGAGAACACCTGACGCGTGGCCAGCAGCGACTCGATGCGTCCTCGGGTCTGCGGATCGAAGTAGTCCGTCATCAGGAGCGAGGTGAAGACGCGGTGCTCGGGGCGCACGACCGATCGGAACGCGGTGGCGATGATCGGCTGGCTCTTCGAGCCCACCGCGGTCATGTCGTAGAAGTTGTGCGGCTCCATCGCGAAGCAGCCGAAGAACCTGCCGATCCAGCGGTACTCGTCGGGGCGGCCAATGCGGATCGCGCCATGCCGCTCGCCGCTGGTGCGGTCGAGCTGCGAGTCGCTGATCGCGAATCCGGCGTGCAATGTTCCCACCAGCTCGCACACCGTGCGATTGCAGACCCGGTTGACCAGCAGGCTGCGGTCGTACATGGGCACTTCGCGGGCGAACAGCGCGGAAAGCTCCGCGAACAGGCGATTCTGCATCTCGACGCGGTCTGCGAACGGTGCGGGCATGGGTCGCTCCTTGGACAGACTTTACACTCGTCGGCGCCATGGCCGAGGAAAACCTTGAAGACGTCCGCCGGCGAATTCGCGAGATTGACGGGCAGATTCTCGGGTTGGCCGCCGAACGGCAGCGTCTGGCCCGGGAGGTCGGCGAGATCAAGCGGCGTGTCGGCATCGCCACGGTCGATTACGCGCAGGAGCGCGCGGTGCTCGAGCGCGCCCGGGCCACGGCGCAGGAACGCGGTCTGGACCCGTCGATCGCCGAGGATCTGCTGGCCCGACTGATCCGCGCGTCGGTCAACGCGCAGGACCAGGACAGCATCCGCTTCAGCGCGGCGGGGGCGGGCCAGTCGGTGGTGGTCGTGGGTGGCGAGGGGCGCATGGGCCGCTGGATGCGGCAGTTCCTCTCCGCGGGCGGCTTTCGCGTGGCGTCACTTGACAGCGCGGCGACGGCCGAGATGCAGGCACAGGGCCGTGCGGCGCTCGCGAAGGCGGATCTGGTGGTGTGCTGCACGCCCCCTGCCGCGACGGCACAGATATACATGGAATGGTCGGCGCGCCCGCCTGCCGGCGTGATCACCGACATCGCCAGCATCAAGACGCCGCTGATCCCGGCGATCCGCAGGCTGCAGGCCGCTGGGGCGCGCGTGGCCTCGATCCATCCGATGTTCGGTCCGTCGATCGCGCTGCTGCGCGACGCCGACGTGGTGCTGTGCGACACGGGCGACGCCGCCGCGCTGGACGCGGTGGAGCGCCTCTTCCACCCAACCACGGCGCGTCTGGTGCGCATGCCGCTGGAGGCGCACGATCGTCACATGGCGGACCTGCTCTCCCTGGCCCACGCCACCGCGATCGCCTTCGCGCTGGCCCTGCCCGAACGCAAGCACCCCGTCCGAAGCACGACCTTCGGTGCACTCGAGCGTCTTGCCGCCAACGTGGTCCGCGAGAGCCCCGACGTCTACTTCGAGATCCAGTCGCGAAACCCCCACTCCTTCGCCGCGCTGGAACGGCTCCGCGCCGCGGTGGATCGCGTGATGCACGCCGTGGCCGCGGGCGACGCGCAGGGATTCGCCGCGCTCATGCGCGACGGCCAGACCCGGGCCGGCGGCGACACGCCCGTGGCCTGAAAACGACGCCGGGCGCAGGCCGTTGCGTGTTCGGCCCGCGCCCGCGGCGTCGCGAGAGATGCACCACCTCAGTGACCGTGCATCATCTTCGACATGTTGAAGATCGGCAGCAGCATGGCGCTGGCGATGCCGCCGACGATCACGCCCATGCCGACGATCAGGATCGGCTCGACCATGCTCGTCGCGCTCTTCAGCGACGTCTCCAGATCCTCCTCGGCGACCTGTGCGGCGCTCTCCAGCACCTCGGGCAGGCGGCCAGACTTCTCGCCTGCGGCGATGATCGCCGAGACGTTCCGGGGAATGAACGCGTATTCGCGGAAGGTCGGCGCGAGCTCCTGACCGTGACTCACGCGCTCCTCGAGCACCTTCCAGAGACGGTCATAGCAGGCGTTTCCGGTCACGTCACGCAGGATGCGCACGACCTCGAGCAGCGGCACGCCCGCCGCCATCAGCGTGGCCATGGTGCTCGCGAAGCGCGCCACGTGCATGTTGCGGAACAGCGGACCGACGACCGGCCACGAGAGTGAACCCTGGTCCAGCGTGCGGCGACCCATCTCGCTGCGCATCCACGCCCAGACGCCGAATCCCGCCACGACGAGTCCCGGCACCCACAGCATCCAGCCCGTGCGGATGAACTCCGAGAGCCACAGCAGCACCTTGGTCGGCGTGGGAAGCGCGTCGCCCTGCATCTTGAACAGCGGGGCGAATCGCGGCATCACCGAGGTCATGATCACGCCCACGGCCAGCACGGCCACCGCCAGCATGATCGCCGGGTACGTCATCGCGCCCTTCACCTGTCGGCTCGTCTTGCGCTGCTTGGCGAGATCCTTCGCCACGCGCGTCATCATCTCGTCAAGCATGCCGCTGGCTTCGGCGGCCTTGATCAGGCTGACCACGAGCGGTGGGAAGGTCCTCGGCCAGCGCGCAAGGGCGGCGGAGAAGTCCTCGCCCTCGCAGACGTCGTCGCGGATCAGACGCACGACTTCGGCGACCTGCGGCCGCGAGGCCTGGTCGGCGAAGGTTTCCAGCGCCTCCTTCAGCGGCACGCCCGTGCGAAGCATGACGGCGACCTGCGCACAGAAGGCGACCGTGTCGTCGCGCGTGAACGCGTTCAGGAGCCGCTTGCGGCGATTCTCGCCATCGATGGTCTCGCCCACGACGGCCGCGACATCGCCGAGCTCGACCTCGAGGATGGCGAGTCCCTGCCGGCGCAAGTCCCGCACGGCGTCCGCGTGCGTCCTGGCCTCGACCACGCCACGGGAGAACTCGCCGCCTTGACGACGGGCCTTGTAGCTCCACTTCCGGATGGGAAGGGCCTCGGTTTCAGTGGCGGCAGGCACCGTGCACCTCCTCGGGGGTGGTCAGACCGGCGAGCACCTTCTTCATGCCGTCGTCCCACAGGTTCTCGAAGCCCTGCTCGCGCAGCAGCGAACGGATGGCGGCCGGGTCGCAGGTGCCGCACAGCAGGTCGTTCATGCGGTCGTCCGGAATCATGAGCTCGTAGAGGCCAAGCCGGCCACTCAGGCCCGTCTGGCGGCACTTCCGGCAGCCCGCCCCGCGCATCGGTGTGCCCGGCATCGATCCGTACAGACCCATCGAGGTGCGCTGCGCCTCGTCCAGCTCGGTCGGCGCGCCGCACTGCCTGCACACCCGACGCACGAGCCGTTGCGCGAGCACACCCCGCAGACTGGCCGCGATCAGGAAGTTTTCCACCCCCAGGTTGCCCAGTCGCGTGATCGCGCTGGGCGCATCGTTGGTGTGCAGCGTGCTCAGCACCAGGTGGCCCGTCAGGGCTGCCTGCACGGCGATCTGCGCGGTCTCGCCGTCACGGACCTCTCCCACCATGATCACGTCGGGGTCCTGCCGAAGCAGCGCCCGAAGCGCCGAAGCGAACGTGAAGCCGGCCTTGGGATTGATCTGAGCCTGGTGCACACCCTCGATGTTCGATTCCACCGGGTCCTCGACCGTGCTCACGTTGACCGATGTGCGGTCCATCGTGTTGAGCACGCTGTACAGCGTGGTGCTCTTGCCCGATCCGGTCGGGCCGGTCACGAGCACGATGCCATACGGCTGATCCACCGCCAACCTGAAGCGTTCCAGCATCTCCGGACGGAAGCCCAGCTGCTCCAGACCCAGCCGGTTGCCGCTGCTGTCGACCACGCGCATGACGATCTTCTCGCCGAACTTGCCGGGCAGCGTGCTGACGCGCAGGTCGATCGGACGTCCATTCACGCGCACGCTGATCTCGCCGTCCTGCGGCATGCGGCGCTCGCTGATGTCCATGTGCGCCATGATCTTGATGCGACTGGCGATCGCCGCGTTCATGCGCCACGGCGGGCTCATGCGGTTGCCGAGCACGCCGTCGATTCGGAACCGGACGCGCATGGCGCCCTCGTCGGGCTCGATGTGGATGTCGCTCGCGCCCTCCTCGACCGCGGAACAGATGATGAAGTTCACGAGCTTCACCACCGGCGCCATGTCGTCGCCGTCGCCGCCACCCACCATCTCCTCGACCTGCTTCTCCTGCAGGGTGAAGGTGGCGTTCTCGGGGCTCTCGAGCAGCTCGGCGACGATCTCCTCGGCCTTCTCCTGCACCGCGGCCTGACCCGAACCCTCGGCCAGCATCGCGTCGATGCGATCCTCGGGGCTGGCCACGAAGCGCACGCGCAGCCCCGTCTCGCGCTGGGCAAGCTCGCGCACATGGTCGTTCTGCGGATCGGCGGTCGCCACGACCAGCATGTCGTGGTCCCTTCGCAGCGGCACGATGCGGTGCTCGCGGCGCATGGGCTCGGGAAGCAGACGCACCACCGCAGGATCCGCCTGCGCGGCCGGCTCCTCCACGAACTCGATCTCCAGGCTTCGCGCCACCGCCTTCAGCAGCGTGGTGCGATCCACGAGCTCCATCTGCAGCAGCACCTCGCCAAGGAGCAGACGCGAGCCGCCCGCGGACTGGCGGCGAAGCGCCTCGCGAAGCTGGTGCACGCTGATGGCGCCCTCCTCCACGAGCACCTGCCCCACCTTCGGAAGCGTGCGAAGTTCCACGCTGGTCAGTGGCTTGGCGCCACCGTGTGTCGAATGCTCGCTCATCGGAACCCTCCCGGCGCCGGATTCTTCGGCTGCGGCGCCGAGCCGAAGTTCACATCCAGCGGACGACCGTTCCAGTCGACCGTGACGGTTCTTGACCGAATCGCGGTCACCCGCGCGAATGTCCCGTCTGGAAGGGCCACGGCGTCGCCCTGCCGAACGGTCTGGTCGCCGAACACGGCCAGTTCGCCGGGCACCACGGCCTTCAGGACCACGCCGGGCAGGTAGCCAGGGGCGGCGATGGTCGACACCGGAGCCGCGTGCTGGGCCGGGGCTTCGGATGGCTCGGGCACGCCCCAGGGCCGGAACGGGTCGCGCGCTGGATCGCGATCCAGCGTGACCTCGATCACGCGGCGCGAGGCTGACTTTCGCTGGGTCGGCTGTGCCTCACCCGTCACCACACGAGCCTGCGTCGATGCGGTTGCCGGCGCAGGTGCCGTCTTCGCCGGCTTCGCGCGGGTCGTCGATGCTGCCGCGGCCTTCCGCGGGCCTCCGGCCGCCATCTTGATGCCGAGACCTCCCACCGCGACCACCATGACCGCCAGGAGGGTCGCGAACTGCTTCGGCTGCACGCCAAGGCGGCCACAGAGTTCCTTCCACGACCTGGAGAAGTCCGCCATGTCAGCCACCATCCCTCTCCGGCGTCGCCGCGGCGCGCTCCGCGAAATATTCGTCGAAGGTGAAGTGCGCCTCGATCGGCGCATTCGGATCCTGCAC
>Ga0164293_10000453_pt1 | contig 32497 bp, 31 predicted proteins | sample GEODES118metaG_FD_111487 | JGI IMG/M metagenome (GOLD analysis project Ga0164293, IMG submission 111487) | Eutrophic lake water microbial communities from Lake Mendota, Wisconsin, USA - GEODES118 metaG | ecosystem: Environmental > Aquatic > Freshwater > Lake | place: USA: Lake Mendota...
ATGTTTGATGGAACCATCTTTTCCGGCAGCATCCATGGCTTGAAAAACAATTAAAACACTGTATTCGTCGTGCGCATACAATTTATCTTGCATTTTAGCAAGGTTCTCAATGCCAGCAGCCATCATCAATTCGGCCTCTTTTTTATCAATCTTTTTTTGTTTATTATCTGTATCAAAGTCTTTTAACAGATTGATTTTTTTACCAGTTTTTACTTTCAAAGATGCTAAGTATTTTAAAGAGCTTTTTTTCATGGATTGAGTTTTACTGAATAGGAATTATTTGTTTTGCTGAATTGCTTGTAAGCGCTGCTTCAATAATCTGCATCACATGCAATCCATCTTGGGCAGTAACTGGGGCAGGAGCGCCATTTGCTATTGCATGGTAAATGCCCTCGTAATAGTGATGGTAATTGCCTTGAATGGTAGGAATCTGTTGTCGAATTATTTCCCCATTTATTTCGGTATGCAATAATCCTTGCTCGCTTGTTGCTTCGGTGCCCCAATCCATTAAGTTGGGTTTTTCATTGGCCAATAAAGCGGCTTCTTGTATATCGGCCCTGCTTTTGATAAATGATCCTTTCTTTCCGTGCACCACAAATGCAGGCAATGCTTCTCTAATCAGAAGGTTGCTTTTTAATAGCAGTTTTTTATCCGAATAAAATAAAGTTATTGCAAATGCATCATCAACGGCTGATGCTGGCCTCAGTGTTTGAATATAGGCAAATACGGCAGTTGGCATTCCAAATAAACTCAATGCCTGGTCTATTAAATGGGGTCCTAGATCGTTAAGTAAGCCTGCGCCTGGCCCAGGAACTTCTTTGTGTAGTTTGGGGCTAAGTGTTTCTTTATAGCGATCAAAATGAAATTCGGCTTCGAATATTTCGCCCAAAACGCCTTTCTCAATGATAGATCTTACGGTGCTAAAATCGCTGTCCCATCTGCGGTTTTGATAAACCGATAGCATCAATTTGCGCGACTCGGCCAATTCAATTAATTCAATGGCCTCCGCAACTGTTGTTGTAAATGCTTTTTCTACTACTACATGTTTGCCGGCTTCCAATGCTTTTTTGCAAAATTCAAAATGGGTATTGGTAGGTGTATTCACCACAACTAGTTCAATACGCTCATCATTCAAAACTTCTTCGAGTGTTCTGTAAATATGTATATCCGGATAAAATTGCAGGGATTCGTTTTTGCTTCTTTCCAACACACCCACCAGTTTAAAACCAGTATGCAATGCAATAAATGGGGCATGAAAAACCCTGCCAGACATACCAAAAGACAATATTGCTGTTTTAATGATACGCATAGCAGGGTTGTTTTATTTAAATTAATTTTTAGGAGCTTCTTTTTCTTTTTCCTTCATTCTTTCCAAATAACTCACGCCATCGGTAATCCATTTTTCTGCAGGCTTGCCCAATAAATAATGATCAAACCATTCTCTTTGTCTTTTTTGATAGTCGATTTGATTTTCTTTCTTGGTGAAGTTGTGGTTTTCATCGGCATATACCAACATCACAAAAGGTTTTTCCATTCTACGCATGGTACCATACATTTCAATGCCCTGGTGCCAATCCACTGCACCATCTTTATCGCCAAACGTAACCAATATAGGTGCTTTGATTTTACTGGCATTAAACATTGGAGAGTTGCGAATATGCGCTTCCGTTCTTTCGTACCATGGTCCGTCAAATCTGCCCTGACTGGTTTCAAAGATTTTCTGATCAGGTGTGCCACTGTTCCAATAGATAGATAAAGACATGCTGATTAAATCAGTTAAAGGGGCGCCTGCAATAGCCGCTTTAAAAATATCTGTTTGTGTAATTAAGAAAGAAGTTTGATAAGCACCCCAGCTATGCCCCATGATGCCTACTTTGCTGGCATCAATCATGCCTGTTTTCAATACTTCTTTAACACCAGGTACAATGCAATTAACTGCACTCATTCCAGGGTCGTTGGTTTCGTAAACAATATCAGGTTGAAAAACAAAATAACCATTGGTGGTATAGTTGGTAGTGTTGTATGCTCTTCTAATACTTGGAGCAACATAGTTATGTACATTTTGCGTTAATAGTTCGTACATATAAACGATCATTGGATATTGTTTGCCTTCTTCGTAGTTGGCGGGATAGTACAAAGCACCTTGCATTTTTTTACCCAATTTATTGATAAATGAAATCAATTTGCTCTTGCCCCAATAATAGTTTTGTTGTTGCGGATTGGTAGTAGCTATTTTTTGTTCTTTGGTGAAATTATCGGATAGGTACCAGGCAGGTGATACATCATAATCTTGTTTTACATAACCAAACACATTGGCATCAAGGGCTTTTGTAAGTCTGTTCACTTGAAGGTTTTCATAAATAAGTTTTTCGGTTTTGCCATTTTGGTATTTATAATAACCAAAGTTTTTTGTTTTATCTCCGTAGGCCGAAAAATAAAGTGGGGCAGTATCGTCTAAATAAATTTCTTCAAAATCTACCCTTGCAACCCTGAAAGCAATTTCTTCTTTATCGCCTTCAGTGATCTTACGAGCACTAGCACCATCAGGTGTTATAGCCCAGATATTGTATTCGTCGTATAGCAACACTTCTTTGTCGCCTTTCATCCACCCACCCAATCCGAAAGGAGGTTTGATTGCAGGATGATCATCTCTTGTATTCCAGAAATTGGTTTTGATGGTTCCCGTAATATTGGCGTTTTGTTCTGTAGCAATATTATAAGTAAACCAGTTTTTGTCTTTAAAGTAAATCAAATATTTCCCATCAGGAGAAGACTGTGGCGCAGTAAAGAAACCAGCAAGCATTTTTGTGTGCAATAATTTGCTTACCCCTGTTTTGGTATTTACTAAATGATAATCGGCATAATCTTCTTTAAATGCAGGCTTGTATTTTTTATCGGTAGCAGTGATGGCGAATTTTTGATTGCCAGTAAGTGATGCATTAGGAAATTCTTCGGTAGCCAATTGATAAAAACTATTTTTGTCTGTATTCCAAACAGATAAAAAGCTGGCGTTTTTATCTTGTAGGTAAGTGATTTTTTGACGAGGCTGAATTTCTGGATCTTTCCAATGCCAAACATCCGCCAATTTAGCGTCTGATTTCATGGCCAGTTTCGCATTTTCCATTTTTAAACTATCGGTAACTTTTGTTTTAGCACTATCCGTCGGTTTTTTGTCTTCTTTTTTAGGTTTAACAGTCCAGGTTTGAATGCCGAAAAATACGGCAGATAAATCATCGCTCATTCTAAGAGAAGAGCCATTATGTACGCGCATGCCTGCAGGAAATCCACTGGCTTTCATTGGATCAAAAACTGAAACGATAGGGTTGCTTAAATTGGTACAACTGTATACATGTGCATTTTCTTCTTCAAAATCAACTGACTTAAATGTTTTGAAAAAACCAAATCCATCACCTTCTTTTGACCAATTTAATTTGGAGAATTTTAAGGTGTCGCTGGCAATTACTTTTAAGGTATAGGTATTTAGATTAAACAACTCTACAGAATTGCCTGCTGCATTGGCCGATTCAACAATATAAGATAGGTAGTCGCTTTTTTTATTGAAAGCGTATTCGGTAACATTGCCAATGGTTCTGGTAGAATTATCCGCTAAGTTTCTCAACAGCAACACACTGCCTTTGTCTTTGTTTTCTTTTGGAGGTGCAAGATAAGCAGTCAACATTTTCCCATTCCTAGAAAAACCAAATCGATTGATGTTGGCAATGGTTTCTATTTTGCCAGTAGAAAGATTGATCAAACCCATTTTAAATTCAATGGGTTTGCTTTGGTCTCTCAATTTTTCGGCTTCTTTAAATGGAAGTCCTATTCTATAGGCCAGCCATTGGTTGTCTTTAGAAAATTCCGGAGTACTGGCAAATGGCAATTTATACATTTTATTGGTAGACCTATTTACTACATACAATGTATCGTTGTCTTCTTGAACAACTATTTGATAAGCAACCCATGTTCCATTAGGAGATAATTCACTGGCGCCAATACTTTGCCATTTTCCATAATCTTCGGGGCTTAGATTTTTCTTTTGTGCACTTAAGGCAGCTGCTCCTACAATAAAATAGAGCAAGAAGGAAAGAATTTTTTGCATGTTGGTATATTTTGTACAAGTTAAATAAAAAAAACACTATCCCAACAGCCATCTATATAATTGCCTATTTTTATCAAAATTAATGCAGTGTCACATCTACCAGAAAGAGCAGAAAAAGTCTGTTTGAATTGTAATGCAGTCCTCGATGGCAGGTTTTGCCATATTTGTGGACAAGAAAATATTGAGCCCAGAGAAGGTTTCTGGCATATGCTTACTCACTTTGTATTTGATTTTTTTCATTTCGATGGAAAATTTTTTAGTACCCTTAAATATTTACTCTTCAGGCCTGGCTTTTTATCGAAGGAACATTTGAAAGGCAGAAGGGCCAGTTATTTGCATCCAATCAGGATGTATATATTTACTTCTACTTTTTTCTTTTTGATTTATTTTAATTTTTTCCAGAATACACAAGATGTTATCAAAATAGATCAGACAACAGCCAAAACGGTTGCAGCAGATACAGTATTCGATGAAACCTTGGCACAATACGATTCTGTCCAGAATAGTTTATCGCCGGCAAAGAAGAAAGGATATATCCCCAATAAGTTTAAAAGACAAATCTTGTACTTAAATGATAAATATGATGGGGATTTTGATAAAGTTAACACTGTGTTGTTGGATAACTTTTTACATGCAATACCTAGTTTGTTATTTGTTGCCTTGCCTTTATTTGCCTTTGTCTTATTTCTTTTGTACTTGAGAAGCAAAAAATATTTTTATTCCGATCATTTGCTGTACACATTGCATATTTACTGTGCCTTTTTTATCCTGATTCTTGTATCCTTGTTTTTATCAGCTGCAATTGGCTATGTCAATAAACCAGCTAGCGAATGGGTTAGTATTATTGTAGCACTGATTTTGATATACTATTGGTATAAATCTATTCGCCATTTTTATGGACAATCAATAACAAAAACAGTATTCAAGTTGATACTCCTTTGTTTGATCAATCTGGTTTTATTGCTGGCGATATTTGTTGGATTCTTTCTTTTTTCTATAATGACTATTCAATAATACTATGGAACAAAAAGCAACTGCATTTTTACGATTGATTAAAATAATGGATGAATTAAGGGCCCAATGTCCCTGGGATAAAAAACAAACCATACATACGCTTAGGTCATTAACCATCGAAGAAACCTATGAGTTGGTAGATTCCATCGACCAGGAAGATTGGAAGGGAATCAAAGAAGAGTTGGGTGATATTTTATTGCATTTGGTTTTTTACGCTAAGATTGGTTCAGAGCAACAACAATTTGAACTAGAAGAGGTGATTAATGGGGTTTGCGAAAAGCTGATACACAGACATCCACATATTTATGGAGATGTTAAAGTGGCCGATGAAGAAGCGGTGAAAAGAAATTGGGAACAATTAAAACTCAAAGAAGGAAAGGGTAAAAAATCGGTATTGGAAGGAGTGCCCAGTTCATTGCCATCCATGGTAAAAGCTTGGCGTATACAAGAAAAAGCCAAGCAAGTGGGTTTTGAATGGGAGAGTAAAGAAGATGTTTGGAAAAAAGTAGAAGAAGAAACAGCCGAACTAAAAGAAGCCATCGCATCCAATAACCCGGCCGCTATTCAAGATGAAATGGGCGATCTATTATTCAGTCTGGTAAACTATGCACGGTTTTTGCAGGTAGATCCAGATAAAGCACTAGAAAGTACCAATCGGAAATTCATCAATCGGTTTCAGGCAATGGAAATGATTGCCAAAGCTTCCGGAAAAGAGCTGGCCACAATGAGTTTAACCGAAATGGATGCTATTTGGAATGAAGTAAAAAAACAAAAAGACTAAGATTGATCAATACTATCAGAAATTCGGTATACCAGCATGGATATTTAATTATCATCGCAGCATGGTTGTATACCATTTCTTTTATTTTTTCTAATTACTGGAGTTACCATGCAAGCCCAGAAAAAGTAAAATCTACACTCGAGCATCATATTCATGAGCAAGAAAAAAAGATCAATCATATTTTTGCAGATACTGGGCTTTTAAGCCATTTGATCAATCACCAATTTGATGGTCAAACAGCTGAAATGCCAAATGCTTTTTTTGGCCTTTTCATTTATACCACCAATGCAAGCAATGGGGCTGAAAATCGGTATTGGAGTACCAATAAAATGGAAGTGCCCAATGCGCAATTATCGATGCCCGATGGACAATTGTTCATTACCAATGCACGTGGCAGTTTTGTATTGCATAAAAAAACGGTTCAGCTGCAGAAAAACAGTTATCAAGTAATTGCCGTATTGCCTGTGTATTGGTCTTATTTTATGGAGAATAAATATTTCCAATCCGATTTTGCAGCATCGGAAGGATTGGGAGAACAATATGAAATAAGTACCGATTCCAATTCATTGCCAGTGTTGGGTAGTCAAGGCAATTATTTATTCAGTATCGATTTAAAAGTAGGGAAGGCCTTTATTGCTTATGATGCAATTACTATTTTATTGAGGATTTTAGCAATTGTATTATTGCTTTTCTTCTGTCATTTGTTGGCGGAAGAATTGGTCTTGCAATATCATTTCGCCCGTGGATTTGGTATTTTGGTTTTGATAGTTTTGTTCTTGCGATTGATGGCTTATTTTTTCCATTTCCCATTTGATTATGCTGCTTTGCCATTGTTTGATCCTACTATTTATGCGTCTAGTATCATTCATCCCTCCTTGGGCGATTTATTGATCAATGCGGTATTGAGTTGTTGGTTATTATTATTTATTAAAAATCACTTGCCTCCAACAAATCTTTTATTCAATAGAATGAAGCCTACCCTTTATTTTATAGGTGTATTCATCGTATTTACATCGAGTTTCTTTGGACTGGTGCATATCGTTCAAAGTTTGGTAGTAGATGCTAAAATTTCTTTTGATGTAACCAATATATTCAGCCTGAACATTTATAGTGTAATCAGTTTTGTGATATTGTGTTTTTTGGCATTGATCTTTTTTGTTTTGGCTCAAATATTATTGGAGCCATTTTTCCGGCATAGAAAATTGAGTATTACCGAAATAACTACAGTAATTGTAACGGGCTTTGTTTGCCTTTATTTTTTTATAGAACCTAAGCACAACCTACTCTATTTATCGGTATTGTTCTGGTTGGTAGCTTTTTTGTATTTATTGCAATACCGAAAGGCCGATATGCAAGTAACATTGGTACGTTCTCCGTTTTTTATATTCTGGGTAATGATTTTTGCCATTTCAATTGCAGGATTGGTAATACAGCAAAACCGAACAGTAGAATATGAACAAAGAAAAAGGGTTGCAGAAAAATTGGCCATACAAACAGATCCATCAGGAGAAAGTTTGCTAAGTATTGCAACCAGTAATTTCAACAATGTATATCTGGCCAATAATTTTAAGCGACTCGAAGCAAATGAGTTAAGCAATAAGTTGTTCAAAGATAGTTTGATCAACCAAAACTTTTCGGGTTACCTCAATAAGTACGAAACTCGTATATATACATTCGATAGCTTGTTTCATCCATTGTTCAATGAAGATTCATTGAATTATGCTTCTATCAAAACCATTGTATTAAATCAGTCTTCACAAACCGGTGTGCCAGATCTGTATCGATTCGAAAAAAGCAAGGAAGGGTTTAGTTATATTTTTCAGAAGAATATTGTAGATGAAAAAGGCATCATTGGTTATTTGTATGTATTATTAAAATCCAAACGATACAAGAGTGAGGCTTTGTTTCCAGAGCTCTTTAATCAGTCGGGGGATATTGCGTTAGATGGATCAATGAATTATGCATTTGCTGTGTATTATGACGGGAAAATCCTCAATCATTACAATAACTATAATTTTCCTTCCGAATTAAAATTGGGGGATATCCCCAATTTTGAATTTACCTATAAAACCGTTGGGGACTATTCTGAGTTATGGTACAGCTCGGCTAAGAATAGGCAAGTGGTTGTGGTTAAAAGAAATACCTGGATCATCGAATTGGTAACGCTTTTTGCTTATTTGTTTGCAGTATTTTTAATTGTAATTGGTGTTTTCTATTTTCTAAGTAGATTGATACATGTGCGATTTAAATGGGCTGGTATAAAATCTTTATTCCGTCTGAACATTCGATCGCAAATTCAGGCAACCATCCTTTTTGTAAGTGTTTTTTCTTTTATTGTAATTGGCATAGCTACTATTTCTTTTTTCATCTATCGCTATAATGCAAGTAACGAAGAGCGCTTGATCAAATCGATTCAGGTGATGGCCAATGAATTGAATAATCAGTTTGTAAATACAGATCTAATTCCATCAAAAGCATTGACTCAATCAGAGCAATATGCTTTGGAAAAATCATTTTCAGATATTTCAGATTTGCACAATGTAGACATCAATTTTTACAATGAATCCGGCGATTTGGTATTGTCTACACAGCCCTATATTTATAATAAGCATTTGCTCAGTGATAAAATGGATCCAATCGCATTTTCGGAAATGAAGTTCAATCACCGTATTCGTTTTCTGCAATCCGAAAAAGTAGGGCAATTCAAATACCTCAGCGTGTATGTACCCATGGTATCTCCAACCAATATCCTTTATGGTTATTTAAACATTCCCTACCTCAATTCTCAACTAGCATTAAACCAAGAAATATCGGGCTTTTTGGCAACATTAATCAACCTCAATGCATTCATCTTATTATTGGCGGGTGCTATTGCTTTTTTATTAACCAATCGCATTACTGCCTCATTGAGTTTAATAGGATCAACCATGCAAAAAATGAATTTAGGTGCAAAGAACCAGGAGATTGAATGGACTGGAACAGATGAAATAGGGGTCTTGGTAAAAGAGTACAATACCATGGTGCGCAAACTAGAGCAATCGGTGCAGTCTTTGGCAAAGAGCGAAAGAGAGGGCGCATGGAGAGAAATGGCCAGACAGGTTGCACATGAAATCAAGAACCCGCTTACGCCCATGAAGTTGAGCATACAGTTTTTACAAAAAGCCATTAATGAAGATGCGCCCAATAAAAAAGAATTGAGCAGTAGAATGGCGGCAACATTAATTGAACAAATAGATCAGTTGGCTAGAATAGCAGGCGATTTCTCACAGTTTGCCAATATCGGTAATACCCAACTCAATTATATTGATCTTGGAGAATTAATTCAATCACTGGTGGTATTGTATCAAGCCAATGACGATATTCATTTTTATTGGCAGCTACCGCCAAACAAAGCCATCATCTATGCCGATAAAGTGCAGATCAATCGACTATTCACCAATCTTTTGCAGAATGCAATAGAAGCAGGAGCCGACAATGAAAAAGAAATTCTTATCTCCATTTCATTACGCTGCGAAAACAACCAAGCTGTTGTTACAATCAACGATCAGTCGGGTGGCATTTCCGATTTAATGTTGCCACATATTTTCAGCCCAAATTTTACCACCAAAACAGCGGGCACAGGATTGGGGCTGGCTATTTGCAAAGGCATTGTAGAAAAAGCCAATGGACAAATTCATTTCACCAGCAAAGAAGGAGTGGGTACTATTTTTACTATTCAGTTTCCGTTGGCGCAAGGATGAATTTTTTCCTACCGCTTCTTTTTCTGCCCATCTACAAACTGCTGAAATGCCGGTAAGGAAAAACTGCTCAGGTTTTGAGCGCGGGTAAGTCCGGCTTTTTGCGCCACTAGCACACCGTATCTGCAATCATCATAACCATCGGTGCTATGCGCATCGGGGTTGATAGAGATCAGTACATTTTTATCGAGGGCTTTACCAATCCATCTCCAATCGATATCTAGACGGCGCGGATGGGCATTGAGTTCAATTACTACATTGTTGGCGGCACATGCATCAATAATCATTTGATGGTCTACCGGGTAGCCATTTCTGCTGAGCAACAATCTGCCCGTCATATGACCTAGGATAGCAGTAAAGGGGTTTTCAATGGCTTTTAGAAGCCTGCCCATAGCCTTGTCTTGGTTCATTTTAAGATTGGAATGAACCGAAGCAATCACCAGATCGAAACTTTGGAGCACATGCTCAGGATAATCGAGGCTACCATCATTGAGAATATCGCTTTCGATGCTTTTGAATATCTTGAAGGATTTAAGGCGGGAATTGATTTCGTCTATTTGTTGATGCTGGGCCCGAATCCGATCTTCTTGCAAACCATTGGCGTAGAAAGCCGATTTAGAGTGATCGCTGATCACTAAGTATTGGTATCCTTTTTCAATAGCCACTTTGGCCATTTCTTCGATGGTATTGCTGCCATCACTCCAGTTGCTATGGCTATGAATAATTCCAGTTATCTGATCGGTTTGAATTACTGAAGGCAATTGATTGTTTTTTGCATCAATTATATTGGCTGCAGTTTCTCTTAGATATGGAGGTATGGGGCTAATATGGTGATGGTTAAAAATGGCATTTTCAGCATCATAATTAAAAGAAGGGTCCCATTGAGTTATTGCATTCCATGCAGTTAAAAATTCGGTACTGCATGAATGGATAAAAAGGGTTGCATAAAAATTGGATGCATTGCTTAAATGAAATTGCAACAAACAGTTTTCTTTTCCTTTAAAAGAAATAATGGATGCATTTTCTTCGATCATTTCATAAGCATTGGAAGTAAAAAATGCGCGCAAATCATCGGCAGAATTGTTGGTTACCCACTCCAATTTGTTGATAACTTCTTGCTGTCTGCGGAATTCTCCACAGGCAAAAAAGGGTTTTTTGAAGGATAATTTTAATTTTTGATCAATTGCATCGGCATAGCTTTCTACTTGTTGATAGAGAAAACTTCCGAGTGTACCCATGTAAAATTCAATGGCTTCTTTAATATTTTTTTGTGTTTTTTCTCCGAAGCCTTTGTAAAGTGTTAATCGATTTTCGTTGCATGCATATAGTAATTCTCCAAGTGTTTCTATTTCTAATTCTTTCCAGATGGTAGCAATTTTTTTCGGACCGATTCCTTTAATGCTCATCATCTCTAAAATTCCAGGAGGTGTTTTTTGAATGTATTCTTGCAGTGCATTAAAATTACCAGTACCAATTTGTTCAACAATGCTTTTGCCAATACTTTCTCCAATTCCTTTGATGGAAAAAATTTTATCCTGCGGAAGTTCTGCTAATTGAACTGTAAGCTTCTCTATTGTGAAAGCCGCAGCAGCATAGGATTTGGCCTTGAAGGAGTTATCGCCATGTATGTCCATTAATTTGGCTAGCAAAGAAAAATTATCTGCAATGGCGTAGTTGTTCATCATGCTGTAAAGTAATAAAGTGGGTGGAGATATACACAAAAAAATCCCGGATAAATCCGGGATTCTAAATCTATTTCTGTTAAAGAAACAAGATTACTACTTCTTCTTAGCAGCTTTCTTAGCAGCCTTCTTAGGAGCAGCTTTCTTAGCAGCCTTCTTAGGAGCAGCTTTCTTAGCAGCTTTCTTAGGAGCAGCTTTCTTAGCAGCCTTCTTAGGAGCAGCTTTCTTTGGTGCAGCTTTCTTAACAGCTTTTTTAGGAGCAGCTTTCTTAGCGGCTTTTTTTGCAGTTGCCATGTTTTTAGATTTAATGGTTAGTTAATAATGCATTAAAAATAAAAAATTATTTCAAACAACAAAAATTTATTTTTTTAGGCAGTTGCTGCAGCCGGTAAAACCGATACAGTTGTTTTGTCTGATTTTCCTTTTTTAAATTCAACAATACCGTCTTGTAATGCGAATAAAGTAAAGTCAGTTCCAACGCCAACATTTTTACCAGGATGGTAAACTGTTCCTCTTTGACGAATAATAATATTTCCAGAAAGAGCTGGTTGACCTCCGTAGATTTTTACACCCAAGCGTTTGCTTTGTGAGTCACGACCATTTTTTACGCTACCTTCTCCTTTTTTGTGTGCCATAATGTATGATTTTACAACTTTTATTGCCGAAGCAAATCAAGTGATTTTTTACTAAGCGATGCTTTCGATTTTAATTCTAGTATAATGGGTTCTATGACCATGCTTCTTGCGGAAGCCCTTTCTTCTTTTCATCTTAAAGGCGATCACTTTATCTCCTTGTACTAGGTCGCTAATGATTTCTGCTTTTACAGTAGCTTTTACAGCTGATCCTGTAGCAATGGTACCGTTTGTTTCAACAAACAATACTTCATTAAACTCCACTTTGTCTCCGGTATTACCCTGCAGGTGAGGGACGTACAAGCTTTGACCTTCTTGTACTTTAAATTGTTGACCTGCGATTTTTACAACTGCTAACATAGCTATCCAAAATTAGGACGGCAAAGGTAATGATTAGCAAGGAGAAATCACAACTATTTTTGAAATAAATTATCAGAATTTTATAAAACTCCTTTGCCAAAGCCCCAAACATAGCCCTATTTTTGCTACCCGATAGATCATCGGTTTATTATGAATCTTAAAACCCTATTGGCAAAGCCATTTGCCCAGCTCATTTACAATAAAACCCGCAAGGCAATGATGCAGGCTATTGAGCACCAGGATGCTATTTTGGCCAATCAACTAAAAATAGGGGCCAAAACCCAGTTTGGTAGAGACCATCAATTGGTGCAGGTGAAGGATCATCAATCCTATATACAGGCCGTACCTATTAGGGACTATGAGGGAATCAAGCCTTATATAGAGCAGATCAAAGCCGGCAAAGAAAATATTTTATGGAAGGGGCGGCCCATTTATTTTGCCAAAACCAGTGGAACCACTAGTGGGGTAAAATACATTCCTATTTCGAAGGATTCTATACCCAACCATATCAATACGGCCCGCAATGCCCTTTTGTGTTATATGGCAGAAACGGGTAATACGGCTTTTGCCAATGGAAAATTGATTTTTTTGAGTGGATCGCCTGTATTGGAACGAACGGGCAATATCCCTACGGGAAGATTGAGCGGCATCGTAAATCACCATATACCGGCTTATTTACGGTCTAATCAGTTACCTAGTTTTGAGACCAATTGTATAGAAGACTGGGAAACCAAGTTGAATGCTATTGTAAAGGAAACGATCGATCAGAATATGACTTTAATAAGTGGCATACCGCCATGGATGCAGATGTATTTTGACCGATTAATAGAGCAATCGGGCAAGAAAGTGGGCGAATTATTCCCCCATTTCAGCGTGATGGTGCAGGGGGGCGTGAATTTTGAGCCTTATAAATCTAAAATCTTCGAAAGTATTGGCCGAAAGATCGATTCCATAGAGTTGTTTCCGGCCAGTGAAGGATTTTTTGCCTTTCAGGATACCCAAACCGAGCCAGGCATGTTGCTCAATACCAATAGTGGAATATTTTATGAGTTTATCCCTGCGGGAGAAATATTCAATGAATACCCAACCAGGCTATCATTAAAAGATGTGCAGTTGGGCGAGAACTATGCCTTGATTATTAATAGCAATGCTGGATTTTGGGGTTATAACATAGGTGATACGGTCAAATTTCTAAGCCTCAATCCATATCGGTTGGTGGTAACGGGCAGGATCAAGCATTTTATATCGGCATTTGGAGAGCATGTAATTGGAGAAGAAGTAGAGCAGGCCATGATAAAAACGGTGGCGGAGTACCCCTGTAAGATTACTGAGTTTACCGTGGCGCCATATATTCAACAAGGTAAGGGAAAGAGTTACCATGAATGGTTGATAGAGTTTGAGGAAGCGCCGGGCGATTTAGCAGCATTTAGCAAGTGCTTGAACGAACATATGCGCGCTAAGAATGTTTATTATGAAGATCTAATGGTGGGTAATATATTGTTGCCATTGCAGATCTCTAGGGTAAGGCAGCATGGATTTATTGATTATATGAAATCGATTGGCAAATTGGGCGGACAGAACAAAGTGCCCCGATTAAGCAATGATCGGGTAATAGCCGAGGGCTTATCACCCTATATCATTAACTAAAAGACAGGATTAATTAAGTATTGTAATAATAAATTACAGCATACTACATATTTGCTTATTTTGTAGCCCTTAGTGTATTTATAAAACAAATGAATGAGTAAAAAGAGAATCGCCATTTTTGGATCAACGGGGTCAATCGGAACGCAGGCTTTGGATGTAATCAAGGCCAATCCGGAATTGTTCAGTGCAGAAATTTTAACAGCACAGAGCAATGATCAGTTGTTGATCAAGCAGGCCTTGTTGTTTAATCCGAATGTGGTAGTAATAGGCGACGAAAAAAAATACGGCATTGTAAAAGAGGCATTGGCCAGAACCGATATCAAAGTATTTGCAGGTGAGAAAGCATTGGCAGAAGCGGCATTGATGGATTGTTATGATATGATGTTGGCGGCCATTGTAGGCTATGCAGGATTGAAGCCTACATTGAATGCCATAGAATTGGGCAAGCCCATTGCACTTGCCAATAAAGAAACATTGGTGGTGGCAGGCGATATAGTAATGCAGAAAGCGGCGGAGAAAAGAATACCCATTATACCGGTAGACTCTGAACATTCGGCTATTTTTCAATGTTTGGTAGGAGAGACAAGAAACAAAATCGATAAGATTGTTTTAACGGCCAGTGGTGGTCCATTCTTGGGCAAGAAGCCCAATTTTTTGGTGAATGTAAAAAAGGATCATGCATTGCAGCATCCCAATTGGAGTATGGGTGCAAAGATTACCATCGATTCGGCAACCTTGATGAATAAGGGCTTAGAGATGATAGAAGCCAAGTGGTTGTTTAATTTAGCACCACATCAGGTTCAAGTAGTCATACATCCACAGAGTATTATACATAGTATGGTACAGTTTGAAGACGGTTCATTAAAAGCGCAGATGGGGTTACCAGATATGAAATTGCCCATACAATATGCGTTGGCATTTCCGCAAAGAATAGCGAATGATTTTCCACGCTACGATTTTAAGAAACCGAATACACTTACGTTTGAAGAGCCCGATATAAAAACATTTCGCAATTTAAGTTTGGCAACAGATGCAATGTATAAGGGCGGAAATGTTCCTTGTGTGTTGAATGCAGCGAATGAAATAGCGGTGTATGCATTTTTAAGAAATAGGATTGGGTTTTTGGATATGACGGAGATAGTAGAGCAGTCGATGGCAAAGATTGCATTTATAGAGAAGCCAACTTTACAGGAATATTTTGAAACGGATGCCGAAACAAGGGATTTTGCCGCATCTTTGGTACATATGTAATTAATAACAAAAAATCCTTCGAGGAAAAAAACTATGAGTTTATTAGCAATTGATTTGATGAGTGTGGGCGTAAAAATAGCGCAGTTTATTTTGTCGTTTTCTATTTTGGTAGTGTTACACGAATTGGGGCATTTTATTCCGGCTAAACTATTTAAGTGTAGGGTAGAAAAATTTTATTTGTTTTTCAATCCATGGTTTAGTTTATGGAAGAAGCAGAAGGGAGAAACAGAATATGGTTTGGGCTGGGTACCCTTTGGCGGCTATGTAAAAATTGCCGGCATGATCGATGAGAGTATGGACAAAGAGCAGATGAAATTACCTCCAGAGCCACATGAGTTTAGAAGTAAGCCGGCTTGGCAAAGATTGATTATTATGGTAGGTGGAGTAGTGGTAAATGTAGTATTGGCTATTGTAATATTCATAGGTATTACCTGGGTTTGGGGAGAGGAGCAATTGCCTGTAAAAAATCTACAATACGGAGTGTACACCGATTCATTGGCCAAATCGATTGGTTTGAAAGATGGAGACAATGTAGTGGGAATGGACGGCAAGCGCATTGAAAATTTTGGAACGCTAGAGTCTGAAATTATTTTAACCGAGGCCAAAAACTTGCAAGTATTGAGAGATGGGCAGGAAATCAATATTGCTATACCTGCGGGCTTTGGAAAAAAATTAGTGGAGCAAAAAAAGTTGAGTGGATTGATTGTGCCAAGGTATCCGGTGATAGTAGATTCTGTAAGTAAAACTGCCACTGTTACAAAAGGCGAATTAAGAAAGGGCGATTCTTTAATAGCCATTAATGGGCAGCCATTTAAGTATTATCAGGAGTTTGATCTGTTGAAGCGGAAGATGAGTGATTCTTTGGTGGTGATTACATTGATTAGGGGAGTAGATACGGTGGAAATAAAAGCATTGGTATCGGATAAAGGATCGATCGGATTTTTTAATAAAGATCCATTGAAGATTTTAGGAACAGAAACAAAGAATTATACATTCTTAGAATCTATACCACTCGGTGTAACACATTGTTGGGAAACTTTGGATAGATATGTAACAGGCATCAAGCAAATATTTACAGGTAAGGTAAATGCAAGTGATTCATTAGGATCTGTAATTAGCATTGGCAATACATTTCCTGGCGTATGGGATTGGGAAAGGTTTTGGACATTAACAGGAATCTTCTCTATCATTTTAGCATTCATGAATATTTTACCCATACCAGCTCTTGACGGAGGCCACGCGTTGTTCACTATTTATGAAATGATCACCGGCCGCAAGCCCGGTGATAAGTTTATGGAATACGCGCAAACGGTAGGAATGGTGTTGTTGCTTGGTTTAATGGTGTATGCATTGGGATTAGATTTCTGGAGATTGTTTAAGTAATTTTGTATCTCATATCTCTTATCTTATATCTCTTATCTCTTTAACGGGGCCGTGTTGGTTTTGACAGCATAGGTTACGGTTGGTGTAAGCATGCAGTGCGTTGGATAATTAGCACTTTAATCTGAATATTCAAAACTCAACTGGCAATACTCAGTATGCCATGGCTGCTTAATCAGTGATTAAGTAACCATTTGGGCCGCCGCACAGGTTCGCTTCTTTCCATGTGCCGCCGCCGCCTCAAAACAAAAGGAGATGCTGTAACAGAAGGCTGTGACTGTTGCTTAAGAATATCCAGCTAAGCGCTAGGTTGGTTTGTTCGTTTCCTGCTTATCGCCTACAATTAATAATGAAATAAGCATGTAGAAAGCTAATGGTGGCGATGTTTGGACACCGGTTCGAATCCGGTCGGCTCCACTAAAGAGAAAAAGCCTTGACGAATGTCAGGGCTTTTTTTATGGCGCGCGTCGCAAGCGAGCTTGCGTGAGCGCGACATAAAAGACCGCTCGCGCAGCGAGCAGGCTTTTTCTCTTTAAGCTCCCCCTCGAAACCGGCATCAGCGAACCCGAGCGAAGCGAGGGTGAGCTAATCCGGAAAATATTTTTTTTCAAATTATAGCTGTTGGTTATAAATTAATAAATAGAATTTATTACTACTTCACCTTTGGCTCATCTACTTTTGGAATTTTTAATCAATTTTAGTGATTTGATTTAAGCTAATCACTACATTAGTCCCCAAATCAGCGACGGGATCACACAATAACCAAACCACTCAATGACACGGACGTTTTCTGTAAGTAAATGAAACTTAAGTTCATTATATTATCAATTGTATTTGCATCATTATTATTTGGACAGGATGGCAAGCAAATTGACTCCGTAAAAAATACCGTAGAACCTTCAGCTTTAAAAAAGCGGAAAAGGAAAAAACTAAAAAAAGTACATATTGCTAACACAATTCAAAATGCAAAGGCTAAATCTTTAACAAATAAAGAAAATGATAACAGTTCCAATCCCCTATTAATTCCAATTTTAATATTTACTGGTGGTTTAGTAGTTATCCTCATTTCTAAACAATTATTAACTAATAAAAAAACTCCAAACCAATATAATTATTTTAAGAATGAATATATTAAATCTATAGGATGGACGCGTAATGGAGAAAATAATCCTGAGGGTGAAAAGTTATTAAGGGAATTAAATTCATTAAGTGATCGACAAGTTTATTACAGATATGAGTATTTACAATCAGAAGCCTGGAAAAGAAAACGATATGTAGTTTTGAAACGAGACAATTGGTGTTGTGTTTATTGCGGAAGTCAAGCGACACAAGTTCATCACACAAAATATGCTAAATTTAATATAGGAAAAGAGCCAATAGAATGGCTTGTTTCTGTTTGCAAAACATGCCATAAAAAGCAACACAGTTGACTTAGAAATATGCCGAACGCACAACATAAGGCTTCGCATAATTTTGGCTTCATATCTTTGTTCCCGTCTTGCGGGATGACCAAGCCTTTTTCATTAGTAGTAATATTTAAAAAAAACACAGACATAAAAATGATAAAATTAAAATTAGCACTAGACTGGACTCCGAATGTCAATCACATCGGATTCTTAATTGCCAGCGAATTAGGGTTTTACAACCAACAAGGCATAGGCCTTGAAATCTTAAATCCGAAAGATGACAATTATTCAATAACACCGGGAAAAAAATTAGAACTTGATCTTGCAGACTTTGCAATTGCACCTTTTGAGACGGTTATTAGTTTGAATAATAAAGTGCATCAAGTTCAAGCAGTGGCCATTTACGCTATTTTACAAAAAGATTTAAGTTGCATTGCTACACTAAAATCATCAAATATTGTATCACCAAGTTTGCTTGATGGAAACACATATGCCTCATATAAGGCGCGTTATGAAGATCATATAGTAAAAGAAATGATTATAAATGATGGAGGGAAAGCTGATTTGAAAATAATTTATCCAGAAAAACTTGGTATTTGGAACACGCTGTTAAGTGGTAAAGCAGATGCTACTTGGATTTTTGACAACTGGGAGGGAATTGAAGCAAGGGCTAAGCATATCGAACTAAATCATTTTCAATTAGCCGATTTTAATATTCCTTATGGCTATTCACCAATTGTATTAACAAAAAAGGAAAATATTACAAAGCACAAGGGGCTTTATTCTAAGTTTATCAAAGCCACTCAAAAAGGCTTTTTGTATACAAAAAATAACCTGACTGAATCAACAAAAATCTTAAGTAGTTACGTTACTGAGTACGATTTAAACAATATCGATTTAGAAAAAGCAATATCCTTTTCAATACCTCATTTTGGTGACGAGTCTAATGCTGGATTAATGAAACAAGAAAGGGTATCAAGTTTTACAAATTGGCTTATAGAAAGAGGATTAGAAGGCCAACAGATTTTAAATCAAAGTCTTTTTACAAATGATTTATTAACTTGCTGAGTGAGAATAAATAACCAGGCCATGTTGATTAGAACCTTTATTATTATTCAATTGACCATTTTGTCTTTGAATAGTTTCTTGCATGCACAAGGGAAATTAACCGTTGCCCCATTAACCATGCGTGCCGGCACATTACAAGAAATCAAGTACACTTATGTTGTTGGGAAGAATGGCATAAAGCCAGGCGGCGGCATCCGTATAGAAATACCCATTGCATACGCTGAAACAGAGTTTCTTTACTGGTCTAAGCCGCAAGCAAATCAAAGTGGAGACCTTGGTTATACCATTGCACGTACGTCAAATAATGCCAACCTGAAACTGGTAGATCATGGTATGGTTGGTGGTGTGCTCGATGTATTGTTAATAGACAAAGGGCTTTCGGCAAATGATCAAATTACCATTCAATATAAAGGAAAAGTGCAGAGTATTTCAGGAAGGGTGGAGATTCGAGCTGCAATGAGGCAATCAGATAAAGATGAATGGCATAAGCAACATGCGAATTTATTCTTTAATATTTTACCTACGGAAGCGTCCAATATTTTGATTAACTATCCATCCGATATTGGCATGAATGAATTGGTTGATGTATCATTTGTTGCAATTGATAAATTCGGAAATCCGGCATCTGGGTATACCGGCACTTTAAAATTACAATCAAATGGGATTGTTGCAAATCTTCCGGCAAGTATTCAATTTACTAAAGCAGATGCAGGAAAGCATGTAGTTAAAGGTGTGCAGTTTAAAGCTAAAGGGTTCCAAAAAATTGCTGCAACCGACGAAACCAAAGCAGTTAAAATATCTACCCATTATGCATGGGTGGATGATCAACTAAATAGCTATAAACATTTATTTGGCGATACACATTTTCACACAGGAACAGGAAACGATAATTTTGGTCTTTTTGCATCTGATGATGGAGGGAATGTAAATACATTAAGTACAGAAAAGTTTAAGGAATTAAATGAAGGGGGAGATCATCGAGGTAATTATACAAAAGCAATAGATGCGTATAAGTATGCGGTTGATATAGTTCAACTGGATTTTGGTTCATGTTCAGAACATGATTCAAAGCACCTCAATGATACGGTATGGCAAAAATGCCAGGATATTACGGATTCATTTTATAAGCCTGGAAAGTTTACTACTTTTTATGCATACGAATGGACGCCTTCATTATCGCATCATATCATACTATATAAATCAAAAAAATCGAAGGTTTTCGATTATCGCAAATATCCTAATCTTCCTTCTCTTTGGAAGGCTTTGGATAATCAAAGGGATCCTGCAATTACAATTCCTCATATGTCTTGGACATTTGACAATCATGATGTTTGGAATGATATCAATGAAACCTATCATAAAATAGGGGAGATCTATTCTTTATGGAATAGCCGATTTTTGGTTCAACCCGATGATATGCCCCAACGTTTTGAATTGGGTGCAGAAAATAAATGGTCTTATCAATATGGATGGAGTAAGGGAAATCATATAGGTGTTGTTGGCTCTACTGATAATCATCTTGGCAGACCTGGTGCAAATAACTATACCATTTATACGCAACATACGGGTGGATTAGCGGTTGCTTTATCGAGAGAAAACAATAGAGATTCATTATGGGATGCTTTTCAACAAAGAAGAACATATGCTACTACAGGCACTCGTATTTATCTGGATTTTTCTGCTGATGAATACGATATGGGCGCAGAATATACCACCAAATCTGCACCAGTATTTAAAGGTAAAATTGCAGGAACAAATACATTGGCCAGTGTAGAATTGGTAAAGATGGTAGATGGGGCATTTGTTACTATTTATTCAATTAAACCCAATGCAGAAACGCATGAATTTTCTTTCACGGATACTCAATTTACAAAATCTTCGATGTATTATTTGAGGGTTAAGCAGGTAGATGAATATAAAGGACGTTTGTATTCACACGCTACTGCAGAAATGGCCTGGAGCAGTCCTATTTGGATAAACAAAGAATAAAGGGTATTTATTGAATTGCTTTTTCTGCTACAGATTCGATGTATAATTTTTGAGCAATAAATGATACATCACTCAATATTTTGGTAAGCTCATTTTCGGTGAGTAAACGAACTTGTACATTTGTTTCGGATCATTTCTCTGCTTAGATATTCATAGATATCCAATAATCATGTAACTCTTTTATATGAAACTATAATACTGCACCCAATAAGAAAGGCCAATTTTGCATTATCAAAATAAAAGTCCGACTATGAAAATTCTTATTGTACTTACATCGCATAGCGAGTTAGGTAATACAGGTGCTAAAACAGGTTTTTGGATAGAAGAATTTGCCGCACCCTACTATATGTTGAAAGCTGCAGGAGCCATTATTACATTGGCTTCTCCCAAAGGTGGTCAACCGCCCATCGATCCTAAAAGTGATGAGCCCAATGCTCAAACAACTGCTACAATCCGCTTTAAATTAGATATCCCTTTACAAAACCAATTGGAGCGAACACATGTGCTGGCCGAAATGGATGCAGCCAATTTTGATGGTATATTTTATCCTGGAGGTCATGGGCCATTATGGGACTTAACTTCCAACAAAGATTCCATTCGCTTAATCAAGGATTTTTGGAAAGCCAAAAAACCCATCGCTGCAGTTTGTCATGCTCCATCGGTATTGTTAAATGTAAAAGACGAGAATGGGGAGTACTTAATAAAGGGCAAACAGGTAACTGGTTTTACCAATTCCGAAGAAGAAGCGGTTAAGCTCACTCATATTGTTCCTTTTTTATTAGAAGACGAATTGAAACTGAAAGGTGGTTTGTATTCTAAGAAAGAAGACTGGTCAGTTCATATGGTAAAAGATGGCTTATTAATTACCGGACAAAATCCAGCATCTTCAGAAGCCGTTGCCAAAGAATTATTATATTTACTGACGAAGTAAAAATAGCCTATTCGATGTGGCAAGAAGAAACCAATCAACTCAAACGCAGTTTTAAGTTCAAGAACTTTGTAGATGCTTTTGCATTTATGACCAAAGTAGCGTTTGCTGCCGAAAAGATGAATCATCATCCCAATTGGAGCAATGTGTACAATCAGGTAGATATCATACTCACTACCCACGATGCCAATAATACGGTTACCGAAAAAGATCGGGCACTTGCCAAAAAAATTGATGAAATTTATGGGAACTAAAATATTGCTTTATGCCTTTCCCTAAATTACTCCTCAGTTATATACTCACTTTTATTGTTTTCTTTATTATCGATATGACCTGGCTAGGTTTTATTGCCAAAGATTTGTACCGAAAATACTTGGGTGGATTTTTATCTGATCAAGTTAACTGGACGGCCGCTATTATTTTTTACCTGCTCTTTATTGTGGGTATTTTTATTTTTACTATTCTGCCAGCAGTGGAAAAAAATTCATTGACATCAGCCATAATACTCGGTGCGCTATTTGGTTTCTTTACGTATGCCACTTATGATCTTACCAATTTAGCAACCTTAAAAGGCTGGCCTTTGAATATTGTATTTATTGACATTATTTGGGGAACTGTTTTAACTGCTATAGTAAGCACTGCAGGTTTTTACATTGTAAAATATTTTCAATAAAATGCTCAGTACATTTTTACAAATTGGCATATTGATACTTGTTTATGCGACTGCATGGTTTTTTATTGCACTCATAAAAAAAAGAAATGATGTAGCCGATATTGCATGGGGGCTGGGCTTTGTAGGGATTGCTTTTTTTCTTTTTCTTACCACAACTCCAACATTGCAATCAGTAATACTTTATATGCTTATTGCCATTTGGGGAATTCGTTTGGCCCTTCATATTGGTTTAAGAAGCAAGGGCAAGCCCGAAGATTTTAGGTATAAAAAATGGAGAGAAGAGTGGGGGAAGTATTTCCTGCTTCGTTCTTATTTACAAGTGTACTTACTCCAGGGATTTTTTATGTGGATCATTAGCATACCCATAATAGTAGTGTCGGTTGCAACAGATCAAGCAATAAGCCCATTCATATTGGCTGGAACGATAATTTGGTTGATTGGTTTTGCCTTTGAAGCGATTGGCGATTATCAGTTGATGGTTTTTATAAAGCATAAGAAAAACAAATCCGATATCATGCAAACGGGTTTATGGAAATATACAAGGCATCCCAATTATTTTGGCGAAGTACTACTTTGGTGGGGAATGTTCATCATTGTAATGCCGCTGCAGTATGGAATCTGGGCCATCATTAGCCCAATCACCATCAGTTATTTATTGCTCTATGTTTCTGGTATACCCATGCTCGAAGCGAAGTACAAAAACAATGAGGCTTTTCAAGCATACAAAAAAAGAACCAGTGCATTTTTTCCGATGTTGCCGAAAAATTAATATAGGCCTGCATTTCTTTAGTGTAGCTTTATAGTAATCAAACTTCAATAAAATGAATTGGTTAACCATTACATTAATCGCCATCCCTGCGGCGCTTTTAATTGCTTTTTTGATTTATAGAAATCAAAAAGACGAAAAGCAATTTGAAGAAGAATTAAAGAGTGATTATTCTAAACCCAGAAATGAAGAGGGTGATATAGAAGTTGATGAGCTTACTAAAAATGTGCACTGATATTTATTGAAAAAGTTTATGCCATTGTAGTAAACCTACATGCAATTCTATAAAACAACACTTTTGATGTTTGAATATTATTCCATTCTGTAGGATCTTCGATGTAGAATGGATTGATGGATGATAATTTCTGTCTCATTTTTTGGGTGAAGCTCACCACATATTCGGGCTCAGACACCGTTTGTTCTAGCTGATAAATACTTGATTCAATGATTTTATTGATCTCTTTTTCTGTTTTTGCGTGGCGCAACTGATCAATCAGTACTTCTTCGGATAGGGTAATATGGTTGAGCATATGCTTGTTTTGCATAAAGCTAAATCTTTCAATAATACCTTAATGTTAAGTTTTACAATGCTTACTTTTTGCATAATATTATAAATCATTGAATTCCATATATAAATAATATCAATTTAACATTAACTAATTAATTTAGTGCAATAAAATTGAAGCAACATGTATCAGCAATTGGTTGAAATCTACGGTTTACTGCCTCATCCAGAAGGTGGGTTTTATAAAGAAAATTATATTGCTGCAGAGCAAATTCCTCACGCTTCATTGCCCCATCGTTTTTCTGGCGATCGCCCTTTTTCAACGGCTATTTATTTTTTGCTAACGCAAGAAAACTTTTCTGCTTTTCACAGAATTAAAAGCGATGAGTGCTGGCATTTTTATGAAGGAGATGCTTTGTTGGTACATGTTATCAAGGAGGATGGAAATTATGAATTGATTCAATTAGGATCTAACACAATTAATGGCGAAGTATATCAGGCCATTGTTCCTGCAGGTGCATGGTTTGCTTCGGAATCTGTTGGAGCCTATTCATTTGTTGGATGTACGGTAGCCCCAGGATTTGATTTTACGGATTTTGAGTTGGCAGAAAAAAATGCGTTGTTGGGTCTTTACCCCAATCAGCATGCTTTGATTGAAAGATTATGCAGGTGATTATTTTGAATAAAAATGAATCAACAAATAACCTACAACACTCAATAAGATGATCGCCAACACGGCAATGATCAACCATTGCTGATCCATATATTCCCTGCGCTTTTTTATTTTTTCTTTTTTAGAACTGGCTTTCTTGAGTTGCTGATTGAGTTGGTCTTTTAGTTGAAGAATTTTTTTGTTTTGGCCAATCGCTTGTAATCCTTCAATGGCATCATCCATAAAAGCGGAATCGGCCATTTGTGCTTCTATGGCATGCATTTCAGCATCTGTAGCATTGCCTTCTAAATATTTTAAAAGGTCATGCTCGTTCATCTCCTTGCTGTTGTCTAATATGTTTTTTAAATCGCTCATTGTAATGGTTGTTTTTTAACCATCAATAGTTTTAAATTTCTTTTCCCGTTTTGGATATGGCTTTTTACTTGTAAACTGCTCATTCCAGTTGCCTCGCCAATTGCCTGATAACTTTGTTTCTCTAAGTAGAATAAAGTTATACAAGTTTGCTGTTCTTTGTTTAATTCAGTTATACAAGTTTCTAATAGGGTTAAATTGACTTCCTTTAACTGATGATCTTGTAAATCACTTGTATCATCAACTAAGTAAGCATTGTCTGCTAAAGAAAGGCTTGTCTTTTGATCCCTCAATTGCATCAGGCAATGATTACAGGCAACTTTATACAACCAACTTTTTGGATAGTTGATAGGGTATTTTCCCATCTCGTTCAAAGCTTTTAAAAACACTTGTTGTACGGCATCTTTGGCAGCTTCTTCATTTTTTAAATACTTCATGCAAACCCCCAACAACAACAATGTATAACGCTCTAATAATATACCCAGCCATTCTTTATTTTGATCGCTTACGAAGCGGTCGATTAATTGAACGTCGGTAATATGGTTAAATTGGTTGCTGCTCACAAGTTAAAATAAGCATTTTGTACAAGATGCAAAACAGGTAAATTTCCATAACTTAGAGTAAATTTTTTGAATGGCATATATGATGGTGTTGGTTGCAGTTGCCCCCTTAAGGGCCGAAGCTGCGCATAGGTCTGAAATGGTGAGTTCATTATTGTTTGGAGAACTAGTAGAATTGATAGATCAATCGGGCGATTTTTATCAGGTGAAGTGCCATTACGATCAATATGAGGGATGGTGCCAAAAAACACAGTTATTGGCAATAAGCAATGATTTAGTGGCCAATCAATCCAATGACCTTGCGGCCGAATTTGCTAATTTATTGGAGGTAAACGGAACCGATATGCAAATTCCTATTGGAGCTTCATTGGGTTTGTTTTCCCATAAAAAATTAACGATCGGAAAATTTGAATTCACGTATAAAGGAGTTGTTGCAAAGCCCAATCCTATCTTGTTTGCACCCGATTATATCAAACATATTGCTATGCAATATTTACACGCTCCTTATTTATGGGGCGGTAGATCTGTATTTGGAATTGATTGCAGTGGATTTACGCAACAGGTATTTCGTTTTTTTGCTAAGCATCTACCAAGAGATGCTTACCAACAAGCTGTTTTAGGAGAAGTGGTTGGGTTTTTACAAGAGGCCCAATGCGGCGATTTGGCTTTTTTTGATAATGCCGAAGGCCGAATTACCCATGTAGGTATGATGCTTGATGCGCAAACCATTGTACATGCTTCTGGAAGGGTCAGAATAGACTCAATCGACAATATGGGTATTATCAGTTCTGATACGGGTGAAAGAACCCATCAATTAAGAATTCTGAAAAGGTATTGAGCCGAATTACATGATGTCCATGGCTTTGGCAAAATAGGTAACTGTACCAGGCAATGCCAACCAGAAAAATTCGCGATAAACAAACATTAAAGTAATCATTATTGCTAACCAGAAAAAGCACAATGCCCAATATTTACCTGATGATTGTTTCGCTTCCATGAATTTATTTTTTGCAAATATAAGGTGGCTTCATCAATCTTCCATTGATTGGGCCCTGGTTTGTTTAATTTTTGTGAATTCAGCAGATTTTACCGGAAATGAGCAGCAAAATAATGGCATTATTTTACAAAGTTCGTTTTATAAAATTCAATTGCTTCTTCAATAATAGCCAAGGCTTTTGCTTTATCGCCAAAGTCTTCTACTACCACTGTTTTATTTTCTAGTTTTTTATATTCTTCAAAAAAATGCCTTAGTTCATCAAAAAAATGTTTGGGTAATTCTTCAATATTATTGTAATGGTTCACCCCCGGATCTTTAGCAGCTACTGCAATGATTTTATCATCTGGGTCTCCCTGGTCTACCATTTGCATTACACCAATTACTTTGGCATCCATTATGGTAAGTGGTTGTACCGGTAATGAAGTAATTACGAGTATATCCAAAGGATCTTTATCGCCACCATATGTGCGAGGTATAAAACCATAATTAATAGGGTAGTAGAAGGAGGAGAAAATGACTCGGTCTAATTTTAAAAGGCCGGTAGGTTTATCAATTTCGTATTTACAACGAGAACCTTGCGGAATTTCAATTATAGCATTAACTACTCTTGGTGCCTGATCTCCATAAGTTACGCCATGCCAAGGATGAACAACTGTTTGTGGTTCCATTTGAGTGATTTTATTTGGTAAGCCAATAGCCAATTGCTACTGCAATAAGACTTAAAATTAAGGTGCCGCCAGCATAAACACAAAATTGTGTATATCGCTGTTGTTGCAGTAATTGCAAATTCTCCCAGGCAAAAGCAGAAAAAGTAGTAAATCCGCCGCAAATACCTGTAGCTAAAAATAATCTCCAATAATCTGCATTCACTTGTTTTGCTGACCATCCCATGATCATTCCGATCAATATCGAACCAATTATATTCACGAGCAAAGTTGCATATGGAAATTGAGTTGGTCTAAACCCAATGGCAGCAAGATACCTAAGCACTGAGCCAATCATTCCACCTATACCCACCAATGCAATTTGTTTCATGCCATTATTGGTTAAAGGTTTTTTTATAATCTACTAGCCACTTTGCATCCCTTTTAATGATGTGCAAATATTTGCTTGCAGTATCTGAGCTAAGGCTATAGTTTAATGCTACTGTTGAATCGTTGGGTTCTTGAACTGATTGAATATTGATAGAGGCAGTTCTTAATTCCTGCCTGCCTTCTTTGTCTTTTTCTCTATAACTGGCTTCGGTTGTTTTTAATAATTGCTCGTTGGTAGCATCGGGTAATACATAAAAATGGGCTTTGATAAAATCGCCCTTTAAACAACCATCAATAAATTCTCTCCCTGCATCCAAACCGTTTTCTGCTGGCAATAAAGATGGCTGCTTGCTGTTGCATGCAACAAAAATGAATCCTAACAATACAATATACTTTGCCTTCATGCCGCTAAGTTAATCAATTAGAATGGTAAGTAATAGGGGGTTAGTAATGCCCGAAATTCAGCGCTATAGGCATTGTTGATTTTAATGATCATCTTATCCGTTTTTAATGCTGTTTCAGTTCTGCTAAGCAATAACATTGTTCTGAAATAAGCATGTTTTTCTGTTTGTTGAACATCGGTGGATTTCTGTACATACAATCCTTCTTTTTCGGCCAATGCCACAAAAATGGCTTTTCTTTCAAATGGCAGTAATACGGCAAAATATCCTTTTTCGGCAAGTAATTGATTGGCCGATACCAATAGTTCTTTTAATGTAAGTGCTTGGCTATGCAATGCCAGATTTTTATTGGTATCAGGGCTTTTTAAATCTTGTTCATAGAATGGAGGATTGCTGATAATTAAATCATACAATTTTTGATTGTTTGCTAAAGCTTGTACCTGATGATGGATCACGTTTATTTGATCTTTCCATGGCGATGCCTTGCAATTGGCTGCCGCTTCTGTTGCAGCGGCAGCTTCTATTTCTACCGCATCAATTTGTGCTGAACAAGTTTGTGCAAGCATTAAACTCAATAGTCCCGTGCCTGCACCAATATCTAAAATGCTTTTAGGGGCAATTTCACAATCATTGACTGTTTTGGCTGCCCATGCACCAAATAAACAAGCATCTGTGCATACTTTCATGGCACAGTGTTCCTGATTTACCCTAAACTGCTTAAAATCGAAATAATGATTCGGCATTCATTATTGATTTATTCCTTCCAATGCAAATAGAAACGCATAATTCAATGCAATGTCTTTTAAATAATCAAACCTGCCTGAAGCTCCACCATGCCCGAATTCCATATTGGTATGCAACAATAAGATGTTCTTGTCTTTTTTAGTGGACCTTAAACGTGCTACCCATTTGGCAGGTTCAAAATATTGTACCTGACTATCGTGTAATCCGGTTGTTACCAATAGATTTGGATAAGCTTTGGCTTCAACATTTTCATAAGGAGAATAACTCTTCATGTACAAATAAGCTTCTTTATTATTGGGGTTGCCCCACTCATCGTATTCATTGGTAGTTAGCGGAATACTTTCATCGAGCATGGTATTGATTACATCTACAAATGGAACTTGTGCAATAGCACCATGCCATAAAGTAGGAGCCATATTTACTACAGCACCCATGAGTAATCCGCCCGCACTTCCACCTTGTGCATACAGGTGTTCCGACGATGTATAACCCTGGCTAACTAAATATTTTCCACAGTCTATAAAGTCGGTAAAACTGTTTTTCTTTTTCATCAGTTTCCCATCTTCATACCATTGACGGCCTAAATCTTCTCCACCCCTGATATGTGCAATGGCAAACGCAAATCCCCTGTTGAGTAAACTTAATCTGGTACTACTAAAACTGGCATCCATACTAATTCCATATGATCCATAAGCATATAAGAGTAGGGGAGCTGTTCCATTTTTTTCAAACCCTTTTTTATAAACAATGGAAATAGGAATTTTTGTGCCATCTGCTGCTGTTGCATTCAATCTTTCTGTAACGTATTGCTTTAGATCATATCCGCCCAATACTTCTTGCTGCTTCATCAGCTTTTTATCTTTGCTCACTAAATTATAGTCATACACAGATGCAGGTGTAGTAAGTGAAGTATAACTGTACCTGAGTGTGCTGCTATTGTATTCCGGATTAGCATTAAAAGACGCGGTATAAGCGGCTTCTCCAAAATCAATATAATGTTCTTCTGAATTTTTTAAATTACGCACCCTTAATTTTACCAAACCGTCCTTTCTTTCATTCACTACAATAAACTGATCAAATTCTTCTACACCTTGAATTAACACATCTTTTCTGTGTGGAATCACTTCTTTCCAATTGCTCAATGCAGTATTGTTGAGTGGGCATTCCATTAACCTGAAATTGAGTGCATCTAAATTGGTACGAATTAAAAATTTATCTTCCAACGCAATTACATCGTACAAAACATTGTTGATTCTTGGTTGAAATACTTTGAATGATGCATTGGGTGTATTGGCGTCAATCATTCTCCATTCAGCAGAAAGCGTTGCTTGAGAAACAATGAAAATGAATTTCGAATTTTTGGTTTTGCCTACACCAATATAATTGCTCTTATCGGTTTCTTCGTACACCGTAACATCGGCTGTTGAGCCAATGGTATGTTTTTTTATTTTTTCAGACAATAAAGACACTGGGTTATTAGAGGTGTAGAAAATAGTCTTGTTGTCGTTGGCCCATGTTGGATCTCCGCCTGTTCCTGCAATGGCATCTTGATATACTTCCCCTGTAACTAAATTTTTGATATGGATGGTGTATTGTCTCCTAGATACTTCATCCACACCATAAGCCAATAGCTGGTTGTTTTCGCTGATGGCAAATCCGGAAACACTATAATACGATTTCCCCTTCGCCATCTCATCTACATCCAATAAAATCTCTTCGGGTGCAGTGAGATTTCCTTTTTTTCTACAATATTTATAATACTGTTTTCCTTCATCTGTTCTTGAATAATAATAATACCCATTGTTCAATACAGGTACGCTCTCATCTTTTTCTTTGATTCTTGCTTTCATTTCATTGAATAGCTTGGTTTGCAATTCTTTTGTACCACTGAGCATAGAATCGGTGTAGGTATTTTCCTGTGTGAGGTAGTCTACCACTTTGGTACTATCTGGACCCTTCTTAAAAAAGTCGATCATCCAATAATAGTTGTCTATTACGGTATCGCCATGAATGGTTCTTGTATGCGGTTTGATAGTTGCGATGGGTGATTGTAAATCTGGCCACTGGTAGGCTTCTTTTTTCATATTGTTAGCGTTATTGCATGCGATTAAGCTAGTCATTACAAGTAGAAGTATTGAAAGTTTGCGCATTTTGTTTGATTTAATGGGTAAGGTATATAAAATTAAAATAAAAAAAACCCTGAAACATTTGCTTCAAGGTTTTTATTTAATAAGGCAATCCAATTTATTTATCGGCAACTAAACTGGCAGTTAAATATTCCTGATTCAATCGGGCAATATTGCTGATAGAAATTTCTTTAGGGCAGGTTGCTTCACAAGCACCTGTATTGGTACAAGCTCCAAATCCTTCTTTATCCATTTGTGCTACCATATTGAGTACGCGAGAGTGACGCTCTGGTTCTCCCTGTGGTAATAAAGCCAAATGTGAAACTTTTGCACTCAAGAACAACATAGCTGAACTGTTTTTACAAGCTGCTACACAAGCTCCACAACCAATACACATAGCGGCTGCAAAGGAAGCATCGGCTTTGTCTTTATTGATTGGTAATGAATTACCATCAACCGCATTTCCTGTATTTACACTCACGTATCCACCGGCTTGTACAATTCTGTCGAATGCAGAACGATCTACCATTAAATCTTTAATTACCGGAAAAGCAGCGGCTCTCCATGGTTCTACCACAACAGTATCACCATCTTTAAAAGCACGCATATGTAATTGACAAGTAGTGTTTGCCTGCCAAGGTCCATGTGGTTTGCCATTGATATACATAGAACACATTCCGCAAATCCCTTCCCTACAATCATGGTCAAATGCAATAGGCTCTTTGCCATCTACGATCAATTCTTCATTCAATACATCGATCATTTCTAAGAAAGACATTTCTGTTGAAATATTTTTCACTGGATATGATTCAAATTGCCCCTTAGATTGATTATTTTTTTGTCTCCAAACTTTAACGGTAAGATTCAAATGAGTGTGTTCCATTATTTAAAATTTGTCAGTTAGAATTTGCTGTTGATTTATTTGTATGAACGTTGTGATGGTTTTACTACATCATATACCAATGGTTCTTTGTGTAAGTTCCATTCATGTTCTGCTTTGTATTCCCATGCAGCTACATACATATAATTGGCATCATCTCGCAAAGCTTCTCCTTCTGGTGTTTGAAATTCTTCTCTAAAATGTCCACCGCAACTTTCATTTCTATTCAAAGCATCTACGCACATGAGTTCTCCTAGTTCAATGAAATCTGCTACACGATTGGCTTTGTCTAATTCAGGGTTCATTTCATTGATGGATCCTGGAATTCTTACATCCGACCAGAATTCTTTTTTCAAAGCCTGCACATCTCTGATGGCTTCTTCCAATCCTTCTTTGGTTCTTGCCATACCGCATTTATCCCAAATGATTTTCCCCAAACGCTTATGGAAACTTTCTACTGTTTGTTTTCCTTTAATATTCATCAATAAATTGATGCGATCTGATACTGCTTTTTCAGCAGCTTCAAATGCAGGATGTGATGTTTCAACAGCTTTGCTATAAATTTCATCAGCCAATGAATTGCCCAAAGTGTAAGGAATCACAAAATAACCATCTGCTAATCCTTGCATGAGTGCAGAAGCACCTAAACGATTAGCACCATGATCACTAAAATTAGCCTCGCCCAATGCATACAATCCTGGAACGGTGGTTTGTAATTCGTAATCTACCCATAATCCCCCCATTGTATAGTGTACAGCAGGGTAGATGCGCATTGGTACTTCGTATGGATTTTCACCAGTGATCTTATTGTAC
>Ga0164293_10000454_pt1 | contig 32470 bp, 47 predicted proteins | sample GEODES118metaG_FD_111487 | JGI IMG/M metagenome (GOLD analysis project Ga0164293, IMG submission 111487) | Eutrophic lake water microbial communities from Lake Mendota, Wisconsin, USA - GEODES118 metaG | ecosystem: Environmental > Aquatic > Freshwater > Lake | place: USA: Lake Mendota...
AGGTCGCAGGGCGCTGGAGCGCATCCGGCTAGAGTCTAAACTGGACGAGATGCTGGCGCAGGTGCGAGAGCAAATGGTCTACAACACGCCACCAGAGCTGGGGTCTGTGTGGTCAAGGTTCGAGAAGGCATGGCATGACATACAAAACGAGCAGGCAGATGCGCTGGCAATAGAAACCAGAAAGATTCAGGCAGCTAGATGGCAACGAAAGCAGGCGGTAAATCGGCTCAAGGCGCGTCTGGTATACGTTGGGGCGACCGTGTTCGTGATTCTATGGGCGGTGGGAATAATGCTTCTGGTGGTCAGAAGCGCGACAATGAGGATGTACCTTGGTCACTGATTGCTACGGTCATGGCTGTGGTGCTGATGTTCTTTATCGTCATGCCGATCTTGGCCTTCATGTACTACGATATGTGGTTCGCCACGCAGGCGGCAGTGCATGAGGTTAGGAAGATGCGAGAGCTGCGGCGTGAGATTCAAAGCGAAAGGATGTATGGCAAATGATTGATCGCAACGCATTCAGAAAGTTTATTCCTAAGAGCAAGTACGCTGACCAGTGGTACGACGCATTGTTCAGTCCGCAAATAGAGTTTAGCGGGAAGTCTTTGCTCGAAGAGTACGAGATCAACACACCGAAGCGCATTGCTGCTTTCCTTGCCCAGACTAGCCATGAGTCAGGCGGCTATGTATTCCTGACAGAGAACCTGAACTACAGTGCAGAAGGTCTGGTCAGAATATTCAACAAATACTTTCCTGACTTGGCAACGGCCAAGCCCTATGCCCGTAACCCTGAGAAGATAGCGAATAAAGTTTACGCTAACCGCATGGGCAATGGCGATGAGGCCAGCGGAGATGGGTTCAAGTTCCGTGGCCGAGGAATTTTGCAGCTCACCGGCAAAAATAATTACTTTTGGTTTGCTGCTTCGCTTGAGATTACACCTGAAGAAGCGGCTGAATATTTGCAGACCTTCGAGGGAGCAGCGCAGAGTGCTTGCTGGTACTGGAGTGAAAATAAACTCAATCGTTTCGTTGATGCGAATGACTTTAAGGCATTAACCAAGGCAATCAATGGCGGCTACATAGGACTGGAAGACAGGGAACATCACTATGAAATTGCGCTCAATAGCTTTAATACTTCTGGCACTCGCATGGCTTAGTGGGTGTGAGGACCGCTTCAGGTACCCTTGTATGGATAACAAGAACTGGAGTAAGCCCGAATGCCAACGACCAACTTGCGCCATCACGGGTACTTGCCCTGACCAGCTAGTACCTGCTGCTGACTTTAAGCCGGAGGAACAAAAATGAAGTGGAGTCCTGACCAAATTGATTCTGTCATCAAGCTAATTATTGGTACCACATTCTGCTTGGTACTTTTAATGATGAGTACATTGTCAATGTACAGTGTTGTATTCGTCACTCAAAGTATGACCTCTATTGCGCCTGCGGATAAGCAGTTCTTTATGTTGCTATCCGATATGTCGAAATACATATTGGGTGCATTGGCAACATTGCTTGCCATCAAAGGTAAGGACGGCGTTGCCAAATTGATTGACCCACCACCCGGTGTTAGCAAGGCAAGTGACTGGGCTGATCCGACTCCACCTAAGTCGCCACCACCGTCGCCTACTCATGCGCCTGTCCGCATGGAACCTACGATTGATCCAATCTCTGCCACACCTGTAGCCACAGGCTATGGCGGTAAGGCAGCACCTGTTCAACCACCTCACCCGGAGATTTCATAATGCTGATCTATGCGCGTATGGCTGTCACAGTTATTGCCAGCTTGTTCTTGGCTTTCCAAATCCATGCTGGCGAGACAAAGAAAGTTTGCCACGCTGAGAAGGATAAGAAGGGTAAGGAAGTACAGGTCTGCCGCGAGGTAAAGATTCATAAGAAGCTTGATGGCACAAAAGTGCCGCCATCAAAATGAATCCCTATTTTGTGGCCGGTGCCGTTATCGCTGTCGCCCTTGCAGGCGCTGGTGGCTATGTCAAAGGTACGGCGCACGGTAAGGCAGAGGTCCAGTCTGCGTGGGATCAGGAACGTGCCAAGCAGGCAGAGGAATATGCGAAGGCACAGGCTGCTGCGCGTGAGAAGGAGCAGGAACTACAGGCACAGGCTGACCAGTTAAGGAAGGAATCGTATGAACAAATCAGGGATATTAATGCTCGGTCTGACAAGCTTATTAACAGCTTGCGCCAGCGCCCCGAGCGTCCCACCACCTCGGCAAGTGCCGTGTCCGGTGCCACCCAATCTTGCAGTGGAGCGAGTGGAGCGGAGCTGGCAAGCCGAGATGCAATCTTTCTTGCAGGGTACAGTGCCGATGCCCAAAGACTCCAAGCAGCCCTCGACACCTGCGTCAAACAATACGAAGCCTTGAGGCCTAAGTAGCGCGTCTGAAGTAGTCAGTCGGGATATGGACCACTGGTTCTATATCCTGACTGTCCCCTCTATCTTTCCTGCCGCCTACGCCGTAGGTAACATCGCACCAGCCTTGCTTGTGGTAGAAGATACCGTCGCTCCACCGGACGATGACAATGAACTTTCCCCCGATCTCTTGTGCCATTGCCTTGCCGTGCATCCACTTGTGCATTGATAGCATCAAGGTAGGATACTGACTGCGAGGATTGTTTCGGCACTTGAGTTCAGCAAATCCTTTGGCTTGTCCTTTCTTTGTCAGCATCCAGTCTACATGGTAGGCGCGAGGCAGCTTGTGAAAGTCCACTTCCCACATGAGGTACAAAGCTTCTTGTACTTCCTTCTCTCGCTTTAAGTCTGCCTGTGTCTCATAGATGGGGCGCATTCTTTTCCTTCAGCTTGGCTTCGATTGCACGGGCAAACTCTGTCTGCTTTTCTTCGCTGCAATAGTTCACCAGCGTAATGTTGCAGTCGCCAATGACAGTGCCGATTTCATCATCCGTTAATGATTGCCATTCGCGTTGTGGCGGCATAGAGCCTTTCTGATACTGGTTGTGGTCTCCACTCATGGCGCACCCCTTTCGCGGATAGCTAATGCGTATTGGCTACCAAAGTAAAGGTCATCATCTTCAACCATCTCACATAGCTTCGCGCACTCCTCTCGTTCCGCTTCCAATAGCCGTTTGATGTCATGGATACTTGCTGTGTAAAGAGAAACTGGGAATTCAAATCCTTGCACTTTGACTTCTGTGAATCCAGCCTCTCGCGCCATGCGGATAATGTCATCTCTGGTCATTTTTTTCCCTGTGTTTAGTTGCCGCTTACGCCACAGACTCATTTCAAATCGTCCAAATCAGACAAGTCTCTGGCTGTTGTGAGTACCGCTATGATTGCTTGTTCTGAACTGTTGACAACATTGACATGGCCGCGCCAGTCTCTATGCCAGATTATTTGGTCTGGCGTTAGCTTCTGTTGCGACGGTGACTTGTTGCCATCCTTCAACTCCAACAATATGTTGAAACCTTTATAGCCGACTAACAGGTCCGGGCATCCAGCGCCTACGCTGTGCAGATGCTGAACGGAACAGCCGAGAGTCCGCAATGCTTTGACGATCTCCTTCTGGTTGTCATCTACCTTTGCGGCTCTCATTCCATTCCTTTCTTTTTATCAACACATCATCTTTTACTGAGTCGTACTTGTCGCATTCATGAACGGTTCGGATCGGCATGAAGACAGCGCCTTTGCTATACAAGTCCGCTGCCATACATCTACCGAATCCGACTCGAACATGAGATGGATAGTCTCTCAGGTTAAAGTTCACACAGTGTAGGCAGAACATTATTTTTTCCATAGAAACTAGGTGACTTTAGTTCTTTGCACGATAGGCAGACCCAGCGTCTTGTCCTTCTACACTCTTTCCACTCGCCACCTTCAGTCTCTCGGTGGCTGTTGCAGGCGCTGCACCACTTTAGGTTTGCGCTTGTCTTCGCACTTTGGCTCATCGATTATTCTCTGTTGACTTGAGATGCCGTCGTTATATCCACGCTTGTACTCGCCGATGCTTTTGTCAGCGAGTACGATAGCACCCCAGTAGATTACCGCCATCGTGCTGGCGATTGCGACTAGGTTCATCATAAGAGTGCCTTGATGTCTTTGATGGGTACCTCGAATGTCTCATGCACTTTCAGGATGAGGTTGGCTGTGACTGGCCTGCCTGACCTGAACTTACTGACGGCAGATGGTCCGACCTCTAGCATATGTGACAACTGATAGTCACTTCTGATACCGAATCTTTCGATCAAAAAATCGAATAGGCGATGCGGCTTGTTGTTTACTTTTATTTTGCTCATGTTGGTATTCTCCCCATGTTTGTTTGACATCTGTCTCTACTGATTTGCGCGGAACAAAGCGAGTCGGATCGCTCTGATCCTGTTCGCATATGTACTTCTTGCGGTCCCGTAGATACTGCTTTGCTATCTCAAGTTTGACGTTGTGGTCCATGATCTTCCTTCACGTTGTCAGATTTGCCTTCCTCTTCCCGCATCTGGTGGCCTAGCCAAGCCAGTCTGGTCTGGTGGCCTTGCGTTAGCACCACCTTGACTAGCGTGGGTGTTCGCTTGATCGTTGGATCGTTGGCTTCTCGCAGTTCACGCAGGGCTGTCATCCTTGCTCTGGGTGCTGCCCTGCCTGCACCAGCGGTCTTGTCTGCCAGCGCGTTGTACTCTTTGAGCCACTCTTCCAATGACGATAATTCCTGCGGGTCTTTGCGAGGTGTGTACAAAAGCCATCCACCACCAGAAGTTTCTGCTTCCTCTGGTTCTGCGACGACTTCTACTACCTCTGCTTCAACGGTAACTGTACCATCGACCACTTCTACAGCGGCTTCCTGATAGGAAGGTTCTATTACTTCAGGCAAAGCGATAGCATCCAATGGATTCTTAGGCGTGATGTCCTTGGCTTCTTGCTTGGCTTCTGCTGGGTAGTCATCTGCTTCCTCAGTAGTTATCAAACCTTTAAGTGCATCTGGGAAAGCATCTCTCAGGGCAAAACCTCTGGCTCTCATTTGCAACATTCTCTTTGGGTAGGATGTCCAAGGACCTTGTTTATTCCACAGTCCTGCCCTCTTTGCGTCCTCGACTGAGAACTTGGCTGTGACGGGCTTACGGCCCCTTCTGTGGGCGATACAGACAGCGATAGGGTTCGGTGTACCTTCGCCCTCAAAGAACTCTTCGACGCCCTCACAGGCTGGGTGTGCCTGTACCAGTGCCATTGCTGCGTCACCATAGACTGATGGCTTGCCGTTGATGACGCTGATGTTTTGCAATGCCTGCATGGGTGCTAGTCCAATCTCGTTGCCCCATTGGATAGCCACCAGTATGTCCAATGGCTTGCCTGCATAGGCTTTGGGGACTAGATTGGATGCTGCTAATTCGCCTGCGAAGGTCTTAGCTTCTGAAAAGGTTGTCGGCAGGAAGCCGTTTCTAACTGTCACGTTGCTCATTGTTTTTTCTCCTTGATGGTTAGGCTTGACTGCCGGATTGAGTAACCCTCTTTGGCGGGGATGACTCTCTCTGTTGTTGCTTTGTAGTGGCGCATCGGCCAGCTTACTTGGTACTTCCCGATCTCAGCTTTGGTGGCTGTTTGCATTGCTTCTTTGATACGTTTCTCTCTGTCATCTATGATCTCTTCACATTGCTTGATGTCCTGCTTGGCTTCGTAGATGTCTCGCGCCCACGTTTCGAACTCACCACCTAAGTGGACTGTGGCATCTTCGCCTGCGCCCCATGTCCTGTTGGCATCGTCACTGTTGACAGGTGGATAGTAGTCAATATGCATATCTGCTTTCCAGATGTCAAGTCTACGTTGGAAGTCGAGCGTAGCTTTTTCGATTGCCCGAAGGGTAGGCTCGTGCGGTTTGAAAAGGAAAATCCGCAACTCTGTACCGCGATAGAGGACTGCCAGAGCGCCCCATTTAGCGCCTGTGATATCCATCTGTGCCTGTAGTTGGATTGGTCCCCTGTACAGGGCTGGCGTATGTTCTGGGGCGACTGAGGTTAGCTTGGCTTCGATGATGCCGACACCTGTTAGCTGCATGATGTCGCCGTCCATGACCATGATTCCCTTGTCTGGATCATTGGAAACCACTATTGCGTTTCCATTTGCTACAGCATCTATGCTACAGGCCAGCGGCAGCAAAGGATGAAAGCGTGGTTCAGGGTGATGCGTTATCAGATCGGTAACGCCTAATCGCTCTGCTGCTTTTTCAATGATGATTCGCTCGAGCGTGTCGCCCCACTGCATTGCTTCATTTTGTGCTGATGTTGAATCGATGCCGTTTATAGCTTCTATGCCAGCTTGTAGCTCGTCATTAGGACTGCGGTATTTGCTATACCCCATGATTGAGGGCAAGCGGGATGCTGAGAGCATTGTGTTAGGTGTAACTTTTCCGACCATGATAGACCCCTTATTAAAATGGAAAGATGACACGTTCGATGATGCGTTCAATCATTGAATGATTGATTGAATAACCCTGTTGCTCTGATAAATGCAATAAATGCAATACTTGGTAAGCGTCCTGCTCGGTAATGTCCGGGTTTATTTCCTGAACAATGGCAAGGGATACAGGGATTGAGGGTTGCTTGGTTAGGCAAATAGGCATGATGGCTCCCAAAGGGTTTATAGGGCGGTAAAAAAGGGCTGTGAAGCCCTGAAAGTAATCCGGCAGGGGTTAGCTACCGGATCGGGTGAAAAGGGTTTATATGGCCTGTATTAGAACGACATAAGGACAAAGAGAAAGGCCCATAAGTACAGAAAAGCTATCAGACCTAATAACATTTCGAAAATAGTTTGTTTCATCATGCCTCCGAGTAATCTTCGATCATATGCTCGGCGATTTCATGCCAATTAACCTCACTCAGGAAAGCCAGCGCGTAATCTTTGGCGAGTCCGTCATTGGTGGTGCAATCGATCAATGATTCGGCATGATCTTTTAGTGCTTGCCCTAGATCGTAGGAATCTAGCCCGGTGCCGAAGTCGCTCGGTTCCATGCCATCAATCATCTCCAGATTGACGCGCCAAGTCGCGTAATTAGTCCAGCCATTGTATTTGTTGTCCATTTTGCATTTCCTTTTAGGTTTAAGCGTTGATAGAGAATTTCTCAATTTCGGCGGTAAGTTGCTCCACCGTGTAGATTTTGTTGATGCGCTTGCCGCTGCCGAAGAAGTGAGTGACGGTGTACTTACCATCTCGGCGAACGCCATAGATTCGCATCTCATGGCCTGATAGTCTGCCGTCAGCTTGACGATTCATGCTGCCGTAAACATCTTTAAATACTTTCATATTGTTCATTTGCTATTTCCTTTCAGGGTTAGCGTTATGCTTCGGGGTGAGGGTTTTCGTATGCGCTACGGGCTACGGCTAAAAGCATTTCAGCCTCGCTGTCTGTTAGACCAAAATGATCAGCAAAGCCGCCGATAGTCAGAAAATCATTGACCCAGACCATGTATAAATTTGTTAATTGTTCGCGTGTCATTTGTTCCCCCGATCAGATTATCGATTGTTCGTGATTTAGGGCAACGAAGCCGCCACCCATCAATACAGCGCCACATAGGCAGAGAATTCCGCAGGCACTAACAGGGGCTGAGATGATGACAGCGAAGATGGTGAGGATGAAAAATACTAATGACGAGAGGATGAGTGCTGTTGAATCTTTCATGATGTCGTTTCCTTTTAGGTTTAGACAGGCCCCGAAGGGGCGGATTGTTTAGTTGCTTAATTCGTTGGCAGCTTCGATCAGGTTTGCAGCGTAGAACCCGACAATGTGCGGTTTTGCAACAGAGTACGCACCATCGTCTAAGTAGTTGGCACGATATAGCCAATATGCGCGCTCACCTGATAATCCGGTTTCTTGATATATCCAGATGGCTCCGCACTGTTCTGTGATTATGTTTTCCATGATGTCATTTCCTTTTAGGGTTGACGTTTATCAAGTGCTACGGATCGGAGTATAGGCATTGCTTGGCAAATGACAAGTAATATATTTTAATCATTGCCTGCATTGTGATAGATTCCGCAAATGGCACATAAGGCTACATTACTTAGGTTGCGTCCTGAGATACGCGAGATGCTCGACAAGCTTGCGGCAGATCAGCGTCGAAGCAGAGTAAGCATCGTTGAGGCGGCAGTACGGGAATATTACCGCAGCAGAGAGAGTACAGAAGATAAACTTAGCAGGATGATAACTAATGCAAAGCTTTGAGTTACCAGAAGCCCCGAGGATAAGGGAAGCGAAGCCGATTGATCGGAGAATGTATTCAGTAGTGCCGATCAGGGCAGCGAGTGACAAGCGGCTGAGAGCTACAGCATGGCGAGTATTGGTTAGCGTATGCAGCTATGCGAACAGGGCAGGCCTCTGCTGGCCGGGATATGAAAACCTAGCCGCAACCCACGGAGTAACTCGGCAGGCAGTAGGCAGGCAGATCAAGAAGCTTATCGCTTACGGCTATTTGCAAAAGGTTAAGAATCATTCATGGGGCAGGACAGCGCAAATACTCAGAGTTATCTATGATGAAACATTGTCTGATAGGCAATTGCTTGAGCGCATACCCTTCGAAGAGAAACCGCCGGGGCATCAGTGGAAAGTGTTAAAAGATGCGGAGGAAGAATTTAACAATCCCGAACAAATGGGGACACACCAAGAGGTTGCTATAACGGCAAGCAGGAAGGATGAGGGGGAGCTAGTAACAAAAGCATATATAGCAAGATGGATATCTCTCAATCGTCAGGCAGGCTTTAGCAGGTTAGCAACGCCTGAGGATGAGGTAGTCATTGCTGAGTTAGCAGCGGCAGGGGTGACAGTGCCTGTACTTGATGACATCGTGAGGGCTGTCCTTGCTGCTGTAGCAGGGACTAGCCGTGAGCCGCCACATAGAATCAGTGCATTTAGGCGGCAGGCTATCGATGCCGTATCGAAAGAGGACCATGCTCCCCCCTTACCGTAGGTATGTGGGCGTGGGTACTCCGCTCAATTTTTCCCAGCTTTTTAGCCGTTTGCAGGCTGGTTTTTGCCGAGCGGCAGCCGAGAAACTGCTGCGATGGCCTTGTTCCACTGCCTTGTTTATAACGTGACGGCCCGGAACCGAGGGAGGTTTAGAACTTTTAATTATATAAAATGGGGAGTCTCGGTTCCTCTGGGCTGGGTGCTGGCCCGGCAGTGGTGAGGTTGAGGCTAGGTACCTCACGGGGTGGACGATAGAACACCTAACCCATATTTTTTTATGGGTAGAATCCATTGCTGGATGCTTGCTCTTGTTTATCTAGGCTAACAGAGGTGTCAGTCTCTGCAAGAACTATGTGTCCCGATATTCTCTACCTGATCCCATCCGGGGGTATGAATAAGGAGTACCGTCCTATTCGCCACGTTTATTCCCTTGGTCGCAAGCTACCTACGGGAGGGCTGGGTCATAGCCCCGAAATGAAGTATAGTGGATGAGCAGAATACTGCAAATAACTTTTAGTAATCTCTTTGGAGAGCCATATGAACTACGGTAACAAGCCATATGAATTGCAGGATGACAATGGGAATTTGTTTAAGAATAAGAAGAAGGGTGAGAATAGCCCGGACTGGTCTGGGAAGATAAAGTTGAACAGCCAGTTGTTTTATTTGTCTGCGTGGGAGAAGAAGACGAAAACTGGCGATGTGTTCTTTTCGGTAAGGCTTGGGAAGATGGTACCAGCAGAACCTAGTCAGCATAGTATAGATAAGGGCAATGGGTATGCCCCCGGCGATAGGAAAGACACGCTGGATGAGGAAATCCCATTCTGATATATTGACAGGGGGAAAGCGGATTTTACTGTTCGGCATATGCCCCCACGCGGCAGAAGTTCAGTAATGGAGCGAGTACCCATCCTATAACCCCAAGGGGAGCCACATGACCTACCTGTTAGCAATATCACTAAGCCTGCCACCGCCAGATACTTTAGAGAAGTGCTTCTGGCGACACTACTGTACGCTAGAGAAGTGCGTCAGTTGCTCAATCTGCTGTTATGAGTCATCCTGTATGAAAAGCTGTTTCTGAAATACGGGGGAAAGCTGTGTCGATCATTAGTAGGTCGTCAAGGGTTACAGTGAGTACCCCACCCGATATTTTGGAGTATGCCCTGCGACTAGCGGGGTTTAGCCCAGCCGCAGGTGGCGCAGGTTTTTTTTGTTTGTTTTTCCCTGCTAACAGCGGCAGTGTGGAACCGGCCCCTATACTGGTGAGACTACACGGACACCTCGGAAAGACGAGGATCACCCTAAAAGACTATGAGCGTAAGCAAACAAATACCATCGATTAAGAACTGGGGCGGCGTTCGCAGAATCCAAGAACGATTAGGCGGCTCCACCACCATCGCTAAAAACAGAGAAGCAGTGGCCTATGCGCTGCTGACCATCGCTAATACCAAGTTGACCGACATCATGGAGTGGGATGAAACCGGCAACATTAAGGTCAAAGCCAGCAAAGACATCCCTGAACACGCCCTGCAAGCTATCAAGTCCATCAAGGTCAACGAACGCTACGACAAAGAAGGCGGGTGCGTCAGAACACTAGACATCGAACTGTACGACAAAGTGGGTGTGCTACGCATCTTAGCCAAAGCCTCTGGCCTATTGGATACGGTCGAGGATTCCGATAAACCGAGCGTGATCGGCATTAACGTCAAAGCCCCTGAGATTATCGACGCAGAGGAAGTCCGTGAGCAAAACTAAAGAAGCAGGTACCAAAGAGATGCCCGTAACTGGGCTGAACTTAGACTTTTCCACCAGCCCAATGGTGTGGAAGTTCCTGCAATCCAAAGCATTCGTTCGTGGAGTCATGGGGCCAGTAGGTTCCGGCAAGTCATACGCCTGCTGCGCTGAGATCATGATGAAGGCCGTGCAGCAAAAGCCTTCTCCGATTGACGGCATTAAGTACAGCCGCTTTGCGATTGTCCGAAACAGCTACCCGATGCTGAAAACAACGACCATCAAGACATGGCTCGACCTGTTCCCAGAAAATACCTTCGGGCCACTGCTATGGACACCACCGATTACCCACCACATCCGACTGCCTGCGAGAGAAGGTGCCGCTGGAATCGACTGCGAAGTCATCTTCCTTGCACTGGATCAGCCAAAGGATGTCAGAAAGCTGCTGTCGTTGGAGTTGACAGGTGCATGGGTCAACGAGGCACGGGAACTACCCAAAGCCGTCATCGATGGACTAACACACCGAGTCGGACGATATCCGACTAAGCGTGATGGTGGGGCAACTTGGCACGGCATCATCATGGATACCAACCCAATGGATGACGACCATTGGTGGTTCAGACTGGCAGAAAAGGAGAAAATGAGTGGGGCGTTTAAATGGGAGTTCTTCAGACAACCCGGTGGAGTCGAAGAAGCAGATGTTGCAGAACTTCCAGAAAATCCTGAAGCTAACGATTGCATCTATAGTGCAGGAAGGTGGTGGAAAAAGAATAGCAAAGCTGAAAACATCGGCAATCTACCAGCAGGCTACTACCAGCAAATGCTCCTTGGAAAAAACCTAGACTGGATTCGCTGCTACGCCGAAGGTAAATACACTTATGTGCAGGAAGGCAGACCCGTCTGGCCTGAGTACGACGACAACATGATGTCATCCGACTTGGATTACGACTCCAGCCTGCCCATCCACGTTGGCCTCGACTTCGGTTTGACCCCAGCCGCCGTCATCGGACAGAAAACAGGCGCAGGTACATGGAATATCCTGCACGAAATCGTTACCTTCGACATGGGCCTTGAGCGTTTCGGCCAGCAATTACTGGGTGAACTGAACGCTAGATACCCAAAAGCCCAAGTATTAGTGTGGGGCGACCCCGCCGGTATGCAACGTGACGCTATCTACGAAGTCACTGCCTTCGATCACCTGCGAACACTGGGTTTACGAGCCCAACCTACCCCCAGTAACGACTTCAAAGTACGTCGGGAAGCCGCAGCCGCACCCATGCAACGCCTAATCGGCGGTAAACCCGGCCTGCGTGTGGACAAATCCTGCAAACTTCTTAGGAAATCCCTAGCCGGTGGCTACCATTTCAAGCGAATCTCAGTCGGCGCAGGGCAAGAACGCTTCCGAGATGCACCCAACAAGAATGAACACTCCCACGTTGGCGACGCATTCGGGTATTTGCTACTAGGTGGCGGCGAACACCGCAGAATGACCAAGAATTCCCACCTGCCTACAGGAACTTTCACCGCACAAACCATCGCTAACAGCGACTTCGATGTCTTCGCATGATTGCCTTCGACTTAAACGAGCAAGTCCGTCGCCCCAATGGGGCGATTTTTATGCCCTACGCCCCAGACCATGTTAGTTACATAAATACTAACAACAAAGACATCCTCTGTATTGGGGATAGCGTTTCTCGTGAGCAACTGGTAACGGCTCAAGCCAACATGGGCGAGGCCACAACCGTCATGATCCACGGTCAACCCGTCGGCGTGTTCGGCATGGTGCCACTTTGGCCGGGTGTTGCCGAGATGTGGTTCATCCCAGATGAACGTCTACGCGCCTATCCTATATTCATGACCCGTGGCGGCAGAGCATTTATGGATATATGCGCGATATCCTACGGTTTACACCGGCAACAGATTACAGTAAGGTGCGACCACGAAGCAGCGGTTAAATGGGCGAATGCTATTGGATTTAAGCAAGAAGGTATCTTAAAAGCCTATGGAACCGATAAGGCTGATTTCTACATGATGAGCATTGTGAGGCAAACATGAGCGGATTATTTGGCGGTGGCTCAGATCGGGCTGTCCGCGCACAAATGGAACTACAGCGCCAAGCTAATGAGCGCGAGTCGGCACGGATTAAAAAACAAGAAGACGATATTGCTGAACTGAAAACAGAAGAAGCGATGCGGATGCAAGCGCAAGCCAGAGCTAGACGGCGTGGCGGTCAACGCGCATTGCTGTCTGCCGAGCGCATGGACGCAGAGGCGGGTATACCACAATTGGTTGTAATGGAATAAGGAGCTAATCATGAGCGGTGTAGCAAAAGGCGTTGGAAATGTATTTGTAAAAGCAGGTCAGGCTTTAAGCGGTAAGAAAAAGGCTGCACCTGCTGAAGCAGCTATGTCAGCACAGGCCGCAGCGCCACAGCCAGCAGGCGCTCAAGCTGCTGGTTCTGCTGCTGCTAGAGTAGCGCCACCAGAAGAACGTGCGATTGCTTTGCGTCGTCGTCGCGGTTCTCGCGCATTACTATCACAAGAGCGTGTCAATGCGGAATCTGGCCTTGGCGGTGAAATGACAACGCTCGGAGGAATGTAATGGAAAAGTCCGACAAGATGAAGAACAAAGTCACGAAGGTGATGCGCGAGTACAAAGCTGGCAAGCTGAAATCATCGAGCGGACAAAAGGTTAAGTCACGCGATCAGGCTGTGGCGATTGCTATGTCCGAAGCTGGATACAAGCAGAAAGGCAAGTGATGAAAGAAGTCTGGGATAAACCACGCCCTAAAGACTTGGGCGAACCAAAGAAGCTTTCTCCTATGCAGAAGAAGGCAGCACAGATGATGGCAAAGAAAGCTGGCCGTCCGTACCCAAATCTCGTGGACAACATGAGAGCCGCTAAAGGGAAATAAGATGCTAAAGATTGAACTTGAAATGGGCGATGACGACGAAGAAGAGATGAAGAAACCGTCAGCCCTGCAAAAGAAAGTGGCGCAGATTATTGCCAAAGAAAACGGCAGGAAGAAGCCCAACAAAGAAGACATGATGCGGGCTGCGAAAGTAGACGAGGAAGAAGAAAATGGCGACTAGAGCATTGCAGTTCGTGTCTGGCGATAGACACGCAAGGATTTACAAGTGGGAAGGTCTTCTGCAAAACGACGATGGTGCCGCGCTTCAGGTCGATGAATTCCACCACATCACAATTCATGGCTTCGGTAGCTTTTCTGGTAGCGCAAACCTCAATATCCTCGGCTCGAACAGCGGTACAAACTTTGCTGTTACTAAGAAACATGACGTTGGATCAATGATCCTGACGGCTGACTCGATAGAAACTTTGCTAACAGAGCCACGGTTTATTAAGCCATCGATTACTTCTGGTAATGGAAGCACGGATATTGATTGCTGGGTGATCTTAAGGACTGACGGGACGACATGAGTAAGCTGAAGGACCCTGAAGGTGGTTTGACAGCCGCAGGCCGAGCGCACTTCAAGCGTAAAGAAGGCGCAAACCTAAAGCCGGGTGTCAAAGGCGCAGCCGATACGCCAGAAAAGATGCGGCGTAAGGGGTCGTTCTTGACGAGATTCTTTACCAATCCGTCTGGCCCGATGAAGAAGCCCAGCGGAGAGCCAACTAGATTGGCGTTGTCAGCAAAAGCATGGGGCGAACCAGTGCCAAGCGACCGTTCTGCCGCAGCAAAACTGGCAGCAAAAGGCAGGGCTTTATTGAAACGATACGAAGCGAGTAAAAAATAATGGCTTACTCAGTTGAAGAGATCATCAAGCGTCACAAGACCGCACGGGCAAAGAAAGAATTGTTCCGCGATTTGTACGAAGACGCTTACGAATTCTGCTTACCCCAGCGTAACCTCTACGGTGGGGAATACGAGGGCAAAAGCCCCGGCCAAAAAAAGATGGCACGGGTGTTTGACTCGACCGCAATCAACTCCATCCAACGGTTTGCGAACCGGATGCAGTCTGGTGTCTTCCCGCCACAGCGCAAGTGGTGCCGCCTAGAGCCGGGTCCTGATATTCCAGATGATCGTCGCTACGAAGCGCAGGTTGCACTCGACCAGTACACAGAGAAGATGTTCGCTGCCCTAAAGCAGTCGAACTTCGATATGGTCATTGGCGAGTTCTTGCTGGACCTGTCCATCGGTACCGCTGTCATGATGGTGCAGCCGGGCGATGATGACAATCCGATCAACTTTACCCCTGTGCCACAGTTCTTGGTGAGCTACGAGGAAGGTGCGAACGGTCAGGTAGACAATGTTTACCGCATGATGCGTATCAAAGGCGAGGCAGTCTTCCAGCAATGGAAGGGCGCTAAAGTTACAGGTGACCTTGCCCGGATGATTCAAGACAAGCCGACTGATGATTTCGACTTTGTTGAAGCTACCATCTACGACTATCGCCGTGGCGAATACCACTACTGCGTGATCCATGAGCAATCAAAGCAGAAGATTTATGAGCGTCTGCTAAAGCGTAGCCCGTGGGTCGTTAGCCGTTACATGAAGGTAGCTGGTGAAATCTATGGTCGTGGTCCTGCGATTACCGCGCTGCCTGACATCAAGACACTGAACAAAACACTGGAACTCCTGCTAAAGAACGCATCGCTAGCAATCAGTGGTGTGTACACAGCAGCAGATGATGGCGTGTTGAATCCGCAGACAGTGAAAATTATCCCCGGTGCGGTTATACCTGTGGCGAGAAACGGTGGTCCGCAAGGCGAGTCTCTCAAAGCATTGCCCCGTGCTGGGGATTTCAATGTTAGCCAGATCGTTATCAATGATCTGCGTCAAAGCATCAAGCGTACCCTGCTAGATGAGTCGTTGCCACCAGACAATATGTCGGCACGGTCGGCCACCGAAGTCGTTGAGCGCATGAAAGAGCTGTCGCAAAACCTTGGCTCTGCCTTCGGACGCTTGATTAACGAAACCATGATTCCTTTGGTATCCAAAATCCTTGAGGTGATGGATGAAAAAGGTTTGATCGTAATGCCGTTAAAGGTCAACGGTATGCAGGTCAAGGTGTCGCCAGTAGCTCCGCTGGCAATGGCACAGAACATGGAAGAGATCAGCAACATTATGCAGTTCAAGCAGCTTGCCGAAGCGTTTGGTCCTGAAGGCCAGATGGCATTGAACAACGGTGAGACAGTCGATTACATCGGTGACAAGCTAGGTGTACCTGCCACACTGCGGATGAGTTCGATTGAACGTCAGCAGGCAATGGCGCAGCAGGCACAGATCGCCGCAGCAATGGCTGAACAGCAAGGTATGGTGCCAGCCGGTGCAACGCAAGTAGTAGAGCAAGCGTCAGGTGAAATGGAAGAGGGGGTGATGTAATGGACTACGGCAAGCGACCAGACGGTAGCCCAAAGGGCAAAGGATTCTTTGGTGAAATCCCACGCCCAGACGGCAATGTGATGACCGAGGTTAGCATTGGCGTAGGCTTAAACGGCAAGGAAACGCTGATCCCGTTGATCGTCCCAACACTAACCAAACAAGAGTTGGATTACTTGCGTAAAAGCAATGTTGATTCACCTGACTTTATGAAGAACATACCGCCATCGATCATCGACAAGGCGGTTGATTATGCGGCAGGGAGAGTCAAACAGAACAAATCTCCCTTTGCTGATTCCACGGAGAAGTTTAGTTTGCCAACAAAATAGGGAGAGTTATGGCTGGGTGGGATGATTTAGAAGCAATTCCTACAGTCGATGCGGCTGAAGTTATATCAAAAAGAGAAGAACTAGACCGCTTAGTGCAGCGCGTGTTTGGCACTGAGGACGGTAAAAAATTGCTGCAATGGATGCGAGGGGCTTACCTTGAGAATCCATCGTGGCAACCCGGTGCGGATAACAGTTATGGCTACTGGCGCGAAGGCCAGAACGCCGTTATCCGCGATCTTGAAGCTCGAATAAGGAGAGCCCTGCAATGACAGACACAGCAGATACTGGTGGCCTTCTCGCTGGTGAATCGATTGATTCCGCTGACGAGGCGACAACCCCGGAGGCTGGTGTAAGTGTTCCACATATTGACCAACCAACATCCCAAAACCTGTCCGCTGAGATCGATGACGATCCGCTAGAGCGGCCAGACTATTGGCCCGAGAAGTTCTGGGTCAAAGACAAGAACGAACCCGACCTCGAAGGGCTGGCAAAATCCTACTCGGAACTGGAGAAAAAGTTTCGTGCAGGAAAGCACAAGGCTCCTGAAGGCGGTAAATACGATACTTCCGTGCTGGGCGAAGACATCTCCGATGATCCTTTGGCAAGTGCTTATGTGGGCTGGGCTTCAAAATACGGTCTAAGCCAAGAAGCATTTGACGAAATGGCAAGTCAGTTTGGCGAGATCATGGGCGCTCAGTCCGAGATGACCCAGCAAAGTGCCGAGCGGGAACGGGCATTACTGGGTCCTAAAGCCGATGCCATCATCCAAGGCCATGCCCAGTGGGCAAGAGGGCTGGTGCAAAAGGGTATTTGGTCTGCGGACGACTTCGAAGAGTTTAAGGTCTGGGGCGGCACAGCCAAAGGTCTTAACGCTTTGACAAAACTTCGTGAGGCTTATGAAGGCCGGGTTCCTGTAGAATCCGTTCCTCTTGAGGGTGCGCCTAGCAAGGACGAACTCTACGAGATGGTAGGTCGCCCAGAGTACAAGACCGATCCACAATATCGGCGCAAAGTCGAAAAGCTTTTTCAGCAGGCGTTTGGCAGCTAACCTCTTCCTTCGTGGAGATTTCCCCGCTTCGGCGGGGTTTTTTATTTGCAATTTCCAAAAATGTAGTGTATAAGCTTGTCACAAGGACAACCCTCGTGGCCCTTTATGGAGGTGAACCTTCCCGCATCGGCGTGGCGTAAACGCAAGTCGCGGCCCAGTAAATCTGGATAACCAAGGCAAAGAGTGTTTTTTTAACTTTTTGACGAGGTAATAATATGGCAATCTCAGTATCTAATGCCTTTGTTACCCTGTTCGATGCCGAAGTTAAGCAGGCTTATCAAGCTGAGTCGGTCCTGCGTAACACGGTTCGTCTTCGTACAGGTGTAGAGGCTGCAACCCACAAGTTCCCGAAAATCGGCAAGGGCGTTGCAACAGTTCGCGTTCCGCAAACTGATGTTACTCCGCTGAATGTTACTTACTCGCAGGTAACAGTTACTCTCAGCGACTACATCGCTGCTGAGTATTCGGACATTTTCAACCAAGCTAAGATCAACTTTGACGAGCGTCAAGAACTCGTTCAAGTTGTGTCGAAGTCAATTGCTCGTCGTCAAGACCAGCTTATCATCGATGCTCTGACAAACTCCAGCACTGGCTTGACCGTTGCTTCCAGCGTGGGTGGTGCAAACACCAACCTGAATCTGGACAAGCTGCTGTCGGCTAAGAAGCAGTTGGATGCCAAGAACGTCCCACCGACTGATCGCTTTATCGTTATCCATGCCAACAACCTCGCGTCGTTGCTGGACGAGACAGAAGTGAAATCGTCTGACTTCAACACCGTCAAAGCACTGGTGGCTGGTCAGCTTGATACCTATCTAGGCTTCAAGTTCATCACCATTGGCGACCGCGACGAAGGTGGTCTTGCAATTTCGTCGGGTGATCGCAAGGTCTATGCGTTCCACAAGCAAGCAGTTGGTATGGCTGAAGGCATGGGCCTGACCACTCGCATCGATTACATCCCAGAGAAGACTTCGTATCTGGTTGCTTCGATGTTCTCGGCTGGTGCTGTGGCTATCGACGCTGAAGGCATCGTGGAAATCACTTGCGATGAAAACGGCGCGTAAAGGAGAGTAATCATGGCATTTTCAGCAACTGGCTTTACTGCCTACTCCACGTCAAAGCGTGGCAATGCGCCTTCGATGTATGCTTACAAGACAACCGATGCAATTGCGGATGTCAATACATCTGGGTATTTCAACTCACTATCAAGCACCCTTGAAGTGGGCGACATCATTCACTGCGTGACTTCGACCGGCACGACCGCCGTCGTCACTCTGGTGTATGTCGTTTCCAACGCAAGCGGCGTTGTTGACGTAACCGACGGCACCACGCTGTCGGCTACCGACGGCGATTAAGTCGTCATCATTGAAGTGTCGGGGGCTGGTCTCTTTTAAGGGATCGGCCCCTTCTCACATTAAGAGGTTTACATGGCAGCAGGCGATACATCAATTCGAATCTGTTCTGATGCGTTACTGCTGATCGGAGCAAAACCTATTTCGTCGTTCAGTGAAGGTACAGACGCAGCCAACATTTGCGACCGTATCTATCCCAACGTCCGCGATTCACTGCTACAGCAGTATCCGTGGGCCTTTTCATTTAAAAAAGTCTCACTATCCCAGATTCTTACTACCCCAATCAATGAATGGCGGTACGCTTATCAGCTTCCTGCGGATCGTATTGGCCCACCCCGTGCTGCATTTACCAGCACCGCTGTCGGTGAGCGCCCGTTCCAGCAATGGGAGCTTTATGAAGACAAGCTATTAACTAACTCGACAACAATAGTTGTTGACTATCAGTTCTCGGTACCTGAAAACAAAATGCCGGTGTACTTCGTTCAGTTGCTGAAGTACATGATGGCATGGCACTTGGCAGAGCCGCTGACCGATCAGGCCAGCAAGGCACAGTATTGGCAAGGTGTTGCGGTTGGCGCTCCGTCTGAGAATGGCCGTGGTGGCTACTTCCGGATTGCTGCCAACATTGAAGGCCAAGGCCAGCCACCGCAGTCGATTGAAGATTACAGCCTAATTGCTGTGAGGTATTGATGACACGCTTCATCAACATTCAGACCAACTTTACTTCGGGTGAGATTGACCCGTTGCTCCGTGCGCGTATTGACTTAAAGCAATACGAGAATGCCTGCGAGAAGTTGACGAATGTTATTGTGCAGCCACAGGGCGGTGTAAAGCGTCGTTCAGGCTTAAAGTACATTGCAGAGATTGCTAATGCCTCGTCTGGCGCACGGCTAGTTCCGTTTGAGTTTTCGGTAACAGACAGCTATATGCTGTGCTTTACCAATAACCAGATGGCTGTCTTTAAGGATGGCGTACTGATTACGAACATCAATGCGTCTGGCAACGATTATCTAAGCACCAGTGGCGTTGGTTTGACAGGTTCTCGTTTAAACACCATCTGCTACACGCAGTCAGCAGATACAATGATTATTGTCCACCCGGACGTTGCTCCAGTTAAATTAGTGCGTGGTGCCAATGATGCGTCTTGGACAATATCTACGATCACTTTTGATTCGATCCCGTTTTACGCATTTACTCAGACCTTTACGAATCCTGCTGCGACGCTTACCCCTGATAAGACTTCTGGGACGGTTAAGGTTACGGCATCCGCTTCGGTGTTTACGTCTGGCAGCGTCGGGCAATACATCAATGCTACGCCGCAGGGACGGTTAAGGATAACGTCCTATGATTCTGGCACGGTGGTACGCGGAATTACTGAGATTCCCTTCTTTGATACAAACGCCATTGCCAGTGGTTCATGGGAAGTCGAAGGCGGCTACGAAGCTGTTTGGTCTAGCACTAAAGGCTGGCCGAGAACCGTCACCTTCCACGAAGGACGGTTGTACTTTGGCGGCAGTAAGTCCAGAGTGTCAACGATCTGGGGCAGCAAGGTAGGTTTGTTCTTCGACTTTAGACCGGACAGTGGATATGAAGACGATGCGCTTGAGGCAACTCTGGACACGAACCAGCTTAATACCATCGTTGATCTTATTTCAGCTCGTGATCTTCAAGTGTTTACTACTGGTGCTGAGTTCTATGTGCCGCAGTCTGGTCTGGACCCTATCACGCCGACCAACTTCTTTGTCAAAGGCGCAAGTAAGAACGGAGCAAAAGAAGGTGTCCGAGTTCAGCAGCTTGACGGCAGTACCATCTACCTACAGCGCCAAGGCAAATCGCTTAACGAATTCCTCTACACGGATACCGAAGCGACTTATGTAACGCAGCGCGTATCGCTGTTATCTTCGCACTTGATGAAGAACCCAAAGCGTCTTGCTTTGCGGAAAGCAACGTCTACCGATGAAGGTGACTTGCTGCTGATACCGAATGTAAGTGATGGCACAATGGCGGCTTACACGGTGCTAAGAAGCCAACAGATTGTTGCTGCCACAGAGTTTACAACCGACGGGACGTTTGAAGAAGTCGGCGTAGATGTAACTGATATTTATGTACTTGTGAAACGAGTTATTGGTGGAACGAATCGTTACTTTGTTGAGCTGTTTACCGATGGTACTTTCACCGATTGTAACAAGACTGGTGGTGCTGGTTCTGGTGCTTCAGGCCTGCCGCTTAATGGCAAGACTGTTAATGTCATAGCCGATGGCGTTGTGCTGGAGAACGAGGTGGTGGCAAGTGGTGCGGTGACATTTGAACGCCCAGCTGCAACTAGCTACGAGGTTGGCTTGCCGTTTACCACTCGCGTCAAGACCATGCCTGTCGAGGTGAAGACAACGGCTGGCGTTAGAACATCATTCAAGAAACGCATTGTTGAAGTCAATGCGATTGTTTACGAGACACAGCACTTTGTTATCAACGACAAGCTGGTGACGTTTAAGAAGTTTGGTGAAGACATTCTTGACCAACCTGAACCGTCATATACTGGCATCAAGGAACTTGAGGGCATCCTTGGCTACACCAGAGAAGCATACGTCGATGTCACGCAGACTTTGCCGCTGAAGATGACATTGCTTGGTCTTGAATATAAAGTGTCTACTTACGCGGGGACATAATGCAGGCTATTCCTTATATTTTTGCCGCAGTTGCCGCTGGCTCCAAGATTTATGGTGGCATCCAGCAGCAGAAAATGTACAACTTTCAGGCCGAGCAGACTCGCCTGCAAGGTGAACGAGAGGCTTTGAAAGGCCGCATTACTGCGCTGAACTACAACAATCAGGCATTGGACATTCTGAAGAACCAGCGCCGTTTCTACGCTGCGGTCAACGCTCGTGCAGCGGCTGGTGGCGTACTAAGCCAAGAAGGTTCTGCGGCAGAAGTTGCATTCCAGCAAGGTGTGCAGTCTAGCCGTGACTTTGATATTTCACGCGAGAACGCGATCCAATCACTGAATGCTGGCCTAGAGGCACAACTGGCTTCTGGCGTACAGGCAGACATCTACCGCTCGGCTGGTAAGGCAGCGATGACCTCGGCATTGTTCGATGCTGCGATTGGTTCCGTCTTTGCGTTCAAGGCAGGTAAAGATTTAATGACACCTTCCTCTGGCGGTGGCAGTCCGTTTGCGCCGATTGAAGAGCGCAGCATTGGCTACGGAATGGAATCTTGACATGGCCGAATTACCTAAAGTACAAGCCGCCAATGTACAACGTGCAGCACTTGCTGACGTTCCTTCTTTGCGTTTTGAAGACTTAGCAGTCACTGCCAGAGCTGGCGGCAACATTGGTGATGCACTTGATCGGATGTCGCAGTCCTTGCTTAAAGCGCAAGAGGAAGATGTTCGCCGTAAGGCAGCAGAGTATGCGATTGAAAGGCCGCTGACCCCAGAACAATGGCGTGACATTCGCCGCGATCCTAAAGAGCTAGACAAGTACTTCAAAGGTCAGGGTAAGGTTTTCAAAGAAACCTACATGGCAGCGCAGGCATCTCAGCTAAGTTCCGAGTTGACGGTCCGGCTTGAGAACCAGTTTGACCTGTTAAAGAAAAAGCTTGAGCTAGGCGAGATTACCGAGCAACAGGCTGTGGCTACGGTGCGTGATGCAATTGATGGTGCTATGCCTGTCGTTGCGTCTATGAGTCCAGAAGTCGGCTTAAAGTTCAAAGCCAATGTGGCTATGCGCGGATCGTCTGTGTACGAGAAAGCCGTGCAGATGACGGCAAGACGCACTAAGACGACTGATGAAATTGTATTGAAGCAATATATTGATACGTTCCCAGACCAGATTGATTTTCAAATCAGCAAGCTAATTGGAAGCGGTGCGTCTGTTGACATGAAGCAGATTGAGTCTGTTGTATTAAGAGACCCTGCCATGTTTGCCGCAAAGCATGGTGATGAAAATACATTTTTTACGCCTGCAAATAAAGCATTCCGGGCTGCTGTTACCGCAAGAATCAAGAATGCTGTCAACTCGCCTGCTGCTTTGGATAATCCACAGATTGTTCAGAAAGCACTGGAAAGTGGACAATTCAATATCAAGGTCAATGTTGCTGGCAATGAGGTGCCGATTGACTTGCAGGCCGAGTGGAACTACCTGAACGACGAAGAGAAGAAGTCGGTCCGCGAAGAGTTCAATGCTGGATTCAATGCGCGTTATAACTTAATTACCAAAAGCCGTGAGATTGATAAGTTGACTTCATCTCGGGCGGTCATTGAAGTTGCTGAAGGCTTGCGTGAAAAATTTCTGGCCTATGATGCTGGTGATCCGGGTGTAAGTGCAGCAGGCATCTCTGAGTTCTTGGCTGGGAAAGCTAAAGAGTTTAAGAGTACGGCTGCGGCTGTCAATTCCCCTGAGATTACCAAAGCTGCATCAGATGGCCTGATGGTCGTTTATAAGCAGTTTATCTCTGACTTTGTACAAACAAAGATGACACCGGACCAGCAGAAGAGTCTGGTGCTTGGTCAGGCTGCTACTGGCGACAACTCTAAGTCGATCAACTACATCTTCCAGTCTGCTGATCTGGCTACCAAGGTTGAACTTCAGAAACATCTGCGTGAGGAAATCACTGCGCGTAACTCATTCCTTGCCAGCGAAGACCGTCGTGTAGAAGACGCTCGTAAAGATGCGGTAAGAGAAAAAATACAAATAATCTTTGGGAAGCCTAGAAATTCCCCAGAAGTTAAGGTTGCGCTTGCTGAACTAAAAACGCTTGATTCCCTCAAGTGGACTGACATTACTAAAGCATTTGCTGCTGGTCGTACCCAAGATGATGGCGGCACAATTCGTCAGCTACAGATTGCCAGAGCGAATGGCACACTGAATACAGACATGGTGTTGCGATTAGGCAGCAACCTGACGCTTAATTCTCAAGAGCAATACTTTGGTTACGCTTTGACAGCGATGGACAAAGAAAACCAACTTGCTGATGAAAAGGCTAGGAACAAGCTTAAATATACAAAAGCAATTGCCGATGCTGTCAACAAGACTGCTTCTGACATTGAGGCACAAAACGCCTACATTGCCGTCTCTACTGAATACAGTGATCGTTACAACAAGTGGCGCTCTACTGTCGGCTCAAAAGACCAGAAGCCGTGGAATGCAATGCAGGAAATGGATACCCTTCTCAAAGATGCGGTCAAAGACAAAGAGGCAAAGGTTGTTAATGGCGCTCGATCAAGGGTTGATTCGTTCCGCAATACTTACTTGCCTAAAGGTAAGACATATACTGATGATGCTATTCGCGCTCAAATTCAATTGAGTATTTCTGGGCAGAAGAGTGACCTGACGACGAAGCTTGCCCCGCAAGACTTGCGCTTGTATATCAATGATCTTGATTCGCTGAAGGGCAAATAATGGATTTCGATCAAGAATATCTAAAAGCCAAGATCATGAAGTCTGGCGACCAGCCGCTTGATATGCGGTTGGATGCTGATGGCGTGATGCGTTACTACCTGCCTGAAGCAGAAGTGGCGATGGAAGAAACGCCTGCGCCTGCTGCTGCACCGTCATTGCCTGAAGTCGTGGTTACTGGCAGCTTGCCAAAGCCTGCGAAGAAGGCTGTGAAGCCACCAGTGTCGCCAAAGCAAGGTCAGCTTGATCTGGGTGAGGCCAAGGCAATCCAGCCTACTGGGGCCATGAGCGCACTAAAGAGCGTGGGTCAGCTGATCCAGTCTGGTGCTGAGAAGATTGACTTTGATGTGCTGGGCTTGCCCGGCATTGGCACACTGACGCTGAAGGACTTGACCGTTGGTGACTTGGGTAAAGTGCTGGTCAACATTGCTGAAGGCTTCCCGCCGGTGACTGGCAGCGGCCAGACGTTAAGCCCAACAATGGAGTCGGCTGAACTAATTAACTTGGCTCCGGCAGCAGGCTTGGCTTATAAAGGCGGCAAGAAAGTAGCCAAATCACTAGCTCCGGCTGCTGGCGAAATGCTTGCGAAGTATGCAGAAAAAACTGGCATTACACAATTTGCATTGCCACGGGTTGATTCAATTGAGCGATTTCCAGTTGGGCCAGCAAATATTAAACCCAAAGTAATTGCTGAAAACAAACCTTTGTATCGTGAAACTAATGTTGATGGGTTGACTGACTTGTTGAGACAAGACGGCCAGTTTTCTTATGCCAATGTATTTGTCACAGACAATGCTGACATTGCGCTTGGTCAAGGCGTAAATAAAGGTGTTACTGTCAAGTTTAGGCCAAACTCTGTCAGTGGTGAAGAAAGCAAAAAGCCAATGACAGGAAACTTGGCTGGTCGAGAATATAAGGCAGACGTTGTGGCTCCGAGATCAATTGAGTCAATTACCTTTGCAAAAGAAGCTGATCTAAAGAAGGTAAAGAGTTTGGCGGCACGAGTTCTTCAAACAGAATTTGAGCGCGTAAGTGATGGCGGCAAAGGCATTACGTTTGTCCGTAAAGCAACCAGCACTGAAGGTAGAAAGTAAATGGCTATCCAACAAGGCATTGAGAACAAGCTGGATCAGATGACGACATCTGTTGCTGCTGAGACTATCCCAGTACCGGATGCGTCCCCAATTGATGTTCAGGAAGTTGAGCAGGAAGTTGCTGTCCAGACAGGTGTTGCGCCAGAAGAGTTCCCTGAGTACGAGCCGCTTGCTGGTATTGGTGAGAAAGTCGGTGGGCTTGTTATCAAAGGCGCTAAGAAGATGCTGCCAAAGAAGGCGGCTACCACAGTAGAGGAAGCTGTTCAGGCTGTCCCCAAGGTTATTAAGCGCGTCAAGAATGCCACCAAAGCTGCTGAACAGCGCAGCGTGATGATTGATGAGCCGGTTGAGCCAAAAGTCCGTGGTAATACCATCACAATTATGCCGGAGACTGAAGCCGGTATGCAGTCGTTTCTGGATGGCCTTGGCGCTCAGAAGGGCAAGGGCATCAACATTGTCCGTCTGATCGACGATGCCACTGGCGATGCAAGGGATAGCCTTGAGTATCTGAATGCGATCAAGAACGCTAACCCTGATCTGATTGAGTCTGCCCGTCGTGGCACACTGAACATGGATGCGTTGATGGCTGCGGCTGAAGCCCGTGGCATGGACGACATCGTTAAGATGTTTCTGAACCGCAAAGAGGGCGAGGTCTTCAATGCGGAAGACTTTTTAGCTGGCTTCATCTCATCGGTTGCGCTGAACAACGAAGCCCGTGCTTTGGGCAAGAAGGCTATCCAGACTGGCACAGATGCCGACAAGGCTGCATGGCTGAAGGTTGTCAACGCTGAAGCCGATATGCTGGCCTCAGTATCTGGTGTGGCAAGTGAGAGCGCCAGAACCATGTATACGGTCAGTCAATTGGCACAGACCACTGGCATTGACATGGCATCGATTGCTGGTCGCTCACAGAAGATTCAGCAGATCGCCAGAGACTTTGGTGGCGGCAAGAACATTGATGTTGCCATCCGGCTGTATGAGAGTCTGGACAATCCTGCCCAGCAGGCACGGTTTATTAAGAAGAGCATTGGTGCCAAAACTGTCGATGCCTTGATGGAGATTTATATCAACTCCATCCTGAGTAGCCCAGTTACCCACATGGTCAACGTCACATCGAATTTTATTCGATTGGTCGCTGACGTTCCTGAAACAGCATTGGCTGGTGTCATTGGGAAGGCAAGGACTGCAATTACAGGATCAAAGGATCGGGTGTATTCCAGCGAGGCATTTGCTTCGTTGTCTGATCTGCCTGAAATCATGCGTGACTCGTTCTTGATTGGCGGCAAGGTATTTGCCCGTGGTGAGCCTGTCAGTACCGTCAATAAATTGGAGTTGAATACCCGCAAAGCAATTACCGCAAAGAACTTCAGTATTCCCGAGAACAGTCTTGGTGGCCGTGCTGTCGATGTATTGGGTAACTACTATCGGTTGCCGGGCAGATTCTTGGTGACAGAGGACGAGGTATTTAAGTCGGTGGCTTCCCAGCACTTGCTGCGTAAGGTGGCAAAGCGCGACAGCATGAAGCTGTACGATGACCTACTTGAGCAGAAACAGACTAAAGAGTTTGCTCGTGCTGCTGCCTCAAAGCGGTATGCAGAAATAATGCAGAACCCGCCAGAGAACATCATTGCGGATGTTCGTGAAGGCGCAAAGGAGATGGTATTCCAAGGCGATCTGCCTGACTTCCTTGCAAAGATGGAGCCGTTTTTCAACCATCCGGCTGTCAAGCTGATCGTCCCGTTCTACAAGACACCCAGCAATGTCATCCTGCAAACACTAGAGCGTAGCCCGGCACAGTTCGTCAATCCTAAGTTTTACCAGACGTTGAAAGCTGGTGGTCCTGAAGCTGATCTGGCTTTGTCCAAGGTTGCGCTTGGCTCGTCCACAATGGGCATGATTGCTTGGGGCGCTATGGGCGGCTTTGGCGACAACATGGTCATTACTGGTGCTGGCCCTAGTGATCTTGCAGCTCAACAGAATTTGCAAGCAATGGGCATCATGCCGTACACCATCAACTTCAAGGATGCTGATGGCAACTGGACTGGCTACAGCTACAACCAGCTAGGACCGGAGGCTGGTGTCATTGCGATGGCGGCTGACTTTGCCTACTACGCCCAGCACGAAGAAGACAACTCGGTGTTGGAAGGCTTGGCTTTAGCTATGACTTTGAGCGTGGCTGAGTTCATGACTAGCCTGCCGATGGTGGAAGGCATTGCTGACATCTCTAAGGCCTTTGGACCGCAGCAGCGTGAGATGAAAGATAAGCTGGCTAGGGTTGTCGAAGTTGCATCAGAGAAAGCTGTGTCTGCTGGCCTGAATGTCTTCCCAACTGTCTCGTCTGGCTTTGCGGCCACAGAGCGGTGGATCATGCCTGATGGCTCCAGCACTATGCTGCCAGCCAAGGGTATGTTCAACGAAGACCCTACCCGTCTGCCAGCACCGCTCAGAGGCTTCTACGAGGCGCTACAGAAGGCCAAGGCGCGTAATCCGTTCTTCTCTAAGGATATGCCACCAAAGCTTAACCGCTGGGCTGAGACTGTCCCACAGGGCAATGGCTCGGCATATGAGCTATTCACCCCGTGGAAAACCTACAGCCAGCAATATAGCCAAGTTGGCAAGGAATTGCAGCGGCTGGAGGCTGGCATAAAAATGCCAGAAAAGAAAAAAGGTGGTGTTATTTTTAACGCCGAGCAATATAATTTTCTTCTGAAAACGGCGATGGAGATTGATGCTTCTGGCCGGGGTCCGGGAGAGAAGAGCGCAACTGGGGATGGGTACGATCCCGGTGCCACAATGTATTCGATGATGGTCAATAAGATTCGTTCACCAGAGTACGCTCTGATGGACAAAGAGCAAAAGGCTGATTCTTTGCAGGCAATCGCTTCTGTCTTTGACAGGATGGCACTGGAGAAGCTGAAGATGAAGGACCCCGATCTCGCAACCCGTTTAAGGCTTGAGGACTAAGAGGTAACAATATGGCAATCGATATTTCTGATGTACTGCGTAGAGTTGTCTATGCGCCTAATGGTACAGGACCGTATCAGTTTACCTTCGAGGTTCTCGCGCAGACAGACATTGCTGTCTATCGTGGCTCCACGTTGCTGACACTAACGACTGACTATACCGTCAGTCTTAATGTCGATGGCACTGGCTCGGTTACGCTGGTAACTACCGCAGGCACAAGTAACATCACCATCGTTGGGGACCGTGGTATTGCCCGGTCTACTGACTTCGTGACTGGTGGCGACTTGCTGGCTAACTCGCTGAACGAAGAGTTAGATGCTCAGACGATCTTCAATCAGCAGACATATGAGTTGGCGCTGCGTGGTCTAAAGGCTCCGGTCTATGACCCGACAGACATCAACATGACACTGCCTGCAAAGTCATCGCGTGTTGGCAAAGTGCTTTCATTCGATGCGACGACAGGTGATCCTGTTGCATCGATTACTGCAACTGAAGTAATGAACGCGCAGACGTATGCTACTAACGCTGCTAACAGTGCTACAGCGGCTGCATCCTCAGCTTCTTCGGCATCCACCTCGGCCTCAAGCGCCAGTAGCTCTGCCAGCACAGCTACGACTCAAGCCAGCAATGCTTCGACCTCTGCGTCGAATGCTTCGACCAGTGCGACGAACGCATCCAACTCGGCCAGCTCGGCATCGACCAGCGCCAGCAACGCAGCAACCTCGGCGACGAACGCATCCAACAGCGCGAGTGCAGCTAGTACGTCGGCGACCAACGCATCGAACTCAGCAACAGCTGCCAGCACGTCTGCCAGCAATGCCAGCACAAGTGCAACAAACGCATCGAACAGCGCCACTGCTGCGGCCACAAGTGAAACAAATGCAGCGACATCTGCTGCGGCTGCTGCGGCTGCGTTGGATAACTTTGATGATCGCTACCTTGGTGCGAAGTCTAGTAACCCGACGGTGGACAATGACGGCAACGCACTGCTGACAGGTGCGTTGTACTACCGCACGACCACGCCTGTGGGCATGAAAGTCTACGACGGCGCTCAGTGGCTGGAGGCTTCTGCTGCCCAGCAGTCGCTGATGGTGACCTATGAGTATGTCGCCACCTCAGGCCAGACTACTTTCTCCGGCACAGATGCCAATGGCGCGACTCTCTCCTATGTCGCCAACAGCATCAGCGTATCGTTGAACGGCGTGACGCTGCGTCCGGGTGATGACTACACCGCGACCAACGGCACCAGCGTTGTGCTGACTTCTGCTGCCGCGCTGAACGACGAGCTGATGGTAATCGCCTTCGCTGTGTTCAACGTGGCAAACGCTGTCGCCAAGACCGGCGACACAATGACGGGTGCGCTGAATCTGCAAGCGAACTTGGTATTCGACGGCAACGCACGGCGCATCACTGGCGACTTCAGCAATGCGACGATTGCTAACCGTGTGTTGTTCCAGACGAGTACGGCTAACTCTAATTCCTCTCTGGGTGTTATCCCAAACGGAACAGCGCAACAAGGAAACATTCGCTTATACAACAACTCAGACCCAACTAACGCATCAATTCTTGAAGCGCTTTCTGGCGGCGGCGGCGAGGTTTCCGTTCGTTCCGGCATCACAGGAACCGGCACCTACCTCCCCATGACCTTCTGGACGAATGGCAGCGAGACAGCGCGTTTAAGTGCCACGGCAAAGACTTTGATTTTGTCTGGTGGTGACACAACTGCAAACGGCACAGGCATCACCTTCCCTGCTACGCAATCTGCATCATCTAACGAAAACACGCTAGATGATTATGAGGAAGGAAGCACAACCATCTTTTTTGCAGACAACACTTCTGGCGGAAACGCCTATGGAGTAAATTGCCGATACGTAAAAATCGGGAAGTGGGTGTATATAAACTTTTCTGCTTATTATGATTCAACCCCAACTTGGACAGCGGGAAACGCAATTTATATTCGAGGGTTGCCTTTTACTACTCAACATGAAGGTTGTGCTGGGGCGTTCATGTTGTGGACTACATTAGGAAATAGCGTTCCAATTTACGCTTGGCAGCCAAGTGGACAGACTTACTTTGTTCTTAGACAACTTGACTGGGGCGTCACCATTGTTGGGTCAAATATGCGGTCGCAATTGCTGACGTATGGAAATCTTATGTACATAACAACAACCTAATTATCTACACCGGACTAGTGTAGATGGACTCTGAAAGGAAACAGAAATGGCAATTACCAAAGAAACGGTTGTAGACCAAATCACCGTAACAGAGAACGGTATTGTGCTGTATCGCGAAGCCACTAGGATCATTGAAGACGGCAAGGTGCTGACACAGACTTACCACCGCACAAGCCTGACACCGGGGCAAGACCTTGCTGGTCAGCCAGCAAATGTGGTCGCCATCGCGCAAGTGGCATGGACTCCTGAAGTGATCGCTGCGTATCAAGCACAGCAAGCCGCATTGGAGGCCAAATAATGCCACGATCCAGAGAACTAGCAGAACTTGCCACCAGCTATGACAGCGGTGGCTCACTTGGTTTCCGTAACCGCATCATTAACGGTGACTGTAGGATCGACCAGCGGAATAACGGGGCGAGTAGCACTATTGCAGGGACTCGTACTTATTATCTCGATAGATGGAACTCTGTGGAGACTACGGACGGCGCTGCAACTATTCAACAAGTAACGGATGCCCCTTCTGGTTTCAACAACTCGTTAAAAGTTACCGTGACTAGCACAGACACAAGTCTGGGAGCCACGCAATTTATAGATGTTCAAACACGCATCGAAGGATTCAACATTGCTGACCTCGGGTGGGGAACTGCATCTGCAAAGCCGGTAACTCTGTCGTTTTGGGTTCGCTCAAGTTTGACTGGGACTTTTGGCGGTTCCTTCACAAACGACTCCGACAGGTCTTATCCTTTTACGTACACGATTTCATCCGCAGACACATGGGAACAAAAATCTGTCACTGTTGTTGGTGACACAACTGGAACGTGGGCAACAAATAACGCAAAAGGCATCTTGGTCACTTTTGGGTTGGGTGTCGGCTCTACTTATAGCGGCACAGCCGGAGCATGGGCTGGTAGTTTTTTGTTGTCAGCCACGGGCGCAGTCAACCTAATGGCAACCAACGGAGCCACCTTCTACATCACTGGCGTACAACTAGAAGCTGGCTCAGTAGCAACACCATTTGAGCGCAGAGATTATGGGCGTGAGTTGGCGATGTGCCAGCGGTATTACGAAGTGTTGGATTTGAAATCACTGATGGGTACTGCTGGTGGATTTACAGTAGCAACTGCATATTTCAAAACAGACAAAAGAGCTGCCCCTACTTTGGGTACATACGTTAATAGTCCGCAGGGGGCGCTTGCAGCCCCGACTGGAACAGATTTTATCGGCACTAGGTCTGTCGCTTTTGTTACTAACACTACCTCTATGAACTTTTCTGTACCTGCGTCTGCGGAGCTATGACAATGTATAAAAAGTTAAACCATCCAATAACAAAGCAACCAGCGGAATGTGTAAGCCGCTTAACAGATGGCGCTTGCATTCCATTCGACCCAGCCAACACGGATTACCAAGCCTATCTAAAGTGGCTTGCCGAGGGCAACGAACCATTGCCAGCAGACGAGGTGTCAGGTGAATGATTGGCTGACTAACCTTGGCGTTGGTGCTGGTGCTGCTGTTGCCGGTGCCTATGCCATGTACCGCAAGGTGCTGGCTGACAACCGCGAAGGCCGCATCAACAGCACGACAGACGCTGCTACCCAGCAGGTCATCCAGATGCTGCGGGAGGAAGTGTCACGCCTGTCTGATCGGCTGGCTGCGGTCGAGGAACAGAACCGTCGGTGCGAGGAGATGAACGATAGCCTGCGCGAAGAGATCATCAGCATGAAGAAGCAGCTCCACCTGTTCTGATGTGCTTGACCCGATCACAATTGCTGCGGCCTACAAGGCCTGTACCACAGCAATCGATCTTGCCAAGAAAGGCGTTGAGTTATACAAGCAGATTAAATCCACGAGCGGGGATGTCAGCGATGTACTGAAAGACCTGCGAGAGCAGTACAACAGAATAGCCAGCCCGAGTAAGGAGCAGACGAAGCAGTACAACGAAGAGGTAAAGAAGGTGCAGGAGGTGGCGAAGGCCGCGCCAGATGATGTGCTGAATGACATCTGGTCAAACCTTGGCAACTTCATTGACCAGTATGAGGCGCTGGCAAAGATTTATGTACAGAGCGAGGCAGCAGCGAAAGAGGTTTACAAGGGTGATCTGTCGCTAGGTCGCAGGGCTCTGGAGCGTATCCG
>Ga0164293_10000457_pt1 | contig 32404 bp, 43 predicted proteins | sample GEODES118metaG_FD_111487 | JGI IMG/M metagenome (GOLD analysis project Ga0164293, IMG submission 111487) | Eutrophic lake water microbial communities from Lake Mendota, Wisconsin, USA - GEODES118 metaG | ecosystem: Environmental > Aquatic > Freshwater > Lake | place: USA: Lake Mendota...
CTTTACCTTGTACTATTTTTATTCCTTTACCTATAATGTCTTGTAATCTTTCTATAGATATATCAATAGGTAATCCTCCAGCTGTGGGTTTATAACCTTGTTTTTCAATTTGTTTTGCAGCTTTAGAACTTGTAATATCAATATCATCGCTAGCTTGTTGAACTATTTGTTGAGGTTCTTGAGCTTTAGTTTGTTGAGGACTTCCAAATAAAGATGCCACTGTCATTGCAGCACCAACACCAAGGTCTTTTAAACCTAATTCGTGTATTTCACTTTCTGATAAAAGTCCTGCTAACTTTTTTAATCTTAATATTTCTAATGAGTTATCCATTATTTAATACAGCAAACACCAGATTGAGAACAAATAATGTCTGATATTAACTGATGTATTTTATTATCTTTATGTTTAACTGTATCGTATTCTAATGATTCTCTAAGTCCACCCATTGGTTTCATGTATGCACCATAGGTTGATGGTGTAGATACAAAGTCCCAACAAATAAGATCTAAATCATCTTCAACTTGAACAAGACCTTCACCTATTGGAGTAACAGAACCCATAGCTCTAGATGAAATACCAACAGTGATATTGTTTTTGAATAATTCTCTTAATATATTTCCAGAAGGAGTAGGAAGTATTTCAACATCGCCATATAAATCTTTACCTTCCCAGAAAAGTCTTATTATATTATGACTAACATTCTTAAGGTTAATAATAGAAGATTCTGGGTGATCTAGTTCACCTAAAGCTCTATTCTCTGAAATTGGTCCAGCAATGTACTTCTGTACTTGCACAAATAAAGTTTGATAAGGATATATTCTTTTATTTGCATTAGGTTTATCAGTAGCCTGAACAAGTCCAGACACTACCATATTACCATTAGCTAAACGACGAACTTCAGTCAAAGACTGCTGGATTGGTTGAAAAGCACTATATTCTATTAAGAGTTGTTTGTTCATATTATTCTGGATATGTAGAATATACTACTTTATTTTTTTCTAATGTTTGTATATCTTGTTTATTGTTAGAAGGCACATTAACAACTTGTCCTGTTGATCTAGCGGTTGTCATTTCTTTGTCAGAAATTTTTTCTTTCAACTTCTTTACAGCCTCTTTAAGCTTACCCATCTTCTCTTTGTCATCTTTATTCTTATCTATATATTTTCTTAAAAGAGTCTGAATATCTTCTGGTTTATAATTTAGTTCTTGCCCAATAGAAGGTCCCATTTGATCTCCTGTTTCTGGTGCGGCTCCTTTAAGGGAATCAAATTTTTTCCAAGCTGCATCTCTTTCTATTTTTTCTGTATCAGCTTGATTTTCTTGGGCTTTTTGAGTATGGTGATCTATAGTATTGATCTGATAGTCTTTCTGTGACCCATCTTCCATTTCAACGGTAAGAGTACCTCCAACTATTTCAATTACTTTACCTTTGCCATCAGCGGTGTGAACTTCTGAACCTACGTGATGTTTCCAGTGGCTATCTTCGTTAATTAAATCTTTTTTTTTAAGAGAATTGTAAAGATCTTTAAGTGCATCTTCTTTCATCATTTGAACTCCCTTAGGCTTTCCTTTTTTATTCTCTTTTGTAGATACTTTAGTATTTGCTTTATCAATATTTTGACCTTTCATCTTTTTCATTTGACGGTCCTTATTGACAAGATTATTCTTTTTAACTTCTTCAGTTCCAAGCTTAGCATCTGCTTTTGCTACATCTTTTGCATTAGCAAACATCTCTTCATCAAATACATGAGGATTCTTTTGAAGCATTAATGCAGCTTTGTTTAGAGCTTTAATATATGAATCGTTAGTAAGTTCTTTTTCTTTATCTAGTAACATTTGTACTCCTTTTTTCAAGAAGTAAGGATTTACCCTATCAACTGCTGGGTCTGTAGGAACATTATTATCAACTTCGTTTAAGGCTTCTTCTTCTTTAGAAAAAACATTTGGTCCGAAATTCTTTATCATATCAGCCTTTAGTTTTTCTATCATTTTTTCAATATAATCTGTAGGGGATGCATTATACATACCTTCTAAACTAGCTAAATAGTCTTTAGCAGCTTTTTTATCATAATCTTTACGATGAGTATCTAATTTCTGATCTAATTTAGAATTATCTTGTAATTCACTAATAATACCCTTATTCTTAAGGATCTTTACAGCATCATCAAAAGATGTAAGGTTGGTTACCCAAGGAAGGTTTTTATCACGACGTACTTCGTAAATAAACTTATCACGACTTACTTCACCGGCTTTATGCTTACGATATAATTCAATTGTTCTCATGCTAATAAATATTAGTGTCTTCCTTGTCCACGATAATTCTTTTCTGAACGGTCGTGTTTGTTAAATGATTTTTTTGCAACTCCTTTTTTTTTCTTACCAAATGTAACTTTAGCTGCGGTACCTGAACCTTTTGCTTTTGCCATTACTTAAACTTTTTTATGTTTTGATTAAGTTCTGAAACCATTTCCTTGATTTTTGCAAGGGCTTTTTCTGTGTGTACTTTATATTTAAGACCACCTTCACCTTCAGATAATTCTGTTTTTAGGCGGTTTACATATTCAAATAATCTATTGATCTCTTGTACTTTCCTTCTTACTTCACGAACTGCTTGGTGGAATTGATCTGATTTGCCTCTAGTCTTAGTTTCAGTTTTAAACTTTGAATAGCTTTCATCTAAACTACGCCTTTGAAAATAATCGCTAGTACCTTTGTCGCTATAATCTTTTTCATAATAGTTAGGATCTTTACGATACTCACCATAATCACTTACAGGTTTATATTTGTCAGTAAACCAATCATAGCTGTCTTCATTATCATCTTGCTCCTCGGGTTCATAATCTGGATTTACATCTTCACTTACAGTTTTATTTAAATTTGATTTAATATACTCACTAAAATCTTGACCATAAGTTAAAACTGGCAGTTGTTTTCCTAATTTTTTTTCTAGATCTTGTATTAATTTTAATTGCTTAATACGATTTTCATATGCTGAAATTACAGAATAGTTTTTAGTTTCACGAGCTTTTGCTAATAATCCTTCTACTCTAGCTAATTCTTGAGAATTTGTTTTAATAGAATCACTTAACTCTTCAAATAGTTTTTTATATATAAAACCGCCTTTTGATGGACGATTAGGTATAGATGGAGCATCTTCCCAATCCCACTTATTTTTCATGTATACTTTAGCTTTACCGGCTGCTAATTTAGGTTCAACATCTTTCTGCTCTTCTTCTTTTTTTACTTTCTTTTTATTTTTTGTTGTATACCAGTCTTGAGTAACAGGATTATTGACTGTTGATGGAGTCATTCCTGCACCAGTACTAGTCACAGACATTTCTTGACGTAGTTTTTGAGTAGCAAATTGATTGTTGAAATTAGCCATTATTGATTGTTTTTAACTCATCAATCAAATCAAAATATTGTAAAATTCCTGTTATAGTATCGTCTTTAATAGACTGATTATCTTTAATAGGAGTTACAAATTTTAATACCTCTTCTAATTTGATTTTAACAACCTGGTCTTTTGAAGACTTTTTTAATTCAGTTAGTTCTTTTTGAATTTGATCTAACTGAGCATTTAAATATATTTTAAGATTCTTTGTGTCAGAAATATTTGTGATGTATTCTTTTAACACCTCTTTCTGTTTTTCAGACATGTCTTGATACTTGTTATTGAACTTCTCAACCATTAACTTGTATGCCAGAAGCCTGATCTCTTTATCCTCTTTCATAAGATCGTCTACTATAGACTTTGGTACTTTTGAATCAGAAAGATCTTGCTTTGTTAAGTGCTCAAGAAGATTAATCTTATTTACAATAAGCTGTTTAGTGTCTGATAACTTTGAGTTTTGAGACTCAAGAATAGTATAAATTGAAGCATAAGATTTATAATGATCTATCTTAGCCTTAAAGAAATTATCTATGTCGTAGTTATTCTTAATCTCTTTTATTAAGTTATATTTCAACTTGTTTATCTTCTCATAATCAAGCTTCTTGTATTGCTCAATAAGAGTAGAGACTAAGATTTCAGCTTTAGCTTCTGATAGTTTAGGGCTAGTTGAAAAGGCACTATAAAGGCCATATTCTTTACCTAATTCTGTATTTGTAAAATACTTTTTAAGTATCTTAACAGACTTTGAATCTTGATTATTCAAGAGATCGGAAGTGGTCTGTCTAACTAGTAGTTCAAATAAAATACCAGTATTGCGATATTTGGAATGTTTTATTGCCATAGTTTTTTTACGAGTCCGCTAGTAATAAATATCTAAATATTTAATCTAAACCATTAATTATATTGTCTTCACTTAAAAGATCTGGTTGCTCAAACAAATTAACTTTTCTTTGGTGTTTCTTTGTCATTGCATTCAAAGTACTTTTATTCTTTAAATATTCGGCCATTGTTCCTTCCAATGCTAATGGGCTTCCTCCTTTATAGTTTGGCTTCATATCATCCTCTCCTCTTTCTGCATTTTTACTATAAGCAGCTTGACCAATTGGATCACGACCAAATCTAGAATTATCAGTACCAATGATAGAAGTTACAGCTTTTGGACGACCAGGCTTTTTCTCATCATAACCATAAGGTACATTCAACATAGAATCTTCTTTGCCTCCATATAGACTAGCTATCTGGTGAGGCGTTCCGTATGCCTGTCCTGATTCTGCAGGATCATTGCCTTCTTCTTGGATCTGTGCGTATCTAAACTCTCTTTTCTTATCTTCAATAATCATATCTTCAAGTTCAGCATATTGATCTTCAGAGAAGTGGAATATCTTATCGTAAATAAAATCTCTAGGTAATAATGATCCTTCCATTGCTTGTTTAGCCAAATCAATCTTCTCTTTAAAGAGTGCTATCCTTTCTTGATCGTAAATAATAGATGGGTTAGTTAATGAAAGGCTAAAGTTAGCGGCAGACTCATTAGTATATCCATGTGCGTATAAGTGAACTAATGCAATCTTAGTTAATTCACTAATGATAATTCTTTGTAGTCTTTCAATAGTTCTAGCAAAACGAATATCTTCTGCAGCAAGTGTAGCTTTACCAGTTAAGTCTTTTTCATAACCCATGAAAGCTTTAGGTATTTTAAGGGCTGCAAATAACTTTTCACGGAAATAAGCTACGTCTTCAATACCATTATAATCAAGACCTTTTGCAGTATCTATTTTAGTAGATGTATCATTACCTCTTACAGGGATAAAGAAGTCTTCTAATAGGTTTTGCTGATTATATTTAAGATTATAATTACCTGTATTTGGATCAATCAAAGGAGTTTTCTTCATCTTTTGAATCATCTTCTGCATGTAATTATCTACTTCACCTGGAGGTATAGCTCCTACATTTACATAGAAAATACGTCTTTCAGGTGCTCTTACAATACGATGAATCAACATCGCATCTTCAATCAACACATACTGTTTAAACAACTTACGACCTGGTTCTAAATAAGATCTACCATAAGGAAGATAGTTAACATCTCCAGTTAATCTGAAGTGTGCCATTTCAAAGTTATCAAACCAAATACCTGTATCATTGTTTTTTTGTGAACTATATCCTGTAGATGAAGCCAAAGTTGCATTTGGATCATACTTAAATCTTACTTCTTGTGGGTTTTCTGGATTATATCCTTCTTCACGGATAATATTATACGCTGAAAAAGGAATTACATTATAAACACCATAATTTTCTGCAATTTCTAATTTGAGGTAGAAGTCACCGTATTTAGCCATGTTGCGAACCCAAGACCAAAGATTAAATTCAATATTAAGTACAGAATAAAATAAATTGTAGAGGAGTTTCTGAATGTTTTCATCAGAAGATCTAATTTGTAATACTTCACCTTGTTCATTTTTAAGTGTACATTCGTCTGCTACGATATCTAATGCTGAACAACAAATAGCATCTGTATCCATCGCGTCATAGTCTGCATATATTTGAACCCTTGCTGATTGGTAGTTCTGTGCTAAGTTAAGGTTTACACCATAAGCTGTTGATGTAGTATATACCTTATTAAATCTATCAATTAAAGAGTTGGTTTGAATAACACCAGATCTTTGTATAGTATCTGTGTCAATTACTTTAAGCATATCTCCACCCTCATTACGAATGATAACATCTGTAGAAAACAGACGTCTTAAGGTAGAGAATAAATTGTTTTGTTTTTGCGGTTGTTGTTCTGCCATATTATTAAATTAACCAAGTTAAATCTTGTGTTTCGCCACCCATAGGAGTATTAATATTCATAGCCCAAGGGTTTTGATTATATTGATTATTAGCATTATAACTAATACTATCATCTTGAGTTCTAGTAAAACTATTTAATGCAGCATAAGTTAAATTTTCTGCTGTCTTTCTATATCTAAGGCTTGTTTCTCTTAAATACATTGCGATAGCAAAAGACATAACTAAGTCATCATTATAACTTTGCATTGCTTGTGCTTTACCATTTTTCCAAATAAAGACTCTTAACTCTTCTAAAAGTCTTATCGACTTTATGTTTGCTAATTTAGTCTCTATAAAATCTCTCATCTTTTCTATAACTAAAGGCCTAGTTTTTTCTGTTGTACTAAAGCCAGGAACTAAACCAGTCTGAGTATTAAATCTATCTACATACTTGGTAAAGTCCATGTTTTGATCTTGCTTATAACTATAATGTACATTGTTATAACCTCTTTCTAATACTGTTTGAATTACATCCCAACCTATATTAGCATTCTCAATTACAACTAAGGCATTATTATATTCAGATGCAACACTTAATATTATATTAGCGTAATCTCTAGTATCTATTTGCGACTTATACTCTGCTACTTGAGTTACAGATTCTATATCTATAACGTGAAAAGAAGAGTAATCTTTACCATCACCACGTGCAACGTCAGCAACCAGGGCATAATATTTCATTGGATCGGGATATTCCCATAACCACAATGCTTTATCTAATCCACGCTTTTCTATTGGTTCTGAGATCATATTCTGCTCATACCAATTTAGTATATCTGGTTCTATAACTGTATTACCTGATGTGGCAAAGTCGCAATCACACTCTTGAGCAGCATTACGCTTACCTAATATTGTATCTTGCTCATCTCTCCAATCTTGATTACGTTCAGGGTGAACTGTCCAAGGAAGAGAGATCGGTAAAAACCTATTTTGTTGTTCTTGAGCAGATGTATAAGTTTTGTGAAACCAGTTACCTACGCCATTAGGAGTAGATAATGCTATACAACCACCACCTGTTGCCAATGTTTGTTGAGCAGCTGTAAAGATAGTTTCAATATTATCAATAAACGCAGCCTCATCTATAACTAGTAGCGATACAGCTTCAGAACGACCAGCATCACCAGCAGCAGATACTGCTTTTACTTGAGAACCATTTACTAATTTTAGACTAAGTCTATTATCTTCAGCCGTTCCTATCTTAAGCCAACTTGGTAAGTTTTGATAAGCAAATCTTACTTTAGTTACCATGTTCTTGGCAGTATCTTGCTTAGTAGCAATAACAAGAACGTTTTTATCTTTATTAAAGAGCATTAACCATAATGAGTAAGCAGATACTAAGGTAGATATACCTAACTGCCTTGACTTATTTATGATTGAATAATCATGTTTCTGAAACAGTTTAAGAACCTTTTCTTGAAACGGATAAAGATTAAAGAATTGCCTACCTCTTTGTGGGTGCTGGATCATATAGTACTTCTTCATGAAGTATACAGGATCTGTCGCGCACTTGACAAACTCTTCTCTAATCTTTTCTTTTATCGATATCTGGTTGTCAGACATTATTTGATTATTAATAAACCTAAGATCACAGCGCCTAAGACTACTTTTTGGAATCTACCAAATTTAAGTTTGCGATCAGCTTTTTTTACTTCTGTTTTCAAACCATCAACTTGTATTTTATAGTTGTCAATTTGGCTTGATTTATCTTTATCTATTTGAATATAGTTAGCTTCTTTGTCTCTTAACTTAACAATAACCTCTTCACGATTCTTAAGAGACTGATCTAAAGTAACTATAACGCTGTCTTGTGCTACTACTAATTTCTCATTTGTTTCTCCTTCTTGAAGATCAACAACAACCGCTTTACTTACTTCTAAAGGAAGTTGAGTTGTATCTTCAGATACTAAAATGTATTCGTTAGGATACTTAGCTACAAAAAAACTATCTACTTGAGTAGGAGTATATTTTAAAGCATTTTTAGCGTCTTTAAGATCACCTTTCAAATCTAAGACTTTTTCATTTAACTTAACCACTTTAACTACCAAGTATTCATTATCTTGTTCTAATATACTAATAGCTCCTTCTAAATGAATGTTTTCTATTTGTATAGAGTCAATACTATGTTCAAGTGAATCAATCTTTTGTTCAAAAGGTTTTGTATCAAATTTAGGGGCTTTGTAAATGAATACATACCAAACTGCTAATAAAGCTAAAAGGCATATCACTACAATACTAATTGTCTTCTTCATCTGAATCTAATTTAGGGTTTTCTATTCTTTTAATTTTTGCTTGTAGTCTTTGTATATCGTATGGAATTTGTCCTACAGCCTCTTTATATGCGGCCATATCTGTTATTTTTAATTCACCATTAGGACCTCTTTTTATTTTACCATCATCGTCTTTATCTGAATACTTATATATAGCCTTTTTTATTTGGCTTTTAAGATCTTCTAGTTCTTTTTTATCTTTATCTAGATTCCTAAAGTCTTTTTCAGATTGTTTGAGATCATCTTTTGAAGGTTCTACCTCCATATCTTCCTCTTCTCTGATCTTAGAGATTATGGTAAGATTGTTTTCAACTAAATACTTTCTTAAGTTAAATGACATGGTTGCACATTTACTTATAAATATTTATCAATCAACAAAATCTTCTTTGGTAAGTACTTTCCTTAAAGGCCTAGATAATTCTAGCCATCTATCATAATCGTACTTGACTCCAAACAAATAGTATTCGTCTTGCTTATTATGTCCTTTAGAGTAAAGGATAGCAGGGCCTGTGGCACAGTGTGGTTTTGTAGTCCCTTTTTCGTCTTCGTAGATGTGGATTGTTGTTCCTTCTATAGTGTTTATTGTTCTATAGATTGTATCTTTTTTTGCCATGTTATTAATTTATGGCTAATATACAACAAATAATTGAAATAAAAAAATTTATTTTAGAATAAATTAAGAAAAATCTACAAGATCCTCCCCTTCAACATCTACATCTACATTTTCAGGATCTCCTATAAAAAAATTAAGTAAAGATGATAATGAAGATTTTAATTTATTCCATGCACTAGAAAAGAAATTTTTAATGCTACTAGAATCTATTTCATTAATATCTTCTGGATTATACTGGAGTCCTAAAACTGTAGCATATCCGTACTCTCCGGTTTTTTCTCCTTTACTTTTTATAGATCCTGTTTTAAATCTAACATCTACTTTTATTTGTCCTGCTACTTTTTTTGCGTAAGAATCGTTTTTTATTTTAACAAGTTTAGCATTTTCATAATTTTTATCTACAGATAAAATATATTCTGCGGTTGCAGGGCTATCTGCTCCAAATTTTTTTTCTCCAGACATTGCTTCAATTACAAATGCTTTTGTAAAAGTAGGATTATTTTCAAATAAACTTTCTAAAGCAGCCATTGCTTTTTTATTTGCTGCATTTGCTGTATTTAAAGCTTTATCTTCTCCTGTTTTTAGTGATGTTCTTATATTTCCTTGGGTTCTTCCTCCTTTAGCAAATTTATTTATTTGTTTTAAAATATTTTGAACTTCTTCTGTTTGTATTAACTCTGGGGTTTTTTCTAATGCTGCATAAAATGTGGCCTTAGCTTCTTCTTTTACTCCACTCATTAATTGAGACGGTCCTGCTTTTACTGATATTCTCGCACCTCCTATTATTACATCAGATTTTGATGTCTTATTTTTTGCTTTATAAAAACTCCAAAACTCTGTTAATGGCTCACTAAGTTTACCTGTAGATATAGCATATTCTCCACCGGTTAAATTTGTTGCAATAAGAGCTTTTTTTGCTTTATTTATTAAATCTGGGTATTTACTATTTATCTGGTTAACTTCTGAATCACTTACTGCTCCTTTTGGTATTTTTCTATTATTTATTTTATGCCATGCTATTACTAAAGCCGTTTCAAAAAGAACAGATTTTTTTTGCTCACCTTCTGCTTCCAATACATAATTAGTTAAAATACTCTCTAATATCCTAGACTCTGTCAACTCTTCTCCTCCTGCTTCTGGTGCTGATGTTTCTGCTGGTGGAGTTGGTCCTGCTTCTTCTGAAGGTCCTTCTGAATCTCTAGTCGCTTGTTCTGCTCCATCAGGTCCTTTAGTCTTTAAAGGATTACCAAACCTAAGAAGCCTTGATATTGCAATCATGCATCTTTCTTTCTCACCAATAGACATTAAATAGTATTTTCTTCCTTCTACAGTTGCTTCATAAGCTTTACCCATGAACTGTAAGAATAAGAATTGACCATTATGTAGAACAACTTTAAATGTTGTTGGCTTAGGAGCAACTACATATATACCAGTTATATATTCTTCAAATGAAGGAGTCATAAGATACTCAAGAGTGTTCTTAAGTCCTGCATACTTCTTCAATATGAACTGCATAGGATCATCCTCAAACGTAGAAGTTTCAGGCTCCATCCTATCTAACTCTTGTAAGAGTATAGTCTTTAATATATCTTGGTTACTCACTGGCATTATTTATTTTGCTTTTTTACGCTTGATAACACTTTCCATCATAGATTTAAGAGCCATGTCTAAATCTTCTGCATCACCTGCAGGTACTTCTTGTGTACCATCTGGAAGTTCATCCATATCATGCTCACCGTTATGATATTCATGATAATTCTTTGAAGCCTGATTAATAAAGTTTTCTGCATTAGTAATATGATCTTGTATCCAAGCTGGAATATCTTTTTCATCTTGGCCTAACATATTCATCAATTGACTTGCTGAGCTTATAATAGACTTAAGACTATTTTGAGCCATTGATACTTCATGATCTTGACCTTCAGATTCCTTCATGTACTTTGATTTTCTCATAAAATCTCTTTGTGCGTCAGCTTTGGATTCAAACCCATCATTTGATTTTTGACTTTTTCCTGATTTAGGATTCCATGTCCAATAGTATTTATCACCTTCTTTTTCAATCTTTAAAGTTCCTCCACCACTATCATCATCTTCTTCTTCGTTTTTAGCACGAAGTGCTGCAAAGTCTGCAGCAGTAATTTTATCTTTAGGTTCGGCAGCTCCTGCTATTCTCTCTTGATTTCCAGGAAGATCTTTTTCATTTAACTCTTTCATTAAAAGAGCTTTAAAGAATGAAATGTTAGTCATTTTATTTTTTCTTTTTAGATTTACTTGCTTTTTTCCATAAACTTTTATCTGCTTTTCTTGCTCCACCTTTACCTGTTACAAATGAATTTACTCTGCCCATTGCCCATTGGTGTTGACCAACTCCAGGACGGTGTCCTGTTTTCCAAGCTGCCAAACCTTTAGCATAAACACTTTTAAGTATTGATTTAGATATACCAGTAGACTTTGCTTTGTTTGCTAGTGCTTTTTCTATTTCAGCGTCATACTCAAGAATGAGTAATTGTTTTAATATATCTAATTTATTGATCATTTCTTTTTTTTTATCTAATTTCCTTAACACTTTTTTTAGCGTCTTCTAATGAATTAAATGCTTGTGAAGGATTTCCTGGATTTGCAGTTTGTGTAAAAGTATACACGTAAAATTTACCATCTTTATTTGTAATGGCATAATTTTTTGCAGATCCAATTGCTCTAGACACAATATCAACTAAAGGAGACGAACTATCAATATTAAATTTTTTAATAAATTCTTCTTTATTATTAATGTCTGTCCATTTTCCTTCAAATGAGGATTTAACTGGTGCTTGATCTCCTCCGGATAAAAATTGGTTTATATCAAATTCATCTAATTGAGATTCCTTAATTATACCAGCTAATTGCTGCATTCTTTTTACTTCATTTAATTGTTTTTTCATTTCTTTTTCTTTTTATCTAGTTTATTTTTAACTATCTCTCTAGTCCTATCCATTTTCCTTGCATAAGCAGGATCATCTTTACGGTTAAAATTAGCTTGTTGGTTTAATGAGCCAGTTATTTTGCTCATGTTACCTTTTCTTGTTCTAATCAACCAATTAGCTAACTTTTCTGCTGGCAACTCTTTAAACTTACCTTTTGCATCTGGTGCATTAGAATGATGAAACTTAAGTCTCTCTTCAACTAACTGTTGTAATAGTTCTTGTAGTTTCATTACTTTTCTTTTTTACCAAATCTTTTTTCGTAAGCAGAAGTTGCTGCACTCTTCTTAGTCTTGTACTTCTTAGTCTTACCCTTATCTGAATAATCTGCGTCCCACTTACCATATGCTGAAGGATCATCGGACTTTAACTTTTTTACTCTATCAATTTCTTTTTTCATTGCTGCTGCATCTTTAGTAAGATAAGCAGGATTAACCTTATTTTTCTTTTTTGCTTCACTTACTCTAACACAGTTAGGAACCATATTACCTTTTTTTCCTTTTTTCATTGGATTTTTTGGATCTTTTCTATATCCTTTCCAACAAGCTTCTTCTAAAGGATTTAAATCTAATTCTTTTTCTATATCGGTAATGTCATCATATCCTAAATATTCTAAATCTTTTTCTAAAGTATAAGGGGTTTTTGATACGGCTCTAGATATTTGATCTCTAATTTCAGCATTTCCATTATTAAAAGCCTGTAAAATATTCTGATAGTGAATATCTGTTTTAGCCATTTCTAATAATATATCTTTAAGCTTTATCATATGAATATAAATATCTGCCTATCAATTAAAGTTGGGAGGTTAATATATCTATCATATTTATACTACTTCCAAGTAATTCCATTCCAATATTCAAACCCCTGTAATTTGTTTTTATAGTTGAAAATATCAAAATAATCAGCTATATATAAATACTCATAGTCATTTATAAGTTTTTTTAGTAAGTAATAAAATGAAAGAGTTCCATAAGACTTTTTACTTTTTGTTTCATTCATGACAGAGAATAATACTTGATCTTCTATATAGATTATCCTACCCCAAAAAAGATCGTCAAAAAAAAAGTCTTCAAATTTTCCGTGATTATAAAGTTGTAGGTCTGGTGGGGTTTCTATTTGTTTGTTTTCTGTATGTCCTGATATTTTTATTTTAGATAGTTGATTTTTTCTTTTACTAGAAATTTCTTGTATTTTTAGTCTTGAAGATTGTGTTTGATACCAGTGTTCCTGATTATCTTTATAATAAACAATCCATCCATTTTCAAACATGGATTTAGCAGATTCATTTTCTCTTTCAGCTTCTAAATAAATTAGAGGATATTTACCATTATAAATACTTAAAGAATGATCAAATATTAGTTTCATTATCTAATTCATTATATATTTTAGATCTTTCTTTATTTGATTCACCAGATTCTAAGTCAGTATGATCATAATTAAAAACATCAGTATCAGGTGTAACCCACCTACTGTTTCTTTCTGCAGTCCAAGAAGTAGTATTATATTTTCTATTTATAACAATATCTTGTTTAACTGTAAATGACGGATCATGAATAATTAATCTATTATTAGGTTGTATTGCAAAATTTCCATTATCCATTTGAATAAAATGTCCGCATTTATGTTGAGAAGGAAATTCACTTAATCCAAAATCTGTATCGCTCATATCATCAGAACTTCCCCAATCTAAGGTAAATAAATATTTTCCTGAATATTGAATTCTTCTTCTTGATGTGAACTTACAAGTCTTATTTTTTAATATAGGAAAACAAGTTGCACCTACATGATATGTAAATGAATCCCACAAAACAAGTTCATCTAACTCTTGTTGAGGAGCATCTTCTTTCCAACAAAAGGCATGAATTGGCATTCTCCACCAGAGTCCACCATCTTCCATCATAAAATGAAATAATGGTGCTTGAGCAGGTATTGACGACATGCCAAATATATAGCATGGAAATTTTTTATCAAAAGAATCTTCTTGATTTCTTAGAAAGTTTCCTCTAATAAAAGATTCAACAATTGGGATTGGGGTATTTAGATATGACATTTTATAACCTTTTTATAAATTTATATTATTTTTCTCTTATTAATAGTTCACCTAATACTTCTAAACGTCCAACTTCACGTTGAAATTCAATTTGAGTCATATTTAAGGATATCTTTTTATATGTCTGCTCAAATTCTTTTTTAGCTGCTTCTTTATCAAACTTACCTTCAGTAGCTTTTTTATAATATGGAGCTTTAACTTTAAAATGATGCCAAGTTAATAAAGATAATCCACCTTTTTCTTCAGCGGTAGCTGCTATTTTAGCTGCGCCTTTAGCACGTGTTTGAGCAAAGGTTTCAAAGCTTTCTTTAGCTTCAGTTAACAGTTGAATAAGTTTTATCATTTGTTTTTATTTTTAACAGGAGCATAACCAGAACCATACAGGGCTGCTTTGCCTGATTGTGGATCTGCTGTTTCTTTTACTTTATTTAAACGTTTAGTTTTTTCTTTTGATGCTTCTTTACGAGATTCAATATAATCTAATCCATTTTTTAATCTAGCTTTTACTTCAGAGTCTTTAGCTTTACCGTAAGCTGCTCTGACTCTTTGGTGTATTAAATTTATAATCTGTGACTGTCTAGCATGTGATTTAGATTTAAATTCACTTTTAGATAGTGTATCTTTTATATCTTTAACTGTTTTAAATTTTACACTAACAGTATCTTTAGGATCTTCATCTGTGTATAATCTGCGGTCTGATCCCTTTGGCTTTTTACCACTACCTTTTTTAGGATCCGCTTCAGTTATATCAGGATCATTAGTCCAGGTATCAGAAGCTTTGTATCTTACTTTTTTAACCATATCGGATCTATATGGCGGATACATTTCTAATAATATATCTAATAGTTTAATCATATTACCACTTTCTACATGACCAATATCTAGCTTTCCATCTTGGTCCTGGATTAGTGTCGCAATGATGTCTTGCTCTAAAACTTTTTCTCCTTTCAGGATTATTCTTTTTTATCTTTACTCCTTTCTGTCCAAAGTTAACTTTAACAACATTTCCTTTGGCATTCTTTACGTACACCTTAAACTTTTTAATATCGCCGGCCATTGGTTTTCCTAGTTGTACTTTTCTACCTTTGTACTCTGCTTCTTGTAAAGAGTTAGCATGATCTTTTATATATTCAGCTAAACATTGAGGACAAAATTCTCCCTCATTTAATTCTTCAAGCCCTGCTTTAATTAGTTTATCGTAGTATTTAGGATCTTCTTTAATATGATCTAAAGCTATTTTTAAAGCTATTTTAGGATCATCAGTATGCTCCATCTCAACTTCAATACCTTTTTTTATTTGGGAAAGTTTATCTTTATCTATTTTAGATTCTTTTATACCTGCTATGTGTCTACCTTGATACTTATCCTGAAGATAGTTAACCATTTTTGCATTCATATTAAAATCAAGCTCTAATTTTTTATCATTAGGTTCTTTATCTATAGCTTTAGCTATTGTTTGCATAAAACCATTTTCTACATTATTATCTACAATAGCAGCCATTTTATCATCAATATCAAGACGATCTAACCATGTTTGTGATTTTTGACCGTCTGGTTTTGTAACGGCTGCTTTTATAAACTGGAATGTTGTTTTTGCTGCGCCATATCCAGGAACAAAATCTAATATTGCATCTACAGCAACTCCAGCTATTTTATCAGTCTTTTGTTTTTTTGCAATAGATTGTATAGCTTGTTTTAAATCTCCATATGTCTCAAGATTATTTTCCACTATGGTAAATTTTGAGTCCTAGTATCATATACTTTTAATACCTGTTGTAATGTTGGAGATATAGATCCTCTTCCTAGGTCATCTAGAATAGCCTTAATTATAGTTGCAAAAGATTGAATTTCTTTAGAATCAGCCCCATTTAATTTAGGTATTGTAATAGAAGAAAGGTCTCTAAAATATTTTTGTAGTTCAGATTTTGTATCTACTATATTTTTTTCTTTAGGAAGGTCTTCCTCTTTTAAAAGATTAGTTACATGCTTTTTAAATTCTGGCGTATTCATTATTTTAGGAATTTAAGTTTATACTTAGTAGATTCTAGAAGATTAACTACATTGTCAATCTCATTCTGGATATATGAATCTTGTGGAACTTTTGTTCTAATCATTTCTACAAACTTACAAAGACCTTCGAAGTAAAGAATCGCATTATCATCTTCTTTTATCTGATTTGCCATTGCATATCCACGAAGAATGCCGTATTTTCCTTGATATGACTCAACTAAACCGTCGATCAAATCTACAATCTCTTCGTAATACTTTTGCAAAGCTTTGTGAGCGGCAAAAGAGTTTGTCTGTAAATGGTAGATGTGAGCCTGATTACGGCTTTGCATCAATGTTCCTATAAATAAAGCGTATGGTTCCATTAGTCTTGTTTTGGTTGCCATCTAAGCTCACCAGATTTAACATCTGCATCAAATATTTCTTTAGGCCATTGCCATAATTTTCCTTTAAATTTATCAGATTCTAAGTAAACCTTATCGCCTTCTATTTTTTGAATTGTTAATACTTGATTATCTTTTTTTACAAATTTATCTCCAACTTTTAAATTATCACCTATATTTAAGCTAGATTCTTTAATATCTTTTTTTTTATCTTCTTCTTTCTCAACATTTTTCTTGCTCTTTTCAATCTTTTCCATCTTACTCATAAGATCGTCGATTTGAGATGCAAGTTTAGCAATATGTTCTTTATGTTGAGAAGCATTTTTAGGATCTTCTTTTGCCATATCAACGTGCTCTTTACGCTTCTTTTCAAGATGGTCGATAGTCTTTTTTAACTTATCTCCAACTTTACCTTTCTTTTCTTCAAGTTGAAAAGATTCGTCCATATATTTTTTGTATGCTTCTGCTGCTATTTCTTGAGCTTGAGAAGCATCAGCAGTAACACTTATAACATCTTCCATATTAACATTTAGAGGAGCAAGTCCTTCTAAAGGATTCAATTCTTTAATTAATCCAGCTGCGTCAAGATTATCTACAGGTCTAAGAACTACATACATCTTAGTAGGATCATAGTCTTCTTTCTTAACCTTTTTAGGAAGGCCCTTATGTTTAGTTGCAGCGAAGTCTTTTACATCGCCTTTTTTCATTGATTTAGCCATTTCTTTTGCTTTTCCTGATGCTTGTGATGGTTTCATATCTCCTTTTTGAAGGGCACGAACTATGCCCATTAATTTTTGTTGTTGTTTAGATGCAGCTTTTTCTGATATATTATGCATTATAATATTCTTTTATAATTTACTAATAAATATCTGTTTTCCTAAACTCCTGTATCTTTTCTTTGAGCTGTTTATATATATGAGTCTTATCTCCGCCTTGCCAACTTTCAATATCTCCTTGTTCAGTAACAAAAGTATCTTTTTCCTCAAGCCATGAATCTAAAGCCTGTTCAAACTCTTCAAGGCTAGCATTCTTATTCATATTAAGAATATTCTTCTCATATTGCTCATACTTACCTTCTAGCTTAAGTTTAGCTTCCATATCAATGACACAGTTCAAACATACTTTGTGTACTGAATACATCTTCTTGTTTAGTTCATTAGCCTTCATAGGCTTCTTACAACTAGGACAAGTAAGTGGTAAAGATACTAGATGTTTGAACTTATCTAGCTTGGTAATAGACTGTTTGATACCGTTTTTAATGGTCCATTTTTTTCCACCTTCTTCCCAAGTATCTCCTTCTTTATGTTCTTCTATTGTAGCTTCCCAACCTCCAAGTACCTGAGTTCTATCACCAGTATTTCCGGTGATAATGTTTCTCATCCTTTGAACTTCACTTTTCTTAAACTCTTTTTTTAACGTAGACTCTTTTGGTATCATAACAGTATTTTTATTTTATAAGTTAGAAATGTCTACAATCCAAATATTAGGATCTTCTCCATTATTAACTAATCCAGAAAGTCTTGTATTACCAGCTAGAAGATCATAATCAGAATTAGAAAATTTGACTGCTATTGGCATTTCTATTTGACCTTTTTTAAACGCAGATTGGAATCTTTGTTTTTTTTCTTTTTCTAGACTATTAAAATTTAAGTCTACATTTCCAAGGACATCTTTTATTTTAGAGTATTTTGTTATATATCCTTTTTTAGATATCTTCTCCCAATTATCTTTACCTATTTTTTTAAGTTCTGGATATCGAATTGCTTCTTCCCATTCTACATTAAAATTAGGTTTAGAATATTTAACCTCATTTATTCTAAATTTACTTAATATATCTTTTGTTTTATTAATATCTTTATGCATTACTGCAATACCACCTAGTGTTTTCCATGGAGCTAGATTTGTCCAATAGTCATCTATCAATATAGATTTTTTTGGGTCAGTTATCATCTTTAAATGCTTATTTCCGGACTCGGCGAATATAACTTCTTTTGGTTGTGGACTTAAATTATCTTTAATCCATTCTAATTTACCTTCTTCAGCATATTCAAATTGACCAGGACTAGTTAAGATTATAGGATTATATTTACCTATTATAGACCATAGTTCTTGGCCTCCAGGCATCCATTGCATTTTACTCCAGTATGTAATACCTACTTCGTCTACTGCTTTAGTTAGGTACTCATTTGCTTTTTCTGGTTTATATTGTTTTCTGTATTCTGAGGGGGACATGTTATAAAAATATTCAAACCTTGCATCAAAGTCGCATAGAACTCCATCCATATCACAATAGATTTGAATACCACTATTACTTTCTACTTCATATATTTGTTTAAGAGTAGGAAGAAAAGACTCATAAATAAGATCATTAGTCTTACCATAATCTCTCATCATTATACCTGCCAAAGCATTAGCTTGATTTTCTATATTAGAACCAGTTTCTCCAGCATTATTATATAATTTACCAAGCTCATTTTGTCTATGGTGAACTAATTCATGGCATAAGGTTCTAAGTATATCTGCTAGGTTTCTATTACCTATATAAACGTCTAAGTGTCTTTTATTTGGATCATATTGTCCAAAGCTTCTTTTTTCAGTAGCCCATTCACGATCATTTATAAAACTAGTTGTAGGAAGCTTATCTATATCAAGTTTGCTTTTTACAAACTGTATAAAATCCTCTATTATATATTGTCTTTGTTCTAGTGTCATTTCATTATTTTCAATAGTCTTCCAAAGACATCTTTAGCTACTCCCTTATTATATGCTGAGTCTGGGATGAATTTAACAAACTCTTCAAAATTGCCGGCTTTAATTGTATCTCTCATTTGAGTTGCAGATATTCTACCAAATTGATCTGGTATAGTTTCTTTTCTAACTCTATTAGGAAATCTTTTTTGTATAGAATCAAAGTATCCAATATCTTCAACTTCTTCGGCCCCGCCTGCAACATATACTGGATCAACATCAGGATTCTCTGCCATGAACGCAAAGATGTCTTTTATTGGTGTAGACTCTTTAGATATTGATACATCTATTTTAGGATTTGGTTCTGCTTTAAGATACTCTTGCCAAATATAAAGAGAATCTTCAGGAGTTATACCATACTTAGTAACATTAGATATAATAACATATACTTTATTAATATAATTTAAAGATGCTAAATACTTTGTAGCTTCGAAATGTCCTTTGTGAGGAGGCTTAAATTTACCAGGATAAAAACAAGGTCCTACATCTGGTGATGCTTCTCTTAGTATATCTTCTGCTATTTGTCTTCCTAGTTGTTCGAAATTAATCATGGTGTAATAAATGATTTTGCTTTAGACACAACACTTTCAGTACTATCGTCTTTTAGAGACTCAACTTGTTTTTCTATATCTTCAAACTGTCCAGCTAAGATATCTATTTGTTTATCAACTAGCTCTTTAGATTTTGCTATTTCTTCAGGAGATTTTTGTTTAGTAGGATCTTTTTTAAATGTAGACTTAAATTGACCAGAAGATAATAGTTCAGAAAAGAATTCTTTTAGCTTTCCAGAATTATACGCCTTCATAAATGCGCCAACCATCTTCTGTTCTGCAGGACTAACCTCTGATTGTACTAATAAAAAGTTATCTCCAAACATACTTTTATATGTAGAGATATTTTTATATACATTATTCCAACTTGATAATACTCCAACAGTTGGTACCTTTCTTTCTCTCTTAAAGTTCCTCAAAAAACTTACAACCGGATTGGTATAAACCATGATCATCATTATGTCATAGCCTGAGGATTCTATATTCTTTACTCTGTCTACATTTGTTCCTGTAGTATCATAAAGAAAATTCTTACCACTTTTTATAGTATTAGGTAGATCAACCTTCTCTATATAACTAGACGCCTTACCTAAACTGTTATACATAGGACTATCTTTATCTTCTACATACTTGTCAGCATTAAGTTCTTGCCAGCCTGATTTTTCAAGGTCCGGTCTAAGTTGCCTAACTATATTAGATTTGCCTGCTCCGGCTCCGCCGGCCATGACAATAGCCTTATTACCATTTTCAGGTTGTTCTTTCAATAAATCTAGTAGCTTAATCATACTACCAATAAATATTAATCTGTAAGTTTAACAGTATTAGGAAGAGTAAGTAATTCAATTTCAGTCTCCGGGTGCATAATCTTGTAAGTTTCATAGGTATGTAAGAACATATTGAAGTACTCGTCTACTGTCTTCTTTCCTTCAATTATTTCCCATCCTGCACCTTGCATTTTTTTGCCTGCCTTATCTGGCCCTCTCTTTGTAGATTTAAGCCATACGATACCGTTACGATCCACTTTTTGGAGGTATTTCTCTTCATAAGCTTTAGTGTAGGCTGACATTTGTAAGTGGTGGCTTTCATGAACTGCGTTTGAGGTTTTAATATCTAGAAGCCATTTTTCTCCATTGATATCTACCAATAGATCTAGGGTTCCAGAATACTTATGTGTATCACTAAACATGAATTCTTCTGACAATAAAAGGGTTGGCTTATATGTTGTCCAGAAGTCTGTGAATCCTAAAATCATCTTCCATACATGAGTATGATAGTTAACCTTGCCATCAGGTTCAATCCATCTAATCTCTTCATTTTTTAAGAATTTCTCTACTGCGTTGTGTACTTGAGTTCCTTCATCACCGGCGCGACGCATAACAATATCAGCATTATGCCCCATGTCTTTAATCCACGTTTCAAAAAAAGCACCTTTAGGAAAGTAGCCTAGGATAGTAGTAACAGAGGGATAGAAAACACCAGGAGATCTTTGATAATACCTTGAATCATGTAAAGTAATTTGTCTAAGCTCAGGATCTGTCTCAACGATTCTTTTTAAGAACTTATCTCTATAGACATTCTTGTTTTGTTCAATCATATTAGTTGTATTTTTTTGAGAAGCAGGTCTCCGAAAGACATTGGCTTCGCAGTGTGTAATAACTTGGTCATATTATTAAAACCAAGGTCAGAAGGATCTTTACCTTCTAATTCTATTAAATAAACTTCTTTACCAAGATTAAGAAGATTTTGTGAATAATTGAGAGCTTCTTTAAGAGCATCTTTATCTAATGCTAAATATACTGTTTTTACTTCAGATTCTACTAATTTCATCATGAGTGACTGAGGTATAGTCTTTCCAAATAATGGAATAGCATTACGTTTAATTGCAATGGCATCAAAAATACCTTCACATAATATAATAGGAATAGACCAATTAACAAAGTACTCTAGGCCTATAAGTTCTGTTTTATTACAACTTGGAGCATCATATTTACGAGCAGGATCTGGTTCAAATGATCTGGCTATAAAATAGTTTATATTGCCATTTTTGTCATAAGACGGCACTATGATTCTATTTCTATATCTACCCGTCTTACAATACCCAATATTGTACTTTTGTATGTCTTGAATAGAAATGTCTCTTTTCTTTAGATAAGTCAAAGCATGTCTACACTCAAGAGATTTATCTGGGTTATATAACGAAAGAAACTCTTCTGGCAGGGTTACCTTATTTGATTTAGTAGTATCAATCTTAGTATTATCTCCTTGAAAGTAATTCTTCATCTCAAGAATCTTTTCAGTAGGAGCGTCTACTTTTTTTAATAGCGATACCGGTGTTTTACCTTTAGTAGCAGGATGACAAGTCCAACAATTATATTGTCCAGACTTAATATTCACTATCAACTTAGGATTATGATGCTTACAAACTGGGCAATAGAATGCATAATCCATAGTGGTTTTAGAACCTTTTCCTTTGCCAAGAACTGTTTCTAATAATCCTAATACGAGTAACTCTTTGTCCATTTATCAAATATAAGACAAAAAAATGACATAAAAAAATATTTATTAAAAAAAATTTTTCTGTTTCAAATATTTGTTGTATATTAGTAAAACTAATGTCGTATACTCAGGCTCTATGCCATAGCTTGGTTAAATTCCATGAGTGAGTTTTAGAATGAGTAAGCTATACGACTACCAGGAGTAAAGACTAATATATGCTTCAGGTATACAAAAATAATTGGTAGTGAAAGCCTAAAATAATATCGGCCATATCCGACGGTTTAGTCCGCTAAAGGGTTTTAGATATAAGCTACAGATGAAAAACAAAGTCAATTACACTCTAAAAAAAGGATAAATACCTTTAAACTAGCTATTATGCAAGCAGAAGATTTTCAAATAGATGGAGATAAATTAACAGAAGAGCAATTAGATGCACTATATATTTATTTATCAATGACATTTGATACTATGAAAGATGAAGAAAAAAGCATGTGGTATGAAATTATGCAAAAAATAGATAAAGAATTTTATGAACAAGATTAAATTATTAATATTAGAAGGTTGTAGTAAGTGCCAAAAATTAAAACAGGAATTAAATAATAACTATATTGATTACGAATATGAAGTTTGTAAATCGGATACGGAAATTTGTGATTCTATTGAAGATTTAACAGGCTGTTCTAACTATCCTATAGTATTAAAAATGTTAAATGCTTCTATTATAGAAGAGATAATCTATGTAGCAAATACATATGAAGATATAAGTAAAAAAATTATTTTTAATAATAAAGTTAAAGGCAAAGCATTTCACTCTATAGATCAATTGATAGAGTACACAATAAAGTTGTAAATTTATAGTATGAAATACAAACAATTAATATTAAGGAAAATATTCGAATTAAACAATTTAATAAATTCCCAAAGAGCTTTAGTATCCACTTCTAGACCTCAAGATGAAATCAATTCTCATTTAGATAAAATAAAATATAAAATAGAAGAAATTGAAGTCTTGATAAATAGTGAAAATGAATTCTAAATAAAATAAGTTATGAAAAAGTTAAGCATTGAACAAATGGCTGATAATTTAGCCAAGTTTTATTCTTTAATTGATAAATATATTTCTGGTCCTAGGAAAGATAAGCTTCTTGAAATGTATAAAGATATTGAAGAGACTTTAGCTACTTCTCCTGCCTCTACTAAAATAAGTCATCACAATGCATTTGCTGGTGGTTATTTAGATCATGTTAACAGAGTTACTGAGGCAGCTTTGGTATTTGAAAAGGTTTGGGATAAGTTTGGCCAGAGTAAAAATTATACAACAGAAGAGTTAGCTTTCTCAGCACTTAATCACGATCTTGGTAAACTAGGTACAAATGATGAACCAGTTTATATTCCTAACCAATCACAATGGCACAGGGAAAATCAAGGTCTTATGTTCAATTACAACCCTGCTATACCTCATATGAGAATTGCAGAAAGAAGTTTATTCGTACTTCAGAAGTATGGTATTCAGGTTTCAGAAAACGAGTTCTTAGCTATCAGACTCCATGATGGTTTGTATGAAGAAGCAAATAAGCAGTATTATATTACCTACAATAAAGATACAGAATTGAGGTCTAATATAGCTTATATATTGCATCAAGCAGATTTGATGGCTAGTAAAATTGAATCAAATTAAAATTAATATATTATGACAACAGGAATTATAGCCATTATAGTTTGGATTTTATCCATTATAGGATACGTAGTTTGGAATTTATTTCAAAAAAATAGAAAGTTAGAATCTATGGTTGTTAGACAACAAGTGTTTATTGGCAATATTAAAGAGTGTATGAAAGAGATAAATACTTGTGCCAATGAAATTGATTCTAAATTATGGATTCAATCTGATCCTGAGTTTTTAAGTCTTATGGAAAATGTTAAACAGATGCAGACTAGAATTAACGAATTTATAGAAGAATAATATGAGTGATATACTATTGAATGAGGAAGAGGTGTTACTAACTAAGAAAGGAGATCCTAGAAAAAGAAAGCCAAAAACAAAAAATAATTACTTTACTTCTGAAACGGAAGAGGCTATTCTAAGGTATAGGTCTACAAAAAATCAAGACGAAAGAAATAGGATTTACAATCAAGACATTCACTACGGGTTTTATAAACTAGTAGAGAATATCATTCATACATTTAAGTTCTATTATACTGAGGTCGATAATATAGAAGATCTTAAGTATGAAGTAATATCATTTCTTTTGCAAAAATTAGACCTTTACGATCAGTCTAAAGGTAAGGCATTTTCTTATTTTGGTACAATTGCCAAAAGGTATTTGATTATATATAACCAAAAGAATTACAAGAAACTTGTAGCAAAATCAGAGATTGGCGAACAAAGTGATGACAACGCCCTTCTAAATAGCATCCTTGTTAAAGAACCAGAACCAGAGCTAGATAAGCTAGACGTGGTCGAGCTTTTTATCAAATATGTAGATGACAATTTATTAGAGCTATTTGACAAAACAGAGGAGCTAAAGGTCGCTGATGCTATCCTAGAGATATTCAAGAAAAGGGAAAATATAGACATTTTTAATAAAAAGGCTGTTTTTATCTATGTTAAAGAGATGGCAGACACTCAGTCAAATACCATTACAAAGGTAATTAAAAAGCTAAAAACTATCTACAAAACTATCCTTAATCAGTATCTTGAAAACAATGACTATTAATATTTATTCTAAAAAGTCATGGAACTTGATAAGGAAATATTCAAAGGGAAAACTATTGCCAATCTTGTAGAAGAGGTATACGATAAGCAGAAAAATCAAGATTCTACAATCAAACATGAGATCATGAGGCTTGCCGATATGATTGAAACTCCTGGTGATGCTATTGTAGTTGTACCTTTACTTAAAGGATTTATAGACTCTAGTTTAAAGAATGACGAGGTTCTTCTTAAACTACTTAATCTTTTCCAAAAAGCTGCTGAAAGTAAAAAGGCTGGTGATGCCGATGATTCTGGCGTTCTTACTGAAAAGGATATTGAACAGCTATTTTCTGAGGTTTCTAATATTGTAATTAAAGACCCTAAACAACTACCTAGCGTATAATGGCATATACATTTGGACCAAAATTTGATTCTGATTTAGGATTTTCAAAAGGGCAATACTTCCAAATTGGAAGGGTTAAGTCTGTTGTATTAGGGCCAAACACACCCGCAGGTAAAAAAGATCTTAATTATAAATCTCCATCTGATATAGGAGCTATAAAATTTGAATTACTATATTCTCCTTATTCAACTTCAAAATCAAAAGAAGTATCTGAACCAGCACATCCAATATGGTATTTTATTAAACAGATTCCCTTAGTAAACGAAATAGTTTTAATTATTGTTGGCCCTTCTATAAAATTAAATGATGGTGCAACAAAACAACAGTATTATTATATGCCAGCTTATGGTATGTGGAAAAATCCAAACCATAATGCATTTCCAAATATGCAAGAATGGGCAGAATATCTAAATAGTTCTGCTAATAAGCCAGGATATTCAGGTAATGCTACTAAAAGTAAACCACTTCCTTTAGGATATACTTTTGAAGAAAATCCAGAAATAAAAGATCTACAACCTTTTGAAGGAGACACCATTATTCAAGCTAGGTTTGGTCAATCTATTAGATTTGGAAGTACAGTTTCTGTATTAAGTAATGAAAATACTTGGTCAAAAAATTCACCCACTTTAGCAAAACTTAATGAAACTACAGAGATTTCAAAAAAAACAAAAAATGGAGATCCAATAACTATTATAACAAATAGACAAGGAGATAGAGTTGTTAGAAATAAATTTGATTCTATAGTTGAAGATATAAATAAAGATGGATCCTCAATATATTTAACAAGTACTCAAGAAATAAATATACCAGATCTAATAAACTTTCCATTAAAATCATTTGTAGTTAGAAGAAACTTAACAGACAATAGAAACCCTATTGTAGATTCAACTTTAAAAATAAATACTAAACCAGTATCTAATCAATTTACATCAGCTGTAGATCAAGATAAAAAATCTAACGGATAATGGCAATAACTCCAACATATAAACCAGATTTTCCATATAAGGGTGATCAAATAATATTATCATCTGATAGAGTATTATTACATTCTAAAAATGATTCTATATTTTTATTTGGTAAACAAGCCGTATCATTATCTTCTACTAAAACTATAAACTTAGATGCTAATGATAAAGTTTTAATTTATACTAATAAAATAGAATTAGGCAATGATGCTGAAGCATTAGGTGAACCTTTAGTTTTAGGAAGGACTCTTAATACACAACTAACAATTTTACTATCAGTATTAAAAAGTGTTGGAGATCAGCTTTCAAATGTTTCTGAATCTAATCTAGGAGCCAGTATGGGAATAATTGCTGGTGCTGGCCAAGCTATTTCTCAAGAAGCAGAAAGACTTAGAGGTTTTTTAGTTGGTGAATCACAAATATTATCTAAAAGAACATATACTAGATAATATGATACCTCCTATAAATCCTACAGCTATTGCTAGTTTTAATAATGCCTCCGCTGATCAAAAAGCAAAATGGCAAAAAGGATTTGTAAATTTTGGAGATCCTAAATTAAATACCAATACAACAACTGCAAAAGGATTAGAAAAAGTAATAGCTGTAATTTATAAGTTTATAATAAAAGCGCAAGGATCTGTTTTAGGTATTATATATGGTAAATTTCAAAGACAAAATAGTAGTAATCCTATAACTAGAGCAATTGATAGAGGTATTACTAACATATTACAAGATGTAGCAGAAGTTGATATGTGTAACTTATTAAGTTATGCAATAAATGAAATACCAGGTGGTAAACAATTTAATCCTAATGAACAGCCTCCATCAGATAATCCTTTTGCTCTATCTAAATGGAGACTTCAAAAAGCTGCATATGATGTACAGAAAAAAATAGACGATTACTATACTAGTTATGGAGATGCAAAAAATCCAGATAGTAAATTTGGATTATATAATTTAACTAAGGATATAACAGAAATATTTAATCTTACTAATAATCCTAACTTTCCTATAAGCAATCCAGAATTAAATAAAGCCTTTCCGTCTCTTTCTGTTGCTTCAAATTTTTTAACTAATGCTTTAAGTTTATTTAATAGATATACTGATCTTAGACAAATTCCAAATGAGGAATTACAAAAAATAATAAGAACAATAGATCAAATTAGAGTTTATACAATAGCTATACAGGGATTAAATACACCAGCTTCTTTTGTTAATCTTGCTGATTCTATATTAGGAGGAGACGTTCAAAAACAAATAGAAAAAATAAATAAAATTATAACTCCTACAAAATTAATACCTTTATTAAAACAGATATTAAAAGCGGCTAATAATTTAAATTCTTTAGGAACTAAACTTCTATCTTATATAGTTACTTCTCAAGCAATAATAAAAATAGCTATTATATTAATTAGAGTCTATGATTTTTTAGTTGCGTTTTTTATAGCACTTGGAATACCAGCTTTTTTCCTGCCGTCTGGTGTTCAAACAGGATTTAGTTTTAGTGTAATAGAAATTTTTGAAGAAAGAGGTAAAAAGAAATTAGTAAAAAGATTAGGACAAATAAACATATTATTAGGAGCTATAGCAGGATTAGTTCAAACAATGATAATAGGAATCTATGATATTATACAAAAATTAAATTTAATATTACTAAATTTAGAAAATTGTGTAAATGCTCCATCTGATTTAAAAGCAGAAATTCAAACAACTATAGATAATTTATCTAGTACTGTAAATGGACTTCAAGACTTTTTAGATAAATATAATAATGCACAAGATAGAATAAATAGAACTTTTGGTGAATATGTAATAGAAATAGTTAATGAAGAAGTAACTGATGAAGGAATAAGTATTAAAAGAAGATATGGAATAGCAAGAGATACTAATGGATATATAGTAGCTCAATCTACCCCAACTTTTGCTTCTTTAGATTTAATTATAATTAATGAAGTAAAATTAATATTATCTTCAAAGGGACTAGTTAAAACTGGACTAGATTCACTATCTCCTGAAGATACAGTAACTATTTCTGAATCTTTAAAGTACTTGGATGAACAAGATCTTTCACTTGATTCAATAGAATTGTCTACAGTTGATTTAAATAATTTAGAAGAAAATGAACAGGAATTAGGACTTCAATCATTTATAAATAATCTACCAGGAGGCAAAGCTTTAAGAAAAAGGATGAGAAAGATTTTAATTAAACAAAACCAATCCCTTACTAGTAACTTAAAAAGCACAGATCCTTCTAGTAAATATACAAATAATATAGTAAAACAAAAAGAAAAGGAAACTACTAAATTAAAAATAGAGGAGTTAGAAGATGAAAAAAGAAAGCTTAAGCTATTATTATTAACCGGAGGCCCTGCAATTCAGATTATAACACTAAATAAAATATCACAAATAGATAAAGAGATAAATAAACTTAAAAATGGTATAAAATAATATTTATAAGATATGGGACAAGTAGATCAATTAAGAAAACTAATAAGAGAAGAGCTCAGAGCTGTTCTTAAAGAAGAACTTCCTAAACTATTAAGTGAGGTTAAAAAAACTCCTATGGCAGACCCTAAAAAGAGCTTACAAGAACAGGTAAAATCAAAAATACCTGGTACTTTGAACACTGCTATTCCTAAACCTATTAAATTTACAGGAAACAATCCTATGGCAGCATTCTTAAATGATACTGCCCAAAATATGTTAAATGAAGACTTTAATATGACTTCAGATAATATACACCCAGGACTAGCTTTCCAACCTAAAGAAGTTAAGGTCGGTAGTGTAGAAGGTATGTTAGGAACAGCAAGAGCGAGTTCAAACTTGGATGCTGTACAAATAAACGAGGTTCCAGACTTTACAGGCCTTATGACAAAACTTAAAGAACAAGGACAAATATAATGGCTTACGGATTAAAACAAATATCGCCATTAGATTTTAAGCCATCAACAGCAATTGGGGTAAAAATCCCTTTTGATGCTGAAAATGTATTTTCGTCTGTATACACTACCAAGGATCAAATAAAATATAATATTATTAATTTTTTATTAACTGATCCTAGAGAAAGAGTTTTTAATCCTACTTTTGGGGCTGGTCTTAGAGCTAGGTTATTTGAACAAATAGATCAAGCATCTTTTGAAGAAATTAAGCAGTCTATAAGAACTCAAATGGAAAATCAATTCCCTCAAGTTCAAGTTACTACTTTAGATATTATAGGAAGTCCTGATTATAATTCAATCAATATAAAATTTAGTTATAGACTATTAAGATCAAATGAAAATGATTCGGTTGTATTGACTATACAAAACATGTAGAAATGGCTAACCAAGTTGACATTAAATATTTAAACAAAGATTTTGCTTCTTTAAAAGCAGATCTAATAGAATATGCAAGAGCATACTATCCTACTGCGTACAATGACTTTACTCAGGCATCACCTGGTAGTATGTTTATTGATATGGCTTCTTATGTAGGAGATGTGCTTTCATTTTATTTAGACAATCAACTACAAGAAACATTTTTACAATATGCTAAACAAAAAGGTAATTTATTTACCTTAGCTTACATGTTAGGTTATAGACCTAAAATAACTTCTGCAGCTATAGTGAATCTTGATGTATATCAACAATTACCTGCGGTTAGTCTTGGTGGTAGCAATGTAGCTCCTGACTTTACTTATGCAATGACTATAGAGCAGGGAATGCAAGTTAAATCAAATGTAAATAGCTCTGTAATATTTTATACTCCTCAAAAAGTTAATTTTGCATCATCTTCTTCTTTAGATCCGACTACAGTAGAAGTATATACAATAAATGGAAGTAATGTTCCTACATCTTATCTTCTAAAAAAGACTGTTCAAGCTTTATCAGGACAAACTAAAACTCAAACTTTTAGTTTTTCATCTCCACAAAGATTTGCAACCGTAAATATATCAGATAGTTCTATTATTACAATATTAGAAGCAAAAGATTCTGACGGTAATACTTGGTATGAAGTTCCTTACTTAGCTCAAGATTATATATTAAAGCCAGTACAAAATACTGCAGCTAACTATCCATCATTATATCAATTCCAGAATCAGGTTCCTTATATGATACAGAAGTTATCTGTGCCTAGAAGGTTCACATCTAGATTTAGAGCTGATGGTTCTTTAGAAATAGAATTTGGTCCTGGTATCAATTCAGTTGCCGATACAGCGGTACTTCCTAATCCTAATAATGTAAGTGTTGGTTTAACTGGTGGTGGACTTAGCACTCTATCTAGTTCATTTGATCCAACAAACTTTGTTACAACTCAAACATATGGATTAGCTCCAAAAAATACAAGTATATCATTTCAATATTTAGTGGGTGGCGGTGCTTCTGCAAATGCTTTAAGTAATCAATTAACTCAAATTGTATCTTATACAGTAACAGGAAATACAACCTATCAAAATACTATAGTAGTAAATAATGTAGATCCTGCTTCAGGAGGTGGCGACGGTGACACTGTAGATGAACTTAGAATGAATATTGCAGCAGAATTTCCTACTCAATATAGAGCAGTTACTCAAGAAGATTATTTGGCGAGAACTCTTAGTATGCCTCCTCAATATGGTAAAATATCAAAGGCATATATAACTAAAGATGACGCAACATTCAATAATTACATGCAAGGTGATTTTAGTCAAAAAGATCAAGTATTAGTTAGTCTTTATGTATTAGGTCTTGATGCTAATAATAATATAGCAGATCCTTCACCAGCGTTACTTCAAAATCTACAAACATATTTGTCAGATTATAGAATGATGACTGATGCCATTAATATTAAACCTGGTTATGTAATTAATATAGGCTGCAATTTTGAAATTATAATTAGACCTAATTACACTGGTCAAGATGTAATTGCTAGATGTATATTAACTTTACAAGACTTTTTTAATATAAATAATTGGCAAATAAATGAACCAATTATATTAGGAGACATCTATTCTTTATTAGATGTAGTTGAAGGAGTTCAAACAGTAAAAGATGTGAGGATAGTAAATAAATCTGGTGAAGCTGATGGATATTCAAAATACTCTTACGATATATCAGCAGGCTCTTTAAATGGTGTTATTTATCCTTCTTTAGATCCTTCTATATTTGAAGTAAAATTCCCTAATACAGATATTCAAGGTCGTGTAGTAACAATGTAAAAAAATAAAAAATGGCCGTATATAAAATATTTGCTTCTTCTGATGCTACTTTATATTCAAGTAGTCCTGCCGCTAATACAGGTCTTGATGAAATACTAGAAATATCAGTTAAGAATTCAGATAATCCGTCTAACTATTTTGTAGATCCTGTTCCCTCTGAACCTTTACTTCAAGACAATTTAAGAAGAGCTATTATATCTTTTTCTGATTCAGATATTGCTATATTAAAAACCTACACTACAGGATCATGGAAAACTAATTTAAGATTATTTTTAGCTACTGCTGAGAATTTAAATACAACATATAGTTTAGAATTTAGACAAGTTTCTCAGTCTTGGGAAATGGGAACAGGAAAGTTTGGAGACTCTCCTGAGACTAGAAACGGTGCATGTTGGTATAGTCCTAATCAATTTACAACAGCTTCTAATCAATGGGGAAATGGTGCATTTTATTTAACTCCTGGTGGTGGATCGTTTACAAATTTAGTAGTTACACAATCATTTAATTATCCAGATAATAAAGATATAAATGTAGATGTTAGCTCTATAGTTGATACTTGGTTTAGTGGTTCTAGATCAAACTATGGATTTATAGCTAAACATACTAATGCAATTGAACAAAATTCAGGAAGCTATATAGGATTAAGCTTCTTCTCAGTTGATACACACACAATATATCCTCCGACATTGGAAATAAAGTGGGATGATAGTTCATATTCTACAGGAAGTTTATCTGTAATTAATAGTACCGACAGTGTAATTACGCTATCTAATAATTTAGATACTTACAAATATGGTACAGGAAAATACAGGTTTAATATAAATTCAAGGGACAAATATCCTGTAAGAACATTTACTACATCC
>Ga0164293_10000458_pt1 | contig 32402 bp, 30 predicted proteins | sample GEODES118metaG_FD_111487 | JGI IMG/M metagenome (GOLD analysis project Ga0164293, IMG submission 111487) | Eutrophic lake water microbial communities from Lake Mendota, Wisconsin, USA - GEODES118 metaG | ecosystem: Environmental > Aquatic > Freshwater > Lake | place: USA: Lake Mendota...
CACCTCGATGTCGGCTCTTCGCATCCTGGGGCTGAAGGCGGTCCCAAGGGTTGGGCTGTTCGCCCATTAAAGCGGAACGCGAGCTGGGTTCAGACCGGCGTGAGCCAGGTCGGTCCCTATCTGCTGTGGGCGCAGGAATGTTGAGAGGAGACTTCCTTAGTACGAGAGGATTGGGAAGGACGTACCCCTGGTGTGCCAGTTGGACCGCTCGGTCCATAGCTGGGTAGCTAAGTACGGCAGGGATAATCGCTGAAAGCATCTAAGCGAGAAGCCCACCTCAAGATAAGCATTCCATGTCGCAAGACGAAAGACCCCTCGTAGACCACGAGGTTGATCGGCCGCACGTGTAAGCGGAGAAATCCGTTCAGCGAAGCGGTACGAACGGTCGATCGCTTGGCCATGTCGACCGGATTCCGTCACCCGACCAGGGTTCCTGGCCGGTGACCGGATCCACGAACATGACCCCCAAAAAACGGGTGGTGCCGGCTGTCGAAAGACTCCGGCGCCGCCCACACGCATCTGAAGCATCTCGATTGCGCCTTGCGCAGCGGTGCTTGCTCCCGGACTTGTCCGGCAACCATCCAGTCTCAGCAAATCCCGTCCGTGCGTGAAAGCGCCCGGACGGATTTGTCGGTGAATTTACGCAGGGGGAAATACCTGATCCCATCCCGAACTCAGAAGTCAAGACCCTGCGGCCGATGATACTGCTCTGCGGGAAAGTAGGTGATCGCCGACTTTGACGGGCCCCGAAGGCCAAAAGCCTTCGGGGCCCGGCTCTTTTTTCGGCGGCGTGCGCCTGGTTGATGGGCTGCTTTCGCCGCGGGATCGGGCGTGGGAGCACGTGCAACCCGCCTTGCATGACTCGTTATCATGGTTCTCGGTTCAGTTTGGCGTGCTTGCGACCTTTCCGGGTCCATCGTTCGGATGCGCGTGCATCCGAGCGGGACGTAGCCGGGTGAAGGAGCCTGTCCGATGCCGATGTTCAAGATCTTCGTGGGCAATCTCGACGCGAAGGTGACAGTTGAAATGCTGAAGCCGATGTTCGAGGCCTTTGGCGAGCTCGATGAGGTCATCCTCGCCAAGGACGAGGACGGCAAGAGTCGCGGTTTCGCCATCGTTCTGTACAAGGACGCGATGAAGGGCCAGTTGGCCATCGAGACGCTGACCGGCCGGAAGATCCTGGGGCGCGAGATCGTGATCAACGAGGCGCTGAAGAAGGGCAAGAAAAAGCCAGTCGGCGATGACGCGAGCAAGCCGCGTGGACCCTTCGGTCCAAAGTTCCGTGCAGGTCCCGGTGGGGCCGGCCCACGGGTCGGTTTCGGTGGTCGCGCTGGTGGTGCAGGGTTCTCTCGAGGTGTTCGGGGTGGCGCGCCCGGCGATCGCCGCGGTCCCGGTTCGGGTGGCGCCGCTGGGGCTGGGCCCGGTGGCTTCAGTCGCAACCCGCGTCGAGGTCTCGGGGGTCCGCGCCCCGGGGGTGCGGGTGGTTCCCCTGGAACAGGGGGTCGCCCTCCCGCGGGTCCCGGTGGGCCAGGGGCCTCGGGCCGACCGCCGCTGGGCGGAGCGCCCCGGCCTCCAAAGCCTCCTCCAGACGAGGATTGAGGCGGTTTCCGTATTTCGGCTGCCGTTGGGGCGGGCGACCCATTTCTGCTATCATTCGGACCGGCTCAGGTTCGGGACTGGCGTTCAGATCCGTTCTTGCGTCACGTACGCGGCCACGATGGCCTGCACTGTTACTGAAGGACGGATCGGCACATGTCATTTCGGATCTACGTCGGCAACTTGAACTTCCGCACCACGGACGACGGCCTTCGCGCCGCGTTCGAGGCGTTCGGCCCTGTCACCGAGGTCTACATCGGTACGGACCGTGAAACCGGCCGCTCGCGCGGCTTCGGCTTCGTCACCATGGGCGAGAAGCCCCACGGCGAGGCGGCGATCGCTGCTCTCAACGGCAGCCAGCTCGATGGCCGCGCCATCGTGGTGAACGAGGCTCAGCCCCGTCCGCCCAAGACCGGCGGCTTCGGTGGTGGCGGCGGTGGTGGTGGTGGCTTCCGTGGCGGTCGTGGCGGCGGCGGCGGTGGTTTCCGCGGCGGTCGTGGCGGCGGCTACGGCGACTGAGCCACGAACCATCGTGCAGGATTTCCATGAACCCCTCCGCATCACGCGGAGGGGTTCATGCGTTTTCCCGCGTGGAGTTGACCTTGCCCGATAGGATCTGAACCATGCCTTTCCTCGAGGCCCGAGGTGGCGCCAAGGAGCAGCGAATCGAACTGGCCGGCCGGCCAGTCGACATCGGAAGGCTGCCCGAAAGTGCCCTGTTCATCGACGAAGATGGCGTCTCGCGACGCCACTGCGTGGTGGAGCCGTCCGCCAACGGGGGATGGAAGGTCCGGGACCTGGGCAGCCGCAACGGCACCCGGGTGAATGGGACCAAGATCACCGAGCATGCGCTTCAGAACGGTGACAGTGTTCGGGTTGGTCGCGTGGAGATCCGTTTCATCGATCCCCAGCAGGCGGTGGCGCATCCCGGGCCGCGCACCCCGGAACCGTCGGTCGCTGCGCCGCTTTCCGACGACATTCTGGACCCCATTCCGGTCGGCCGCGATCCGGTCCGACCGCAGGCTTCCAAGGCACCCAAGGTCGCCCTGCCGGGACAGGACCGGAAGGAGCGCGGCAGCTTCGGCAGCGGCATGAACACGGTGGACGTCGACCTGAACTCGGTCGTGGCGGGCGGCAGCGCGGAGGATGCGGAGGATCGACTGCAGCGCATCTGCGACGACTCGCCCGTGCGCCCGTTCGAGGCCAAGGACATCTCCCTGGTGGACATGCGAGGTCAGGTGGTCCATCAGGCCGCCTCGATGGGCGGAGAGCGCACCGACGACGCCCGCGAGAGCGTTCGCATCTTCCGGCTGCTGCTCCTGACTGCGCTGCGCACGCGCGCGAGCGACGTGCACGTGGAGCCGCGCGTCGATGGAGGCGCCATCCGACTCCGCGTGGACGGCCTGATGGTGCTGGCGGCCGAGATCCCCGCGGACCTGCTCCGGCGGCTGCTCGGCATGATCAAGGTGCTGTGCCAGATCGACACGAGCCTGAAGGCCCAGGTCCAGGATGGTCATTTCAGCGCGACGATGAAGGGTCGGCGCGTGGATTTCCGCGTGAGCCTGACGCCGGTGATGCACGGCCAGAAGCTCGTGCTTCGCGTGCTCGACACGGCCAACGCGCCCACGCGCCTGCACGAGCTGGGTGTGCTGCCGTGGATGTACGAGAAGCTTCGGGTGATGGCGAGTCGCGACAGCGGCATGGTGCTGGCCTGCGGCCCGACGGGCAGCGGCAAGACGACCACTCTCTACGCGTGTCTGCGCGAGATCGACGTGAACACGCGCAACGCGATCACGATCGAGGATCCGGTCGAGTACTACCTGGAGGGCTGCACGCAGATCCCGATCGATCACAAGCAGGGCAACACCTTCGCCACGATCCTGCGCAGCGTGCTGCGTCAGGATCCCGACGTGATCTTCGTCGGCGAGATCCGCGACATCGAGACGGCGCAGGTCGCGATGCAGGCCGCGATGACGGGCCACCTGGTGTACAGCACGGTGCACTCGAAGGACACGATCGGCGCGATCTTCCGCCTGCTGGATCTGGGCGTGGAACCCTATCTGGTCGCGAATGCGCTGAACCTGATCATCGCGCAGCGGCTGTGCCGTTCCCTCTGCGAGCGCTGCCGACGCGTGGCGCGACCCACCTCGGCGCAGATCATGCGCATGGGCAAGATCGGCGAGGGGCTCGGGGCCGTGCACGTGCCGGCCGGGTGCCCGGCCTGCCTCCAGACCGGCTACTTCGGGCGTCGAGCGCTGCTGGAACTGCTTGAGTGCACGGAGCCGCTGCGCGACGTGATCCTGAAGCGGCCCACCATCGGCGAGATCCGCACGGTGCTCAACCAGGGTCACTTCGTCACCCTCCAGCAGTTCGGCTTCCAGCTGGTCGCGCAGGGCGCCACCAGCCTGGAGGAGATCGACCGCGTGGCTGCGGGAGACTGATCCATGGACCCCTTCGAGGCGCTTGGGCTGCCACGCTCCTGGCGGCTGCCGGCGGAGCAGATCCGATCGGCGCAGCGGCGTGTCTGCGCCGCATCGCATCCGGATCGATTCCACGATCCCGCGCAGCGCGCGGATGCGCAGGCCCGCGTGGCGCTCGCCAACCAGGCCGCCGCGGCGTTGCTGGAACCGCTGGGTTGCGCCGAGGCGCTGCTTTCGGTTCTTTCGCCGCAGCCCAGGCCAGCGGATCCGCGTCCGGACCCGACGTTTCTTGCGGCGATGATCGAGCTTCGCGAACGCCTGGATGCGGGCGAGGCGACCGCGGTCGCTTCGGATCTGGCGGCGCTGGAGCAAGCCGCGCAGGCGGATGCGGAATCGGGATTCGCCCGACTCGTCGCGGGAGAAGCGGGTGCCTGGAGCGCTGCCGCCGAGGCCACCGGAAGGCTTCGTGCGGTGCTGCGAGCCCGCGGAGAGGGCCGCGCATGAGCGAGGTCGTCGGCTGGTCGCTGCTGCCGTTGGTGCCGCCACTGCTGGTGGCCAGCGCGTTCTGCAGTTGCGCCGAGACCACGGTGTTCGGGCTCACGGGGGCGGATCGCGACTGGCTGCGCAAGCACCGCCCGGCCACCGCCGACCGCGTCGATGAGCTGCTGCGCGAGCCTCGCGCGCTGCTCGTCAGTGTGCTGCTTGGCAACAACATCGTGAACACCATCTACTTCGCGGTCTCGACGGCCATCGCGATGTCGCTGGAGGAGGGGATCCTGACGGAGCTGCTGGTGGGCGCGGGCACGCTGGTCACGCTGGTGCTGCTCGGCGAGACGCTGCCGAAGCTCGCCGGCAACGCCGCTCGGCGGGCGATCGTGCCGTGGGTCGCGGGTCCGCTGCTCATGCTGCATCGCGCGCTCGGACCCGTGCGCGACGCGCTGGATCGCTTCATTCTCGTGCCGCTGGCACGGCTTGGTGGAAGGCCCTCGAGTCGGACCGTGCAGGACCGCGAATTGGCTGAACTGCTCGCGCTGAGCCAGCGACGCGGCGTTCTTGCCGAGGAGGAGGGGCGCGCGATCCGCCGCGTGACCCGCCTGCGCGGGCGGCGCGTTCGCGAGGTGATGACGCCCCGCGTGGACCTCGTCTGGGTCACCCTCGCCGCGACGATGGACGAGGTGCGCTCGGAGGTTCGCCGCTCCGGCAGGCGACGTCTCGTGGTTGCGGATCCGGATCTTGACGAGGTGAAGGGGTTCCTGGACGTGCGCGCCTACCTGCTGGATGCACGAGGCGTCCGCGCTCCGCTGAAGGATCATCTGGCGCCTGCCTCGTTCATTCCCGAAGTCGCGTCGGTGGACCAGCTGCTCGGATGGTTCGCGACCTCGGGCAAGCGCGTGGCCGTGGTGGTGGACGAGTTCGGCGGAACGGCCGGCGTCGTGACGCTGCGCGATGCCGTGGCCGAGGTGTCGGGTCAGCCGGTCGATCTTTCCAGCAGCGGCTGGGTGTCGGTCGAGCCGGGCGTCTGGGAGAGCGCGGGTGACGTGGATCTGCATCTCGCATTCGAGCAGTTGGGGCTCGCGGAACCGCCTTCCGCGGCCGACACCGTCGCGGGCGCCGTCATGGAGCGGCTGGGACGCGTGGCTCGGCCCGGTGACCGCGTGACGCTGGGCGACGCTGCAATCGAGGTGCTGCATGCGACTGGCGCGCGCGTGGACCGCGTGCGCTGGCGGACCGGAGGCGTGGCATGACCTTCGCCACCGCGATGCCCTGGCTGGTGCTGCTTCTTGCGAGCCTGTGCGCGTCGGCGTTCTGCAGCGGCGTGGAGACGGGCGCGTACAGCCTGAACCGTCTGCGTCTTGCGATCCGCGCCGAGCGCGGGGAGCCCCGCGCTCGCATGCTGCAGGCCGAGCTGCAGCGGCCCAACCGGTGGCTCGCCACGCTGCTGATCGGCAACACCGCGGTGGGGCAGCTTGCGTCGATCGCGATCGGGCGCATGCTGGACGGGTTCGGCCTGTCCGTCATCGCGCTCATGGTGCTGAACGCGCTCGTGCTGCTGCCGTTGCTCGTGATCTTCGGCGAGGCGCTGCCGAAGGAGCTCTTCCGCGTTCATGCGGATCGCTGGACGGTCGCGCTGGCACCGGTCGCGCGCGTGGCGCGTTGGATCCTGTCCGCCACCGGGCTGGTCTGGCTGCTCGAGTGGGTGGGTGAGGGACTGGTGCGACGCCTGGGGCTTGCGCCAGGTGAAGTCGTGGACGGACGTCAGCGCGTGGTCGATTTGCTGCGGGAGAGCGCCGGCGCGGTCGACGAGCGGCAGGTGGCCATGGCCGGTCGCGTTCTTGAACTCTCGCGTCGCAGGGCGGCGGACGTGATGCGGCCGTGGAAGCGCGTGACCAGTCTCGCGATGGACGCGCTGCCCGACGTGGTCCGTGAGGTCCTGCGCGCGCGCCCGCATGGCACGTACCCGGTGGTGGACGAGTCCGGCGCCTGCGTGGGATTCGCGTCGGCGGTGGCGCTGCTTGCCGCCGGCGAGACGAACCTGCAGCACGTCACCCGGGCTCCCGTGGTGATCACGCCGGACATGTCCGGGATGGAGGTGCTGCGGCGACTTCGCGAGTCGGGATCCGACCTGGCTGTCGTGCAACTGGATGGCCGCCCCTTGGGGATTGTCGGACTCCGAGACCTGCTGGAACCGGTCGTTGGCCGACTTCCAGGGTGGTGATCGTTGACTTTCCGCACCGGGCTGCCAGAATTTCCGCGGTGCAGGGCACACGCCGCGCCGCCACCCCGGGTAGGTGGTCCGAAGGAGACTCGACATGACGACACCTGCTCGAATCGGAATCGCCCTGGCTCTTGGTCTTGCCAGCGCCGCGCTTGCGGACGGGGCCAATCCGCGGCGAGATGCGTACGTGCAGTCCGCGGACCAGCTCGACGCGCTGGTGGTCCGGGCGCGTGACGGCCGGATGGATCCCGAACGGCTCCGGCGCGAGCGTCGTCGCCTGGAGTCCAGGCTCAACCGTGCGCTCTCCGACATGCCTGTCGACTTGAAGCCCGGGGACCTTCGCGAGGTGAGTCAGGCTCGCGCCGAGATGAACCAGTCGGTCATCCGCAGTCAGGAGTACGAGTTCTTCGGACCGGACGACCGTCCGGAGTGGGGCTGGTATCCAAGTCGCCGCATCCCAAGCACCGGCAGCACGCTGACCGTGCAGAAGGACGGTCGAACGTCCTACAACGCCTTGCGCTGAGCAGGCTTGGGGGGCTCGGCGGCCACCGTGATTTGCGGTATACTCTTCGACCCTGCGCGCCAGTAGCTCAGCTGGCTAGAGCACGCCCCTGATAAGGGCGAGGTCGAAGGTTCGAGTCCTTTCTGGCGCATGCGACGGCCGTCCCTTTGGGGCGGCCGTTTCCATATGGGGCGACGGTTCGTCGCACCACCGCTGCGGACGCAGGGGCGCGACCGCGCTATCCTTTCGGCCCCTTGCGGCCGGAGGTGGTCGCGGAAGAACCCCACGAGGAACGCCATGCGTCGAGCCAAGATCAGCGTCATCGGAGCCGGAAACGTCGGAGCCACCTGCGCCCACTGGGCCGCCGCCAAGGAGCTGGGCGACATCGTGCTGCTCGACATTCCCGAGCGCGAGGGTGTGGCGAAGGGCAAGGCCCTCGACCTGATGCAGTGCGGTCCGATCGAGGAGTTCGACAGCAAGGTCACGGGCACGAGCGACTACAAGGACATCGCCGACAGCGACGTGGTGGTGATCACCGCGGGCCTGCCGCGCAAGCCGGGCATGAGCCGCGACGACCTGATCACGACCAACGTGAAGATCGTGCGTTCGGTCAGCGAGAACGTGGCGAAGTACGCGCCGGGCGCCGTGGTGATCGTGGTGAGCAACCCGCTCGACGCGATGGTCTACACCGCGTGGAAGGTGACCGGCTTCCCCACGAGCCGCATCCTGGGCCAGGCGGGCGCGCTCGACGTGGCGCGTTTCCGCACCTTCCTGGCGATGGAACTTGGCTGCAGCATCGAGGACATCCAGGCGCTCCTGCTCGGCGGTCACGGCGACGACATGGTGCCGCTGCCGCGCTTCACCAGCGTGCACGGCATCCCGATCAACCAGCTGCTTTCCAAGGAAGTGATCGACCGCTGCGTGCAGCGCGCCAAGGTCGGCGGCGGCGAGATCGTGCAACTGATGGGCACCAGCGCCTATTACGCGCCCGCCAGCGGCACGATCCAGATGGTCGAGGCCATCGTGAAGGACAAGAAGCGCATTCTTCCCTGCGCGGCCTACTGCGAGAACGAGTACGGCGTGGCCCCCGGCCAGAAGGGCCAGGGCTACTTCGTGGGCGTGCCGTGCGTGCTCGGTTCCGCCGGCATGGAGAAGGTCGTCCAGGTGCAGTTCGAGGGTGACGAGAAGAAGCTGATGGACGAGTCCATCAGCCACGTCAAGGACCTCGTGGGCACCGTCCGAAAGATCTTCCCCGACCTGGCCTGACCCACCGGATCGAGGAAGAGCGAAGGCGGCCGGCCTGCAGGCGGCCGTTTTCGCGTTTTGGGGGTCGCGTTGCCGAAGAAGAGGGGATGCGTCGGACCGCGCCGCTCTTCCAGATCGATCCAGGCTGGCTGTTCACCATCGCCGGCCTGGCGATCATGGTCTCGGCGGCGCTTCTGCCAGCGGAGCTCGATCTGCACGACCTGCGTCAGCAGCGCGCAGCCATCGCCGCGCGAGAGTCGTGGAATCGCGAGCGCCTGGAGGCCTACGACCGGTTCCTGGGCGAGTTGGATCGCCGGGACCCGGCGCTGCTTCGTCGTCTGGCCGCAAGCCAGTTGAACCTGATGCCCAAGGGCGAGCAGCCGCTCCTGATGGCCACCAGCATCGAGCACACCGTGAGCGACTGGATCGAGGCGACGGTGCCCCCGATGGAGTTCCAGCCCCAGCCCGCACCCGACACGCTGCTGGCTCGGCTTGCCGAGGGGCAGCGCCGGCTGTGGTTGATGGCGGGAGGCGCCATGAGCGTCTTCCTGGGCCTGGTGCTTGGCTTTGGGGTGTCAGCGCGGCCGCAGCTGGAGCGCTTCGAGCCGCTGCCCTTTCCGCTGCCCTCCATCAATGCCGCGGCACTGGAGGAACCCCTGGATTCCGAGTCCAGCGCGGAGACCCGCGAGACTCCCGACCAGGCCGAGGAGCTTGCGGCCGAGGCGTTCGATGTCGAGGACCCGCTGGCGACGGCCGAGGCCGTCGCCGAGGAGTCCTTCGAATGGCCGGATCCGGAACCGGCTTTTGAGCCCGCGGAAGCGGACTCGTTCGCGCTGCACGACGGCACGCCGGAGACGCCGCGGGCCGATGCATCGACCGACGCCGACGAGGCTTGGCTGCGTGATCACGGATCGGACTGATCGGAACACGTGAAAAAGGGCACGTGTTGATCGGATCGCGATCGGCGCGCTCTAGGGTGCGGCATGCCCAGGGCTCCCGATGACATCCCGGTCGCGCATCTGGCTCTCGCGCTCTCGACGGGACCCGTGGAGGGACGGAGCCTGCTGGGCGCGTTCGGCGGTGATGCGCAGGCCGCCTGCGCGGCCTCGCAACGGGAGATTGCGGCGGTACTCGGGCATGGGGCTGCGCTGCGCGTGCATGCGGCTTTGCGGGCCGCCCAGCCAGATCAGGAACTGGATCGCATGCACAAGCACGGGCTCTCCTGCATCCTTCCTGCGGATCCGGACTGGCCGGCACTCCTTGCCGCCACCGATGGTGCGCCACTTGCGCTCTGGGTGCGCGGGACGCTCCTGCCCGAGGACCGGTTCTCGGTGGCGATCGTGGGCAGCAGGGCGTGCACGGCGTACGGACTCGAGCAGGCGGATCGCTTCGGAGGATGGCTGGCGCAGCAGGGGTTCACGATCGTGTCGGGTGGCGCGCGCGGCATCGACGCGGCCGCGCATCGGGCCGCGATGCGCCACGGGGGCCGCACGATCGCGGTGCTGGCCGGTGGCCTTGGGGTTCCCTATCCACCGGAGCATGCGCCCCTTTTCGACGCGATCGTGGACGCCGGCGGATGTGTCTGCAGCGAGATGCCGACGCTTCATCCCAGTGCGCCTGGACTGTTTCCGCGCCGCAACCGAATCATCAGCGGACTCTCCCTTGGCACGTTGCTGATCGAGGCGCGCATGCGCTCGGGCGCGCTGATCACCGGTCGCATCGCGGCCGAAGAGCATGGACGCGAGGTCATGGCGGTGCCCGGTCGGGTCGATGCGCCGGCAAGCGCCGGATGTCACCGCGCCATCCGGGAGGGTTGGGCCGCGCTCGTCGATTCGCTGGAGGCGGTTTCGTCGCAGCTTCGCTGCACGCCCATGCTGGTCGCGGCGAGCATTCGGCAGGTTTCCGCAGCGACACCCGCGCCCCCAGGCCGGGCAGGCGAGGTGCTGCAGGCGATCCGCGCGCTCGGGCGGCTTGACGTGGATGCGATCGCCGCGCACTGCGACATGGGTGCGGCGGAGGTGCTGGCCGCGATCACGATGCTGGAGTTGTCGGGGGTCCGTATCCGGGACGCGGTGGCGGCCCCGTGAACCGTCAGTTCCAGCCGAAGGCGTAGAACAGCGCGCTGAAGATCAGGTCGGCGATGACGACCATGACCACGGTCTGCACCACGGTGTCGGTGGTTGCGCGCCCCACGCCGGCAGCGCCGCCGGTCACCCGAAGACCGTTGTGGCAGGCGATCAGGCCGAGGATCGTGCCGAAGACGCCCGCCTTGAACAGGCCGGTGAAGAAGTCGCTCATCTTCAGCTGGTCGATCGTGTTGTTCTTGTAGAGCTCGTAGGGGATCTCCAGGAAGAACACGCCGGTCACCCCACCCATGATCACGCTGGTGAGGTCGCCGATCACGGCCAGCAGCACCAGGCTCATCGTCGTCGCGAGCACGCGCGGCACCACCAGAAAGCGCACCGGATCGAGTGCCATGCTTTCGAGCGCCTCGATCTCCTCGCCGACAACCATCGTGCCGATCTCGGCGGCGATGCTGGCACCCGCGAAGCCGGTGAGCACGATCGCCGCGACCAGCGGCCCGAGTTCGCGGAACACGGCCACGGCGATCAGGTTCGCGACCTTGTCGGTCTGTCCGAAGTCGGCGAGGCTGGGCGAGGTCTGCAGCGCCAGGATGATGCCGATGCATCCCGAGACGAGCATCACGATCGAGATGCTGCGGACGCCCACGCGCACGATCTGCGCCACGGCGGCGGGGAATCCGAAACGAACCTGCCTCAGAAGCACCGTGCGATGCAGCCACTTGAGCACCACGCCACCCAGCAGGGTGATCGCGCCGACCAGTTCCAGCGTGGAGAGCACGCCGTCGATCCAGCGGTTCGCCACGTTCCTGGATGCAGCGATCAGTCGGGACATGGTGGCCGATCAGCCCGCGATCGCCGCGTCCCGCGACTCATGGATCGCGAACACGGTGTTTAGCCGCGCGATCTCCAGGATGCTGCGCACGCGCGGCGTGAGGGCGCAGAGCGACAGGGCGATCTGGGACTTGCGCGAATTCTGCAGGGCCTCGACCAGCGTGGCCAGCCCGGAACTGTCCATGTAGGGCACCCCCGAAAGGTCGAGCACAACCTTCGACGACCCGCCCTTGAGGGCTTCGGCAATCGCCTTGCGCATGATCGGCGAACGCGCCATGTCCACATCGCCCTTGGGAGACAGGATGGTCGCGGAACCCGCGGTTTCCTTCACGATCTCGAGGGTCGGGCCGCTGGGTTGCATGCGGGCATGGTAATGGCCGTGGGGCACGGCCGCCACACGTGGCGTTCAGGCCACGCCCGCGGTCGCGTGCGCAGGGCGCTTCTCGAGCACCATGCGCATGCCGCCTTCCGAGCGCGCGGCGTGCTCGAAGCGGTCGACCAGCGATCGAATCAGGTGCATGCCGAGACCCCCAGGACGGATCTCGTCGAGATCCCGGCTGCGCAACTGGTCGGGATCGACGGTGCGGGCGCGATCGAGGATCTCCACGCGCAGGCCCGGGCCATCGGGAAGCCGCGCCAGCCGAATCCAGATGCGCCCGTCGGGGCTGCCTGCGTAGCCGTGTCGAATGACGTTGGTGAGCGCCTCGTCCATCGCCAGCACAAGGTGGCATGCGGACATGTCGTCCAGACCCGCGTCCTGCGCCAGCGCATTCGCCATCGAGCGAACGGGGGCGAGCAGCTCGGGACGGCTCAGGATCTGAACCTGGATCTCGGGTTCCGTGAGGGACTCAGCCACGACGCACCTCCGCCGCGGCCGGCGCGATGCCTTGCTGCCTGCACCAGGCCTTCCAGTTCTCGATGGCACGCTCGCGGCTGGCGCTCGAGGCCGCCCAGTCGTAGCCGTTCGTGGTGCCAGCCAGTTGCAGCAGGGTTCGCTGCGCCGTCCAGCGCACCAGCGGATCGTCGCTGGCCAGCGAGGGGAGCACGGAGGGAACGTCGGTCAACGTGCCGCTCGAACCCAGCTGGGTGAGGGCGGTGATGCGGTCCTGCGAACGCGCGCTCGAGGTGGAGGGCGCCGAGCACCCAGCCAGAAGGGCCGTCGCCGACGCGAGGATGGCTGCTGTCCGACGCATCATCTGCATTTGTACCATCGGAATTCTCCCGGCCCCACCATGACTCCAGCCACCACAAACGCCGCTGAAACAATCCTGGTGCTCGATTTCGGCAGCCAGTACGCCCAGTTGATCGCCCGGCGGGTCCGGGAAGCGGGGGCGTTCAGCCTGCTGGTCTCGCCCAGCGATCCGATCGAGAAGTTGCGCGCGATGCGGCCCAAGGGAATCATCCTCAGCGGCGGGCCGGCGAGCGTGACCGATCGCGGCGCGCCGACCTGCGACAAGGCGATCTTCGACCTCGGCGTTCCTGTGCTTGGCATCTGCTACGGCATGCAGCTTGGGTGCAGTCTGCTTGGAAGCACGGTTGGCAAGGCGCCCGCCCGCGAATATGGCCGCACGCGACTGGACGTGAAGCGCGCGGACGGCCTGATGAAGAACATCGCGAGTCCCACGACCGTGTGGATGAGTCACGGCGACCAGGTGAGCGAGCTCTCGAAGGAGTTCGAGATTCTCGCCAGCACGCCGAGCTGCCCCTACGCGGCGGTGAAGCACCGCAGCCGCGACTTCTGGGGGGTGCAGTTCCACCCTGAGGTCACCCACACGCCGTGCGGCGAGGACATCCTGCGCAACTTCCTGCAGCAGGCCTGCCAGTGCAAGGGCACGTGGGCGATGGCCGACTTCATGGAGAGCGAGGTCGAGCGCGTGCGCGCGCAGGTGGGCAAGGACCGCGTGATCTGCGGGCTCTCGGGCGGCGTTGACAGCGCGGTGGCGGCGGCGTTGATCGCGCGCGCCGTGCACAAGCAGCTCACCTGCATCTTCGTGGACAACGGCCTGCTGCGGAAGAACGAGCGCGAGCTGGTCGAGAGTGCCTTCCGCAATCACTTCGACGCCGAACTGCGCGTGGTGGATGCGAGCGACGCGTTCCTGTCGGATCTGAAGGGCATCGAGGAACCCCAGGAGAAGCGCAAGCGCATCGGCCACCGCTTCATCGAGGTGTTCAAGGAAGCCGCGAAGGGCGTGGGGCCGGGCGTGAAGTTCCTGGCGCAGGGCACGCTGTATCCCGATCGCATCGAGAGCGGCCAAAGCCACGCGGGCACCGCGGCGAACATCAAGCTGCATCACAACGTGGGCGGCCTGCCCGAGGATCTCGGTTTCGAGCTGGTCGAGCCGTTGCGCGACCTGTTCAAGGACGAGGTGCGCCGCCTGGGTGAGGTGCTCGGGCTTCCGCCAACGCTTGTATGGCGCCATCCGTTCCCGGGGCCGGGTCTGGCGGTGCGCATCATTGGCGACGTCACCCGCGAGCGCCTGGCGCTGCTGCGCGAATGCGACCACATCCTGCTGGAGGAGATCCAGGCCGCCAACCTGTACCGCAGCACAAGTCAGGTCTTCGCGGTGCTGCTGCCGATCCGAAGCGTGGGCGTGATGGGTGATGGCCGCACCTATGACAGCGTGGTGGGCATCCGGGCCGTCGAGACGACCGACTTCATGACCGCGGACTTCTGCCGCCTGCCGTGGGATGTGCTGGCGCGCGTGTCGAGCCGCATCGTGAACGAGGTGCGAGGTGTGAGCCGGGTGGTCTACGACGTGACCACGAAGCCGCCGGCGACGATCGAGTGGGAGTGAGGGCTCGGTTGGAGCCGCGGTTCAGGCAGAGGGCACCGACCCAGGCGTTCGGGGGTGGTCGTTCGGCCGCGGGGGTTTCCACGCTACGCTGACCCCATGTACGACGTGATCGGCGACGTGCACGGCCACGCGGAGGAGCTCGTCGAGCTGCTTGAGCGCATGGGCTATCGCCGGCAGGATGGCGCGTTTCGCCACGCCGAACGGACCGCCGTCTTCCTGGGTGACTGGATCGACCGCGGGCCGCACATTCGTCAGGCGCTCGCCGTGGTGCGCGAGATGGTCGACGATGGGTCCGCGCGGGCGGTGCTTGGCAACCATGAGACGAACGCGCTCGCCTACGCCACGCCACGCGCGGCCGAGCGCATGCCGGTGACACCGCAGGACTGGTGCCGTCCGCACACCGAGCGCAACCGCACGATCCACGCCGAGACGCTGCGCCAGATCAACGCGGCGGAATGGTCCACCTGGGTCGACTGGTTCCGCGGCATCCCGTGGTGGATCGATCTTGGCGCGCTGCGTTGCGTGCATGCATGCTGGGACGATGCCGCGATGCAGACGCTCGTGCGGGCGTTCGGGCCACGCTGGCAGGCCACACCCGAGGTGATCCGCGCGGTGCACCACCGCGGCAGCGCCGAGGCGGAGGCCTTCGAGGCGATCCTGAAGGGAAGGGAGGTGCAGCTTCCGTCGGGCGTGACGCTGTCCGATCCGGAAGGTCATGCCCGGAAGGCGATCCGCGCGCGTTGGTACGAGCCCGCCGATGGCCGCACCTATGCGCAGTTCGCGCTGCCGGCGCGCGATGGCGTGCCCGACGAGCCGCTGCCCGGCGATTTCGTGGCCTCGTGGCGGCACTATCCGCCCGACGCGCCGCCCGTGGTGGTGGGGCACTACTGGCTGCCTGCGAGCGAACACCCGGCGCCGCTTGCGCCGAACGTGGCGTGCGTGGACTACTCGGTGGCCAAGGGCGGGCGCCTGGCCGCCTATCGCTGGGATGGCGAGCGCGCGTTTCGCGCGGACCGATTCGTGACGGTGCCCGCGCGGGGCAGCACGCAGATCGCGGCCGATAGCATTCGGGCATGACGCCCGCCACGGCCATCCGACCCGCCGTTCCTGACGCCACGATTCCGCCAGTCGCGCTGCAACCGGACGCGGTGCAGGCGATCGAGTCGCTGCTTGATGCGGCCGAGGCCGCCACGCGCGACCTGACCGGCGCCCGCGCCGCGCGCGAAGGCGGCAAGGAGACGCTGCACGCGTGGCTCGATCGCGCGAAGACCGTGCGTGGGCGTGCGGGCTACTTCCCGTACCTGGGAAGCGGGCGTGGTCGCGGGCCGCTGGTCGAACTGCTTGACGGCAGCGTCAAGTGGGACCTGATCAACGGCATCGGCGTGCACATGTTCGGCCACGGCGATCGCGAGGTGATGCGCGCCTCGCTGCAGGCGGCGATGGGCGACACGGTGATGGAAGGCAACCTGCAGTACAACGCCGACAGCGTTGCCTTTGCCGAGTTCCTGGCCACCGAGGCCGCGCGTGCCAGCGCGATGAAGCACTGCTTCGTGACCAACTCGGGCTGCATGGCGAACGAGTCGGCGCTGAAGATCTGCATGCAGAAGCGCAACAACGCGCCGCGCGTGCTTGCCTTCAGCGACTGCTTCATGGGCCGAAGCATCACCATGAGCCAGATCGGCGACGAGCCTGGCTACCGGCAGGGCGTCGCGCTGAGCACGCTGGTCGACTACGTGCCGTTCTACGAGCCCGAGATGGGCGCGCGCAGCATCGAGATGAGCGTGTGGCACCTGAAGGAGGCGCTGCGGCGCTGGCCGGGACAGCACGCGTGCTTCGTGTTCGAGCTGGTGCAGGGCGAGGGCGGCTTCAAGACCGCGCCGCGCGAATTCCACGTGGCGCTCATGCAGGCCTGCCGGGAGGCGGGCGTGCCGATCTGGGACGACGAGGTGCAGACCTTCGGCCGCACCACGAGCATGTTCGCCTACGAGGCGCTGCAGCTCGGCGAGTACATCGACGTGGTCACGGTGGGCAAGCTCACGCAGGCGTGCGCCTGCCTGTACACCGAGGCGATGAACCCGAAGCCCGGGCTGCTTGCCGGCACCTTCAGCGCGAGCGTGTCGAGTTTCCACACGGGGCTGAGCGTGCTGCGGCGCCTGCAGTCGGGCGGGTACTACGGCCCTGATGGGCGAATCGCGAAGCTGCATGCGGCGTTCCGCGCGCACGCGGAGGCGCTGGTGAAGAAGCACCCGGAATGGTTCCCGCCGGCGAAGTTGCCGTTCGGCCGCGAGAGCCGGCAGTTCGTGGGCGGTACCGGGGGCATGATGCGCCTCACGCCCTTCGGCGGCGACAAGGACCGCATCGGCCGGCTGCTGCAGAACCTTTTCGAGGATGGCGTGATCGCCTTCTCTTGCGGTCACGGTCCGTACCACCTTCGCTTCCTGCCGCCGATCGGCGTGATGCAGCCGGAACACTTCAGCGAGGTGTTCTCGATCCTTGAGAAGAGCATGGCCCGCACGGCCTGAAAGGGACCCCGCATGTTCCTGATCCGACAGGCGCTGCCCGACGACCTCTCCACGCTGCTGAAGCTGGCGAAGATGGTGCACTTCCTGAACCTGCCCGCCGACCGCGACCTGATCGCGGCCAAGATCGCGCGCAGTCGCCGCAGCTTTGCGGGTCAGGAGACGAACGAGCGTGAACGCGAGTACATGTTCGTCCTGGAGGACCACGACACGGGCAGCGTGGTGGGCACGAGCTGCGTGATCGGTCGCGTGGGCTGGCCGGGCTGGCCGCACGTGTTCCTGCAGGTGCGCCGCCGCGAGCATTGGAGCCGCGATCTGCAGCAGGGCGCAAGTCACGTGACGGTGGAGTTCGGCACCGAGGAGACGGGCTTCAGCGAGGTGGGCGGCCTGATCCTGGCGCCCGGGTACCGCGGACATCGCGAGCGTCTGGGATCGTTGCTGTCGCTGGTGCGCTTCCATTACATGGGCCTGCACCGCAAGCGGTTCCTGAAGCGCGTGCTGGCCGAACTCATGGGCCCCGTCACGCCGGACAGCCGCACGCTCCTCTGGGAGTACCTCGGCCGCCGTTTCATCAACCTGAGCTACGAGGAGGCCGATCTCTTCTGCCAGCACAGCAAGGAGTTCATGACGAGCCTGTGGCCGCGCGGCGAGATCCACGCAAGCATCCTTCCGCCGGACGCGCGCGCGCTGATCGGCAAGGTGGGCGAGGAGACGGTGCCCGCGAAGGTGCTGCTGGAGCGGCAGGGGTTCAAGGAGACGGATCATGTCGATCCGTTCGACGGTGGGCCGTACCTGGCCGCGAACGTGGACGAGATTCCCCTGGTCAAGGCCACGCGCTCGATGCGACTGGCCGGCTTCGCGTCAAGCGGCCTGCGCCAGACGGCGTTCGTGAGCGCAAGCGGCAAGGAGCATGGCTTCCGTGCGGTGCGCTGCGCCTGCATCGCGAACGCTGGCGCGGTGCGGCTGCCAAAGGGCGTCGCCGAGATCCTGGGCGCAAGCGTGGGTGATCGCGTGGGCGTGACCCTGCTGCCCGACGCCGAGGGTCCGAAGCGCAGGAAGCGCCGGGCATGAGTGCCGTCGGGCCTGTACGCGCCCCGAGCGACTTCATCGGTGGGCGCTGGGTGGGGATTCCGGGCGACGAGGTGCAGAGCCGTGATCCGGCCGCGCCCGATCACGTGGTGTGGAGCGGTTCGCCCAAGGTGCAGCATGTCGACGATGCGGTGACCGCCGCGCGCGCGGCCTTCGCGGCATGGCGCGCCCTCGGTTTCGAGGCGCGGGCGGCGCTGCTGCGGCGATTCGCCGAGTGCTGTGGGCGCCATGCCGAGCGCCTCGCGCGCACGGTCACCGCCGAGATGGGCAAGACGCTCGCCGAGAGCCGCGCCGAGGCGAAGCTGCTGCAGGACAAGGTGGCGATCACGCTGGAGCCCGCGACGCTGGCGCGGGTGAAGGGCTTCGAGGTGGATGCGGGCGCAGGGAAGCGTGGTGCGTGCGACTTCCGGCCCCTCGGGGTGATGGCGGTCATCGGGCCGTTCAACTTTCCGGCGCACCTGCCCAACGGCCAGTGGGTGCCGTCGCTGCTGCTGGGCAACACGGTCGTGTTCAAGCCGAGTGACCGCACGCCTGCGACGGGCCAGGTGATCGGGGAGATCTTCGAGGAGGCGGGCTTCCCCGCCGGCGTGTTCAACGTCGTCCAGGGCGGCGCCGACGTCGCGGGTGCGCTGGTGGCGCACGGGGGCATCGACGGGGTGCTGTTCACGGGATCCTTCGCGGTCGGTCGACGCATCCTGGAGGCGAACCTGGACCGCCCCGGTCGCATGATCGCTCTGGAGATGGGTGGCAGCAATGCCGCCATCGTGTGGAGCGACGCGGACCTGCGCCGCGCCGTGATCGAGTGCGTGCGTGGGGCCTACGCCACCACGGGCCAGCGATGCACCTGCACGCGGCGCATCATCGTGCACGAAGCGATGGTCGAGCGGTTCGTGACGGCCTTCTGCAAGCTGGCGAGCACGGCGATCGTGGCGCCCGGAACGGATCCGGAGCCGGTGTTCATGGGTCCGGTCGTTTCCGAGTCGGCGCGAGCCGCGGTCCTCGATCGGCAGACGACGCTCGCACGTCAGGGCGGAAGGGTGCTTCTGGAGGCCACCGCGTTCGATCGTCCCGGATGGTTCGTGGGGCCGGGACTCGTGCAGGTGGAACGCTTCGATCGGGCGCAGGACTGCGAGACATTCGGCCCGCTTGCGCAGCTCTCGGTGGTGACTTCGCTGGACGCGGCGGTCGAGCAGGCCAATGCCACGGATTTCGGTCTGGTGGCTTCGGTCTTCACCGGCGACCAGCGGGTCTGGAACGCCTGCGTGGATCAGCTGCGCGTCGGCTGCCTGAACTGGAACACCGGCACGGCCGGCGCCAGCAGCAGGCTTCCCTTCGGCGGGCTTGGGCGCAGCGGCAACCTTCGGCCTGCGGGCAGCTTCGCCGTCGATCTGGGGGTGTATCCGCTGGCGACGATGGTGGATGCCACGCAGGCATCCGCGGTTCCGGGTGGGCTGCTGGAGGCGTCGGCGCCGAGTCCCGTCACAGCACCATGAGCTTGCGGATCGGTCCCACCAGCGGTGTCGGGAGCGCATTGACAACGCGCTCCAGGGCGGCGGTGTAGCCGAATCGCAGCAGCACGAGGCTCAAGATCGCGTAGGTGAGCGCGGCCAGGCAGCACTCGAGCACGCTGGCGAGGTTGCCGGGCAGGTCGGCGCGCAACGGCTCCACCACGCTGTGAGCGAGTCCCGATGCGGCCACCGCGCTCAGGAGGGCGGCCAGAGGCGTGGAGTAGAGCTCGTACACGATCGATGCACGGGTCATGCCGGCGTGCAGCATCACCCTGAATATCTCGAACGTGGCGACCGCGGCGCTGATGCCACCCACGAAGAGCGCAAGGATGGTCGCCGAGGTCGTGGTTCCAGGCTGCAGCCACAGGATGAAGATCGCCGCGATGCCAGCGCCAAGGATCTTGCCCAGAGCCCGTCCCATGTCGAGCCGGATCGCCGCACCCCAGTCTCGAATCCCCGAGATCGGAGCCACCACCAACTGCACGACCGTCGGATAGGTGAGCAGCGCGGACAGGATGAAGACCGGCCAGCGGCTGTCTGCCCACTTGCCGTGCCACACGGCCCGCTCGAAGGCGTCAAACACCGCGGGCACGCCCATGCTGACGATCGGCGAGAACACCATGCCCGCGTTGAAGGTGTCGCGGATCGACTGCATCTCGCGCTCGCGGTGCCCGCGAACCGCCGCCGTGGCGGGGGAGAGAACGGATCGAAGGCTTCCGGCGACGAGCTGCGCCGGCTGGGCCGCCAGCTGCATGGCGAAGAAGTACACACCGACGACGGTGAGCGGCAGCAGGACGCTGCCGATGAGCGCGTCGGACTGGGTGTTGAGCGTGGCAAGGATGGCCATGACGAGCGGCAGGCGCATCTCGATTAGCGTTTGCCCGAACCAGCCCGGACTGGCGCCGAGTTCTCCCCGTTCCAGGCGGGCCCGTGGCCAGATCCAGAGGTTCTCGACGATCGTCACGCACAGCAGCGGTGCCGCCAACGCCAGCGCGCCCCAACCCCAGGACGCCAGAAGCCACGTGGCCCCCAGCTTCGTGGCGCCCGTCACGATGTCGACGAGGGAGAGCTCGGTGAATCGGAGGTCCGCCGACATGCGGGCACGCGGGTACTGCCCGATCAGCATGGCCGTGAACTGCACCCCCAGCACGATGATGACATTGCGAAGCTCCGTCTCGGGGTAATGCTTGGTGCTGGCGAACGCGCCCGCAACCGGCCAGGCGGCGCCCAGCGTGAGCAGGAGGCAGATCGAGGAAAAGACGATGCTGTAGCGGAAGAATCGCCCGCCATCGCTGCGGAACTCCTCCGGCTTCATGGTGAGCATGTGGTTGCCGGTCCCGCCCCCGCGCAGCAGCCCTGTTGCGATGAGCACGCCGATTCCCGCCGCGTACACGCCGAACTGGTCAGGCGTCAGATAGAAGGCCGCGATGATCTGGGAAATGGCCGTGGCGGCGCGTCCAAAGACGGCCGAGGCCAGCACCATGAGGATCGATCGTGGGGAGAGTTTCGAGAGCATGGGCGTGGGGGCAACCCCGGTATGCCCACACCTAACTGTAATGGATCCGAGGGGATTGCGTTGCGGACGAAAATTCCGGAATGATCGGGAGCGCCCGGCTCAGGCCCCGGACACCGCCATGTTCAACCACGCCGAGGCGCGATCCACGGGGATCCGCTCCTGACGCTGGTCATCGCGGTGCCGCACCGTGAGGGTGCCGTCCTGAAGCGTCTGGCTGTCGATGGTCAGGCAGAAGGGGGTCCCCGCCTCATCCATGCGCGCATAGCGCTTGCCGATCGACTGCTTCTCGTCGAACTCGACGACATGTGACTTGCGCAGTTCGCGCCAGAGTCGCTCGCCGATCTCGGGCATTCCATCCTTGTTCACCAGCGGGAAGATTCCAGCCTTGATGGGGGCCATGCGCGGCGCGAACTTCATGAACACCTTGCTGGCGCGGCTCTCGTCGGGGGTGTACGCCTCGCAGAGCAGGGCGAGGGTGCCGCGGTCGGCGCCGGCGGAGGGCTCGATCACGTGCGGGAAGTACCGCTCGTTGCGCTCCTGGTCGAAGTAGCGCGCCTTCTCGCCCTTGCCGCTGTGCTCGGCGTGCTGTCGCAGGTCGAAATCCGAGCGGTGCGCGACCCCCTCGAGCTCGCCGAAGTCGGGGTCGGTGAACGGGAACTTGTATTCGATGTCGCACACGCCGGCGCCGGCCTTGGCGTAGTGCGCCAGCTCGTCGCGGTCATGCTCGCGCAGGCGCAGGTTCGCGCCCGCGAGACCGATCGACTGCCACCAGCGGTAGCGCTCGTTGCGCCACCACGCGTACCATTCGTTCGCGCTGTCGGGGCGGATGAAGAACTCGATCTCCATCTGCTCGAACTCGCGGCTGCGGAAGGTGAAGTTGCGCGGCGTCACCTCGTTGCGGAACGCCTTGCCGATCTGCGCGATGCCGAAGGGCACCCGCACGCGGCTCGAATCGACCACGTTCTGGAAGTTGACGAAGATGCCCTGCGCGGTCTCGGGACGCAGGTAGGCGTAGTTGCTCGGGTCCTCGACCGCGCCCACCAGCGTCTTGAACATCAGGTTGAACGGCTTCGGATCGGTGAGGTCGCCGCCGCAGTGCGGGCAGGGCGCCTGCAGGCCGGTCGCCGCCACCTGCTCGCTCGCGAGGTGCATGATGAATTCCCGCAGCGGCATCTGCAGCGGGCCGCCCGCCATGCGGTCGACCAGCCAGCTCAGCGTGACCTGCGGGTTGCGAACGAGCGCGAGGTTCGGTGCGAGCTTCTTGCCCTTCGTGTCGGCCCAGCGCTTCAGCTGCATGCTGTCGACGGCACCATCGGCGTACAGCTCGCCCAGGGCCTTGAACCACTCGGTCTCCGCGATCATGTCCCAGAGGTGGTCGGTGCGCATCAGCCGCTTGCAGTGGCGGCAGGTGCTCATGAGGTCGGCGAAACCTCCGACGTGGCCCGAGGCGATCCACGTCTTCGGGTGCATGATGATCGTGCAGTCCACGCCCACGATGTCCACCGGATTGCCATCCGGGCCCGTCAGCTCGCCCTGCACGACATCCTTCCACCAGGCGTTCTTCAGGTTGCGCTTGAGCTCGGTGCCCAGCGGGCCGTAATCCCAGAAGCCGTTGATGCCCCCGTAGATCTCGCTCGACTGGAAGATGAACCCGCGGCGGCGGCACAGCGCGACGATGTCGTCCATTTTGCCTGGCATGAGGGCCGCGATGGTACGGAAAAGGCGGCCCGCGATGGGGCCGCCTTGGAGGGTCGGGTTCGGGCTTCCGCCGTGTCGGGCTCAGTCGTTCGAGCGGCCGCGGGAGGCGATCAGCCGCAGGAACTCCTCGCGGGTGGCCATGTTCTTCAGGAAGATGCCGGTCAGCTTGCTGGTGGTGGTCCATGCGCGAGGCTGGTGCACGCCGCGATAGCACATGCAGAAGTGGCGGCACTCGATCACGACGGCCACGCCGAGCGGATTCAGGTGCGTCTGGATCGCCTCGGCGATCTGCGCGGTGAGCTTCTCCTGAACCTGCAGGCGCTTCGAGAAGATCTCGACCACCTTGGCCAGCTTGCTCAGGCCGACCACCTTGCCGTCGGGGATGTACGCGACATGCGCCTTGCCCACGAACGGCACCATGTGGTGCTCGCAGTGGCTCTGGATGTCGATGTCGGTGAGCAGCACCATCTGGTCGTAGCCCTCGACCTCGCTGAAGGTGCGGCTGAGCGCCTCGGCCGGATCCATCGCGTAGCCACGGTAGTGCTCGTGCATCGCCTTCACCACGCGCTTGGGCGTGTCGAGCAGGCCCTCGCGGGTGGGGTCCTCGCCGATGAAGGCCAGCAGGGACCGCACGTGGTCCATCGCCTTGCGGCACTCGGGACTGTTCAGGTCGGGCTCGCGCATGGGATCGAAAGGATACGGGTTGCGGCGGCTGGCGACGGTTAGCATGTCGTGCATATGGCTTCCTTCCTGCGAGCGATGTCGGCCGAGGCGCTTGCGGCCCTGACGCCGAGGCGCGAGGGGGAGCGTCGCCTGGGCGAGACCTTTCGGACGTTGCCCGCTGGTGCGAGCCTGAGCGAGGGGCTTCGGGCCGTTCCTGAGGCCGGATTCGCGCTCCTGCTGATCCCGGAGGACATCGGGGTTCGGGCCAATTTCGGGCGTCCGGGCGCGGCTGCACTGCCGATGGCCACGCTTCGCCGCCTCGCCGCCATGCAGGACAACCCCTCGCTTCGCGGTGCGGATGTCGTCGTGGTGGGCGAGGTCGAGGTGCTGGACCTGATGCAGCAGGCCGTGCGCCTGGACCCGAATCGCGCCACGGATCTCGGGGCGCTGCGCGCGCTGGTGGCGGAGGTTGACGCGCGCGTGGCGAGTGTGGTCGAGACGATCGTGCGGGCGGGCAAGGTGGTCGTGGCGATCGGTGGTGGTCATGAGAACGCCTTCGGAATCCTGGCTGGCATGCGTGCGGCGAGGGGCGGCGCCGTCGGCTGCCTGAACCTCGATGCCCACGCCGACCTGCGTGACGACGAGGGGCGCCACAGCGGCAATCCGTTCTCGCACGCGCTGCGAGCGGGGCATCTGTCCCGCTACGCCGTGATCGGTCTTCACGAGGCCTACGTGAACGAGGCGATGTGGCGCGTGCTGGAGCAGGACGAGCGCGTGCTCGGCGTGACGCTGGAGCGCATGCTGTGTGGCGACCTGCAACTTGATGAGGCGTGCGATCGTGGCATCGCGCACCTGGGCGCAGGCCCGGTCGCGCTGGAGGTCGATCTGGACGCGATCGCGGGTGTGCCGGCGAGCGCGTCCACGCCGAGCGGACTGTCGGCGGAGCAGGTGCGCGCTGCGGTGCATCGCGTCGCGGGCGGCGCCGACGTTGCGGCGCTGCACGTGTGCGAGGGCATTCCCGGCGACGGTGATCCGCTGGGTGTCGGGAAGCTCGCGGCTCTCGTGGCCTGCGACTTCATCAAGGCGCGACAGGGGCGCGGTCGGTGAGCGCACGCCCGCTGATCGGGGTGGATCTTGGCGGAACGAAGGTCGAAGCGGCGGTCATCGAACCCAACGGCGCGGTGCTGTGGCGTGCGCGGGAGTCGACGCCGCCCGGGGACTACGAGGGCACGATCGCGACCGTCGCCGGTTTGGTGCGCCGCGCACGCGCGCAGGCGCCCAGGGCGCATGGTGTCGGCCTGGGACACCCCGGCTCGCGCAGCCCCGTGACCGGCCTGCATCGCAACGCCAACAGCACCTGCCTGAACGGCAAGCCGCTGCTCGCGGATCTGGAGCGCGAGCTCGGGATGCCCGTGCGTGGCGCGAACGACGCGAACTGTCTGGCGTTGAGCGAGGCCATCGATGGAGCCGGCCAGGGCGCGCGCACGGTGTTCGGCGTGATTCTTGGAACCGGATGCGGCGGCGGGGTGGTGGTGGATCGCCGCGTCATCGAGGGGGCCAACGGAATCGCGGGGGAGTGGGGTCACATGCCGCTGCCCGGGGCTTCCGCGGCTGAACTGGAGATGTCATGCTGGTGTGGCCGACGTGCGTGCCTCGAGCTGTTCCTGAGCGGTCCGGGCGTGGAGGCCGATCATGTGCGCCATGGCGGCGAACGGGCGATCCGACTCCCGCGCATCGCGTGGCTTGCCCAGTCCGGTGACGCCTGCGCGAACGCCACGCTGGAACGCTGGATCGAGCGGCTCGGGCGCGCGCTGGGCGCGGTCTGCAACATCCTGGATCCGGACGCGATCGTGCTGGGCGGAGGCGCGAGTCTGGTGCCGGGTCTTGCGGCGCGGTTGCCTGCATCGATCGCGCCGCACTGCTTCAGCGATCGCCTTGTCACGCCGGTCCGGCCAGCGATGCATGGTGACAGCAGCGGCGTGCGGGGTGCGGCGTGGCTGTTCGCTACCTTCCCTCCATGAAGCGGATCGGCATCATCGGAACCGGATCGATCGGTCGCGTCCACGCGCATCACGCGGCCCGGGTGGGATTGCCCGTCGTCGCGGCATGGGACCCGAAGCCGGCGGCCGTCGCGGCCTTCCAGTCCGAGCAGCCCCGGGTGGAGCTTGAGCCGAGTCTGGAGCGGCTTCTCGCCAGGGCCGATGTGGACGGTGTCGTCATCGCCGTCCCCAACGACCTGCACGAACCGCTGGCCGTGCAGTCGCTGAAGGCGGGCAAGCATGTGCTGCTCGAGAAGCCGATGGCCACGAGCGTGCCGGCCTGCGATCGCATCATGGAGGCGGCGAAGTCGTCCGGGCGGTCCGTGCAGATGGGTTTCGTGTGCCGTCGCATGCCGGCGGTGGAGATCGCGGCGAGCATGGCGCGGGAGGGTCGCCTCGGCTCGATCTATCACGTGAAGGCCAGCATGTACCGTCGCCGCGGCGTGCCCGGCCTTGGCGGGTGGTTCACGACCAAGTCGCGCTCAGGTGGTGGTCCGTTGATCGACCTTGGGGTGCACCTTCTCGACGCGGCCCTTCACCTGATGGGCCATCCGCGCGTGCTGCGCGCCAGTGGCGCAACCTATTCGACCTTCGGCCGTCGCATGAAGGGCTATGCGCACACCGACATGTGGGCGGGCCCGCCGGATTTCACCGGCACCTGCGACGTGGAGGATCATGCGACGGCGCTTCTCCGCTGCGAGGGTGGCGCCACGATCGAGCTGAACGCGACCTGGGCGATGAACATTCCCGACGAGTCGCTGCCGGATGGCCTGGCGGTCTTCGGCGACGCGGGGGGCTGCCGGTTCGGCCTGCAGGATCGGCGGCTCACGGTCGCGACCGAGGCGCATGGCATGCCCGCCGACTTGACGCCGCACTTCAAGGCGGACGCGCCGGGCAAGCAGGCGTGGGATTCGCAGGCACGGGCCTTCCAGACGCTGCTGGAGCACGGCGGTGAGCCGATCGCCACGGCGGCGCAGGGCCGCGCGGTGCAGGCCGCGATCGACGCGATCTATCGCAGTGCCGGCGAGGGGCGCGAAGTCGAGGTGGTCTGAGGCCCGCGACTCAGTTCGTCCTGGCCTTCGCCGCTTCCTCGTAACGCTGGAGCGAGGCCTTGATCTCCTCCAGGTTGCGGCCGCTCATGCCCGCCTTCTCGGCGGCCTCGACAGCGATCCGCTGCACCTTCGCCGCCTGTGCCGCGTCGCCCATCTCGAAGTGAACGCGCGCCTGCGTGTCCAGGATGCTGGGGTCGCCCTTCGACAGTTCGACCGCGCGCTGGGCTGCCGTCAGCGCCAGTTTCAGGTCGCGCCCATCACCCTTGAGGTCCGTGGCGATCGACCACGCGATCATGTTCAGGTCGGAGGCCTCGAGCGGCGCGGCGAGCAGTTGCCTGGCGGTCGCACACGCGTCCTCGGTGCGATCGCTGGTGGCCATCACCTGGAACTTGAGCAGACGAACCTGCGTCGGATCGGCCGCGCTCGCCTCGAGCGCCGCGAAACGATCCATCATCGGCTTCCAGTCGCCGCTCGCGGTCGCATCCTTCAGCAGCACCGACAGCTCGTCGGACGCGAACTTCTGCAGCGCGCGCTCCGCCTCGGCGTCGGCCTTCGCCTTCGCGCGGTCCCATGAGCCGGCCAGCACGGACGCAAGGGGCTTGTCCATGCCCATCGGGTGGCCGATCCACTCGACCATGCCGTCCTTGCCGACGATGAAACTGCAGGGGATGCCATCCTGACCCGCCGCGTCCATCCACGCGACGCCCATGCTGCGATCCTCGTCGAAGGCCACGCGATAGCCCATCGCGTCACCGCGCTTCTCGACAAAGGTCTTGAGACCGCTCAGGCGCGTGTCCGCGCCATCCTTCTTCTTGCGCTCGCTCGCGGCGATGCCCAGCACCGCCACCTCGGGGTGATCCTTCTGGATCTGTGTCAGGTGCGGGATGCTCGCGATGCACGGCCCGCACCAGGTCGCCCAGAACTCGACCACGTACACCTTGCCGGGTTCGAACGCCTGCACCGGATCGCCCTTCAGCCACTGCTCGGCGGAGAGCGGCGGGGCCTTGCTTCCGATGTCGAGCGAGGCGGCGTCGGCGGCGAGCGAAAGCGCGATGAGTGCGGCGTGGATCATGGGCGATCTCCTTGGTCCGGAATCGTATCCGCACCCGTATCCTGCCCGGCATGAGCGCGAGGATTCTCGACGGCAAGACCCTTTCGGCCCGCGTGCGTGCGGACCTGCGCGAGCGCGTCCGTGGTGCGGGGCGTCCGGCGCGCCTCGACGCGGTGCTGGTGGGCAGCGACGCGGCCGCCGAGCTCTACGCGCAGAGTCAGGCGCGCACGTGTCAGGAGGTGGGCATCGAGTATCGCCTGCATCGCCTGCCGTCCGGCAGCGCCTTCGAGGAGATCGCCGGCCGCGTGCTGCTGTTGAACGAGGATGAGCAGGTGCGGGCGATCATGGTGCACCTTCCATTGCCGACGGGCGTGGACGTGGAGCGCGTGCAATCGCTCATCGACCCGGACAAGGACGTGGAGGGGGTGAATCCCGCGAACATCGGCAACGTGGTGTACGGCCGGCGCAGCCTGGTCCCATGCACGGCACGCGCCGTCCTCGAGCTGGTCGAGAGTAGCGGCATCTCGTTGCGCGGCGCGAACTGCGTGGTGGTGGGGGCGAGCAACATCGTGGGCAAGCCGGTGGCGGTGCTGCTCATGCGTCACGAGGCGACCGTCACGAGCGCGAACAAGCACACGAAGGGCACGGAAGCGATCGCGCGTCAGGCGGATGTGCTGGTGGTCGCGGCGGGCGTGCCGAAGCTCGTCACGGCGCCCTGGGTCAAGCCTGGCGCGGTCGTGGTGGATGTCGGCATTCACCGATTGCCCGGTCCGGATGGAGCCACCGTGACCACCGGCGACGTGGACTACGCGGGCGTGTCCGCAGTCGCGGGATGGATCACCCCGGTCCCCGGAGGCGTCGGCCCGATGACGGTGGCCATGCTGCTTCGGAACGTCGCGGACGCCTGCTTGCGCTGAGCGCGGTCAGGGCATCGCAAGCAGTTCGGCCGCGCGCTCGTACCGTTCGCGCGTGCGCCGAACCACGTCCGCAGGCAGCTGCGGGCCAGGCGGCGTGCGGTTCCAGCGCCCCGCGCGCTCCTCGGCGAGCAGCCAATCGCGCAGGAACTGCTTGTCAAGGCTGGCAGGTTCAGCGCCAGGCCGAACCGTTTCCTCGAGCCAGTAGCGGCTTGAATCCGGCGTCAGGACCTCGTCGGCGAGCAGGAGCCGGTCCGTCGGCTGTCCATCCGCATCGAGGGCGAATCCGAACTCGAACTTGGTGTCCGCGAGCACCAGTCCGCGATCCAGCGCGCGCTCGGCCGCGACGGCGTAGAGCTGAAGGCTCAGGAGGCGAAGGCGCTCGGCCAGCTCGACGCCGACGCGATCGGCGACCTGATCGAAGGTGCAGTTCTCGTCATGGCCGGCGTCGCTCTTGAAGGCCGGCGTGAAGATCGGTTCCGGGAGCCTGCCAAAGGCCCGAAGGCCCGGGGGCAGGGCGACACCGCACACCGTGCCCGAGGCCCGATACTCCGTCCAGCCGCTTCCGGTCAGCCACCCGCGCACGACGCACTCGATCGGCACGATCCTGACCTTCCGGCACACCATGCACCGGCCGATCAGGAGGTCCTGATCCTCGCGCGAGAGGCCTGGAACCTCATGTGGATCGGCGGACAGCAGGTGGTCCTCCACGATGCGACGGGTTCGCAGGTGACGGAACCACTCCAGACTGATGCGGGTCAGAAGCCGCCCCTTGTCCGGGATGGGCGTGGGGAGGACCACGTCGAAGGCGCTGACGCGATCCGTTGCCACCACCAACACTCGGGGCGGACGTCCGGCCTCGCCGGGAACGTCGTATAGATCGCGCACCTTGCCGGTGCGCCGTGAAGGGAGCGGCAGGTCCGTCGAGACCACGGATCCATCGCTGTGGAGGAGCGCGCGTGCTGTCACCGGACGGATCTTATCGCCGGCCTTTTCGCCTCCGGGAAGGGGATTCCTTGGACTCCCGCTACACTCGACCGCGGATGCTGCAGTTCGATGTTCATGACCTGAAGGGCCTTGCCCCAGGCGGCGCCGTGCGGGCGCACCTGCTCGGCCGTGATGATCAGCCGATCGCGGGAAGCGTGTCCCTGGTGGGGCGTCGCATCGTCTGCAAGCCGGTGGAGCCGATCGCGGCGGCGCTGTGCCTCGAGTACGACGCGGCGCCGATCGGACGCCTGATGCTTCAGACCTGCCTGCTGCCGGAGCGGGTCGAGCCATACCGGCTCAATCTCGAGCTCGCGCGTCATCGCATCAAGCAGTACATCGCGAAGGGCGAGGAGTGGCTGCTCTTCGATCCGGGCAGTGGCGGGGACAGCTTCAAGATCTGGGAGCGCGCGCGAACGCTGTTCGTGCACGCGATGAACGAGCGTGACCCCTCCGTGGCGGAGGCGAAGGCCCGCGAATCCCTGGTGGCCGGGCTTGAGGCGACCGAGCGACTGGCCATGATGCAGGCCGAGGGGGCGCTGCAGCGCCGGTACGCGTCCCGGCCCGCAAGCAGCACCCTGGTCGGTGTGCGCATCGACCCGCGGGACGACCCCGCCGCCGTGGGAGGGTTGGCGCGCGAGTTCGACGTCATGGCGGTGAACCTGCCGTGGCGCGTGATCGAGCCCAGCCCCGGCCAGTACGACTTCTCCATGGTGGATCGCTGGATGGCGCTCGCCGCGCAATCCCGCCGACCGATCGTCGCGGGTCCGCTGCTGCGGTTCGACGATGCCTGGCTGCCCGCCTGGATGCAGCGATTCAAGGGGGACTACAAGGCGATCGTCGACCGGACCTACGCCTTCATGGAGCAGGTGGTGCACCGCTACCGAGCGGTCGCGACCCTCTGGAATCTCTGCAGCGGCCTGCACCTGAACGCGTGGCATCCCTTCAGTGACTCGGAGCGGATCGACCTGACGCGACGCGCCGCGCTGCTGGTCCGTCAGAGCCGCCGTGGCGCGCGCACGCTGGTGGAATTGGGCGATCCATTCGGCGAGGCGTGGGGCGCCTCGAACGGATCCGCGACGGCGTGGCAGTTCCTGGAGCGCCTGCTTCAGGAAGGCGTGCATCTGGATGCGGTCGGGATGCAGTTGTGCCTCGGTGGGCCCGATGGCAGCGTGCGCGACATGATGCAGGTGTCCGCGATGCTGGATCGCTTCATGGGGTACGAGTGCAAGGTCATGCTGAGCGCGCTCGGGGCTCCGAGCGCCTCCGTGGGTGGCGGATGGTGGCGCAAGCCCTGGACCAGCGCGGTGCAGGACGCATGGGCGACGAGCGTCGCCACGATCGCGCTGTCGAAGCCGTTCGTGGAAACGCTGGTGTGGGAGCGGCTGAGCGAGAGCGCAGATGATCCGCGCGGATCGTGCGCGATGATCGACGCCGCCCGCCAGCCGCGCCCGGTCGCGCGCAAGCTGCTCTCGATCCGGAACCGGCTCCGCAAGCCGCTGCAGTCTCCCGGGGCTCCGCCGCGCGAGGAGAAGGATCCGAGCGACACCACCGCGACCGGCGCGGCCGCGGTGTGAGCGCCCGTCGGACAGCATGGGTTCCGATGTGGTCCGGCCTCCTTGGCGCCGCGCTGTGGATCGCCGCGGTCCGCGTCGCCGACCGAGAGCTGGCGTCCTCGGCCTGCGAGATGAGCCTGCGACCTCTGGCGTGGAGCGTGGACCTGAATCAGGCTGGACTTCGCGAGCTTCAGGTCCTGCCCGGGGTCGGTCCCGCCCTGGCCGAACGGATCGTGCGTGATCGGGACGCGCGAGGTCCCTTCGCGGGGCTCGGTGACCTGGACCGCGTGCCCGGCATCGGGCCTGCGTTCCTTGAACGCATCCGCCCGCACGTGCGCTGAGAGGAGTCTGCGGCTAACGTGTTGCAACGCGCGGCCCGCCGGCTTGCGCGGCAGATCATGGCGTGGTTCCAGCGCATCCAGTCCTCCCAGGCGCTGCTGGCGCTCGCGGAGAAGGTACGCCTTGGGGGCCACCACACGGCGCGTGGTGTTGCGGGAAGCGCCACCACGGTGCTTGCGGGAGCGCTGCACGTGCGACTGGGCTGTCCGGTGCTGCTGGTGGTCGCGCATCTCGACGAGGCCGCCGATGCGGCCGAGGAACTTCGCGACCTTGGCGTCCCTGCGTGGGTGTTTCCAGCGATGGAGGCTTCGGCGGCCGACTCGGCGGGGGGGCTGGAGACCGCGCTGGAGCGGCTTCGGGCGAGCGATCCGAGCGCGCAGCCGCGCGTGACGGTGGCGCCGGTCGCGGCGCTGATGCAGTCCGTGGCCGTACCGGCGCGTCGGGATCGCTTGCGTCGGGCGGTGAAGATTGGTCAGCATGGGTCGCCTGCCGCCCTTGCGGAATGGCTCGCGAAGGCGGGCTATCGGCGGACGGAAGCGATCGAGAGTCCGGGTGACTTTGCGGTTCGCGGCGGCGTGGTGGACGTCTTCCCGCCCGCGGGCCAGTTGCCGATCCGGCTGGATCACTTCGGGGACGAGCTGGAGAGCCTGCACGAGATCGACGTGGCCACGCAGGCAAGCGACCGCAAGATCGACGGCTTCGAGTTGCCGTGCGCGGATGGCGCGCGCTTCGGACCGCAGGATGGCGATCCCTTGCCCGGCGAGCTGCTGGCGCGCGAGGCGCTGGTGGTCTGGTCGGAACTTTCCGAGGTGATGGAGCAGGCGCGCGGCTACTGGGAGCGCGTGGTCGATTCGATCGGGGTGAGTCCGCCCAAGGACGCCGTGCGCGCGGTCACCGCCTCGGCACGCGCCACGCTGACCGTGAACCACTTCACGGTGGCGGGGCCGGACGAGATCCAGCTTCCCTTCGCGACGCTTCCCGGATTCGACCATGACTCGGCGAAGGCGTTCGAGCGTCTTGGCGATCTGGCGCGCGAAGGTTCCGCGGTGCTGCTGGCCGCGACCGAGGGCGACCAGTCGCGCGCCGCGGAACTGGTGCGCCGCCACGGCCTGGAAGGGCGCGTGCAGATCGAGCGCCGACTGCTGGGTCGGGGCTTTCGCTGGCTCGAGGCTGGCGAGCGCCCGCTGTCGGTGGTGCCGGAGCACGAGCTCCTGAATCGAACGGGTCCGCGGAGGCGCAAGGCGGCGGTCGTCGCCGGGCCGGGCACCGATCGGGTGCGCGACGC
>Ga0164293_10000459_pt1 | contig 32368 bp, 26 predicted proteins | sample GEODES118metaG_FD_111487 | JGI IMG/M metagenome (GOLD analysis project Ga0164293, IMG submission 111487) | Eutrophic lake water microbial communities from Lake Mendota, Wisconsin, USA - GEODES118 metaG | ecosystem: Environmental > Aquatic > Freshwater > Lake | place: USA: Lake Mendota...
CTCCCTTCGCTCGACGTCGATTTCGCCGCGTTCTCCGGCCACAAGATGCTCGGGCCGACGGGGATCGGCGCGCTGTACGGGCGTTCGGGACTGCTCGCGGCGTTGCCGCCGTTCCTGACCGGCGGGTCCATGATCGAGACGGTGACCATGGAATCGGCCACCTACGCGCCGCCGCCGCAGCGCTTCGAGGCCGGCACCCAGATGATCTCGCAGGTGGTTGGATTAGCCGCAGCCGCAAGGTATCTCGATGACATTGGGATGTCCGCCGTCGAAGCGCACGAGCATCGACTGGGCGCCGCGACACTCGCAGGCCTGGCCGAGATTCCGGAGGTGCGGGTCATCGGGCCGGCCGATCCGGCGGTCCGCCGGTCCCCGGTCGCCTTCGTCGTGGACGGAGTGCACGCCCACGACGTCGGCCAGGTTCTCGACGACGACGGTGTGGCGGTGCGGGTAGGCCACCACTGCGCCGCGCCCCTGCACCGCCGCCTGGGCGTGGCCGCCACGGTCAGGGCTTCGTTCGCGGTTTACAACACCCTCGACGAGGTGGACCGACTCATCGCCGGGGTGCGCCGGGCGATCGACTTTTTCGGGGACCGTCGCCGATGAGACTGGAGCAGATCTACCAGGACGTCATCCTGGACCACTACAAGCGCCCGCATCACCGCGGCCTGCGGGAACCCTTCTCCGCCGAGGTGCACCACGTCAACCCCACCTGCGGGGACGAGGTGACCCTTCGGGTGGCGTTATCCGAGGACCGCGAGCGGGTCACCGACGTGTCCTACGACGGTCAGGGGTGTTCGATCAGCCAGGCCGCCACCTCGGTGCTGACCGAGCAGGTGATCGGCCAGTCGGTCGGTGATGCGCTGAAGATCGTGGAGGCGTTCAACGAGATGATCACCTCGCGGGGCACCATCCCGGGCGACGAGGAGTTGATCGGCGACGGCATCGCCTTCGCCGGGGTGTCGAAATACCCCGCGCGGGTGAAATGCGCGCTGCTGGGCTGGCTGGCGTTCAAAGACGCCGTGGCGCGGGCATCCACTAAACATCCACATCCACAACACTGAAGATCCACACCGCTGAGGAGAAACGATGACCGAAACCGCCTCGGATGAACTGCTTGCCGACCTCGAGGAGGCCATGCACGACGTCGTCGACCCCGAGTTGGGCATCAACGTCGTCGACCTCGGTCTTGTCTACGGACTTAACGTCGAGCAGGTGGACTCCGGCACCGTCGCCGTCATCGACATGACGCTGACCTCGGCGGCATGCCCGCTCACCGACGTGATCGAGGATCAGACCCGCGGCGCCCTGGTCGGGACGGGCCTGGTCACCGAGATCAGGATCAACTGGGTGTGGAACCCGCCGTGGGGGCCGGACAAGATCACCGACGACGGCCGCGAGCAGTTACGCGCGCTGGGGTTCACGGTTTAGACCGCGTCAACCGCGGCCCCGGGGAGTCCGTCGCCGGTTGTCCCCACCCCGGGAACAGATCAGAGCGCACCGACGTTGCCGGTTGCATGGCTACCCGTGACCTGACTACGCAGGACTTCAACGACACCATCGCCGGCAACGACATCGTGCTGGTCGACTTCTGGGCGTCCTGGTGCGGTCCGTGCCGCGCTTTCGCGCCGACCTTCACCAAAGCCTCCGAGGCCAACCCCGACATAGTGTTCGCCAAGGTCGACACCGAGGCGCAGGAGCAGTTGGCCGCGGACGCCGGAATTCGGGCCATCCCGACGCTGATGGCGTTCAAAAAGGGCCACCTGGTGTTCAACGCGGCCGGGGCGCTTCCACCGGCCGCCCTGGACGACCTCATCACGCAGGTGCGGGAGTTCGACCTCGACAACGCGACCGCCGAGCAGTCCACCGACCACACGGATCTCTGAAGGACGTTCGCACGCGATAGCGTGCAACGGTGAGTCAGTCCGGCTTAGGCCCCTTTGTCCTCGTCGACCGTCCACGACCGCATGTTGCACTGGTCACGCTCAACCGGCCGGAGCGGATGAACTCCATGGCGTTCGACGTCATGGTTCCCCTGCAAGACGTGCTGGCGGAACTGAATCATGACAACGACATACGAGTCGTTGTGCTCACCGGGTCCGGACGTGGCTTCTCATCGGGGGCCGACCACAAGTCGGCCGGATCCGTGCCACATGTGCAGGGCCTAACCCGTCCCACCTACGCGCTGCGGTCGATGGAGATCCTCGACGAGGTCATCCTGGCGATGCGCCGGCTGCACCAGCCGATCATCGCCGCGGTCAACGGCGCGGCCATCGGCGGCGGGCTGTGCCTGGCACTGGCTGCCGACATCCGGGTGGCCGCCGACGCGGCATACTTCCGGGCCGCCGGCATCAACAATGGTCTGACGGCCAGTGAACTGGGGCTTTCCTATCTGTTGCCGCGCGCCATCGGCAGCTCCCGGGCCTTCGAGATCATGCTGACCGGCCGCGACGTCGACGCCGCTGAGGCCGAACGGATCGGTCTGGTATCGCGGCAGGTACCCGCCGCCGATCTGCTGCCGACCTGCTTGGAGATGGCCGAGCGGATCGCGGCGTTCTCCCGGCCCGGCGTTGAACTGACCAAGCGGACGTTATGGACCGGACTGGACGCCAGTACCCTGGAGGGGCACATGCAGGCCGAGGGCCTCGGGCAGCTCTACGTGCGCCTGCTCACCGCCAACTTCGAAGAGGCGGTTGCTGCGCGCGCCGAGCAGCGCGCCCCGGTCTTCACCGACGAGAAGAAGTAGCCCCTCCGGAGGCAAAAGGAGACGCAACGAGCGTGATCACCGCAACGGACCTGGAGGTCCGCGCCGGGGCGCGCACGCTGCTGCTCGCCGAGGGTCCCGCGCTTCGGATTCAACCCGGCGATCGCATCGGTCTGGTGGGCCGCAACGGCGCCGGAAAGACCACCACCATGCGGATCCTGGCCGGCGAGGGTGAGCCGTACGCCGGCACCGTCACGCGCACCAGCGAGGTCGGGTATCTGCCGCAGGACCCGCGGGAGGGGGACCTGGAAGTCCTGGCCCGCGATCGCGTGCTGTCCGCGCGTGGCCTCGACACCCTGCTCGCGGATCTGGAGAAGCAGCAGGTGCTGATGGCTGAAGTCGTCGACGACGACGCGCGCGACAAAGCCATCCGCCGGTACGGGCAACTGGAGGAACGATTCTCCGCACTCGGCGGCTACGCCGCAGAGAGCGAAGCCGGCCGGATCTGCGCCAGCCTCGGACTGCCGGACCGGGTACTCACTCAGCCCCTGCGCACCCTGTCCGGCGGCCAGCGCAGGCGCGTCGAGCTGGCGCGAATCCTGTTCGCCGCCAGCGAGAGTGGCGCTGGATCGGCCACCACGCTGCTGCTCGACGAGCCGACCAACCACCTCGACGCCGACTCGATCGGCTGGCTGCGCGACTTCCTGAAGGTCTACAGCGGCGGCCTGGTGATCATCAGTCACGATGTGGGCCTGCTGGCCGATGTCGTCAACCGGGTCTGGTTCCTCGACGCCGTCCGCGGCGAGGCCGATGTGTACAACATGGGCTGGCAGAAGTACCTTGACGCCCGGGCCACCGACGAACAACGCCGCCGACGTGAACGCGCCAATGCCGAGAAAAAAGCGTCGGCGTTGCGCACCCAGGCCGCGAAGATGGGCGCCAAGGCCACCAAAGCTGTTGCGGCACAAAACATGCTGCGTCGCGCCGAGCGAATGATCTCGGAACTCGACGCCGAGCGGGTGGCCGACAAGGTCGCCAGAATCCGATTCCCGACGCCGGCGCCTTGCGGGAAAACCCCACTGATGGCCAGCGGCCTGACCAAGAACTACGGGTCGCTGGAGGTGTTCACCGGCGTCGACCTTGCGATCGACCGCGGATCGCGGGTCGTCATTCTGGGTCTCAACGGAGCCGGCAAGACAACCCTGCTGCGCGTCCTTGCTGGGGCCGAACAACCCGATGCCGGGCAACTCGAACCCGGACATGGCTGCAAGATCGGTTATTTCGCCCAGGAGCACGACACCCTGGACTCACGCGCGACGGTGTGGGAGAACATCCGTCACGCCGCGCCGGACACCGGCGAGCAGGAGTTGCGGAGCCTGCTGGGAGCCTTCATGTTCACCGGTCCGCAGCTGGACCAGGCGGCCGGAACGCTGTCCGGCGGCGAGAAGACCCGGCTGGCGCTGGCCGGGCTGGTGGCCTCGACCGCCAACGTGCTGCTGCTCGACGAGCCCACCAACAACCTCGACCCGGCGTCCCGCGAGCAGGTGCTCGACGCGCTGCGCAGCTACCTCGGTGCAGTGGTGCTGGTCACCCACGATCCCGGGGCGGCCGAGGCGCTGGAGCCCCAGCGGGTGGTACTGCTGCCCGACGGCACCGAGGATCACTGGTCTGAGGACTACGCAGGCCTCATCGAACTGGCCTGAACTTCGGCGCGGTAATCCTCGCTGAACGACGATTACCGCGCCGAAGTTGGCTGGCGCGCTAGGCGGACGTGCCCGCCCGGAGCATGTTGCGCAGCACGTACTGCAGGATGCCGCCGTTGCGGTAGTAGTCGGCTTCACCGGGGGTGTCGATGCGGACCACCGCGTCGAACTCCACCGCCGAACCATCTGTCTTGGTGGCCTTGACGTGCACCGTCTTCGGGGTCTTGCCGGCATTGAGATCCTCGATGCCGGTGATGTCGAACACCTCGGTGCCGTCCAGTTTCAACGACGCCGCGGACTCGCCGGGCGGGAACTGCAGCGGAATCACGCCCATGCCGATCAGGTTGGACCGGTGGATCCGCTCGAAGGATTCCGTGATCACCGCGCGCACGCCCAGCAGACTGGTGCCCTTGGCGGCCCAGTCGCGCGACGAGCCGGACCCGTACTCCTTGCCGCCGAGCACCACCAACGGGGTGTTGGCCGCCGCATAGTTCTGCGCCGCGTCGTAGATGAAGGCCTGCGGGCCGCCGGGTTGGCTGAAGTCGCGGGTGTAGCCACCCGACACGTCATCCAGCAACTGGTTGCGCAGGCGGATGTTGGCGAAGGTGCCGCGGATCATCACCTCGTGGTTGCCGCGCCGCGATCCCAGTGAGTTGAAGTCGGCGGGCTGCACACCGTTGGCCTCCAGGTACTGCGCGGCCGGGGTGCCCTTCTTGATCGCGCCGGCCGGGGAGATGTGGTCGGTGGTCACCGAATCTCCAAGCAGAGCAAGAACTCTCGCGCCCGTGATGTTCTTGACAGGTTGGGGCTCGGCGGGCATTCCGTCGAAGTACGGAGGCTTGCGCACGTAGGTCGACTTCGGATCCCAGGCGAAGGTGTTGCCCGAGGGTGTGGGCAGGTTGCGCCAGCGCTCGTCGCCCTTGAACACATCGGCATAGCTGTCGACGAACATCTTCCGGTCGATCGACGACGCGATGGTGTCGTCGATCTCCTTCTGCGTCGGCCAGATGTCCTTGAGGAACACATCGTTGCCGTCCGAATCCTTGCCGAGCGGATCGGATTCGAAATCGAAGTCCATGGTGCCGGCGATGCCGTAGGCGATCACCAGCGGCGGCGACGCGAGGTAATTCATCTTCACGTCAGGGGAGATGCGGCCCTCGAAGTTACGGTTGCCCGACAGCACCGCGGTCACCGACAGGTCGTTGTCGTTGATCGCCTTCGAGATCTCCGGAGAGAGCGGTCCGGTGTTGCCGATGCAGGTGGTGCATCCGTAGCCGCCCAGGTAGTAGCCCAGCTTCTCCAGGTACGGCCACAGGCCGGCCCTCTCGTAGTAGTCGGTGACGACCTGTGAGCCGGGAGCCATGTTCGTCTTGACCCAGGGCTTGCTGGTCAGCCCCTTCTCGACGGCCTTCTTGGCCAGCAGGGCCGCGCCGAGCATGACCGACGGGTTGGAGGTGTTGGTGCACGAGGTGATCCCGGCGACCACAACCGCGCCGTGGTCGAGGACGAACTCGCCGCGCTCGGCCGAGCGAACGGTGATCGGCTTGCTCGGCCGGCCGTGCGAGCCGTTGGCCGCCGACGGCCGCATGTCGTGCGCGCCGTTGTCGGCGAAGGACAGCGCTGCCGGGTCGCTGGCCGGGAAGGACTCCTCGTCGGCCTCGTCGAGCTTGGTGTGCGGCGTCGGGTGGTTCTCCTCGACGTAGTTGTGGATGTCCTTGCGGAAGGCGTTCTTGGCGTCGGTCAGCTCGATGCGGTCCTGCGGACGCTTCGGGCCGGCGATGGACGGGACCACGGTCGACAGGTCGAGCTCCATGTACTCGGAGAACACCGGCTCGCGATCCGCGTCGTGCCACATACCTTGGGTCTTGGCGTAGGCCTCGACCAGCGCGACCTGCTCCTCGGTGCGGCCGGTCAGCCGCAGGTAGTCGATGGTGACCTCATCGATCGGGAACATCGCTGCGGTGGAACCGAATTCGGGGCTCATGTTGCCCAGCGTGGCCCGGTTGGCCAGCGGCACCTCGGCGACACCCTTGCCGTAGAACTCGACGAACTTGCCGACCACGCCGTGCTTGCGGAGCATGTCGGTGACGGTCAGCACGACGTCGGTGGCGGTGACGCCCGGCTTGATCTCACCGGTCAGTTTGAAGCCGACGACGCGGGGGATGAGCATCGACACGGGCTGGCCCAGCATGGCGGCCTCGGCCTCGATGCCGCCCACACCCCAGCCCAGCACGCCGAGGCCGTTCTCCATCGTGGTGTGGCTGTCGGTGCCGACACAGGTGTCCGGGTAGGCGACCCCGTTGCGCGTCATCACGACGCGGGCCAGGTGTTCAATGTTGACCTGGTGCACGATGCCCGTTCCCGGGGGGACCACCTTGAAGTCGTCGAACGCTCCCTGGCCCCAGCGCAGGAACTGATAGCGCTCGCCGTTGCGCTGATATTCGAGTTCGACGTTGCGTTCGTAGGCTCCCGCGTTGCCGAAGAAGTCGAGGATCACCGAGTGGTCGATCACCATCTCGGCGGGGGAGAGCGGGTTGACCTTCTCCGGGTCGCCGCCGAGGGCCGTGACCGCCTCGCGCATGGTGGCCAGGTCGACGATGCAGGGCACGCCGGTGAAGTCCTGCATCAGTACGCGGGCGGGGGTGAACTGGATCTCGATGCTCGGCTGGGCCGAGGGGTCCCAGTTGGCGATGGCGTTGATGTGGTCGCCGGTGATGTTGGCGCCGTCCTCGGTGCGCAGCAGGTTCTCGGCGAGCACCTTGAGGCTGTAGGGCAGTTTCTCGGTGCCGGGCACCGCGTCGAGGCGGAAGATCTCGTAACTGTTGGTCCCGACCTTGAGGGTGTCGCGGGCCCCAAATGAATTCAAAGAACTTGCGCTGTTCACATCAACTCCCGGCGTGTGTTTTCGGCTGGTCGAATACTAACGGCGGGGTCGGCGAACCGAGATGGCCGACCCCCGCTGCTCCCAGTCTGGTCTCCCACCGGCGCGTGCTGCAGCCCCCGCGGGCCGACCGCGGTACCGTCTGGCCCGTGAGCTCCCTGCCTGTGCCCACTTTCCTACCCACTTTCCTGCCCGCTGTACTGTCGCCCGGCTTGACCCCGAACTTGTCGCCGATCCTGTCCCCGGGCATGCCCGCGTTCATTCCCATGGAGGTCTGCACCGCAGTCGGAATGCCGCTGTCGACCCCCATCGACCAGTGCATGTCTGCGGTCAAGGCCGATGTCGCCAAGGACGGCGTGGCCGCCCCGGCCGCTGACGTCGCCGGCCTGCAGCAAGTGGTCACCGATGCCCGGGACCGTGGCGTCGACGTGAAGGTGGTCGTCATGCAGGAGAGTCCGGTCATCGACACACCGCTGCGCGACATCGCCACTGCGGTGGGTCAGGACAGTCCCGGCTCGACGGTGCTGGTGCTCAGTCCTGGATGGGCGGGGACTTACAGCACCACTTACGACCGGGTGCTGCTCGAGGCCGGACAGGACGTCGCCAAATTGGCCGATACTCCCGTGCAGGCTGCGCAGAATTTCGTCGACCAGTTGAAAACACCGATATTCGACTGGACGGCATTCACAATCTTCGTTGTTTTCGCAGTCGCCGCGGCAGCTGCCGCGACCGGCTTTTTACGGCGGTGGGCAAGGCGCACCAGCGCGGCCCAAACCGCACCCGGCACCGCACCCCGCACCGCACACCAAAAGTAGGTCCGCGCTGCGATTTCGCTGAGCAGCGACCCTTGTATGGCAAATCCCTAAGATTGCTATTCGGTCACACCTGCGGAAATACAACATTGTAATTTTCTGCGCCGGTTTCCTCTGCGACAGACGTGACGTACGGTTCACCTGGAGCCATTGTTATTAGCGTGGCAAAAGTGACAGGTGTTACAGGCGTGACTATTCGTAGCCAAGTAGGAGTCCGAGTCGAATGAGACCTTCCAGCGGTTCGCGCGCCGTGCGCGCCACCCGGGCGGTGTGTCCGCTGACCCTCACCGTCGCCCTTGCCCTCTCCGTGCCGGGTCTGGCGCAGGCCGAGCCCGCGCCGGAGCCCAACAGCCTCGCCGCACTGGTCGCCGACGTCGCCGAAGCCAACCAACGCCTTGAGGACGTCGGTGCCCGAGTCCAACTCGAGCAGGAGAGCGTCAACAAGGCGATCGTGGAGGTCCAGGCGGCCCGCGACGCCGCTGCACTCGCCCGGCAGCAGGTCGATACCAGCAAGCAGGCGGTCAAGGACGCCGACGCAGCCATCATCCAGGCGCAGAAGCGGTTCGACACTTTCGCCGCCGCCACCTACGTCAACGGCCCGTCCTCCTCGCTGGTTCTGGCACAAACGCCGGACGAGATCATCGCCACCGCCACAGCCGGGCAGACACTGGCGCTGAGCTCCCAGGAGGTCATGGCAGGACTGCGCCAGGCCCAGACCACGGCCGTCAACTCCGACGCCGCGGCGCGGGACGCCAAGACGAAGGCCGACCAGGCGGTCATGGGGGCCCAGACCAGCCAGGACGCCGCGGTGGCTGCGCTGACGCGGGTCCAGCAGACCTTCCGGGAGCAGCAGGTCGAGATAGACCGGCTTGCCGCCGAGCGCAAGGTCGCCCAGCAGAAGCTGCAAGCAGCGCGGGTTGCGGCCGCGGCTGCTCCGGCCGTCGCAAGCCAGGCCGGCCCTGCCGCCCCGCAGGCCCCCGCTCAGCAGGGCCCCGCGCCGCAGGTCGCGGCGCCGATGGTCGAGGCAGCCGCTCCGGCGCCGGGAGCCGCCGGTGCGGTCAATCCCGGCGATTGGGACCGTCGCGCCCCGGGCGCTGCCGCCATCTCGGTTCCCTACGGTGATCCCTCGGAGTGGGATCTCACCCTGCCCGCAGTGCCCAGCGCCTTCCTCTCCGGCGATCCGATTCAGATCATCAACGCCGTGCTGGGTATCGCGCAGAACTCCTTCCAGACCACTCAGCAGATGGGTAAGAAGTTCCTGCAGCAGCTGGGCATCCTCAAGCCCACCGACACCGGGATCACCAACAACGGCGGAATCCCGCTGGTCTACGGCAACCGGGCGATCGAGCACGTCATCAGCCGGGCGCAGTCGCAGATCGGGGTGCCCTACTCCTGGGGCGGCGGCAACGCCGCCGGAAAGAGCCGCGGCATCGACGGCGGGGCCAACACAGTCGGGTTCGACTGCTCCGGTTTGGTGCTCTACGCGTTCGCCGGGGCGGGCATCAATCTGCCGCACTACTCGGGCTCGCAGTACAACATGGGCCGCAAGATCCCGGTGGCGCAGATGCGCCGCGGCGACGTTCTCTTCTGGGGGCCCAACGGCAGCCAGCACGTCGCGATCTATCTGGGTAACAACCAGATGATCGAGGCGCCTTACACCGGGTCGTTCGTCAAAGTCTCCCCGGTGCGCACCAGCGGCATGACCCCCTTCGCCGTCCGCTACATCGAGTGGTGAGCGCAGCCATGCGTGCGCCCACCCGCGTCGTCCGCTCTGTCGCGACGCTGTTGGCGGCGGTGTCGCTGTCCATCGGCCTCGCGTCACCCGCGCACGCCGAGGAGTGGGATCCCACCCTGCCCAAGATTCTCAGCTCCGGTGCGCCCGGGGATCCGGTCGCGGTGGCGCAGGCCTCGCTGGCCTTCACCCAGCAGGCCGCCGAGGCGACCATGGATCTGGGCCGCAAGTTCCTGGCCGGTCTGGGCATCGGCGGCGGTCCCACGGCACTGCCGGGGGGACGGGTGAGTGGCCCGCAGGCCATCGAGTACGTGATCCGTCGCGGCGCCTCGCAGCGCGGTGTGCCCTATTCCTGGGGAGGCGGCGCGATCAATGGACCCAGCGAGGGCGTCGACCACGACGCCGGCAAGGTCGGCTACGACTGTTCGGGCTTCACGCGGTACGCCTTCGCCGGTGTCGGGGTGCAGATTCCCAAATACTCCGGTGAGCAGTACACCGCCGGCCGGCAGGTCTCGCCGTCGCAGGCCAAGCGCGGCGACCTGATCTTCTACGGCCCCGGCGGCAGCCAGCACGTGGCGATCTATCTGGGCAACGGGCAGATGCTGGAGTCCTCGTCGGCGGCCGGTGGGGTGACGGTCGGCCCGGTGCGCACCGCCGGGATGACGCCGTACGTGACCCGCTTCATCGAGACCTGACCGGAGCACCGGTGCGGTCGGGGCCGACGCGCCAGCGACGCGCCGTCGACGGATTCCGGATCGCCTGGAATAGTTGTCTGCGGGCACCTGCTGCCCGAATGGAAGCGGGCACGCGGGCGAATCAGCACTGACGTGCCGGCCACAAGCTGTGGAGGAAATCGATGACGTCACCAGGTGGGTCGCTCGCGGGTCCGGGAGGATACGCAAGCTCGAGCACTGCCGCTGTCGTGACCGGCGCCGCGACCGTTTCGAGTGGCAACGGTTTGGCCAGCGAGGTGAACACCCTGGAACGGGCCATCTTCGAGGTCAAACGAGTCATCGTCGGCCAGGACCAACTCGTCGAGCGCATTCTGGTCGGGCTGCTGGCCAAGGGTCACGTGCTCCTCGAGGGCGTTCCCGGCGTGGCCAAGACGCTGGCGGTGGAGACCTTCGCCAAGGTCGTCGGCGGCACCTTCGCCCGGATCCAGTTCACCCCCGACTTGGTCCCCACCGACATCGTCGGCACCCGCATCTATCGCCAGGGCCGTGAGGAGTTCGATATCGAACTAGGTCCCGTGGTGGTCAACTTCCTGCTCGCCGACGAGATCAACCGGGCGCCGGCCAAGGTCCAGTCCGCACTGCTCGAGGTGATGGCCGAGCGCAAGATCTCCATCGGCGGCCAGACCTACCCGCTGCCCAAGCCGTTCTTGGTGATGGCCACCCAGAACCCGATCGAGAACGAGGGCGTCTACCCCCTGCCCGAGGCTCAACGCGACCGGTTCCTGTTCAAGATCAACGTCGACTACCCCTCCCCGGAGGAGGAGCGCGAGATCATCTACCGGATGGGGGTCACCCCGCCGGAGCCCAAGCAGGTGCTGGAAACCGGTGACCTGCTTCGCCTACAGAACGTCGCCGCCAACAACTTCGTCCACCATGCCCTGGTCGACTACGTCGTTCGGGTCGTCACCGCCACCCGCCGGCCCGAGCAGTTCGGGATGCCCGACGTCAAGGCCTGGATCGCCTACGGGGCCTCGCCCCGCGCCTCGCTGGGAATCATCGCCGCGGCCCGCGCACTGGCTCTGGTCCGGGGCCGCGATTATGTCGTGCCCCAGGACGTGATTGAGGTGATTCCCGACGTTCTGCGCCACCGGTTGGTGCTGACCTACGACGCGCTGGCCGACGATGTGAAAGCCGAGACGGTGATCGGCAGGATCCTGCAGACTGTGGGGATGCCCCAGGTGAATGCGGTTCCGCAGCAAGGCTATTCGGCGCCGCCGGCCGGCTCGGCTGTCTCTCCCGCGGCCGGCGCTAACGGCCGGTGAGCGAGCCGACGTCTGCCGGACAGTCCGCCGATCAGGCCCAGCCCATCCACCCGCCGTCCTTCGGCCGCGGCGGAATCGGTGACGCCAAACTGTCGGCTGCGCTGCGCACCCTGGAACTCACGGTCAAGCGCAAACTCGACGGCGTACTGCAGGGCAATCATCTTGGTCTGATCCCGGGGCCCGGTTCCGAGCCCGGGGATTCGCGGATGTACCAACCCGGCGACGACGTGCGACGGATGGACTGGTCGGTGACCGCCCGCACCACCCACCCGCATGTGCGGCAGATGGTCGCAGACCGGGAACTGGAAACCTGGCTGGTCGTCGACATGTCGGCCAGCCTGGACTTCGGCACCACCGGCTGCGAGAAGCGCGACCTTGCCGTGGGTGCAGCCGCGGCGATCACCTACCTCAACAGCGGAGGAGGCAATCGGATCGGTGCGCTGATCGCCAACGGCGATCAGATCATCCGGGTACCCGCCCGGTCCGGCCGCCAGCACGAGCAGACCCTGTTGCGCGCTATCGCGACCTCGCCGCAGGCCCCGCTCGGGGTGCGGGGCGATCTGGCGGTTGCCATCGACGCGCTGCGCCGCCCTGAGCGCCGTCGCGGGATGGCCGTGGTGATCAGTGACTTCCTCGGACCGATCAACTGGATGCGGCCGCTGCGAGCGATCTCAGCCCGCCATGAGGTGCTTGGGATCGAGGTTCTCGATCCCCGCGACGTCGAACTGCCCGCCGTCGGGGACGTCATCCTGCAGGACACCGAGTCCGGCGTGACCCGCGAGTTCACCATCGACGAGCAACTGCGAGACGACTTCGCCCGGGCGGCGGCCATCCATCACGACGAGGTGGCGCGCACCCTGCGCCGATGCGGGGCGCCACTGATGACGCTGCGCACCGACCGCGACTGGATCGCCGACATCGTGCGCTTCGTCGCCTCGCGCCGACGCGGGGCAATGGCGGGCTCCCAGTGAGGTTGCCGCTACTGGGGCCGATGGCGCTGACCGACTTCGCCCACCCCTGGTTCTTCCTGTTCCTGATCGTCGCCGCCGCGCTGGTAGCGCTCTACGTCGTGGTCCAGCGGTCACGCAAGCAGCGCATCCTGCGGTTCGCCAACATGGAACTGCTGGAAAGGGTTGCCCCGCAACGGCCCAACCGGTGGCGACACCTGCCGGCGATCCTGCTGATCAGTTCGCTGGTGATGTTCACCATCGCCATGGCCGGTCCGCAGAACGACGTCCGGACCCCGCGCAACCGTGCCGTGGTGATGCTGGTGATCGACGTGTCGCAGTCCATGCGGGCCACCGACGTCGAACCCAGCCGTTTAGCTGCCGCCCAGGTGGCCGCCAAGCAGTTCGCCGACCAGCTCACCCCCGGTATCAACCTGGGCTTGATCTCCTTCGCCGGTACCGCGACCGTGCTGGTGTCACCCACCACCAATCGCGAGGCCACCAAAATCGCCCTGGACAAGCTGCAACTGGCCGACCGCACCGCCACCGGCGAGGGCATCTTCACCGCCCTGCAGGCGATAGCGACGGTCGGTGCGGTGATCGGCGGGGGAGAGGACGGCGAGCGTCCGCCCGGCCGGATCGTGCTGATGTCCGATGGCAAGGAGACAGTGCCGTCCAACCCGGACAACCCCAAGGGTGCCTTCACCGCGGCGCGGACTGCCAAGGATCAGGGAGTGCCGGTCTCGACCGTGTCGTTCGGCACCCCGTATGGCTACGTGGAGATCAACGATCAGCGCCAGCCGGTACCGGTCGACGATGAGATGCTCAAGAAGATCGCCGAGTTGTCCGACGGCAGCGCCTACACCGCTTCGACACTCGAGCAGCTCAAAGAGGTCTTCACCGAGCTGCAGGATCAGATCGGCTACGAGACCGTCAAGGGTGACGCCAGCGTGGGTTGGCTCCGGCTCGGCTCCCTGCTGCTGGCCCTGGCCGCGTTGGCCGCGCTGCTGATCAACCGGCGACTACCGGGTTAAGGCCACGGCGGGTTGATTTCGGTGCCGCCAAGTGCAGGCACTAAGTTGACGGGCATGACCGAGACCGCCGTCCCCGATGCGGCCGCCGGAACACCTGGCGGCAAACCCTCGTTCGTCTCACGTTCGGTGCTGGTCACCGGCGGAAACCGGGGGATCGGGCTGGCCATCGCGCGGCGATTGGCGGCCGATGGCCACAAGGTGGCGGTGACTCACCGCGGCTCCGGAGCCCCCGACGGCTTGTTCGGCGTCGAGTGCGACATCACCGACAACGAGGCGGTCGACCGGGCCTTTACCGAGGTCGAGCAGCATCAGGGGCCGGTTGAGGTGTTGGTGTCCAACGCCGGCATCACCGCGGACGCCTTCATGATCCGGATGACCGAGGAGCGCTTCGAGAAAGTCATCGACGCCAACCTCACCGGGGCCTTCCGGGTGGCTCAGCGGGCAGCCCGCAGCATGCAGAAGAACCGGTTCGGCCGAATGATCTTCGTCGGTTCGGTCTCGGGCATGTGGGGCATCGGCAACCAATCCAACTATGCGGCTTCCAAGGCCGGCTTGATCGGCATGGCCCGCTCGATCTCCCGCGAAATGGCAAAGGCGGGGGTCACGGCCAACGTGGTGGCCCCGGGACTGATCGACACCGATATGACCCGCGCGATGGACGAGAGGGTTGCCAAGGGTGCCCTGGAATTCATCCCGGCCAAGCGGATCGGCACCGCCGAGGATGTCGCCGGGGCGGTCAGTTTCCTTGCCTCGGATGACGCGGGTTACATCGCCGGCGCGGTCATTCCGGTCGACGGCGGCATGGGTATGGGCCACTGACCTCAAGGCGGACGCGCACCGCGGCCGGCCACGTTTTAGACCGGCCACATTTAGGAAAGGACTTGTATGGCAGGGATTCTGGAGGGCAAGCGGGTTCTCGTGACGGGGATCATCACCGACTCCTCGATCGCGTTCCACATCGCCCGCGTCGCCCAGGAGGCCGGTGCGGAGATCGTCTGCACCGGATTCGACCGGATGCGCCTGATCCAGCGGATCATCGACCGGTTACCCAAGCCGGCCCCCTTGCTCGAACTCGACGTCCAGAACGCCGATGATCTCGACAGCCTCGCCGACCGGGTCACCGAGGTGATCGGGGCGGGCAACAAGCTTGACGGCGTGGTGCACTCGATCGGTTACATGCCGCCCAGTGGCATGGGCATCAACCCCTTTTTCGACGCACCCTACGAGGACGTGGCCAAGGGCATCCAGATCTCGGCGTTTTCCTACGCATCCCTGGCCAAAGCCGTGCTACCGATCATGAACCCGGGCGGCGGCATCGTCGGGATGGACTTCGATCCCACCCGCGCCATGCCTGCCTACAACTGGATGACGGTCGCCAAGAGCGCGTTGGAATCGGTCAACCGCTTCGTGGCGCGTGAGGCAGGCAAGGTCGGTGTCCGCTCGAATCTCGTTGCTGCCGGCCCCATTCGGACCCTGGCGATGAGCGCGATCATGGGCGGTGCGCTCGGTGATCAGTTCAAGGATGAGATGGGGATGCTGGAGGAGGGCTGGGACCAGCGCGCCCCGCTGGGCTGGGATATGAAGGACCCCACCGCCGTCGCTAAAACGGTGTGCGCATTGGTCTCCGATTGGTTGCCGGCCACCACCGGAACGGTGATCTACGCCGACGGCGGCGCCAGCACCCAGTTGCTGTAAAGGGCTGTGATGACTGAGGATTTCGACGCGCTGCTGCTGTTGTCCTTCGGCGGTCCGGAAGGTCCTGAGCAGGTGATGCCGTTCCTGGAGAACGTCACCCGCGGACGCGGTATCCCGCGCGAACGGCTGGAATCGGTGGCCGAGCACTACCTGCACTTCGGCGGGATTTCGCCGATCAACCGGATCAACCGCGAACTCATCGACGCCATCCGCGCCGAACTCGGCGATCGCGGCGAGAACCTGCCGGTCTACTTCGGCAACCGCAACTGGCACCCGTTCATCGAGGACACCGTGGCCCAGATGCAGGCCGACGGCATCCGCCGGGCGGCGGTCTTCAGCACCTCGGCCTGGGGCGGGTATTCCGGGTGCACCCAGTACCAGGAGGATATCGCCCGGGCCCGCGGCGCGGTCGGTGACGACGCCCCGGAACTGCAGAAACTGCGACAGTATTTCGATCACCCGTTGTTGATCGAGATGTTCGCCGACGGGGTCGTCGACGCTGTTGCCAAACTCCCCGAGGAGTTGCGCGCCCAGGCCCGACTGGTGTTCACCGCCCATTCGATTCCGCTGCGCGCAGTGGACCGCTGCGGACCCAGCCTGTATCCGCGGCAGGTCGGGTACAGCGCAAGCCTGATCGCCGCGGCCGCGGGCTTTGACGACTACGACGTGGTCTGGCAGTCGCGCTCCGGACCGCCGCAGGTTCCGTGGCTGGAACCCGATGTCGGCGATCACCTTGCCGTGCTGGCGGAGTCCGGCGTGAAGGCAGTGGTGGTGTGTCCGGTGGGGTTTGTCGCCGACCACATCGAGGTCATCTGGGATCTGGACAGCGAATTGGCCGAACAGGCCGCCGATCTCGGCGTCGCACTGGCGCGGGCCACCACGCCCAACGCCCAGTCGCGGTTCGCCCGACTGGCGCTCGACCTGCTCGACGAGGTGCGACAAGGGCGGGAAGCCTCCAGAGTCGTTGGAGCCGAGCCAGTTCCGGGCTACGGGTCCAGCGTCAACGGCCGGTTCTGCACCGCCGAGTGTGAGGCCAGTGCCGCCGCGGCCGCTAGCGCCAGGCCGAGTTCAGGATCGCGCTGATCGCCGCCGCCCGCGCCGCTCGAACGACCGCGGACAGTGGGCGCAGCGCGGCGTCGGCGATCCGCATCTCCGACACGCTGTGGGGGGCGATCGGGGCGACCCCGCAACTTACCGTGATGATGGCGTCGACGTGGGCCGCGGTGGACAGCACCCGCACGGCTCGTGGCGGTGCATGGTCGGGCAAGCGGTGATGACGGTCCGCCTGCAGGATTTCCTCGACAAGGGCACGCGGATCCTCGCTTCCGGCGTCGAGGGCCAGGCCGTCGAGTGCTTCGGCGGCTGACCGGACCGCTGAGCGCAATGCGTATTCGGCCTCGCCGAGTTCGATGTTGTCGGCCACGCTGAATTCCGGTAGCGAGTAGACCGACCACAACAGCGCGGTGCGGGGTAGCGGCGGGCCGTCGTCGGGGTCGGCGGGCTCGTCGGCGTCGTCGAACTCGAAGGTGGGCACCAAGCCGACCGCCGTGCCGTCGGCGGCGCGGATGAGGACTGCTTCTCCGGCATCTATCGCATCGGCCTGGAATTGACTCCCGGCCGCCAGTCCCCGGACATCGCCGGGAACGGGCTGCGCGAGAGCCAGCGAGGGCGGCTCCGCCCATCCCTGGGCAGTGCGGGACCCGGTCGCTTTGCGGACGGTCTGCAGCAGTGACATCGCGCCCGTTCCGTCCAGGTCCGGCCACGGCAACCCGGTGCGGCCCGCTGCCACCGCGTCGTAGGCGGTGACCGAATGAGCTGGCGCCCACTCGCTTAGCGCATCCAGAACATCGTCAGGTGCGGCGTGGCCCGCCAACCAGGCGTTGGTCCACACCGACAGTGAGGCGCTCGGACACCACATGATGCAGCAGAGTGTAATGGCTCCGGGAACCACTCGGTCGGCCTGCGCTACGCAGGATCTTCCCGACGCGGCAGCCAGTTCCGAGGCGTCAGATCAGGTTCATATGCCGCCGAGCGTTTAGCGCGCTCAGTAGCCCATTCCAAAACCAAAACCCCCGCCTTCGTCGGCCATCGCACCCATGACGCCGAGGTCGTTCGGTATGGCGGTGAGCTGGGAGTTGCCCGCACTCGCGCAGTCCTCGCTCTCTCCGCCGACGGCGTAGCCGCCGCTCTCCACTTCGCATCCCGGCAGCAGAGGATTATTGGGGCCGCCGCCCCCGTCCGGAGCAGCGACTGCGGTCGGCGCGCCGAACAGTGCGGCGGCCGTGCCGATGCCGCCGGCGAGGAGGGCTAGAAACTGTCGTGTCCGGGTCATCTTTGTCCTTACGTCGATTGTCAGTAAGCCTACCGAGTCGGGCACGCCCCCGCGAGTGGAGGACGGCACGTTCCTGACCTAGGATGATGTGCGACCAACGACCCAGGGAGCCTCATGACATTCGCATCGCTAGCGCGCCGTACGGCTGCGTCAGTTCTCGGCGCCGGCGGCGTCCTTCTCGGTCTGGCCGCGCCCGCGGTGGCCTACGACGGCCCCGGTTGCACAGCCGCTGACGTCACAGCTGTGGAGGCGCAGGTGGCCACCGCGATGACCGGTTATCTGTTCACCCACCCCGACGTGAACGCTTTCTTCACCAGCCTGGACGGTCTGAACCGCTCGGACAGTCAAAGCAAGGCACAGGGTTACCTGGCGGCCAACCCGCAGATCAAGGCCGAGATCGATGCCATGCGCGGACCGGCCACGGCGCTTCGCGACCGCTGCAACATCCCCGATGACCACATCCACTTCGGGGTGGTCTGATCCGTCACTGTTCGGCCTCGCGCCGATAGCGCCGCGCCTCGTGGACCAGGCCCGAAAGGCCTACTGCGGCGGTGCACACCGACACCATCAACAGCAGGGGGCTGACGTTGCCGGTCATCGCATCACCGAGGATGACTACGGCTGCAGTTCCCGGCACCAGGCCCGCGACCGTCGCCAACAAATAGGGCATCACCCGCACCGCCGAGGCGCCGGCGGCATAGTTCAGCACCGAAAACGGCACGGCTGGAATGAGCCGCAGCGACAGCACGGCAGGCCAGCCGCGGGCGCGTAGCTGAGAGTCCAGCGCGTCTACCCGCGGATGGCTGACCAGACTGGCCACCCGCCAGCCCAACGCGCGCACCAGGAGCAGGGCGAGCACCGCGCTCACCGCGCTCGCCGTGACCGCAATCGCCACGCCCAGCCCCGGTCCGAACAGCAGACCGGCCGACAACGTGAAGACGGTCCGGGGAAACGGCAGCACGGTGATGACCACATGCGCCAGCAGAAACGCCAGCGGGAACCACGGACCGACGCTGGTCGCCCAATCCCGCAACTGCACCGCGGTCGGCAGCGGCACCAGCAGAACCACGGTGATAACCACCGCCGCACCGATCCCGCTCAGCAATAGCCGGGTGCGACTGACCTGCTGGGCGGCCGCCACGGTCGCCGACCCGACGCTGCGCAACGCGCTCAGGCCGCGCCTGACATTCGGTGTGGCCACATCACGAGAGATTACGGGGTGGTGGGCGACTACCGACTGCCCGCTGCGGCCAGCCGATGCCTCGGTGATTTAGCCTGAGGGGCAGGTGGTGCGACCCCCTTAACCCCGCCCACTCGACAACTCGACAACAGGAGCTGCCGGTGCCCCCAGTTCAGGAGGAAGCCGTCGACGAGTTGGCGCAAGCCCGCGCCCGCTGGCGGACCGCCGTCGCCGCAGTACTGGCCAAAAGCCGGCCGGAGGCCTCCGAAGCGGCCGAGCCTGAGCGGCTGCTGGACTCGGCCACCTACGAGGGCTTCCCGGTGCGCGCGCTCTACACCGCGCTGGATGCCCTACCCGAGCCACCACTGCCCGGCCAGTGGCCTTACCTGCGTGGTGCCGATGGCACCCGCGATGTGTTGGCCGGCTGGAAGGTGGCCGAGGAGTTTCCTGCCCCGGGATTCTCCGGTGGCCCGGCCGAGGGCAACGGCGCGGTGCTCGACGCGCTGGTCAAAGGTGTCAGTGCGGTTGTCCTGCGGGTGGGCGACGCCGGTATCGCCGCCGCCGATCTGGACCGCTGGCTAGCCGGTGTCTACCTGGAACTGGCCCCGATCCTGGTCGACGCGGGCGCGCAGTTCCGCGCCGCCGCGGACTCCCTGTTGGCTCTGGTTGCCGGCGCCGACGACGCCACGCGAGCGCAGATGTCCATCGATCTGGGCGCCGATCCGCTCACCGCCCAGTTCAGCGGCCGCCCCACCGCCGCGGCCGCGGACGTGCTGGAACTTGCCGGCGCCCTGGCCGGCCGGCCAGGGGTACGAGCGATCACCGTGGACGGCCCGGCGTTTCACAATCGCGGCGCCAATGCGTCCTGGGAACTCGCCGGCGTGGTCGGCGCGGCGACCGACTACCTGCGGTTGCTCACCGACGCCGGGATCGAGATCGGTGAGGCGCTACCGCTGATCAGTTTCCGGTTGGTCGCCGACGACGACCAGTTCATGACGATCGCCAAATTCCGTGCCGTGCGCCAACTGTGGGCCCGAGTGGCCGAAGTCCTCGGGTACCCGGACTGCGGAGCGGTGCGCGTGCATGCGGTCACGTCGACACCGATGATGACCCAGCGCGATCCGTGGGTGAACATGCTTCGCACCACGGTGGCCGCCTTCGGCGCCGGGATCGGCGGCGCCGACACCGTGCAGGTGTTGCCGTTCGACGCCGCGATACCGGGGGGTTTTCCCACTGTGAAGCCGGAGTTCGCCCGCCGTATCGCCCGCAACACTCAGTTGCTGCTGCTCGAGGAATCCAATCTGGGTCGGGTGCTCGACCCCGCGGGGGGATCCTGGTACGTCGAGGACCTCACCGAAACCCTTGCCGCCCAAGCCTGGTCACACTTCCAGGACATCGAGTCCCGCGGCGGATTCCAGCAGGCGTGCGACCACATCGCCGCCGAGGTGGAGGCGATCAGCGCCCGCCGCGCCGATGACATCGCCTACCGCCGCGCCGCGATCACCGGCGTGAGCGAGTTTCCCAATCTTGCAGAGCCGCCACTGCCGCCGCTGCCGCCGTCATCGTCGGTGCAGCGGCGCTACGCCGCCGACTTCGAGGCCCTGCGTGATCGCTCCGACGCGCACGTGCGACACACCGGCAGCCGGCCGAAGGTACTGCTGCTGCCGATCGGGCCGTTGGCAGAGCACAACATCCGCACCACCTTCGCGGTGAATCTGCTGGCATCCGGTGGTATCGAGACCGTCAATCCGGGAACCGTCGACCCGGTCTGCGCTGGTGACGCCGCCCGGAATGGCGGCACTGCCATCGCGGTCCTCTGCGGCACCGATGCCCGCTACGCCGCCGAAGCCGGCGGTGTCGCCGGCGCAGCCCGAGCTGCCGGAATCAAGCACATTCTGCTGGCAGGTCCGGAGAAGGCGGTTGCCGACCTGCCCGCCGATGCCAGACCCGACGGCTATTTGACCGCGAAAATCAATGCGGTGGAAGCCCTTTCGGCACTGCTCACCCGATTGGGGGCATGAGATGACCGCCCGCACTGCCGTGTCCAGCTTTGCCGACGTCCCCCTGCACGGATCCGGAACCGCAACTGCGCCCACGCCGGCCGCAGCCGCCGCCCAGGTGGCCGCGGCGGCGTCCGCGCACGGCTATGCCGCAGAACAACTCGACTGGCCCACCCCGGAGGGCATCGTCGTCAAGCCCCTCTACATCGGCGCCGACCGGGAGGCGGCGGTCGCCGCCGGCTATCCAACCGACAGCGTTCCCGGCGAACCGCCCTTCATCCGTGGCCCCTATCCGACGATGTACGTCAACCAGCCGTGGACCATTCGCCAGTACGCGGGTTTCTCCACCGCGGCGGACTCCAACGCCTTCTACCGGCGCAATCTGGCGGCCGGGCAGAAAGGTCTGTCGGTGGCCTTCGACCTGGCCACGCACCGCGGCTATGACTCCGACCATCCCCGGGTGCAGGGCGACGTGGGAATGGCCGGGGTGGCCATCGACTCGATCTTGGACATGAGGCAGCTTTTTGACGGCATCGACCTGGCCGGAGTCTCGGTGTCGATGACGATGAACGGTGCTGTGCTGCCGATCCTTGCGCTCTACGTGGTGGCGGCCGAGGAGCAGGGCGTGCCGCCGGAGAAACTCGCCGGGACCATCCAGAACGACATCCTCAAAGAGTTCATGGTCCGCAACACCTACATCTATCCGCCAACGCCCTCGATGCGGATCATCTCCGACATCTTCGCCTACACCAGCGCGAAGATGCCGAAGTTCAACTCAATCTCGATTTCCGGTTACCACATCCAAGAAGCCGGAGCCACAGCCGATCTCGAACTCGCCTACACACTCGCCGACGGTGTCGATTACATCCAGGCCGGCCTGGACGCCGGCTTGGACATCGACAAGTTCGCGCCGCGGTTGTCCTTCTTCTGGGGCATTGGGATGAACTTCTTCATGGAGGTCGCGAAACTCCGTGCCGGCCGTCTGCTGTGGTGCGAACTGGTCGCAGGATTCGGTGCCAAGAGCGCGAAATCGCTGTCGCTCCGAACGCATTCGCAGACCTCGGGGTGGTCGCTGACCGCCCAGGATCCGTTCAACAACGTCGCCCGCACCTGCATCGAGGCGATGGCAGCCACCCAGGGCCACACCCAGTCGTTGCACACCAACGCCCTCGACGAGGCGCTGGCGCTGCCCACCGACTTCTCCGCCCGGATCGCGCGCAACACCCAGTTGTTGCTTCAGCAGGAGTCCGGCACCACCCGCCCGATCGACCCGTGGGGCGGCTCCTACTACGTGGAGTGGCTGACCCACCAACTCGCGCAACGGGCCCGCGCACATATCGCCGAGGTCGCCGCGCACGGGGGGATGGCGCAGGCCATCGGCGACGGCATCCCCAAACTGCGGATCGAGGAAGCCGCCGCACGGACTCAGGCCCGCATCGACTCCGGGCAGCAGCCGGTCATCGGCGTCAACAAGTATCAGGTGGACGAGGACGCCGACATCGAGGTCCTCAAAGTGGAGAACAGTCGGGTGCGGGTCGAGCAACTGGCCAAGCTTGCGCAGTTGCGGGCTGAACGCGACGATGCCGCGGTGCGGACCGCACTGGCTGAGCTGACCCGCGCCGCCGCTGATCCGAGCGACCGGGGAGTTGGCACCGGCGGGCAGCAGCGAAGCGATGACGGTCTGGGCAGCAATCTGATGGCATTGGCGATCAACGCCGCCCGCGCGAAGGCTACCGTCGGGGAGATCTCCGACGCACTCGAGCAGGTGTATGGCCGCCACCAGGCCGAGATCCGCACCATCTCCGGGGTGTACCGCGACGAAGTCAGGTCAGGAGGCAGCATTACCGGACTGTCCGAAGCGACCCGGCTGGTCGAGAAGTTCGCCGAGGCCGACGGGCGCCGGCCGCGCATCCTGGTCGCCAAGATGGGGCAGGACGGCCACGATCGCGGCCAGAAGGTGATCGCCACGGCCTTCGCCGATATCGGATTCGACGTCGACGTCGGTTCTTTGTTCTCAACCCCGGAAGAAGTTGCCCGGCAGGCAGCCGACAATGACGTCCACGTCGTCGGGGTCTCGTCTCTGGCGGCCGGGCACCTGACCCTGGTGCCGGCACTGCGCGACGCACTGGCCGGCGTCGGCCGGCCGGACGTCATGATCGTCGTGGGCGGAGTGATCCCGCCAGGTGACTTCGACGAGCTTTACGCCGCCGGTGCCACCGCCATCTATCCGCCGGGAACGGTCATCGCCGACGCGGCGGTCAGCTTGGTGAACAAGCTCGCCGAGCGGCTCGGTTATGACCTGAGCTGATGGACAGCTGATGGGCAAAGAATCGTTGGGCGACAACGATATCGCGGCCCTCGCTACAGCGATCCGTGGCGGTGACCGGTCCGCGTTGGCCCGGGCCATCACCGTCGTCGAGTCCACCCGCGCCGACCATCGCCGGCAGGCACAGCAACTGCTGATGGAACTGATGCAGGGAACCGATTCGGTCGGCGTCGCCGGTCCGGCCATGCACGTCGGGATCACCGGGGTGCCCGGGGTGGGCAAGTCGACCACCATCGAGGCACTTGGTATGTACCTCATCGAACAGGGCCACCGCGTCGCAGTGCTCGCGGTCGACCCCTCGTCGACGCGCACCGGAGGATCCATCCTGGGGGACAAGACCCGGATGGCGCGACTGGCGGTGCACCCGGACGCCTACATCCGCCCGTCCCCGACGTCGGGGACCCTCGGCGGGGTGACCAAAGCCACCCGGGAGACCATCGTCTTGCTGGAGGCCGCCGGTTTCGACGTCATCCTGGTGGAGACCGTCGGTGTCGGGCAGTCCGAGGTTGCGGTCTCGAGCATGGTCGACACCTTCGTATTCCTCACCCTGGCCCGAACCGGCGACCAACTCCAAGGCATCAAGAAGGGTGTCCTCGAACTGGCGGACGTCATCGTGGTCAACAAAGCCGACGGTGCGCACGCCACCGAGGCCAAGGCCGCCGCACGGGAACTCGCCGCGGCGATCAGGCTGATCTACCCGATGCAGACCCTCTGGCGGCCACCGGTTCTCACCATGAGCGCAATGGAGGGGGTGGGCTTGGTGGAATTGTGGGACACCATCCTCAAGCACCGCGACATCCTCACCGCGGCAGGAGAATTCGAGGCCAGACGCAGGGCCCAGCAGGTCGACTGGACCTGGGCCATGGTCCGCGACAGCGTCTTGGATCAAGTCCACAACCATCCCGGGGTCAAGGACATCCGCGCCGAAGTCGAACGACAGGTCCGTGCCGGGGAGATCACCCCCGCACTGGCGTCCCAACAGATTCTGGATGCGGCAAGTAACTGACCGTCGCGGCTAATCACAGATCCGCAACGATCTTGACCCGACCGCTTCCGGAGAATGTAGATTGGCTATGTGATTCAGGCCACAGGCGGCAGTCGCGGTGTAGACCTCCCCCACGGGGTGCAGGGTGCCGCCGATGCCAACTTTGCCTGCGCGGTACGCGGGTTCTCCGCACTTTTCCCGCACCCACTGTTGGGTGGCGGGGCTTTGTCGGTCTACCTCGACGGCGAGCCTGTCGTGGACGTGTGGACCGGCACCTGCGACCGCCGCGGCCGCCGGCACTGGGAGGCCGATACCGCTCCGATGGTGTTCTCGGCGACCAAGGGGGTGGCCTCTACCGTCATCCACCGTCTCGCCGACCGCGGCCTCATCGACTACGCGGCCCCGGTGGCCGAATACTGGCCCGAGTTCGGCGCCAACGGAAAGGCCGAGATCACCGTGCGCGACGTGATGCGTCACCGTGCGGGCCTGTCCCACCTGCGTGGGGTGCGCAAGCGGGAACTCCTGAACCATCGCCACATGGAGGAGCGGATCGCCGCGGCCCCGGTGGGCCGGCACTTCGGAAAGTCCGCCTACCACGCCCTCACCTACGGGTGGCTGCTGTCCGGGCTGGCAAGGGGGGTCACCGGCAAGGGTATGCGGGAGCTGATGCGCACCGAGGTGGCTGAGCCGCTCAATACCGACGGCATCCATCTCGGTCGCCCGCCGGCCGGCGCCCCGACCCAGGCGGCCCGCTTCGTCGGATCGCAGATCAACATCCCCAACCCCGTCTTCAACGCACTAGCCCCGGCGGTCGCCGGGCTGGAACTGTCCGCGGCGTTCGGGGCGATGTACGTCCCCGGTGTGAAAAAGCTTGTCCAACGGGATGTTCCGCTGCTGGACACCGAGCTCCCCTCGGCGAACGGAGTCGTCACCGCACGGGCACTGGCGAAAATGTACGGAGCGCTGGCCAACGGCGGCATGATCGACGGTCGGCGCTACTTCTCCGCCGAGCGGGTGACGATGCTCACCGGTCGCCGAAACCTCCGGCCGGACCGCAACCTGATCGTTCCGTTGGCTTTCCACCTCGGCTATCACGGGCTACCCATTCCCGGCGTGCTACCCGGCTTCGGGCATGTTGGCCTCGCGGGCTCATTCGGCTGGGCAATCCCCGAGGAGGGGCTGGCGTTCTCACTGGTCCACAACCGGCTGCTCACACCTCTGGTAATGACCGACCAGACCGGATTTGTGGGAACTGCCGCACTGGTGCGACGAGGTGCCGCCTTGGCCCGCAAGCGGGGGTTCACGCCGGTGGTCGAGTCCGGCTCCACTTACGATTCGACTCTGCTCGGGGCGGTGGCAGGGTAGCAGCAGCCGCGACAGCCGCCCCGCACCGTTGCTCGCTGATACCCATCCCCGGAAACGCGGTCTGACCCGACTATGATCTGCCAGATTGCGGCGGCTACCCGGGTCCGACGTTCAGACCTCCTACTCACCGAAAGGCTGGGTTTCTAGCGGTGTCAGTTGAGGTTCGGCCCAGGCGCAGGCTGTTCGGTCGCCGCTCGGAAGGTGTCGAGTCGGCAAATCTGTTGTCCTACCCTGATCAGGGCTTGTTTCTTGCGCTGCGCGCAACCGATCAGGAGTCGATCATCCAGGCCACCTGGATCTACGAGCACCCGATCGATTACGAGGGCCTCAGACGATTCCACGAGAACTTCGGCTACGGCATAGCCGGGCGTTTGATCGAGCCGTCCCCGCTGCCGTTCGGACGCCACCGCTGGGTGGCCTCCCCGGGTGCCCCCTTGGACATCGAGATGTGCCCGCCGCGGGACCGCCACGAACTCATCGACTGGCTCGACGAGCGGACTCAGCTACCGGTGGACCCGGAGTGGGGACCCGGGTGGCGGATTGGCGTGCTGCCGATGACCGATGGCTCGACGGCCATCACCCTCACCGGTTCCCACGCCCTCGGTGATGGGATTGCGGCCTCGACTCAGGTGGTCAAGGCCGTCCTGGGTATGCGGCCGGATCTGGGCTACCCGCCCCCGCGGTCCCGGACCCGAACCAGGGCGGTGCTCGCTGACCTGCGGCAGGCCGTCCGAGACCTGCCGGAAACCGCCCGGTCGGCGGCGGCCGTCATGAAACTGGTGACCGGCGGCCGCAAGGAAGCCAAGGCCGCGCACTTGCCCGCGCTCACGGCGATCTCGGCCGGCGAGATGAAGCGCAATGTCGTACTACCGGCGGTCTTCGCCACGCTCGACGTCGGCGAGTGGGATGCCACCGCCGAGCGGCTGGGCGGCAACGGCCATTCGTTGCTGGCGGGCTTCGCTGCCAAGGTCGCTGAAAAACTCGGCCGGGTCAGCCCTGATGACGGCACAGTCACGCTGCTGATACCGATCAGCGAGCGGGAATCGTTCGATGACGATCGCGCCAACGCGGTTTCCATGGCCAACGCCAAGGTCGACCCGGCGGTGGTCGCCCGCGACCTGTCGGCGGCCCGCACTGCCATGCGCGACAGTGTGCAGAAGGCACGGGAGGAACCCGACCAGCTAGCCGGGATCATGGCCTTGATCCCGTGGGTGCCGAAGCGGGCGATGCGCCCAATCGCCGATGCCGCCTTCGGTTTCAGTGCCGATATTCCGGTGTTCTGCTCCAACGTCGGTGACCTGCCGGCCGAGATGCTGCGGGCGGACGGGACTGAGGCCGAATACATGTTCATCCGCGGGATGGACCGGCGCGTCACCAGGGAGGCCTTGGAGAAGCGCAGCGGACTGCTCACGGTCATGGCGGGTCGAGTCGGCGGGCGGGTGTTGATGTCGGTCGTGGCCTACCAGCCCGGTTGGGCGAACACCCGGGTCGCACTTCGTGAGGTAGTCGTGTCCGCGTTGGCGGAGTTCGACCTCAACGCCCGGATCGAGTGAGGAGGCCGACGAGTGAACTCACCCAGCGGTGCCCGCGGGCAGCTTGATTATCTGGATCAGGCCGGCCTTGAACTCCTTCGTGCCACCGAACGGGGGCAACTGGTTCAGGGTGTATGGGTCTACAAACATCCGCTGGACTCCGACGGGCTTGCGGCGTTTCACCAGAGGGTCGGCGCCGGACTGCTCGGCCGGCTGATCGAGCGGTCCCCGTTGCCCTTCGCCCGGCCGCACTGGGTTACCCGCGAGGGCCCGCAGGTCGACATCATCACCGCCGAGCATCCCCGACCGCCGGCTGAACTGATGGACTGGGCAGACGAATTGGCCACCCGGCCGATCGACCCGGAGTTCGGTCCAGGCTGGTTGCTGGCCGTGCAGCCACTGACCGACGGAACCACGGCGGTGAGCTTTGTCGTCTCGCACTGCCTCGTCGACGGTGGTGGTGCGATCGTCGCGGTCTGGGACGCCATCTTGGGCAACCGCCGTGACTTCGGCTACTTGCCGCCACGTTCGCGCGGCCGTATCGCCGCTGCCGCAAGCGATTTGCGTGCGACCGTTCGTGAAGTGCCGAATCTGGTCAAGGGGCTCTCGGCGGTGGCCCGCGTCGCCGCGCGGGGAGTGACGAGCGCACGTAAGTCCGGGGCAGCGCCGCCGGACCCGGCCGGTGACGACGCGACCGTCGTCATCATCCCGTCGGCGGTGGCCATCGTTGACAGTGAGACCTGGGATGCCAGAGCTGCGGCCCTGGGCGGCAACAATTTCTCGCTCGCCGCCGGGTATGCCGCCCGCGTCGCCGAGCATCTCGGCCGTACCCGCGCGTCGGACGGGTCGGTGAGTCTGATCCTGGCCGGCAGCGGGCGCACCGGTCTCGACGACGACCGCGCCCTGGCGATGACGTTCGCAACCGCGGTCATCGACCCCTCGGGGGTCACACAAGACTTGACCGCGATCCGCAACGCGGCCCGCGCGGCCCGGGCGAAGGTCGCGACCGAACCCGATGCCTCGCTGGGGTTGTTGCCGTTGGTGCCGTGGTTTCCCCAGCCGATGGCCAAAGCGTTCGCCAGCGAGATGTTCGCCTATGACGATGCACCGCCGGTGTCCTGCTCGAACTTGGGTGATCTGCCCGACGACATCGCGCGCGTCGACGGGACCACCGCGGAGGTTTTCTTCGCCAGGTCGGTGGATCAGAACGTCACCCTTCGCGACCTGCGCAGGTCCGCGGGCACCCTGGTGGTGATCAACGGCCGGATCAACGGCAAGACCTGGATCGCCGTCGAGGCCTTCCAGTTGGATGCCGACAACTCCCGAGAGCACTTGCGCAAGGTGCTCGACCAGACACTCACCGAGTTCGGTCTCAGCGGCGAAATCCACTAGCTCCGGGTGTGTGGGCCGCGTCAGTCGACGCCGGCCGCCACGGGTTCGCGCACCGGCTTCGTCGGCGGGGCGGGCTGCCATTTGGACGGCCACCAGTTCGCTTTGCCGACCAGCACCGCGATGGCGGGCACCGTGACAGTGCGGACCAGGAAGGTGTCGATCAGGATTCCCACGCCGATGATGAAGCCCATCTGAACCAGGGTGGTCAGACTGGAGAATTGCAGACCCAGCATGGACGCCGCGAAGATCAGACCAGCCGCGGTGATGACCCCACCGGTCTGGGTGACGGTCCGGATGACCCCGGACCGGATGCCGTACGGCGATTCGTCGCGAATACGGGAGATCAGGAGAAGGTTGTAGTCCGCGCCGACGGCAACCAGGATGATGAATGTCAGGCCCGGCACACTCCAGTGCAGTTCCTGGCCCAGTCCGAACTGGAATGCCAGCACGCCCAATCCCAGCGCCGACAGGTACGAAACAATCACCGACGCAATGAGATACAGCGGTGCGACCAAGGCGCGTAGCAGCAGGATCAAAATCCCGAGCACCACCAGAATCGTCGTGATGACGATGAGCCGCAGGTCTTGGTAGTAGTAGTCGCGGGTATCGCGCAGCGTCACCGAGAAACCGGTCATTGAGATCGACGCGTCGGCCAGTGTGGTGTTGGGTTGGGCGCCGCGGGCGGTGGCCAGGATGGTGTTCACCTGGTCCATCGCCTGCTCGGTGAAGGGGTTGAACTTGGTCTGCACCAGGTATCTGGCGGTGTGGCCGTCCGGCGAGATGAAGATGGCGGCGGCTTTCTTGAACTCCTCGCCGGTGAGTATCTGGGCGGGAATGTAGAAGCCCGCCATCGACGGCGTGGTGGCCTCGTTCTTCATGCCCAGCAGGAACGACGACGCCTGATCGAGTCCGGCACCCAGATTGCGGGTCTGGTCGACCAGCAACTGAACGCCGTCGGCGACCTTGCGACTGCCGTCGGCCAGCGTTGTCATGCCCTCGTTGAGTTGGGACAACTGCGCCTGCACACTCGCCGGACTGTCGAGTCCGGCGGCGGCCAGGGTCTGGTTCACCGAATCCATTGTGGTGGTGAGGGTTTCGGCAGTTGTTGACAGCGTCTGGTTGCCCTGGATGTTCTGCAGTTGCTGACCGAGTTCGGCGATCCGGTCCAGGGCGCCGTTGTCGTGCGCGATTGCGGCCTGCTGAAGCTGACCCCGCGCGGCGACGCAAGCCGGGTCGCCGTTACAGACCGGACTGGAATTGAGCGCGTTGAGAATCGGATCGATGTTCTGGTTGAACGCCTTGAGCGCCTCAGCGACGTTCATGCCCAGACTGTCGCCGAGAGCATGCATCGCATCGAGAAGTTTGTTGGCCGAATCGAAATCCTGCAGCGGTTGATCCCCGCCGAACTGGTTCTGCAGCAGCGTCAACGCCTGCACCAGACCTCCGACGGTGGCCACGGCCTGCCCCAACTGGTCGCGAACCGCACCGAGGGTGTCAGCGATCTGATCTGAGCCGCTGGCCAGCATGTTCAGTTCTGCATCACGACTGCTGATCAGACCTGAGGTGTCGCCGAGTCGGCTACCCACCTCGCCGGCCTGAAAGGACAGCCGGGCTTGCTCGAGCGACTCCCCGGTCGGTCGGGTGATGCCCCTTACGATCTCGATGTCGGGCAGTTGGCTGATCCGGTACGCCATCTGCTCCATGTCGGCCAGCGCTCGCGAGGTCCGCAGATCCTGGGGTGACTTGACCAGAACGTATTGCGGCAGGCTGGCATTGAGCGGGAAGTGCCGGCTGATCGCGTCGTAACCCAGAATGCTGGCGGTGTTGACCGGCAAGGCCTTGCGGTCGTCGTAGTTGTAGTGCGCCAAGCCGGCTGTGCTCGCCAGAGCGACCAGGATCAGCAAGCTCACGATCAGGTGGATCGCCGGTCGGCGGACGATCCGGATTCCGGACTTCCGCCACAGCCGACTGGTCAAGTCGCGCCTCGGCTTGATCCAGCCGCGCCGGCCGGCCAGCACCAGCAGGGCCGGCAGGAAGGTGCAGGCGCCCAGGCAGCCGACGGCGATCGCCACCGCCAGAGCGACGCCCACGGTGGAGAAGACGGTCAGTTTGGTGAACACCATCCCGAGGAAGGTCACCGCAACAGTGGCGGCCGATGCGGTAATCACCTTGCCCACCGATTCCAGGGCGCCGCGCACAGCGGTGTCGGAGTCGGTGCCCATCCTGAGGAAGTCGTGATAGCGGCTGATCAAGAAGACGGCGTAATCGGTTCCGGCCCCGGCCATGATCGCGGTCAGCAGCACGATGGTCTGATTCGAGATACCCAGACCGACGGTGCCCAAAGCCGCCACCACACCTTGAGCCGCGACCAGCGAAACCCCGATGGTGGCCAGTGGCAGCAGCATCGTCACCAGGTTGCGGTAGATGATCAGCAGGATGGTGAGGATTCCCACGATGGTGGCGATCTCGATGCGTATCCGGTCCTGCTCGCCGATGTCCTGAAGGTCATTGAAGGTGCCGGCCGGTCCGGTGGTGTACGCCGTCACCCCGGAGTCGGCAACGGTCTGATTGACCTTTTCGATCACCTTCTTGGTGGCGGCGGTCGCTTTCGGGGTGCCCGGATCGCCGACGATGTTCACCGGCAGCAGCCAGGCTTTGCCGTCCTGGCTGGCCAGGATTTCCCGCAACGGGGGCGTGGTCACGAAGTCCTGCACCCCGGCCACATCCTCGGTGTCGGCGCGCAGTTCGCTCACCAGGCGTCGGTAAACCGCCTCATCGTCCGGTGTCAGACCGTTGTCGTCGGTGAGCACCACCAGCAGGATGTTGTCGGACCCGCCCTCCCGGAACGCTTCAGCGATCTGCCGGGAACTGACCAGCGACGGAGCATCGGCAGGAAGGATGGAGGCGGACGCTTTCTGCGCCAGCACCGCCAGTGGCGGGAAGGTCTGGGTCAATCCGGCGGCCAGCGCGATCCACGCCGCGATGACCAGCCACGGCCAGCGCACGACGACACGCCCGATCCGCCCGAAGACGCCTCCACCTTCGGCGTTCGAGTCCGTCTCTCCTGGCAATCGATGCCGACTCATCGGAGCCAATCGTACTGATGGCAACTCGGTACCCAAGTCAGCCTGCCACGTCCTCTCGGCTGTTTGGCCCCCAGACCGGGCCGCTAGACTTATCTCCATCGGCGTCGATCCGGCCATCACCGGGGAGTCTTCGGAAGAACAGTCGCCAGGTCTGCTTGCCGACTCAGTAGAACCGAACGGTCGGGCCCGTCACAGCCCGCAATGAGCGACGCTCGTCCTGCGGATCTTTCAGGACGTGCGTAAGCGGGGTGGTACCGCGGCGCTCGCGCACCCGCGCGTCGTCGTCCCCGTGCCCGAGAGGGCATCGGAGGACGCAGGAGGACGATGTCGTGACCCGCACCGGATACCCGAAGCCGGCGAGTGGCTCCCCTGATTTCCCCGCCCTGGAACTCACTGTGCTCGACTACTGGGCCGCCGACGACACCTTCCGGGCCAGCATCGAGCAGCGGGAAGGGTCCCCGGAATACGTCTTCTACGACGGTCCGCCGTTCGCCAACGGATTGCCGCACTACGGGCACCTGCTGACCGGGTACGTCAAGGACATCGTGCCGCGGTACCGCACCATGCGTGGCTACAAGGTGGAGCGCCGGTTCGGCTGGGACACCCACGGCCTGCCCGCCGAACTGGAGGTGCAGCGCCAACTCGGCATCACCGACAAGGCGCAGA
>Ga0164293_10000461_pt1 | contig 32312 bp, 31 predicted proteins | sample GEODES118metaG_FD_111487 | JGI IMG/M metagenome (GOLD analysis project Ga0164293, IMG submission 111487) | Eutrophic lake water microbial communities from Lake Mendota, Wisconsin, USA - GEODES118 metaG | ecosystem: Environmental > Aquatic > Freshwater > Lake | place: USA: Lake Mendota...
GATCGAGCATCAGCACCGCGCAGGCGCGCTCGCGCTTGGCAGGCGCGCCGAGGATCTGTTCGAGCGCGTTGCTCATCTGCGTTCGGTTGGCGAGGCCGGTGAGCGAATCAAACAGCGCGAGGCACGAGACCTGCTGTTCGCTGCGGCGCTGTTCGGTGAGATCGGTGCCGTGGCCGCGGAAGCCGCAGAAGTTCTTGTAGGAATCATAGACCGGTCGTCCGGTGAGCGCCCACCAACGCTCCTCGCCTTGCGATGCGATGCGGCGCGCAGATCGAGATCCTGGAACGCCGAGCGGGCCGAGAGATGGAAGGCAAGCCTGCGCTCGGTCTCTTCGGAATTGGGGCCGGTGTCGATGATCTCGCGCAAGGGCGATCCGCGCAGCGTATCATTCTCGCGCCCCAGAACCCGCGCGGTCTTGGGTGAGATATAGGTGATGAGCCCGCGGCGGTCGGTCACCTAGAACCACCCCTGCCCGCTTTCCTCGAAGCTGCGCAGGATGCCCTGGGCGCGGGCGGCCACCCGCTCGCGCGCTTCTCGCAAGGCCCGGCGCCGATCGGCGGCGCGCCATTCGATCCGCGCGATCAGGATAAGCGTCACCGCCGCGCCGGTGAGCGCTGCATAGGTCTGCAGGCCCGGTGCGGCGAACACCACAAAACCCGCCCAGCTGGCAATATTGGCGCAGAAAAGCGAGGCAATGCGGCCGCTGAACAACACCGCGGCGGCGGCGTTGATGCACACCAGCGTGGCGACCGCCCAGGGCAACGGCGCACCACTGGAAATCCCCGCCGCAAGAGCATAGCCGGCGCACAGCATCGGCACGATGTTGGCGATCACCAGCAGTGCGATCCGCAGCGGAAGGACGCTCTCGTTGCCACGCTCGACCGCGGCAAACCATCCGTAGGCGGCAAACAGCGTCATTGAAAAGAGCGCAGCGATCATCGGGCTCGGCCCCGGCCAGGTCGGCGTGACGAAATAGGCGATCCCGAAGGCAACGATCAGCGAGACCATTATGCCGCGCCCATGGCGCGGGAGATAGAAGCGCTGCTCTTCCTCGGCGTCGCTGACTTCCTGGGCGATGCCGGCGAGGTTTTCAGGACGCAGACGCTCTGCCCCGCGCCGCTCTTCGGGCGTGCGTGAGGCGCTGTCGTTTTCGTTTTCGTTGTCGTTGTCGTTTTCGCTGTCGTTATCGCCGTCCGCGCTCACCGTGTGCAGGCGCGGCGGGGCCTCTTCCCCGAAGGGGAAGACGTCCTCGTTCTGCGATTTGCTTGCGGGCACCCCTAACCTGGCCAGCGAATGCGCCCTCACCCTTGGAAAAGCGTGAACCGAAGCAGTAAACAAAAAGTCTACGCGCGGCTTTCCGAAGGCATTTTTGGGCCTCGCGCCGACGCTTGCAACTTGCGCTGGCAGACTGCATCTTGGGTCGCGGCCAGCAGCCGACAAAAAGAACAACAGGAAGGCAAGGGATCCGATGGCAGACAGCGAAGTAAAGCTCGAGAACGAGGCAGCCCAATCGACCAATGCGCTGGGTCCACTGATCGGCGTTGCGCGTGAGGATTTCGTCAGCGCGGTGGCTATGCTGCTGCGCGAAACCGCATCCGATCCGACCCGCTTTATCCGCCACTCCACCGCGATGGCGCAGGACATGGTCAAGATCCTCACCGGCAAGAGCGAACTCGCCCCCGATCCCAAGGACAAGCGGTTCATGGACCCGGCCTGGGCCTACAACCCGTTCTTCCGCGCGGGTGCGCAATATTACCTTGCGGTGCAAAAAGGGATGCGCGGCTGGCTCGAGGAGCTGGAGCTCGACGAGCTGGAGCGCAACCGCGCGAATTTCATCGCGAATATCATCCTCGACGGCCTCGCGCCGACCAACACCCTGGCCGGCAATCCGACCGCTCAGAAGCGGGTGATCGATTCCGGCGGGCTGAGCCTCATCAAGGGCTTGCAGAACGCTTACACCGATCTGGTCCACAACAAGGGCATGGTCAGCCAGGTCGACAAGCGACCGTTCAAGCTTGGCGAGAATGTCGCCACGTCGAAGGGCGCGGTGGTCTATCGCGACGAGATCATGGAAGTGCTGCAATACGCGCCCACCACCGACGAGGTCTACGCGATCCCGCAGCTCACCATCCCGCCGCAGATCAACAAGATGTACATCAACGACCTGTCGCCCGACAAATCGGTGATCAAGTGGCAGGTCGACAACGGCATCCAGGCCTTCGTCATCTCGTGGCGCAATCCCAGCAAGGAACAGGGCCAGTGGGGCATGGCCGAGTATATCGCCGCCTGCGAGAAGGCGCTCGAGGTGGTCTCGGGGATTTCGGGCTCGAAGAAAGTTAACGTTTCGGCCGGTTGCTCGGGGGGACAGACCGCCTCGGTGCTCGCTTCCAAGCTTGCCGCAACCGGCAATCCGATCCTCGGCAGCCTGACGCTGATGGTCTGCGTGCTCCACCCCAAGCCGACCGATATCGAAGCCAGCTCGCTGGTCAGCGAGAACGGGATGCAACTCGCCCGTCAACGCGCGATGAAGGCGGGCGTGATCAAGGCCGACGATCTCGCCCGCGGATTTGCCTGGCTGCGTCCGAACGATCTCGTCTGGAACTATGTGATCAACAACTACCTGCTCGGCCAGGACCCGCCGGCCTTCGACGTATTGTTCTGGAACGCGGACGCAACCAACCTTTCGGCCAGCCTGATGGGCGACTTCCTGACGCTGTTCGAAACCCTCGCCTTCACCAAGCAGGGCGAAGTCGAAATGGCGGGACACAAGGTCGATCTGTCGAAGGTCACCGCCGATCTGTTCATCCTCGGCGGGGTTACCGATCACATCACCCCGTGGAAGGCGACCTATCGTTCGACCCAGCTGTTCGGCTCGAAGGATGTGACCTACGTGCTCAGCCAGTCGGGCCATATGCAGGCGATCCTCAACCCGCCGGGCAACCCCAAGGCCAAGTATTACGTCCAGAAGAAGAAGGGCAAGCTGCCCGCGACCGCGGACGAATGGCTGCAGGGCACCGAGGAGGTCGCCGGGAGCTGGTGGCCGCTGTGGATGGAATGGGTGCAGGCACGCTCGGGCAGCAAGACGCCGGCGCCCGCCAGTCTGGGAAATGACACTTACAAGCCGTCAGATCCGGCACCGGGACTCTACGTCGTCGAAGAAGTCTGATATTGCAGTGCAGCGCGGGTGCGACCGGGGGGCCGCAAAAAAGGCCCGCGCATGATCTTTTGGGCGCGTTCGTGAGGGATCGACGAACGCGCCCAACCCGCCCCCTTGCGAGGGGCCAGAAAGGACGTGAATCATGGCCGATGCAATGGATGGCGCAGTCATCTCGATGGAACAGGTAGGCGGTCGGACGCTACGGACTGCGACTTGGCGGCTCGACATGCCCTCCGATTACCTGCCGATCCTGTTCTTCAACGGCATCGGTGCGAATATCGAAGCGGTCGCCCCGCTGGCAGCCGCCATGCCGGAACGCGGATTCATCATGTTCGACATGCCGGGCACGGGCGAATCACCCGATCCGCTGATCCCCTACACTCCCTTCACGATGAGCTGGACGGCGGCGCAGCTGTTGGCGAGATATGGACTCGATGAAGTCGATGTGATGGGCGTTTCGTGGGGCGGCGCGATGGCGCAGCACTTTGCGCTCCAGCATCCTGGCCGCACGCGCCGTCTGACCCTGATCGCGACCACTCCGGGAATGCTGATGGTGCCGGGCAACCCGGCCGCCTTCACCAAGATGGCCAATCCGCGCCGCTATATCGACCCCGAGTTCATGAACGAACATTTCGCCACGCTTTACGGCGGGGTCGACAAGGACGGGGCCGAACACCAGAAGGACAGCCATATCGGCCGGTTGAAGCCGCCTAGCCCACGCGGCTACATGTATCAGCTGCTGTGCATGCTGGGGTGGACTAGCTTGCCTGCGCTTCCCTTCATGGGCAAGGAAACGCTGATCATGATGGGCGAGGATGATCAGATCGTGCCCGTGATCAACGGCAAGATCCTGAAGGCGATTATCCCCAATTCGCGGCTTGTCACCTTTGCAGGCGGCGGACACCTGTTCCTGCTCACTCACACCGAGGAAAGTCTCGTCGCGATCCGCGAATTCCTCGATGCGCCCGAGACCGAGAAGGAAACACGCCGGATGGCGACGGCCTAACCGCCCCGCTGGACAGTCTGCCACGATTGCGACATTCTCCCGGGTCAACGGGAGAGAGAACATGGCGCAATACGACCTCATCATCCGGGGCGGCACGATTGTCGATGGCACCGGCGCACCCGGCTATGCCGGCGACGTCGCGGTGAAGGACGGCGTGATCGTCGCGGTCGGGCAGATTACCGGCAGCGCGGCGCAGGAAATCGACGCTGCGGGCAAGATTGTCGCGCCCGGCTTTGTCGACATCCACACCCATTATGATGGCCAGGCGACCTGGGATCAGGAAATGGCGCCGTCGAGCTGGCACGGAGTGACAACCGTGGTGATGGGCAATTGCGGGGTCGGCTTTGCGCCGGCCAAGCCCGATCGTCACGCCTGGCTGATCAGCCTGATGGAAGGGGTCGAGGATATCCCCGGCACCGCGCTGGCCGAAGGCATCACCTGGGACTGGGAGACCTTCCCCGAATATCTCGACGCGCTCGAAAAACTCCCCCGCACGGTCGATATCGGCACCCACGTGCCCCACGGCGCCGTGCGCGCCTATGTGCTGGGCGAGCGCGAGCAGCCCGGCGCAGTCCCGACGCCGGAGGATATCGCGGCGATGAGCGCGATCGTCGAGGAAGGCGTGCGCGCCGGCGCATTGGGCTTTTCGACCTCGCGCACGGTGCTGCACAAGTCGGTCGATGGCGAGCTTGTCCCCGGCACCACCGCCACGCCTGAAGAACTGGTCGCGATCGGTAAGGCGATGGGCCGCGCCACCGCAGCAGGCGGTTATGCGGTGTTCGAAATGGCGAGCGACCTCAAGCGCGAGTGGAACGAGTTCGAATGGATGGGCAAGCTGAGCCGCGAGGCCAAGATCCCGGTCACCTTCGCCGCGCTGCAATCGATCGCCAAGGAACTGCCGCTCGCCGAGCAGATCGCCCTGATGCGGGCGGAGAACGATAACGGCGCGAACATCGTCGCCCAGATCGCGCTGCGCGGCAATGGCATCATCATGGCGTGGCAGGGCACGGTGAACCCCTTCGCCTTCCGCCCGAGCTGGCAGGCGATCAAGGAGCTTTCGTGGGACGAGCAGAAGACAAAACTGCTCGATCCTGCGTTCAAGGCGCAGCTTTTGGCCGAACCCAATGATTATTCCGCCGCCCCGCAGGACATTCTCGGCGTCGTGATGGTGATCACCCAAGGCTGGGCGCTCCAATACGAGATGGACCCCAATTTCGACTACGAGCCGGCGGCGGAGGCGAGCGTCAACGCCCGCGCCCGTGCGGCGGGTATGGACGCGCAGGAATATGCCTATGACCTGCTGTGCCGCGATGATGGCACCAACGGAGAATGTGGGGGCTTCATCTATCTTCCGATCCTCAACTATGCCGAGGGCAATCTCGATTTCCTCCATCCGCTCCAGCATGCCGATGACACGGTGAACTCGCTGTCGGATGGCGGCGCGCATTGCGGGACGATCTGCGATGCGGCCTCGCCCACCTTCATGCTTGAACACTGGGTCAAGAGCCGCAAGCGCGGGGAGCGGATCAGCCTCGAACAGGCGATCAAGCGCCAGTGCCGCGATACCGCGCTGCTCTACGGGCTCGAGGATCGCGGGGTGATCGCGCCCGGCTATCTGGCGGATTTGAACGTGATCGACATGGACCGCCTGAAGCTTGGCAAGCCATGGCTCGCTTTCGATCTGCCCGCGGGGGGCAAGCGGCTGCTGCAGAAGGCGGAGGGCTATGTCGCCACGATCAAGGGCGGCGTGGTGACCTTCCGCGACGGGGCATGGACCGGTGCGACTCCGGGCGGATTGATCCGCGGCCCGCAGCGCGCGGCGCTGGCCGAAGCGGCGGAGTAAGCCGCCGCCCGGCTCAGGGCTCGATCACGATGCCCCTAGCCGGATCAATCGCCCCGCCGACCATGGCGAGGAACACCATTCGCGCGGCTTCGAGGCCCTCGTGGCGCTCGATCGCGACAGTGCCTTCGGCCACTTTGAGGAATTCGCGCCACGCCGCTGCGACCAGCTTGCCGCCCTCCTCGGCCCCGTGCGCCTTGTAGAAGGCGACCGCGTGATCGGGGGCGAAGAACAGCGCGGGCTTGGGGCCGGGCAGCGGCTCGCCTTTGCCGAACACAGAACGGGCCTCGATATGGGTCGCGCCGACCAGCGCGGAATGCGCCAGCGCATCCTCGAAATGGCGGTGGATCCGCGCCAGCAGGTCGGCATCGCCGGCAAAATCGACGCTGACGCTGCGGACGACCGGCAAGCGCTCGAGATCGTCATAGGCGACGACCTCGTCATAGAGCCCGCTCGCCGCGACAAAGCCGACATTACCCTTGGAGGTAAGGCCGATGCGTCTGATGCACGGCGAAGATTGCCGCGCGACGCTCGCCAGACCCATCGCGGTCTTGGACGAGGCGCTGGTGACAATCAGCTGCTCCGCGCCGAACCAGTCTTCGCCGCGTAGGAAGTATTCGATCAGGAAGCCGGTGCGGAACAGCGGGCCGAAGATCATCCGCTCCGCCTCGCGCAGCCCATCATGCTCGGGGTCGGCCGCGAGGCGTGTGTAGTTGTTGTAGACCGGGCTCATCGGCTGGCGATAATCGGTGGTGTCGGAAAAGCCCGAGGGCGTCACCCTGCCCGGCAACACATCGAGATGGCTCGCCATCGGCAGATAGCCATAGACGCGCTCGCCCACGGCAATCTCGGGGTGGCGGCTCTCGATCACCTTCGCATGACCCCACATCGGCACGATGCCCATGCCTTCGGGTGCAGGGAAGAAGTCCCAATATTTGAACCCGTCACCCACCACCGCATAGGTGATGTTGTTGGCGGTGACCGAGAAGCTCTCGACCGCGAGCCGCACCGCGCCTTCGGCCAGCGGGGGAAGCGGCACGTCAACGACCGCCGCTTCGGTAAGCGCGGACTTGCGGACTTGGACCTGGACGCGATTCATCGGTGGTTCCCCTCCTTGCGGGCGGGGATCACACCCGCATCGGCATCAGCACATAGAGCGCGCGGCTTGCCTCGTTTTCGCGGATCAGCGTCGGCGCGCCGGCATCGGCGAGATGCAGCTCAACCGTGTCGGCATCGATTTGCCCGAGGATGTCCTTGAGATAATTGGCGTTGAAGCCGATCTCCATGCTCTCCGAGCGGTAATCGGCGGCCAGTTCTTCGGCTGCGGTGCCATTGTCGGGCGAAGTGACCGAGAGCGTCACACGGTCATTGTCGAGACCGATCTTGACCGCGCGGGTCTTCTCGGTGGCAATGGTCGCGACGCGGTCAACGCCCGAGAAGAACAGCTTGGGATCAACCTTCAGAAGCTTGTCATTCGCGGTCGGGATCACGCGGCTGTAATCGGGAAAAGTGCCGTCGATCAGCTTGCTGGTGAGCACCATGCCGCCCTCGCCGCCGAGCGCGAAACGGATCTTGCTGGCGGAAAGATCAATCAGGACATTGCTGTCGAGCGCCTCGTCGAGCAGCTTCCTGAGCTCGCCCACGGCTTTGCGCGGCACGATCACGTCGGGCATCCCGGCAGCGCCTTCGGGACGCGGGATCGTGAAGCGTGCGAGGCGGTGGCCGTCGGTCGCCGCGGCCTTGAGCAGCGGCTCGTCCTCGTCGGTCACGTGGAGGAAGATGCCATTGAGGTAGTAGCGCGTTTCTTCGGTCGATATCGCGAACCGCGTGCGGTCGATCAGCTCGGCCAGCAGGCGCGCAGGCAGTTCGAAGCTGGTCGGCAGATCGCCTTCGACGATTACCGGGAAATCGTCGCGCGGCAGCGTCGGCAGCTTGAAGTTCGAGCGGCCCGCCTTGACTTCGAGACGGTTGTCGCTGGTGGTCAGGCTCACCTGGCTGCCTTCGGGCAGCTTGCGCGCAATGTCGAACAGCAAGTGCGCCGACACCGTGATCGCGCCCGGCTGATCGACCGAAGCGGCCGACATGGTCTCCACCACCTGCAGATCGAGGTCGGTCGCCATTACCCGCACCGAGCCGCCGTCGCTGGCATCGATCAGCACGTTCGACAGGATCGGGATGGTGTTGCGCCGTTCGACCACAGACTGCACGTGGGAGAGGCACCGCAGCAGGGTCGCGCGTTCGATCGTGGCCTTCATCGCTTTCGCCTATCGTTCCTGTTGGTGGCACGAAGAGAGCGGAATCGCCCCCAACCGCCGGAATCTATCAGAAAACCTTAGCGCGGCTGACTGTACGGGCAAGCGGGGGGCTTTGCGAGGGAGTATTGGGCTGGGGATAAGGGGCAAACACAGGCCGCTGATCACCCCAGCCCCTTATCCGAGCAATCACCCCAGCATGGCCATCCCGCCGTTCACGTGCAGGGTTTCGCCCGTCACATAGGCCGCCTCGCGGCTGGCGAGGAAGGCGACGGCGGCGCCGATTTCCGCGCCCTCGCCCATCCGGCCCATCGGGATGCGGCCATTGATCGCGGCCTGCTGCTTTTCATCGAGCGCGGCGGTCATCGCGGTGCGGATAAAACCGGGCGCGACGCAGTTGGCGGTGATCCCGCGGCTGGCGACTTCCTGCGCGAAGGCCTTGGTCATGCCGGTGAGGCCGGCCTTGGCGGCGCAATAGTTCATCTGGCCGGGATTGCCGGTGCTGCCGACAACGCTGGTGATGTTGATGATGCGGCCGAAGCGCGCCTTCATCATCGGCTTGGCCGCCGCGCGCATCAGGCGGAAGGCCGCTTCCAGGTTTATGCGGATCACCTGATCCCATTCATCATCCTTCATCCGCATGCCGAGGTTGTCGCGGGTGATGCCGGCATTGTTGACGAGAATGTCCATCGTGCCGAGCGTATCGAGCATTGCGGGGATCAATTCCTCGACCTGCGCGGTGTTACCAAGATCGCAAGTGATCTCGACATGGCCATCATGGTCATGGTGGGCGTAGGTTTCGTTCAATTCATCACGAAACGCCCGCAGCTTGGCCGGGTTCGAACCCGACAGCGCGAGCCGCGCGCCCTGACTGGCGAGCGCGTGGGCAATCGACGAACCGATCCCGCCCGATGCGCCGGTGACCAGTGCATTCATGCCGTTCAACGCAAACATCAAGCGATCTCCTTCGCAAAGGCTTCGAGGTCGGCCATCGTGACGAGGCTCGTCACCTGCGCTTCCTTGTCGATCCGGCCGACCATCGGCCCGACCACCTTGCCGCCCAGTTCGACGAAGCTTTCGACCCCATTGGCACGCATGGCAAGCACGCTTTCACGCCAGCGCACGCGGCCCGTGACCTGCTCGACCAGCAGCGCGCTTTCGGTTTCAGGATCGGTGACAGCGGCGGCAGTGACATTGGCGTAGAGCGGCAGCGTCATCGCCGCAGGCGGGGTTTGCGCGAGCGCCTCGGCCATGCGCGCGGCGGCCGGCGCCATCAGCGAGGAATGGAACGGGGCCGAGACGTTGAGGATCATCCCGCGCTTGATCCCGAAGTCCTTGACCATCGCCACCGCCCGCTCGATCGCGGCGGTGTGGCCGGAGATAACGACCTGCGAGGGATCATTGTCATTGGCGACCTCGCACACGCTGGTTGCGCCGCCAGCGTGGGGCCCCTGCGCTGCGGCCGTTGCCAGGGCGGTGGCTGCTTCGAGATCCGCGCCCAGCAGCACCGCCATCGTCCCCTCGCCCAGCGGCACAGCGGCCTGCATCGCGGTTCCACGCAGTTTGAGCAGACGCGCGGTGTCGGCCAGCCCGAAGGCGCCGACTGCGCACAAAGCCGCATATTCGCCGAGCGAATGGCCCGCCACACAATTGGCGGCCGCGGTCAGCTTCACGCCGAAATCGCGCTCCAGCACCCGCAAAGTGGCGATCGCATTGGCCATGATCGCAGGCTGGGCGTTCTCGGTGAGGGTCAGATCTTCTTCCGGACCGCCGAACATCAAAGCGGAGAGCTTCAGCTTGAGCGCCTCGTCAACCTCGCCGAACACCTCGCGCGCTGCCGCACTGGCCTCGGCGAGTTCAACGCCCATGCCGACCTTCTGGCTGCCCTGCCCCGGAAAAAGAAACGCGCTCATCATCGACCCCGCCTATTTTGATTTTGGCGCGCGCCGCTACGCCTGCGCGGGCGGGCTGGCAAGGCCGAAGGGCACAACCCTGTTGGCAGAATTATGCCCGATCAGCGCGCGGCCGAGATAGGGAATGCCGGCGCGCGCGCACCAATAGCGGGCGATTTCCTCCTCGCCCTGGCCGAATTCGACATAGTTTTCCGGCACGTCGGTGATCGCGCCGAGCCTGAGGCCGGCAATCCGCGGGAGCGTTCCGGCAAGGTGGAAGAACATCCGGTCGATCGCATAAAGATGTTCGGAGACTTCCTCGACCATTACCACATGGCCGGTCAGATCGGGCATCAGCGGGGTGCCCGCGATCATCGCCAGCGTGATGAGGTTGAAGGCGGCCGCGGGCGTGCTGCCGTCAAGGCTCGGCTCGACCCCGCTGGTATCGCCGCCGAGCCAGTTCAGCACCCGCCGGATCGCCTCGCGGCCGCCTTCAGAGCGTGCGCTGACCGGCATCGAACCGTGGACACACTGGCCGATACCGGCGCGGTAGAGCGCGGCCAGCAGATAGCCGGCATCCGAAAAGCCGACATAGGTCTTGGCCCGCGCGGCGGCATTCATCTGCGCCACCGCGGCTTCCGCGATGCGGTTCGAGCCGTAACCGCCCTTGGCGAACCACACGACATCGAAGGCGGGATCATTGGCGCATTCGAGCAGCGCGGTCAGCCGTCGCAAGTCGTCCCCTGCAAAGTGTCCGGCGCGTTCAAAGCACTGTTCGTGGAAGGTGACGCGGTGCGCGGGATATTCCGCCACGACCAGCGCTTCGAGCGCCGCCTGCTGTTCGCGGGTGATCGGCGTGGCAGGCGCGCAGATGGCGATATTCGTCATAAAACGCAGCCTATGGCGCTTGTCAGTGACCGCGCAAGTCAATAACCGATACCGATATGGATAATGGGGTCGAAGCCGGGTCGCTTGCGGGCCGAGCGCTGTTCTTTTGCGGCATTGGCGGGTCGGGCATGCTGCCCCTCGCGCAGATTGCCCATGGCCTAGGCTTGTCCGTAGCAGGATCGGATCGCAGCCGCGATCAGGGACGCACGCCTGCCAAGTTCGAATGGCTCGAAAGTCAGGGCTTCCAGCTGTTCCCGCAGGACGGAAGTGGGGTCACCTCGCCCGATCAGGTGCTGATCGCCTCGGCCGCGATCGAGGACACCGTGCCCGAAGTCGCCCGCGCCCGCGAACTCGGCTGCGAGCGATTGAGCCGGGCCGAGCTGCTTTCGGCGCTGTTCAACGATGCGGGCTTTTCGATCGCGGTCGGCGGCACTTCGGGCAAATCGACCGTCACCGGCATGATCGCCTGGATCCTGCACGAGGGCGGCTATGATCCGACCGTGATGAACGGCGCGGTGATGAAGAACTTCGCCAGCCCCGAAAACCCTTTTGCCAGCGCCCGTATCGGCCGGCCCGATCTGTTCGTCAGCGAGGTCGACGAAAGCGACGGGTCGATTGCGCTTTACCGGCCCACCATCGGCGTGCTGCTCAATGTCAGCCTTGATCACAAGAGCATCGAGGAATTGCGCGTGCTGTTCGGCAATTTCGTCGCGAGCGCAGGTTTTGCAGCGATCAACCTCGACAGTCCGGAAGCCGCCTATCTCGTGCCGCGAGCGCGCGAATGCGTGACCTTCGGGATCCGGAACCGCACAGCCGATATCACCGTCGAACCCGACTCGATCGACCAGAGCGATCTCGGCATCCGTGCAGCGGTGATCGACAATCGCAAGCGCGAGGTGTTCCCGCTGATCCTGCCGGTTCCGGGCCTTCACAACCTTTCGAACGCGCTGGCCGCGATCGCGGCGGCAAGCGCGGCGGGGATCGCGGTCGGGGATGCGACCTATGCGCTGCGCAGCTTTGCAGGGCTCGCGCGGCGGTTCGATGTGATCGGCACCTCGCCCGCGGGCATTTCGGTGATCGACGATTTCGGCCATAATCCCGAGAAATGCGCCGCCACCCTGCGCACGCTCAAGGCCAGTCACGGGCGGGTGATCGCCTTCTTCCAGCCTCACGGCTATGGACCGCTGCGCCAGATGGGCGCCGAGCTGGCCGCAACCTTCGCGCGCGAATTGGGGCCGGAGGACATCACCATCTTCAGCGATCCGGTCTATTTCGGCGGCACGGTTGATCGCAGCGAGGGCAGCGAGCAGATCGTGGCGCTGATCAAGGCTGCCGGCGGCCATGCCGAATATTTCGCGGCGCGCGAGGACTGCGGCGCGCGGATCGCCGGGCTTGCCCGCGGCGGTGACCGGATCGTGGTGATGGGTGCGCGCGACGACACGCTGACGGAGTTTGCGCAATCGATCCTCGCCCGGCTCCCTTAAGCCTCTACGCCCGCGCCGTTCGCCATGCGCGGATGATGCTCGGTGTGCTGGTGCTGGCGATCACCATGGTCGCGCTGGTCGACCGGGTTTTTGGCCATTCCACTCTCGCCTTTGCGGCGGCCATCATCATGCTGGTGATCGCCAACGCGCCGATGCTGCGGTTCAACTGCCCGGCTTGCGGCAAGAACGCCTTCTTCCGCGGCGTGCTGGTGGTGCCATGGCCGAACCGGATCTGCTCGGCTTGCGGGCATGATTGCAGCGCGGCTGATCCCCAAAATCGCTGATGGCTGCAAGGCCTGCGCGCCGCTAGCCTTGGACCCATGCACCCCCGTGATTTCTCGCTCGATACGCTGCTGGCCAATTGCGCCGCGCGCCACGCCCACCGGCTTGCCACGGTTGACGGGCCGCAGCGTCTCACCTGGGGCGAACTTGACGCGCGCGTCACCAACCTCGCCCGCTGGCTGCTGGCCAAGGGCATTGGCCCGGGCGATCGCATTGCGCTGCTGCTGACGGACGGCGCACCGTTCCTGACCACGCTGCTGGCCTCGGCCCGGATCGGGGCGGTTGCCGTGCTGCTCAACTGGCGTCTGGCTCCGGCCGAGATCGCGTGGATTTGCGGGAATGCCGAGCCTGCGATGACCTTTGTAAACCCGCGCTTTTCTGCCCTCTTGGCAGGGGCCGATGCGGGCGAAGTTCATCAGGTTGATGAACAGCACGCAGCCGACGGGTTTTTCGAGACGGCCGCCGCCAGCGCCCACGGTCCGATCTCCCACGCCTATGATCTCGGTTTGAACCTGTCGCCCGACCGGCCGCTTTACATGATGTATACCAGCGGCACGACCGGCCGTCCCAAGGGCTGCCTGCAAGCCGGAAGCGCGGTCGCGGCCTCGGCCCTGGGCTTTGCGCAGCACCGCGAGTTCTCGCACAACGAGCGCCTGCTCTCGGTCAACCCGATGTTCCATGTGGTAGGGATGCAGCAGGTCGCTGCTATGCTCGCCTGCGGGGGCACATCAGTGTTTGCAGGGCGCGATGACGACAATGCCGCGATCCTCGATCTGCTCCATCGCGAGGCCTGCACCACCACCAGCGCCTTCCCGACGATCTGTTTCCCGTGGCAGGCGATGGAGCCGATCCGCAATGGTGTGATGCCGCTCACCAATTACACCGGCGGCGCGGGGATGGGCCGTCCGCAGATCTATGAATTCATCGAGAAGGACTGGGATGCCCGCGTGGTCGGCGGCTACGGCCAGACCGAGATCTGCGGCTTTGCGACCTTCATGGACTACGCCGACATGCTCGAAGCGCCCCGCTCGATCGGCTGGACGCTGCCGCATGTGACGATGACGGTGCTCGATCACGAGGGCAATCACCTCCCCCCGGGCGAGGAAGGCGAGCTGTGCCTGCGCGGCCCTTCGGTGATGCTCGGCTACTGGCGCAACGAGGAGGCAAGCGAGGCCGCATTGGGCCACGGCTGGCTGCGCACCGGCGACCTCGGTACGATGGACGATCGCGGGCGCGGCTACCTGCTGGGCCGCGCCAAGGAGCTGATCAAGACCGGCGGCGAGAACGTCTACCCCGCCGAAGTCGACGCGGTGTTTGCCGCCATGCCCGAAGTCGCCGACGCGGGCTGCTGCGGGGTGCCGGACAAGCAATGGGGCGAGTCGGTGAAGGCGTTTGTGGTGCTGAAGCCCGGCCATGAACTGACCCGCGCGGAGATTTCGGCGCGCTTCAAGGGGCAGATCGCAGGCTACAAGCGCCCGCGCTACATCGAATTCGTGGAGCAATTGCCGCGCGATCCGATCGGAAAATTGCAGCGGCGGGAATTATCAGCTAGGCCGGTGACGCCCGATCAGGCGGCGTGATACTTACAATGTCAAATTTGCCACAATGACAATGGTTGTCGCTGTTCTCGCTTGGTTGGGGACGACATGATCTGGAAGTTCGAAACCTCGCGGAGCTAGGTCGGTATGCTAAAAGCGGAGTGGTCGACCGGCCCAATGCGGGCCGCACAGCTTACCGGTCAATGGCGCTTGAGGCCCGCAATGCTGCGTCTCGTTCGCTCCATTCTGGTAAGCGCAATCGTCGCTGTGGCGATGGTGTCAGGCGCGCAAGCGTCGGGCCAGAGCCCGCTTGCACGGCAGGGCAATTGGCTAACCCCCGCAATGTCGGCGCCCGGCGTGACTTACGATACACTGATGAGTCCGACGATCCGGGCAAATGTCAGTTTCCATATCTATCTCCCGCCAGACTATTCCGCGAATCGGGAGCGGCGGTACCCGACGCTTTACTGGCTGCACGGGACGGGCGGCGGCCTGCGCGGCATTCCGGTCATCTCGGGCCTGTTTGACGCTGCCATCAAGGAAGGGAAAATCCCTCCGATGATCGTGGTGTTCCCCAATGGTCTGCCCGAAGGGATGTGGACTGACTCTGCCGACGGGCAAGCGCCGATCGAGACCATCCTGATCGATGAGTTGCTCCCCCATATTGATGCGAAATACCGGACGATCCCCTCCAGACGCGCCCGCATTCTCGAGGGGTTCAGCATGGGCGGCTATGGAGCAGCGCGGATCGGTTTTCGGCATACCGACCTATTTGCATCAGTTTCGATGCTGGCGGCTGGCCCCCTCGACCAAGACTTCAAGGGGCCGCGAGCGGTTGCCGATCCCACCCAGCGTCAAAGAATACTGGATACAGTCTACGGCGGCGACATTGCGATCTTTCGAGAGCAAAGCCCGTCGCAGATCGCGAAGGCTCAGGCCTTCTCGATCCGAATCGAACTGTTGCTCCGTGTCATCGTCGGAAGCGAGGACTTTACCGCACCCGACAATCGCGCCTTTCACCAACATCTGACACAGCTCGATATTCCGCATGAGTATCAGGAACTTGTGGGTATCGGTCATGACGCACCAAGGATCCTGTCATCGCTGGGCGACGTTAATTGGCGCTTTTACCGAGCGGCGATGGCAAACGCTTTGCCTGAAAATTAGGGTGTTAAAGGGCTTGCGGGTGACCGCAAGAGGCCTTCGACCTTCTCTCAATGGGTCAAGGCAATTGGGTTATGCGCCAAGCGCCAAACGCCCCGCTTCCTCACGCGCCAGAGCCCGCTGGTACGCCGGCCGTGCCGTCAGCCGCGCGCGATAGGTCTTGAGGCTCTCGGGCACGCCCTCGTCCAGCCCCACGCTCTCGGCGAGGATCAGCGCGTAGCCGACGCAGATATCGGCCACGGTAAAGCGATCCGCGCACAGGAACTCGCGGGTTTCGAGCCGCTGCTCGATCTTCACCAGCCGCTTGTGGAACCACTTGGCATAGGCGTGGCCCGCCTCGGCCAACCCTTTTTCCTTCTCGAAGATCGCGAACCGCATGAAGACCGTCTGCGGGAAGGTGATCGTCGCGTCGGCGTGGTAGGTGTAGTCGCAGTAGGCGGCATAATCGGGTTCGCCGGGGGCAATCGCCAGCACGGTGTAACCATCGCGGGTGGCGAGGTAATGCGCAATAGCGCAGCTTTCGGTCAGCTGCGCATCACCATCCACCAGCAGCGGCACTGTGCCCAGCGGGTTCAATTCCATGAACGCGGGCGCGAGGTAGCGCGGCGGGAACGGCAGGATTGCGAGGTCGATATTGACCCCGGCTTCTTCCGCCGCCCAGGTTGCGCGCAGACCGCGCGAGCGCGCGCAGGTATAGAGAACGGGCTTGGTCATGGCGGTCGGCTTAGTGGGCTTTGTCAGCGCCCACACCCAGCACTTTGTGCAGGACAAAGGCGATTATGCTGCCCAGCACCAGACCGACCACCGCCGACATTGCGGTCGCAGTCAGCCAGCCCAGCACGCCGCCGGCCGCGCCTGTCATTTCGTGAACCGCGTGTTCGGCCGCGTGGATCGGGCCGTAGAACCCGTCCCAGCCCAGCTTGTGCAGGCTGTCGACGATGATGTGTCCGCCGACCCACAGCATTGCCACCGTGCCGACAATCGAGAGCGTCACCAGCAGCTTGGGAACGAAGCGCAGCAGGAAGCGCCCGAAGGCCTGCTTTGTGCGGCTCGCCTGTTGGGTGAGGAAAAGCCCGATATCATCGAGCTTCACGATCAGCCCGACTGCGCCATAGACCGCCACTGTCACGGCGATCGCCACCATGGCCAGCACGGCGCCGCGCATCACCAGCGTCTCATCGGCGACTTCGTTGAGGGCAATTGCCATGATCTCAGCCGAAAGGATGAAGTCGGTGCGGATCGCGCCGCCCACGCGCTCGTTCTCGAAGGCGACGGGATCGGTGATCTCGTCCTCCAGCGTCGCGCCGTGTTTGCCGAAGCCGAGCTTCTCTATCACCTTCTCCGCGCCCTCGTAGGCGAGGAAGGAACCACCCAGAAGCAGCAGCCAGACAATCGCGGAAGGAAGAAATTCGGACAGCAGCAAGGCCGCCGGGAGCAGGAAGACCATCTTGTTCTTCAGACTGCCCTTGGTGATCTTCCAGATAATCGGCAATTCGCGCGCCGGCGAAAGCCCGGTGACATAGCTCGGCGTCACCGCCGCATCGTCGATCACCACGCCCGCCGTCTTGGTGCCTGCGCGTCCTGCGGCGACCGCGACATCGTCGATCGAGGCCGCTGCCGCCTTGGCGATCACCGAAATATCATCGAGCAGCGCAACCAGTCCTGATGGCACGGATTAACCCCCCACTTGTCGTAAATCTTGCGAATCGCCCACGTTGAACCTTTCGCCTGCCCGTCCGGTTCCCGTCGGACAAGACTTGCAATTGCACGCCGATGCTGTAAGGGCCCGCGCTTCGCATGGGAACCGCCCGGCGAAGTATCGAAGAAAGCCGGAGGGGCCCCGTTCACATCGGACGGATCAGCCAGCGATCGGCATGGTAGTGAAAGGATGCGAGATGGCGCTCTACGAGCACGTCTTTCTTGCGCGTCAGGATCTGAGCCAGGCTCAGGTTGACGCGCTGGCGGCGCAAGCCACCGAAATCATCGAAGCAGGCAGCGGCAAGGTCACCAAGACCGAAACCTGGGGCCTGAAGTCGCTCGCCTACAAGATCGAGCGTAACCGCAAGGCGCATTTCGTGCTGCTCAACATCGAAGCCCCCGGCTCGGTGGTGGCTGAGCTCGAGCGTCAGACCCGTATCAACGAAGACGTCATCCGTTACATGACCATCCGCGTGGAAGAGCACGAGGAAGGCCCCAGCGTGATGATGCGCAAGAACGAACGCGAGCGTAAGCGCCGCGATGCCCGTGAGGAGCGCGACTGATGGCCCGCCCGTTTTTCCGCCGCCGCAAGTCCTGCCCGTTCGCGGCCAAGGATGCCCCCAAGATCGATTACAAGGACGTGCGCCTGCTGCAGGGCTTCATGTCCGAGCGTGGCAAGATCGTACCGTCGCGCATCACCGCCGTTTCGGCGAAGAAGCAGCGTGAACTGGCCCAGGCGATCAAGCGTGCGCGCCAGATCGGCCTGCTGCCGTTCATCGTGAAGTAGGAGGAGGACATCATGCAAATCATTCTCCTCGAACGTATCGAGAAGCTCGGTTCGATCGGTGACGTTGTCACTGTAAAGGACGGCTATGCGCGCAACTTCCTGCTTCCGCAGAAGAAGGCCCTGCGCGCCAACGACGCTAACCGCAAGGTGTTCGAAGCCAACCGCGAGCGGCTGGAAAAGGACAATGCCGAACGCCGCGTCGCTGCCGAAGCGCAGGGCGAAAAGGTGGCAGGCGCAGAAGTGGTGCTGATCCGCGCCGCTTCGAACGCCGGTCAGCTTTATGGTTCGGTCAGCGTTCGCGACATCGTGTCGGGCCTCGCCGATCAGGGCCATGACGTCGACAAGCGCATGGTCATCCTCGGCGCGCCGATCAAGAACATCGGGATGCACAACGTCACTGTTGCCCTGCACCCCGAAGTCCGCGTAACGGTGAAGGCCAATGTCGCCCGTTCGGATGACGAAGCCAAGCTTCAGAGCGAAGGCGTGGATGTGCTGTCGGCGATGTTCGAAGACGAACAGCGCGCGATCGAGGAACAGGCCGATGCCACCCGCATCGACACCAGCCTCGAGCCGGGCGAGATTCCGGCCGAACTGCTCGACGAGAGCGACGACGCCTGATCCTTGCGATCATGCAGCAAGCGCAAAGGGGCGCGGGGATCGAATGCGATTCCCGCGCCCTTCTTGTAAACAGCGCCCGCACGCACGAAGATGACGACACAGAACGATAACAACAAGGGAGCAGAAGCAACTGCCATGATCGACATTCCCGCCATCCTCGCCCAGTTGCAGCAGCATTATGATAACGCGGTGCGCAGCCTTCGCGACGATGTGATCGCCTTCGGGCGCGACGGCACCATCCCGCCGCCGCATAAGCGCGAAGATGGCAGCTATGCCTATCCGCAGATCATACTGCGCTATGCGGGGGTTGGCGCGCCGCGCGATCGCAGCCGCGCTTTCGGACGGCTCGAGATGCCCGGCACCTATGCCACCACCGTCACCCGGCCCGATCTTTTCGCGCATTACCTCACCGAGCAGCTGCAACTGATCGCCACCGAATACGAGATCGAGGTCACGGTCGAGCGGTCGCGCCAGGAAATCCCCTTCCCCTATGTGCTCGATGGCGAGGCGGGCGCGGCGATGGTCGGCATTGCGCCGATGGAAATCGCTGCGCACTTCCCCTCGACCGACCTTGCTCTGATCGGCGACGAGCTGGCTGACGGGATCGAGATCGATGGCGATCACGACATGCCGCTGTCGCTGTTCGACGGGTTGCGAACCGATTACTCGCTCGCCCGCCTGAAGCACTACACCGGGAGCGAAGTGAGCGACTTCCAGGACTTCATCCTGTTCACCAACTATCACCGCTATGTCGATGAATTCGTGAACTGGGGCGCGACCCAGATCGGCGCGAACGGCTATGTCGCGCTGACCGGCGCGGCGGGCCTCGACATCCGCGAGCAGACCCCGCACGCGCAGGACCAGTTGAACGACACCGCGTGGCGCCGGCACCAGATGCCTGCCTATCACCTGATCCGCGAGGACGGGCGCGGGATCACGCTGGTCAATATCGGCGTCGGCCCGTCGAACGCCAAGACGATATGCGATCACTTGGCGGTGCTGCGCCCGCATGCGTGGATGATGATCGGCCACTGCGGCGGGCTGCGCTCGACCCAGAAGATCGGCGATTTCGTGCTAGCCCACGCCTATCTGCGCGATGATCACGTGCTCGATTGCGTGCTTCCGCCCGAAGTGCCGATCCCGCCGATTGCCGAAGTGCAGCAGGCGCTCGCGCTCGCGGCCGAGGAAGTCTCGGGCGTGCAAGGCGCAAACCTCAAGCAGCGGATGCGCACCGGAACGGTCGTCACCACCGATGATCGTAACTGGGAACTGCGCTATTCCTCCTCGGCCAAGCGCTTCTCGCAGAGCCGCGCAATCGCGATCGACATGGAAAGCGCGACCATCGCCACCCAGGGCTACCGCTTCAGGGTGCCCTACGGCACGCTGCTGTGCGTCTCGGACAAGCCGCTCCACGGCGAGATCAAGCTGCCGGGGCAGGCCAACAAGTTCTACGAGGAAGCCATCGCGGCGCACTTGCAGATCGGCATTGTCGCCATCGCCCGGCTGCGTGACGAGGGCGACCGGCTGCACAGCCGCAAGCTGCGCGCGTTTAACGAACCGCCTTTCAGGTGAAAGACGACGGTAACGAACCGCCGTTCCGCTAAGGAACGGCGGGCGCGTGCGGCCTAGAGGTCGTCCTTGCCGCCGGTCAGCACGATTTCCTTGTCGCAGGCGCTTTCGGAGACGATGTTGATCACGGTATCGAGGTCGTTGGCATTGATGCTATCGAACACCTTGGCGACATAATGGACTACGCCGCTGCGGATTTCCCAGCTGCCGAATTTGGTCTTGCCCGAAGCCTCGAGCGGTTCGAGCGCCTTGGCTCCGGATGGCGCAAAGCGCAGCCGTGATAGCCGAGAGCGGCGCGCCAACCTTGGAATAATGCGCCAGAGGGTGACGCGCGCCGCAGGGTGGGTTAGCCTTCGTGCTTCCAAACAGCGAAAGAGCCAAAAATGCCCAGCCCCAACCGCTCCCGCTCGATCGCCGGCTGCGTTGCCATCATCACCGGCGCGGCCAGCGGCATGGGACGTGCGACCGCGAAGTTGTTCGCGACCGAGGGCGCCCACGTGGCCATCATCGACCTTGATCTTGAAGCCTGCGTGGCGGTTGCCGCCGAATGCGGCGCCAATGCCCGTGCTTACGCGCTTGATGTGGCCGATGGGGATGCGATTGCGCAGGTAGTGCAGCAGATTGGGGCGGATTTCGGCGGGATCGACATTCTGGTGAACAATGCCGGTGTGACGAGCTTCTGCGCGCTCGATGATCCAGCTTATGAAGAGATCTGGCACCGCGCGCTCGCCGTGATGCTGACCGCGCATCAGCGTATGGTGCGCGCCGCGCTGCCATGGCTGCGGCAGAGCGATGCAGCGCGGATCGTCAACATCGCCAGCACCGAAGGGCTTGGCGCAACCCCGGGCGATACGCCCTATGTCGCGGCCAAGACCGGCGTGATCGGCCTCACCCGCGGCCTCGCGGTCGATCTCGGCCCCGAGGGCATCACGGTCAACTGCATCTGCCCCGGCCCGATCCGCACCGCGATGACCGACGCCGTCGCCGAAGAGCACAAGGTGATTTTCGCCAAGCGCCGCACCGCGCTCAAGCGCTATGGCGAGCCCGAAGAGGTCGCGCACATCACACTGTCGCTGGTGCTCCCTGCGGCGAGCTATATCACCGGCGCGGCGATCCCGGTCGATGGCGGGCTGATGGCAAGGAACGCCTAACCCCGCCCCTTGGTCTTGGTCTGCCCGTCCTTGGCATTGGCGGCGATGAAGTCGATGATCTGGCCCGCGATGTCCTTGCCGGTCGCGCTTTCGATGCCTTCGAGGCCGGGGGAGGAATTGACCTCCATGATGACGGGGCCGTGGTTGCTCCGCAGCATATCCACGCCGCACACGTTCAGCCCCATGCGCTTGGCCGCGCGCACCGCGGTGGAGCGTTCCTCCGGGGTGATCTTGATCACCTGCGCCGAGCCGCCGCGGTGGAGGTTCGAGCGGAACTCGTCAGGCGCGCCGGTGCGCTTCATCGCCGCGACTACCTTGCCGCCCACCACCAGCGCGCGGATGTCGGTGCCGCCGGCTTCCTTGATGAATTCCTGCACCAGAATGTTGACGTTGGCCCCGCGGAACGCCTCGATCACCGACTTGGCGCTGCTCATCGTTTCGGCGAGCACCACGCCGATGCCCTGCGTGCCCTCGATCAGCTTGATGACGACCGGCGGGCCCTTGACCGCCTTGATGATCTCCTCGGCGGCCTTGGGATCATTGGCATAGGCCGTCAGCGGCAGGCCGAGGCCGTGCTTGGCGAGGATCTGCAAGCTGCGCAGCTTGTCGCGGCTGCGACCGATGGCGACGCTCTCGTTCAGCGGCCAGCAGCCGCGCATCTCGAACTGCCGCAGGATCGCGAGGCCATAATTGGTGATCGAGGCCCCGATGCGCGGGATCACCGCGTCATATTCATCCACCGCCGCGCCGTTGTAATAGACCTCGGGCCGGTGGCTGGCGATATGCACCGTGCAGCGCAAAGTGTTGAGGATGTCGAGCGTGTGGCCGCGCGCCTCGGCCGCCTCCTTGAGGCGCCGGTGCGAATAGAGATTGGGATTGCGCGCCAGCATCGCGATTTTCATGGGAGGCCTTTCAATACCGGCGTTCTACCGGCGGGTGCGCGCCATATCCGCATTCAGCGGAGATTGCAGCCACGAATGACCACTATCAACCACCATCCGGCGCCTGAGCGCGGTGCGCCCCACCAGCATCGGGAATTGCATCTGGGAACGATCCGCCAGGCTGATTTCTGCCCTGAAGGTGAGATTACCGATAGAGAGCGGCGTCTTTATGACAAACCGCTCCTGGCACTTGCCATTGGAGCTGGTGATGCCGCGCACATCGACATGCACGGCCTCGCAGGCGTGGCGCACCCCGTCCCAGTCGACCGCGAAGCGGACGAAGCGTTCGCCATCGCGCATGAAATCATCGAGCACGATCGCATGGAGCGAGGAGGTGCGCGCGCCGGTATCGATCTTGGCGGGGATGCCGGCAAGGCCAAGCTCGGGCAGGCTGACAAGCTCGCGCCAGCCGACGATCTGAAGGGGCTTCACCTGCTTCAAGGCAGGATCGCCATGCCGTCCCCGCCCTCGCCCCCGCGCAGGCGGCGCAGCACGGTGCCGCTGGCGTAATCGACCTCCGCCACGGTATCGCTGGCGGTTTCGGCGACATAGATGCGCTTGCCGTCGTCCGACCACAGGATCGTTACCTGAAAGCGCGTCTGCGCCTCCGCCGGGCCGGAGACGGCAATGGTGCGGATCACTTTGGCCGTAGCGGTGTCGATTACGCTGAGACTGCCGTCCTGAAGATCGGAGGTGACCGCGACATCGCCCTGCGGCCGCACCGCGATGCGCAAGGGGAAGCGGCCGGTGGCGACGGCCTGGCGCACCTCCATCGTCTGCGGATCGAGCGCGAATGCCTGATTGGAGCCGCGCGCCGAGACCCACAGGGTGCTGCCATCGGGGGAGAGCGAGATACCTTCAGGCTCTTCGCCCACGGTCACCGACAGCGGCGCGCGGCGGGTGCGCAAGTCAATCCGCGTCACAGTGCGCGAGCCAAGATCGGTGGTCCACGCGGTGCGCGCATCCGGGCTGACGGCGAGCATATGGCTGCCGTCCTTGTCGGTGCCGAATTCGAACACCTCGCGCGTCTCACCCAGCGGATTGCGGAGCCAGAAGATCGAACGCCGACCCTCGGCCGTCGCGTAGAGATCGCCGCTGGCGTGCCACACGATCCCGTGCGGGCGCGCGTTGGCGCCAAGATCGATGCTGGCGACCCGCTCGAGGCTGTCGGTGCGGAAGATGTCCACGCTCGTCCCGCCATAGCAGGCCAGCGCAACGTGCTGCCCGTCGGGTGACGTCGCCAACTCGTGCGGATTGGTGCAGCTCGGCAGGCGCAGGACTTCCTTGCCGGTGGCCAGATCGACCTTGGACAGCGTGTTGCCGCGCTTGGCCGCGACGAACAGCGTCGGCGCCATAGCCTCGGCGCCCACGCTCTCAGGCCCGGCCATCGGCGCGCAGGCAGCCAGCATCACCAACGGTGCCAGAACCATCAGCCTGAATGTCATCGCTCGTCCCCCAAGTCCATCATCTGCCAAGCGTTTGAACCGCCAGGCCGTACGAATCAAGCCGCGAGGAAGCGCACGATCCCTTCGCCGAGTTCGGGCTTGGTCGCGCTGTCGAGGTGGCCGCCGGGGACTTCCTCATACGTCGCATCGGGCAGGAGCGCGGCCAGATCGTGGGCCGAGCCGTTGTCCTGATCCTTCTCGCCGCAGATCACCATCGTGGGGCAGGTGATATTGGCGAGGCCGGCCAGATCGAAATCTTCGAACGCCCCGAGCAGCAGCTTGGCCGCGACCCGGTCCACACCTTGCGACTTGAGGAACTGGCGCGAGAGCCATGCGGGATCATCGCGCGTGATCGTGTCGAATTCGTCGATCACACGGGTGAAGAAGCCCGCGCGGCGTTTCCAGTCGGCGAGACCCGAAACACCCATGCCCGCCAGCACCAGACGGTGCGGAGCGAAGACGCCGGTAGCGCAGCCATGCACCGCGGTGCGCGCGCCCAAGGAGAAGCCGACGAGGTCATACTCGCCCTCGGCCAGCCCCAGATGGTCGATCAACTCGGCAACGTCCCGCACCAGCACGCCGGGCGGATAGGCGGCGGCGTTCTGCGGCGCGGCACTCGCGCCGTGAACGCGGAAATCGGGCATGATCGCGCGGAAGCCGGCCGCAGCGAGCCGCTTGGCATGGCCCCATTTGATCCAGTTCATATGCGCGCTGGAAAACAGCCCGTGCAGCAGGATCACGGGGCGACCCTCGCCCTCTGTGTGGACTGCTATGCTTGTGCTGTCGAACGAGGGGAAATGGTCAAGCATCACGGCGCACAAGTCCCTTTTGCTCCATCCGCCACTGCGCCATAGCGATCCGGTCCTGCCCGAAGAACGGCTCGCCATTGAACACCATTGTCGGGACGCCCCAGTGTCCCGCCGCCTCCAGCGCGGTCTGGTTGGCGGCAATCTCGGCGTCGAGCGTCGCAGCATCGCTCGCCACCTCGGCATCGAGCTCGGCAAGATCCAGCCCCGCGCGCGCCGCCGCTCCGGCGAGTTGATCGCCTTCGTGCCAGTCATCGAACGCGCCCGACCAGATCACCCGGGACACCTCGTCGGCAAATTCCAGCCCTGCTCCGCGCCGCTCGGCCGCCTGCCCAAGCCGGCACAGGCGGTGGATATAGGGCTGCTCGGCTGCGATTTCGCGGGTCGCAAGGTTCTGCACCACCGGATCGGGTCGCGGCCAGCGATAGGGGATCCCCATCATCTGCGCGCTGCGGGCCGCATCAATGAAGATATAGCGCCCGACATTGGGATTGCCGGTGAACAGGATGCCCGGATCACGGATTGCGATCGGCAGCACGGTTCTGAGGGAAATGGCGAGATCATGCTCCGCCGCCAGCGCCCGGTAGCGCCCCACGGCGAGATAGGAATAGGGCGAGCGGAAGCTGAAGAACAGGTCGGCATGAAGGGTCATAGCTTGCGTGCTAGCGCGGTTCGCGTCGCGGGGCCAGCGCGTGCTTGAAGATACTAAGCCTGCTTATTATAAGGGGGCGCATGAGTATCGCCACCGGTTATCGACTCGCTGACAATTCGCGCCAGCTGCGCCGCCTGTTCGATGCGCGGGTGCGCAATCTCGGGCTCACCGGCCCGCAGGCGCGGCTGCTGCTCGCGCTGGAACGCAATCCGGGCGAAAACCAGGTGTTCTATGCCGAGCGGCTGGAGATTGAGCCGATCACACTCACCCGCATCATCGACCGGCTCGAGGATGCCGGCTGGGTCGAACGGCAGAGCGATCCGGCGGACAGGCGCGCGCGTATTCTCCACCTCACCGACAAGAGCCGCGGCATCGTTATCGCCCTGCGCGCCAGTGTCGAGGCGCTGTTCGACGACATGCTCGAGGGTTTTGACGCCGCCGAGCGCGCCAGCTTTGCCCAGATGCTCGACCGGATCGCCGCCAATCTCGCCGCCGCACGACTGCCCGAGGTGGTCAATGGCTGAGGCCGATCCCGCCATCACCCGCGAAACGGTATCAGGCGCGCGAGCCCGCACGCCGTGGGGCCGTTGGGCACTGATGCTGGCGGTGCCGCTGGCGCTGGCCGTGGGCGCGCTGATCTATTGGCAGAGCCTTGCCGGCAAGGTCACGACCGATAATGCCTATATCAAACAGGACATGGTCTCTGTCAGCGCCGAGGTGGGCGGGCGGATCGTCGAGGTGCTGGTGGCTGATGGCTCGCAAGTGGCCGCAGGCGCGCTCTTGTTCCGGATCGATCCCGAGCCCTTCCGCCTGCAGATCGCCGAGGCCGATGCCGCGATTGCCGGCGCGCAGGCCAATGTCATCGCGCTGAGCAATTCGGCGGACCTTACCGGCACCGATATTTCCGCCGCCCGGACCGATGTCGGCTTTGCTGCCGCGCGGTTCGAGCGGGTGCGGGCGCTGCGCGAGAAGGGCTTTTCCACCAAGGCCGATTACGAGGCCGCCGAACAGGCACTGGCACAGGCGCGCGAGGCGGTGCGGCAGGCCGAGGACCGCCAGCGCGAGGCGCGCGCAAGGCTCGCCAACGGCGCGGCCGTGCCCGGCGTCAACCCCGAGGTCGCTGCCGCCGAAGCCCGCCGCGCCAGCGCCGAACTTGCCCTGCGCCGCACCGAGGTGCGCAGCCCCGCCGCCGGCCGCATCGCGCAGGCCGAGCGCTTGCAGCTGGGCCAGCAGGTCGTCCCCAACCTGCCCGTGCTGACCCTGGTGCGCGATGGATCGACCTATGTGGAGGCCAATTTCAAGGAGACCGACCTTGCCGACATGGCGGTCGGCCAGCGAGCGGAAGTGCGCTTTGACGCCTATCCCGATCTGGTGCTGAAGGGCCGCGTTGCCTCGATCGGTGCGGGGACGGGCGCGGAATTTTCCGTGCTACCGGCCCAGAACGCGACCGGCAACTGGGTCAAGGTCACGCAGCGCGTGCCGGTGCGCATCGCCATCGAAGGCACCAGCCCGCGCCGGCTGATCGCAGGGCTTTCGAGCGACGTCACCGTCTTTACCGACACCCGCGGCAAGCGCTGAGATGGCCAGCCGGGCCGCGCCTGCTGCCGCTGCCGCTGCCGCGCCGCCTGTGCCGGCGGCCGATGTGCCCGAACTCGTAACCGGCAATTACCCCTTGATGATCATCGGGGTGATGGCGGCATCGCTGCTGCAGATCCTCGACACCACCATCGCCAATGTCGCGCTGCCGCATATGCAGAGCTCGCTGGGGGCGACGGTGGATACTGTCACCTGGGTGCTGACCAGCTACATCATCGCCTCGGCGGTCGCGCTGCCGATCACCGGCTGGCTGGCCGACAGGGTCGGGGCGCGGCGGCTGTTCATCGGCTCGGTCACGGGGTTCATCCTCGCCTCGATGCTGTGCGGGCTGGCCCAGAATCTCGAGGAGATGGTCGCCTTCCGCGCCTTGCAAGGGGTGGCGGGTGCCTTCATCGCGCCCTTGAGCCAGGCCTTCATGCTCGATGCCACGCGCCCCAGTCGCCATCCGCAGATCATGGCGATCTGGGGCATGGGGATCATGATCGGCCCGATCCTTGGCCCGATCCTTGGCGGCTGGCTGACCGAAACCGCCAACTGGCGCTGGGTGTTCTTCGTCAACCTGCCGGTGGGTATTGCCTCGCTGGCCTTGCTGCTCGCCTTTCTCCCCGCCCGTCCCCGTCGCGAGCGGCGGTTCGATATCACCGGCTTCCTGCTGCTGGCGGTGGCGCTGGCAGCCTTCCAGCTGCTGCTTGATCGCGGGGCGCAGGCCGACTGGCTCGCCTCGGCCGAGATCTGGGCCTATCTGCTGCTCACCCTCTCGGCGACGTGGATGGTGGTGATCCACTTTGCCACTTCCAAGGCCCCGATGTTCGAGCGCAAGCTGTTCGCCGACCGCAATTTCACGATCGCGCTGGGCTTCATGGTGGTGATCGGGATCGTGATGTTCGCGGTGATGGCGCTCCTGCCGCCGATGCTGCAGACCCTGTTCGGTTACGGCGTGATCGACACCGGGATCGTTTTGATGCCGCGCGGGGTCGGAATCCTGATCTCGATGCAGCTGTCAGGCCTGATGATGCGCCGCGGGATCGACGCGCGCCCCGTGGTGGCGAGCGGCTTCGTTATCTGCGCCTTCTCGCTGTGGCAGATGGCGCATTGGTCGCTCGCCGTTGACGAGATGCACGTGATCGTCAGCGGGTTGTTGCAGGGGCTTGGCATGGGCCTTGTCTTCATCCCCTTGCAGGTGAGCGCCTTTGCGACCCTGAGCCCGGCGCTGCGCACCGATGGATCGAGCCTCTTGAACCTGTTCCGCTCGCTCGGCGCTTCGGCCGGGATTTCGTGGATGACAGTGCTTCTCGCCCGCAACATCCAGACCGCTCATGCGGACCTCGGCAGCCATGTGACAGCGGCGACAGGGAGCGTGGTGGATTTCTCAACCATCGACCGGTTTCAAGCCCTCGGCGATACAGCGATGACGCTGCTCGATGCCGAAGTGAACCGACAGGCGGCGATGATCGCCTATGTCGATGATTTCTGGCTGATGATGTGGATCACGCTCGCCGCCGCGCCGCTCGCCTTCCTGATGCACGGAAGCAAGGGACGTGCCGGCCCCGTGGTGCTATCGGAATAGGCCCGCTCAGCGGAAGAAGCACTGGGTTCCGGCGTATAGCATCTCGACCTTGTCGGTCTTGATGAACCCGCCGACCGCCTCGCCCAGCGCGAATTCCTCGCCCAACGTGCTGCCTTCGACCATCGCAAAGCCCGGCGCGGCCTCGGCCAGCTCGCGCGCGCTGCCGACCTGCACATCGCCTGCGACCTTGACCGTCCCGGTCGGCGGGGTGTCGCCATCTTGTGCGAGATGCCAGTTCCACCCGACCATCCGGCCTTCCTGGAAATGCACCGTCAGCCCGCCTGCAAAATCGGTGAAGGTGACCGGCCCCGCGCCGCATTCATTATTAGCGCCCGTGCGCAGCACCGGCCCGAGCACCTTGGCGAGCGCGGTTTCGACTTCCTTTTGCCCGGCAGCGAAGAAAAACGCCTCCGATCCGGCAGCCAGCCCCTCGGAGCGCAGATCGACGGCATTGGCCGCAATCGGCGCAGGCACCGCTTCCCCGGCCTGCCGCTGCGCCGGACTCGGTACAGCGCCGCTATCGCAGCCCGCGAGAGCCAGAGCGCCTGCCAGCGTGAGGAGAGCCAACCGCATGATGTTTAATCCTTCTTCAGGTGCCGGCGGCCGAGTAGCTCGGCGATCTGAACGGCATTGAGCGCCGCGCCCTTGCGCAGGTTGTCCGAGACGCACCACAGGGTGATGCCGTTCTCGACCGTCGGGTCTTCGCGCACGCGGCTGACGAAGGTCGCGGCATCGCCGACGCATTCGACCGGCGTAATATAGCCGCCATCCTCGCGCTTATCGATCAGCATGACGCCCGGCGCCTCGCGCAGGATGTCCATCGCCTGCTCGGCGCTGATCTCGTTCTCGAACTCGATATTAACCGCTTCCGAGTGGCCGACAAACACCGGCACACGCACGCAGGTGGCGTTCAGCTTGATCTTGGGATCGAGGATCTTCTTGGTCTCGACCACCATCTTCCATTCTTCCTTGGTCGAACCATCATCAAGGAAGCTGTCGATGTGCGGGATGACGTTGAAGGCGATCTGCTTGGTGAACTTGGCCGGTTCCACAGCATCACCCACGAAGATCGCACGGCTCTGCTGGAACAACTCGTCCATGCCCGCCTTGCCCGCGCCGGAGACCGATTGATAGGTCGAGACGACCACCCGCTTGATCGTGGCAAAGTCATGCAGCGGCTTCAGCGCCACCACCAGCTGCGCGGTCGAGCAGTTGGGATTCGCGATGATGTTGCGCGCAGTGTAGCCGTCGATCGCGTCGGGGTTCACTTCGGGCACCACCAGCGGCACGTCCGGGTCCATGCGGTAGAGCGAGGAATTGTCGATCACGATGCAGCCGGCAGCCGCCGCCTTGGGGGCATATTCCTTCGCCGGGCCGGAGCCTGCGGCGAACAGCGCGATATCCCATCCGGCCCAGTCGAAATGCTCGATATTCTTGCACTTGAGCATCTTGCCGGTGTCGCCAAATTCGACCTCGGTGCCGACCGAACGGCTCGAGGCGACCGCAGCCACCTCGTCACACGGGAACTCGCGCTCGGCGAGCACCTGCATCATCTCGCGCCCGACATTGCCGGTCGCCCCGACCACTGCCACCCGGTAACCCACTGTGCATTCTCCTAGAACTGTGCCTGCGCGAGATAGCGATGGTTGCCCGTAGCGCAACCGCTAACCGCACCGTGCAGACCTATTCGCCGTCCCCAAGCCTATTCGGGCGGTGTCACCCCGCGCGCTTCAAGAAAGCGGAAAATGCTGTTCCACACGTGCGGGCCGATCTTCTCGCCCGACACGCGGTGGGTGTAGCCGGGGTAGAGCATCATTTCGAACGGCACGTTGTTTTCCTGCAGCTTCGCGATCAGTTCAGAGGAATTCTCGAACACCACATTGTCATCCGCCATGCCGTGGATCAGCAGCAACGGATCGCTGATCTTGGTGGCATCGGGGATGGCGCTGGCCTTTTCATAGGCCTCGGGCACCTCGCGGGGATCGCGCATGTAGCGCTCGGTATAGTGGGTGTCGTAAAGCTCCCAACGAGTCACAGGCGCGCCGGAAATGCCCGCCGCATAGAGGCCCGGATCGGCTTCGAGCTGCTTCAACGTCATATAGCCGCCATAGGACCAGCCATAGATCGCGATCTTGGCCGGATCGACGAAATCGAGCGCCTTGAGGAACTCGGCCCCGGCCTTCTGGTCGCGCACCTCTGCCCCGCCCATTGCGCGGTAGAGCGGTTGTTCGAAATCGACGCCGCGATTGGCCGAGCCGCGATTGTCGAGCTGGAACCAGATATAGCCCTTGTCGACAATCGCCTGCGCCAGCGCCCCGCCCCAGCCCTTGGTCACCGTCTGCGGGCCAGGTCCGCCATAGTGCTGGAAGAACACGGGGTAACGCTTGCCGGTTTCCATATTGGGCTTGAGCATCATCCAGTGCAGCGGCGTGCCATCCTCGGCGGCAATCGTCCCATATTCGGGCGTGACATGGCTGGCGAGGTGGGGCGCGTAAGGGTGCTCGCCTGTGACCGGGTTCTCCTCGATCCAGGCGACCTGCTTGCCATCGGGCGTCGCCAGATAGCTTTGCGGCGGCTGGTTCGGCGCGGAGCGGGTGACGTAGAGCAGCCGCCCCTTGCTATCCATGCTGGCACTGTTGGTGAAGGCGGTATCGGTGAGGCGTTCGGGCGCGCCCGTCCCGTCGAGCCGGGCGCGGTAGATCTGCTGGGTCAGCACATCGGTGGTCGCCTGATAGGTGAAGGTGCCCGAGGCTTCGTCGACCCCGACCAGTGTGGTGGAAGGCGAGGTGCCGCCTGTCAGTTGCGTCCACTGACCATCGGCAAAGCGGTAGAAATGGCCGAAGCCATCGCGTTCCGACCACCACAGCAGGCTGCCATCGGCGAGCAGACGGTAATTGTCAGAAAGGTTCACCCAGTAATCGCGCCGCGCCGCGCTTTCAGTGAACCACACGGTGCTCGCACCGGTCGCCGGATCAACCCGCAGCACATCGATCTTCGTCTGCGCGCGGTCCTGCCGCTGGACATAGATCGCCGAAGCATCGGGTGCCCAATCGACCCGCGCGACATAGATATCGAGATCGAGGCCGAGATCGACCTTCACGCTGCCCGTGCCGTCGGGGTTCATCACGAACAGCTCGACCACGGCGTTGTCGGTGCCCGCCGCCGGGTAGCGCTGGTCGAACACCTTGGTGCCCTTGGCCCCGATCGCGGCGCGCGTGACGATGCCGACCGAGGCCTCATCGGTGCGCTGGACGACAATCCGCGTGTCATCGGGGCTCCACCAATATCCCGCCAGCCGCGCCATTTCCTCCTGCGCAACGAACTCCGCCTCGCCCCAGCGGATGGTCTCGGCCTCGCCTGCGGGGGTGATCGGCTGCGCCTCCGCCCCCACCGGCCCGACCCACAGCCGCCGGTCGCGCACGAAGCTGACATAGCCGCCGCGCGCCGAAAGCAGCGGGTTCAGTTCGGTCCCCTCGGTATCGGTCAACCGGGTGACGGTGCCGTCGAGCCTGGCCAGATAGAGATCGCCATCGAGCGGCACGAGCACGCCCGCACCGTTGCTCGCCCATTGGTAGCTGATGATGCCCTTGAGGCCGGCGACGCGGGCGCGTTCGCGCTGCATCTTCTCGTCCTCGGAGAGCTCGCGCCCGCTTCCCAGCTTCTCCGAATCCACCAGCATCCGCCATTCGCGGGTCTCGATGTCGTAGCCCCACAAATCATAGCGGTCGCGATCATCGGCGCGGTTGCGCAGCAGGGTGAGATAGCGGCCATCGGGTGAGAGCTTCACCTGCCGCGGAGCCTGGCCATCGAGGCCCGGCGAGGCGAACACGCGTTCGAAGGAGAGCGTGGGGACCGTCTCAGGCATGGCATCCTCCGCAACTGCGGAGGCAGAGAAACACAGGGCAACCGCAGCAAAGACCGAACGCATCCAAAGCTCACCTCGTCATTGCGAGCCGCCGGAAGGCGGCGCGGCAATCCA